>Ga0247841_10008946_pt1 | contig 14175 bp, 10 predicted proteins | sample LaCruzMarch2015__2_FD_192410 | JGI IMG/M metagenome (GOLD analysis project Ga0247841, IMG submission 192410) | Freshwater microbial communities from meromictic Lake La Cruz, Castile-La Mancha, Spain - LaCruzMarch2015_18m | ecosystem: Environmental > Aquatic > Freshwater > Lake | place: Spain...
TCTTTAACCTCTTTCTTGATGACCTGTTACCCGTCAGGCCCGGCAGACAGAATCCGAGAAAAAAAGGACCAAAACTTCAAGGCTACCATATGCCCTACAAACAACTGGCTTAAGTCAATGACATTGAATTTAATCTATCATTTTCGGGATGCAGACGGCGAGCAAATCGGCCCAAGGATCAGCTATTATCTCAATGAAGGCCCTTTTTTTTACCAACTTCAGCGTGAAGTTTCGGCACGGAGCGGATGTGACGCCAATCATATCAGATGTCCTGCTCAAATCATAACATCGGAAGCATTCATGTCGCGCCTCATTGTTACCAACCATCATAAGTTGATGCTGCTGGGCAATGATCCAATTCTTGGTGGACTTTTTAAAACCTGCATCATTGATGAAGCCAATCACTTCGAGCAGGCAGCCGGTAACGCGCTGGGCCAGGAGTTTAATTCCAGGATGCCGTGGGATTTTTGGAGCACTTAGAGTCTGTGATGACCAAATTGCTCGGCCGCGCTGTTGATGAATTGGAAAAAGACATAAAAGAAAGCCTTGCAGCCATTGCTGATCTGAAAAACGAGATGCTCCAATTTGGGGATATCTTAAAAAGTATCAGATTTCAAACAAAACGGCGCGGGGGACACCAAGAACTACCGGCAAGTAATGATTATTTTAAAGAAGGTCAGGTTATAGCGCATTTAGAAGCTTTCCGGAATTTAATTCGGCGAATTGCGGAACATTTAAAATGGTTGAAGGATGCGGATATCTGCCGCATGTTGAAAATTCAGGAAAGAACCCAGGAGCGGCTGAAAAGAAATCTTGCCGATTTGATAGAGCAAGATATATCTTTAAAGATTATGGCAGATGCTTACATAAACCCAAACCAGATCATCACATATGATACCTTTTTACGACACTGGACGCTTTTATCCAGACCGGTTGATGTGTCAAACCTTATACGGGAAAATCTCTACCGGGACACCAAAGGTCTCGTATATACCTCAGCCACCATTTGTATGGACGGCAATTATGAAACATTCAGGCAGATACTGGGGATGGACCGGCCTTTCTTCCTCAATAAAGAGACGAAACTTATTCGTGAGTTTCGGCATGTTTTTCTGGGGACGCCATTTTCGTCGGACAGAATAGAGATGATTGTTCCTACTGAATCGGTATCTGGAGATTATAGCAATAAATCAGTCTGGATGAATACTATCATCAAAATACTGCCCGAACTGGTAAAAAAGAACAGAGGACGGACCTTGGTGCTTTTTTCCAGTTATCAGGATTTGGAGACAGTAGCTAAAAATATCGGGAATGACATTATTGAGGCAGGTTTTCCGCTTCTTATCCAGCGGAATGGTTATCCAACAGGCGACCTTTGCGATGAGTTCAGGGCCGTTAAGGAAAGTGTCCTCTTTGGGGTGGATACCTTCTGGTATGGCGTTGATTTTAAAGGAGACACGCTCACACAGGTTGTCATCACCCGGATTCCATACCCCCACTCCGCAGATGCCTTGAATATGGCAAGAAAGAAGATCATGCACCCGGCTAAATACATGGATCGTTATCTCTACGATACCTACATTAAAATGAAACAGGGTATTGGCCGCCTTATTCGCTGCGAAACCGATCATGGAAAGGTTATTGTTCTCGATTCCCGATTTTTAAGACTGAAAGATAAATTCTTCAAGGGGGGGGAAAATAAAATATATGCCCTTTGCGAAGTAGTCGATCAAAAGGATCAAATACAAACACTATTTTCTGAGCATATAAATAAACAAGTTGATGAACCATATATTTACCAGTGTGGGAAATGTGGAGAGGAAATCAGTGCTGATGCTATAGCGTGTCCGACATGCGAACAAAAGTTCAAGGAAACTATAAACCCCCTTTTCCAAATACCAAACAGGGTCCATTTGGAATTTCATAAAGATCCTGATTGTAGTATCCAAAAAGAATTACCTGTAGCAATTCATCAATTCATTGAGGAAATGTGTGTCATTGATGAAAAAGCCCAAGAACGTGGTCGTGCTTTGCATCAGGTTTATAAGAAATGGCATATTGAAAAATGCGGTTATGAAAGACATCTATCCAGAAGGTACTTTTGGGATTTCATTGCAAAACATGAAACTATAAGGACAACATCAAACAATCCCCGAATATTTTCTGGGATTCGATTGAAGAATGTACCATCTAACATACGACAAACTTTAAGTGCTGAAAGCTTCAATAAAGACTATGACTTATCTCAAATTCGAGAACTAGTGCTAAATATCGGTAACACGGGCATTAATAAGGATCAGTTGATCGATTTTTTTCAACATCCAGATTACGAGGTTAGGCGGCGAGCATGTTCAGCCGCCAAGAAACTTCACGATAAAGAAATCGTCAAATATATTGGTCCGTGTTTGCATGCCCCAGAACCACAGGTTCGCCAATATGCGTTGAAAGCGGTCATATCAAGTCGTTGTTATTATGTAAATGATCTTATAGAGAAATTAAGCAAGACAGAGGACAAAGAATATAACGTCATTTTGTGTAAACGCATATTAAAAGAGATCGAAGCTTGGAATCCAATTGAAGATACAGGACAGGGTCGACAGATCGTAACATCGAAATACGATTTCCCTTGAAAAATGGTAAGAAATTAGAAAAAGAACAGGTTATGTTAAAAAAGCATCTACAACAGTATTTTGGTTTTACAGCATTTAAAAAAGGTCAGGAAGAGGTGATCCAACGGATTCTCAATCGTCAATCTGCCGGTGCAATTTTTCCCACAGGCGCTGGTAAATCGTTGTGTTACCAACTACCGGCGATGCTGTTGCCGGGCATGACCTTGGTCATATCCCCGCTTTTGTCACTCATGAAGGATCAGATTGATTTTCTGTCCAGACATAATATCCCGGCCGCACGGCTGGATTCGACTCTATCTCACGAAGATTACATGCATATACTTGAGCAGGCAAAATCTGGGAAGCTGAAAATCCTGATGATCGCGGTGGAACGTTTGAAAAATGAAAGGTTTCGCCAACACCTGCGGCAAATGAAGGTGGCACTAATGGTTGTGGATGAAGCTCATTGCATTTCTGAATGGGGTCACAATTTTCGTCCGGAATACTTGAAACTGCCGACTTATCAGAAAGAATTCCAGATTTCGCAGGCACTTCTACTCACCGCCACTGCCACGGAACAGGTGCGGGATGATATGTGTAGGAAATTCAACATTGACCGTAAGAATGTTACTGCCACCGGTTTCTACCGCCAGAATCTCTTTTTGCAGGTGACGCCTACGGAAGAAGCCGGTAAAAAACAAGAATTACTCAACCGTCTGCAAGAAAACACAAAGGCGTCCACTATTGTCTACGTTACGTTGCAAAAAACTGCTGAAGAAGTAGCGCGATTTCTGACTGCAAACCAAATCAATGCAGCGTACTATCACGCCGGGATGTCCAATGATGAACGGGAAAACATTCAAAACCTTTTTATGGAAGGAAAACTGGATTGTGTCGCCGCGACGATTGCCTTTGGCATGGGCATTGATAAAGGCGACTTACGCCGAGTGATCCACTATGACTTGCCTAAATCCATCGAAAACTATAGTCAGGAGATTGGCCGATCCGGGCGCGACGGACTATCTTCATTCTGTGAAGTGCTGGCTAACCGCGACAATATTAGCGTTCTAGAGAATTTTATATACGGTGACACGCCCGAAAGGTCGGACATTTACAAACTCCTTGAACAGATTAAAAACAATGAAAACCTTCTTTGGAAACTGAAGCTTATTTCGCTGTCGAATGAAGTGAACATCCGGCCACTTCCACTCAAAACGCTACTGGTTTATCTGGATATGGAAGACATCATCCGTCCTAAATACATTTATTTTGATGAATATTTCTTTAAATACTGCGACGCCCCGGAGCAGATCATTGACCGATTTCAAGGCGAACGCCAACAGTTTTTACGTTCCCTGTTCTCCCACTGCCAGACCAAAAAAATCTGGACGTATGTGGACATGAGTTCGGTGTTACACGATTACCAGACAGATCGGTCGCGGGTGGTGACGGCACTAGAATATTTTGCTGAAAAAAAATGGATTGAATTGCAGGCAAAACAGCCGATCGAAAGCTATGACATATTGACCCAGGCTTTTGACCTTGATCAATTAACTGACAAAATGTTCCATATGTTTAGCAATAAAGAAGCCCAAGAAATTCAGCGCATTCATCACATGGTGAGTTTTTTGGGGACTCAATCCTGTCTGAATAAACAGCTTGCCGCCTATTTCGGCGAACAACTTGCGCCCGCGGCCTGCGGACATTGTTCAGTTTGTAAGCAAAGTGGCGGCGTTATTCCAAACACGGTTGCATTGCTGCCACTTGCCGGCATGGACTTTTATGACTTAAGCCACGATTTTCTCCGTATTGCCGACAAAGACGCTTCCTTTACTAATATCACGAAATTTCTATGTGGTGTCTATACCCCTCTTTTCAAGAATTTGAAGATAAAAACGTTGCCGCATTTCGGCTTATTAGAGCGATATCCGTTTCATGATGTGAGGCAGTGGGTAGCAGAGCAGCAGAAACTGGGAAAATACTCTGCCACCTTTCCGGGGATTAATCAGGAGGATTGCGAAACCCAACATATTCCAGCGCGACAAAAACTGAGGCCTGCAAATGAATCCGTGACCATTGGTATAGAAAGCAGCGAAAGGAAGAAATATCTTCTTGTCATTGGTGAACGCTTCAATCAGGGCCATACCATTGAGCAGCTTGCAGTGGATTTTGATATCCCGAGCAATACTGTTATTGATCATCTCAACTGGAATCTACAGAATGACCATCCAATCAATAAGAAATATCTTCTTGAAAATTCTCATCTTACCGGGGATCAACTTCTGTCCGCATTGTCATACTTCGATCATCTTGGCACGGAGCGATTAGATTCGGTTTTTAAAAATCTGAACGGGACAATTTCTTACGAAGACTTGAAACTCCTTAGATTGTATCTTTTATGTCAAAGGCAAACCAGTTTGGGTTCGGACGACCTCAAAACCTTTATTGTCCTTGCCGCGTCCCGGAAATACGGCGGCTACTGTATTGCAGGTAAGGAATGGTCGGATGGGAAAATCGGTCCGTGGGTTCGCCCTGTAAGCAGGCGAACAAATGGTGAGCTTTCCGCTCAGGACGTCATTATGAATAATAACGTCCGTCCATGCTGCATGGATATTGTTGAGGTAAAATCCCAAGGTCCCGCGAGCCATGCCTATCAGAAGGAAAATTTCTTTATTGTGGTGAGCAGTCCATGGATATGGCAATGGAAATTACCAGATGTGGCTTTACCCAAACTGGTGGATGAAGTGGATAGCCTCTGGTTGACGGGTTTTAGCAGTACTAGCGGCTTGAACGATCGCGTGCCTGAAGAAATTGTGGTGAAGTCTCATGCCCCGTCACTGTACCTGATCCGCCCTGATGATTTTATGCTGCTGGTATCGGATGATTTGTATGGGAAAAAAAAGGTCAATGCCAGGTTTACATACCGCGGGACGATTTATCTGCTTTCAGTAACGGATTCTATAATCGAAAGAGAGTATCTTGTGAAGGCGCAGGATGAATACTCGATAGGCGCCAAAAATGTTTTCCTGACAGTCAGTATGGGTGAGCCGTTCAACGGCTTTTGCTATAAACTGGTGGCCGCAGTGATCACTCAAGATATGGACTGAAAATGAAGGAGCTTTTTACTATAGGACATTCGGTTCACACGGTTGCAAGGTTTGTAGAACTCCTAAAAAAACATAGCGTCAACACCTTGTGCGATGTCCGGTCAAGCCCATACAGTCGTTTTACGCCCCAATTCAATCGCGAATCATTAAAGGAAGAAGCGTCGAGACACCGCATCCTTTACCTATACCTGGGCGCGGAATTGGGACCGCGAAGCTCCGATCAGGCCTGCTATGAAAATGGAAAGGTACAATACCATCGTCTTGCCGAAAAAGAGATATTTCAGCAGGGGTTAGTCAGACTTCGGAAGGGAATGGCCAACTACCGGATCGCGCTCATGTGTGCGGAAAAGGATCCCATAATGTGCCATCGGATGCTGCTGATCTGCCGTAATTTGCGCGGGAATGACATCCTTATCCGTCATATCCTGCAAGACGGCTCTCTGGAGGATAATCGTGACACAGAGCAACGGATCATGAAGTCGTTGAAAATAGATCCTGCAGATCTTTTTTCAACCGAAGAGGCGCAAATCCAGCGCGCCTATGACATTCAGGCGGAAAAGATAGCCTATACACTGGAGGAAGGAAAAGGACAGGGAATAACATGTACGAAGTAAAGGTATTTACCATAGGGTTTACAAAGAAGACAGCCGAAGAGTTTTTCACACGCTTGATGTGGGCTGGGGTCAAGCGCGTGATCGACATCCGACTTAACAATGTTTCCCAACTGGCCGGCTTTGCCAAAAGGGATGATCTTAGATATTTTCTCCGGATGATCGGCGGAATGGATTACATCCATCGTCCCGATTTGGCGCCCACACAAAAAATCCTCGACGATTTCAAGAAGAACAAGGGTATCTGGCAAATCTACGAGAAGGACTTTTTGGCTTTGCTTTCCTCAAGAGGGGTTGAAAAGGAAATAAAACCCGAACTGCTGCATGAGGCCTGCCTTCTTTGCAGCGAGGAAAAGCCTGCACAATGCCATCGACGACTTGTTGCTGAATATTTTCACTCTAAATGGAACGACATGGAAATATTCCATCTTTGATCAACAGAAACTAGTGGAGAACGATGATGGGCACATTTCTTTTTTTATTTATAGGAACAACTCGGAATAATAATCAACCGTGCCCATCACGAATTTACCAATGAGGAAATCGACTATGGCGTTTAATGCAAAGGTACCCTATAACGATCTCCCGCCGCTCCCGCCCGAGGTCGATATTGAAACCAAGGCGATCCTGAAGGAGACCATCGCCGCCAGAAGCGCGTTGGCGGAGTTGAAAGGCCTCGGCGCGACGATTCCCAATCAGGCCCTGCTGGTGGACTCCCTGATCTTGCAGGAAGCGAAGGCCAGTTCAGAAATAGAGAATATCGTAACTACCAGTGACGCGCTCTTCCGGGCCTTTACAGCGAAAACAAAACAAACCGATCCGGCGACAAAAGAAGTCCTCCGTTACCGGGAGGCCCTGTGGAAGGGATACAACACCCTCAAGAGTCGGCCAGTACTTGCCACCAACCTGTTCATAGAACTCGTCCAGGCCATCAAAGAGCATTCGGGAGGCATCCGCAGGATGCCGGGGACAGCCGTTGCCAACGCAGCAACCGGCGCCGTCATCTATACACCGCCGGAAGGTGAAACCATTATCCGGGACAAGTTGAAGAATCTTGAAGATTTCATTCATGTTGAAGATGACCTGGACCCCTTAATCAAACTGGCCCTGATCCATTATCAATTCGAGGCGATTCACCCCTTCGCCGACGGCAATGGACGTACCGGGAGAATCATCAACATTCTCTTCCTCGTCCAGAAGGGTCTGCTGGATCTGCCGGTTCTCTATCTCAGCAAGGCTATCATCGAACATAAGAATGACTACTACCGACTCCTGCGACAGGTCACCGAAAAGGGCTTGTGGGAACCCTGGATTCTCTTCATGCTGAAGGCAGTCAAAGATACCGCCGTATTTACCCGTGAACGCACCCTGGCGATTCGGGCGCTGATGAACGAAACGATGGAAGCAGCCAAGGAAAAACTGCCCGCCCGCGTCTACTCCAAGGAACTGATCGAGACGATCTTCCGCCAGCCTTACACCAAGGGGCAATTTCTGGTGGATGCCGGGATTGCAAGACGCCAGACAGCCGCAGAATATCTCAAGGAACTGAAGAGAATCGGGATTCTTAAACCTCACAAAATAGGCAAGGAAACGCTTTATCTGAACGTGGATCTATATGGACTGCTGTCAAAATAACGTGTCGATAACATCGACGTGAAACAATAACGTGTCGATGTTTGTCAGATTCATGGACACGTTACCTGAACGTGTCCATGACGTGGACATGAAAGAACAGACACCATGCTTATTGAAAAAGACAAGTTGCAGGCAGTTTTTGTGAGAACTATCCTTGCCGCCTTTTTGGCAGTTTTCCCGCGCTGACTTGGTTGCCTATAAACGGGAGATTCAGCGTGGTTTTATCTTGCGCTCCTTGATTACCCGGAGGTAATCAGCAAATAGTTCCGGATGAATTGCCTTCATCTGTCGGCGGATATCGGCGAAATCCATTCCTTTGATCAAACGCAGGAAAATTTCATTGTCGCACAGAATGATGGCGCGGAAAAATAGCGACGCACCGATTTGAGCAGGGTTATCCTTCCGGTAGCGCTTCTCCAAGACCTGAAAATCACTCAGGAAGGCTGTGAATTCGTCTTTCAGGCGGATGATCTTCGGTTTGAAAAGTCCCGCTGTGTATGCATGAGCCGGGAGCCAGGCCAAGGCCAATTTTAGGTCGCCGTCTCTCCTTGGCCCCGTTCCGGATGTTTCTTCCCCGGAATCGCCTATCGCTGAAATTCCGTCGCCCTCATTTCCCCCTTCCGGGTATTCGTCCTGGAGGGTGGCCCGCAGGGAAAGGAGCGCCTCATCTTTCACATGTTCCCAGTCAATTCCCGCCGGATTCACCAGGCAGGCCTCCAGGTAGCAGCGCCGGGCCACCTCGGTATCGCCGCGGTCTCCTCGCAAAAGATAGGCGTCGCCAAGATAGCCATAAGCTGAGGCGTTATCCGCCGATGTGGGAATGCAGGTCTGCAGGGAGGCAATGGCACGGTCACAGGCGCCGGCTTCCAGATAGAGAAGGCCGGTGGGAAGACCATCTTCAAACCAGGGTGCTTCGGCTAAACCCATGGACTCCACGACTGTGGTCGCCATAGAGAAATAAACGCCTCGTAGATCAGACAGCAGACCGGCGCTGGGGATTTTCATGGTCGCGGCGTGATATTCAAAGTCTTTCCATAAGCACCAAAGGCGTCCGGGGGCGTCCGGCGCCGTTTTGTCAATCCCGGCAAGCCCCTCATGAAGAAATTCCGTCAGCTTCAGATAAACCTCAGCAACGCCTAAATCCAGATAAAGCTCCCCGTATTCACGGAATATTTCCCGCGCCTCGGTCAGGCGTAGCGCCTTCAGGGCGGCGACGCCGCTGTTGAGAAGGGTATAAGGTTCTTCAAAAAGGGATATCTGTTCCATAACTCAAGTTATCCATTTCCTCTAAAGGGAGTCCGAGCTATTTGCTCCCTCTCCTTCAAGGGTTGGGGCGGGGATGGGTTGATGTCTCTATTTTCATTCCATTTTGTGACGGCTGCCCGTCATGTCGGTCTCACTTACCATTCGAAAGCGCTTCTTCAGTCCAGTATCTCCCGAACCTTTTGCGAAATCACTTCCAAGCTGAAAGGCTTTTGCAGGAAGCCGTCGCAGCCTCTGTCCAGAATCTGCTGCGCCTGACCTTCCAGGCTATAACCGCTAGACAAAAGAACTCGGATCTCAGGATTGATCTCCCGGAGACGCTCAAAGGTCTCTCCTCCCGATATCCCCGGCATGATCATGTCCAATATCACCAAGTCGATTGCCCTGTATTTTTCGAGGTAAACGGCGATCGCTTCCTGGCCGCTGTCGGCCACATAGACCCCGTAGCCCAAGAATTTCAGCAGTTCCCTCCCCACATCCAGAACAACCTTTTCATCATCCACCAACAGGATCGTTTCTGTGCCTCTAGCTATTGTTTCTGTTTTCTTCTGTTCCCTCTCCACCACCTTCTCCGAAACGGGCAGGTAAATAGTGAATGTTGCTCCGTGGCCGGGCTTGCTGTCTACATGGACCATCCCCCCGTGACCCTTGACGATGCCATAGACCGTCGCCAATCCCAGACCGGTCCCACGTCCCATCTTCTTGGTCGTAAAAAATGGATCGAAGATCCGCTGCTGGGTCTTTTCGTCCATGCCGCCACCCGTATCGGTGACGGTAAACTTGACGTAAGGCCCGGGCCGTATCTCGTAGGGTGACACAAAAGCGTCGTCAAGGTTGACATTGTCTGTCTCCAGGAAAAGATCGCCGCCGCCAGGCATGGCCTGCCAGGCGTTGACGAAAAGATTCAGCAGGACCTGATCCATCTGCCCGCGATCCACGTCCACGGGCCGGAGGTCATCACCATACTTTTCATGCATGCGGATCTCCTTCTTCGTCCTTCCGAAGATGGCCGCAGCCTTCGATAAAACTTCATTGATATCAGCCGTCTTAACATCATAACGGCCGCCCCGGGCAAATCCCAGCAACTGGCGCGTCAGATCGGCCCCGCTGGCCACCTGCTTTTCGATTGCCCGCAGCTTCTCGTAATGAGGTTGCCCTACATCGAGGTCCATGAGCATTAGTGAGGCGTATCCCTGTATGCCCATAAGCAGATTATTGAAATCATGGGCAATGCCACCGGCCAGTGTGCCGATGGATTCCATCTTCTGCGCCTGAATGAGTCGTTCCTCCAGTTTTCTTCTCGCTTCCTCGGCCTGCTTGCGCGCCGTGATATCCCTCGTGCTGCCCTGAAGGCCGACAATCTCGCCGCGTTCGTCATAGAGCCAAGCGACGGAAACCTCGACATCTAAGAGCGCCCCATCTTTTTTATACTGCCGTATTTCCAATATCCGGCGCTCGTCTCGTTCTCCACGCGGCTTCTGCATCTCCTGATAGAGCACCTGCATCACCCAGGGCAGGTCTTCCTCGTACATATACGTTTCGATGGTCATGGCCATCGCCTCTTCGGGTGTGTATCCGGCATGCATTGTGACGGAGGGACTGACATAGGTGAATCGGCCGTCCAGACTCATGGTCCAGATCACATCTGTAGAATTTTCCGCAATCAGACGGTATTTCCCCTCGCTTTTCTTCAACGCCTCTTCCGCCAGTTTGCGGGCATTGATATTTTGCACAATGCCATCGTAACGGATGATTTTACCCTCTTTACCGGCAATTGCCCGGGTGCTATTGGAAATCCAGATCGCTGCACCGTCTTTGCGGCGGGCTTTAAACTCCAAATTCTCCACCATCCCCTTCTCCTGGAGGATCTCCATATACCGGAGCCGGTCCTCACGATTCACATAATACTGTTGGGAAATGTCTGAGATGGTAGATACAAGCTCTTCAGTAGAAGCATATCCAAAGATTTGGGCAAAGGCAGGATTAACCGCAATAAAATGGCCTTCCGGTGTGCTCTGGAAAAAGCCTTCGGCGGCATTGTCGAAGATGGAGCGGTACTTTTCCTCACTCTCCTGCAACGCTGTGTTAAGTGCTCCGAGTTCTTCGTTCTTTCTTTTAAGCAGTTCCTCGGCCTTTATCCTTACATCTATCTCACTTCTATAACTGCGGCCTAAAAGCCAGATCATTAAAGCTATACCCACGAGAAAACCGGAGGTGAGTACGACCCTGTTTACAAAAACAACTTCAGCCGTTCTGAAAGGTTTTATATGACCGCTTGATATCATCCAGGCAAGACATAGATAGGTCATGAGACATATCACAAGAGCGATCCACATTTTCCGATAACCGTAAATAATCGCCACAAAAATTATCATAAGAGCATACATGAAATTACCCGGCGCATCAATTCCACCGATATAATTTGCGTTTATGGCAGGGAAATACATAAGCAGTGGCGGGATGATGCCTACTACGCGCCAAAATCCCGCTTCTGTGAGAAACATGGCCACAATAAGTATGATTGATTCTATTGTGTAGATTAGTAAAGTATCAAGCGGCATTCTGTCGGAAAGATAGAGGATAAATGATACCAGGGCAAAAGAGAATGTGACGCTAAATGTAAAAAATAATACATTGCGGGTAATATACTCCCGCCTCGCCATTTCCGGTTCAATTTCGTTTAATGTGTGGATGAACTTAAGCGGTTTCATCTTTCTCCCAATTTGATAAGATATTACTTGGTCATTGTTAAATTATAAGAAATTTTGTCTTGACAATGGGGAAACCTATACTTTTTAGAACAGGCAATGGCTGCCGTACCGGACATGACCAGAGAATTGCTCCAATCCTTGATCGACCAGCTTCTCATAGAACTACCGCCAGTTTACGGGGTGCGGTGGCAAATTACATGACAAAATAACCGCGCTTTATTTTGAAGAACAGATAGTTAGACTACTTTAAACACGTGTGAAAGTTGAGTTTCTAACTTGAGTTTCATGCATCTTTCTTTCGCTGTTTTAGCCACCCAGAACTTCCCGGACCTTCCGTGAGAGATTTTCCAGCTGAAAGGGTTTCTGGAGGAACCCGTTGCAGCCCCGGTCCATGATGGTCTGGGCTTTTCCGTTGATGCTGTAGCCGCTGGATAGAAGAACCTTGATCTCTGGATTGATCTCCTTGAGGCGGTCAAAGGTCTCACCCCCCGATATCCCCGGCATGATCATATCCAGAATCACCAGGTCAATCTTGCTCCTCTTCTCCATGTACAAAGCAAGCGCCTCCTGACCACTCCCGGCTACATAGACTTTGTATCCCATGGACTCCAGCGGCTCCCTGCTCACTTCCAGGATCATCTTCTCGTCCATCCTCATACCTGTATCGGTGATCAGTATCTGTTGAGTGGATGAAACTTTTAAAAATTTACTAGATATTCCTTGGGCTGTCAAAAGGAAAGTTCAAAAAGGAAGGTTTGCCAGTGGACCATCAAATGCTGAATGCTGGTTGTAATGTTGGATATTCGTCAATTGACTTCGATATGATTGTCTGGTTGGTGATCAATGCTTGACAATTTTCGTGGTCTGTGTTGCAATCAATAATGCAATCAATAATGTAATACATCATGGAGGACGAAGATGAACACTATTTCTATTCGTTTACCGGAACAGCTATTAAATGAAGCGGATGAACGGGCCAAGGAACTACGGATACCCCGCGCCGAATATGTGCGCAAAGCCCTTGAATACCTGAATAAAGAAATGGGGGCGCAGCGGCGCCGGGTCCACCTGATGAAAGTCAGCCAGCGTGTGCGGGAAGAAAGCATGAAGGTCAGTGCGGAATTCAATGAGGTAGACAATGATCCGGAATCCTGAGCATGGGTCGATATGGCTTGCCAATCTCCAGAAGAAGCAGGGGACGGAGCCGGGGAAAATAAGACCGGTATTTATTCTTCAGAATCAGGACCTCTTGGATGCCAATCATCCCTCAACCCTGATTATTCCCTTGACGACCAACCTGGTTGATGATGCCGAACCCTTGCGACTGCGCGTTCAAGCTGCCGGCGATCTGGACAAGGATTCGGATCTGATGATCGACCAGATCCGTGCAATTGATAACCAGAGGCTGATTAAAGGCCCCCTTCTTCAGGTAGATAAAGAATTCCTGGGACAGGTTTATGTCGCCGTGAAGGAAGTCATGGGTATCATATGACAGTTCCTTGCCGGGGCAATCATGTTCATGCTTGAATTGTTTTCGATGATTAAAACTGCCCGGCACAACGGGAGATTCAGCGCGGTTTTATCTTGCGCTCCTTGATTACCCGGAGGTAATCCGCAAACAGTTCCGGGTGAATTTCCTTCATCTGCCGGCGGATATCGACGAAATCCATGCCCTTTATCAAGCGCAGGGAGATTTCATTGTCACACAGGATGATGGCGCGAAAAAACAGCGCCGCCCCGATTTGGGGAGAGTTATCCTTACGGTAGCGCTTCTCCAGAACCTGAAAATCACTCAGGAAGGCTGTGAATTCGTCTTTCAGGCGGATGATCTTCGGTTTGAAAAGTCCCGCCGTGTATGCATGAGCCGGGAGCCAGGCCAAGGCCAACGTCAGGTCGCCGTCTCTCCCTGGCACGGTGGTTACGGAAGCTTCTTCCCGGAACTCGCCTCCGGTAGAAATTCCGTCGCCCTCAGTTCCCGATTCCGGGTATTCGTCCCGGAGGGCGGCCCGCAGGGAAAGAAGCGCCTCATCCTTAACATGTCCCCAGTCAATCCCCGCCGGATTCACCAGGCAGGCTTCCAGGTAGCAGCGCCGGGCCACCTCCGTATCTCCGCGGTATCCTCGCAAAAGATAGGCGTCGCCAAGATAGCCGTAAACTGAGGCGTTATCTGACGATGTGGGAATGCAGGTCTGCAGGGAGGCAATGGCCCGGTCACAGGCGCCAGCTTCCAGATAGAGAA
>Ga0247841_10008947_pt1 | contig 14175 bp, 11 predicted proteins | sample LaCruzMarch2015__2_FD_192410 | JGI IMG/M metagenome (GOLD analysis project Ga0247841, IMG submission 192410) | Freshwater microbial communities from meromictic Lake La Cruz, Castile-La Mancha, Spain - LaCruzMarch2015_18m | ecosystem: Environmental > Aquatic > Freshwater > Lake | place: Spain...
TCCTTGGCCTATCCCCCTACCCCCTCTGGACCGCCCCGTCCACGGGGGAGACTTAGAGGGTGGCCGAAGGGGACAGCGGGAAGGTGATTCGCCCGCAAGTCTCAATTCGCTCGGGCACGGCACAGTCGGCATGATCTGCTCTTGCAGCCAAGTTCGTCACTTAATGACCACAGGGATGGTCTTCTTTAGTTCCTCTGTCAGTTGTTTGTGGACCTGGGCGTTTTTCTGGTCTTGGAGCCGGTTCTTGATTGCGCCCCTTACCTGGACGAATGCCGGGGTCTCGGGTTGTCGGCGATCATCCACCTTGACAATGTGCCAGCCGAACTGCGTCTTTATCGGGCCTCCCACCTGTCCTTCGGGAATCTTGAAGATGGCGTGCTCGAACGATTTCTCAAAGGAGCCTTTGGGAAGCCAGTCTCTACCGTCGAGAAGTTCGAGTTTTCCACCCTTGGCCGCGGCGGGATCTATGGAAAATTTCTTGGCCAGTTCGGCAAATTCGGCTCCACCCTTGATTTGTTCCAGGATTTTGTTCGCCTGGGCCTCGGTTTTGACCAGAATGTGTCGGGCCTGGATCTCTTCAGGAGGCTTGAACTCTGACAAATGTTCCCTGTAAAAGGCCATGAGTTCGTCTTCGGAGACAGGAGCGTTCTTCTCCAGTTGTCGCCGGAAGTATTCGCGGGCGAGATATTCGGTTTGGACATACGAGAGCCGGGCAGCCACGTTCGGCTCGTTGTCGATTCCTTGGGTTTTGGCCGCTTCAGCAAAGAGAGTGAATGAGACTACTTCGTCGAGGATTTTCTTGCGCCCGTCCGGCGTGAGGAAGGGAACCCGGTTCTCTTCGGGGATTGTGGCGATTATGTTGTCCAGCATTTCACGGGTGATCTGATGGTTTCCGATTTGGGCGAGAACGTCGCCGCCCGTACGGGGTTCGCCTGTTTGGGCCCCGGCGGATGGGGCGAGCGTAGCGCACACAATTAGAAACAATGGAATCAGCTTCATTCTAATGCCCTCGTGTCTCTCGATTCAGCGGACCAAAAGCTTCCCGATTCTGTGGGGGACCGCACTCGCAGCGAACAATCGCAGCAACACCGGTGAACAATAAGATAATGATCCCGGAAAAGCAAGTAGGGGCCAAAGCCGACGAAGCGTGTGGCACACGCCGACTATTCGTCTTGGGGGGGAGTGGATTCGGGCTGAGGCTCGGTGCCGACCACCTGCAAGTGGGGCTTGCCGAGCGTCCGTTTCGGCGCGTCAAATCTTGACCTCGCTTGGGCTATCAGGTCGCAAAACTTGGCGAAATCCGCCGGCAGGAATTTCACGGCGCAATGGGGCAGATTGATGTGGACAACACCGCCTGGGCAGACCGAGACAGTACCAAAATTTTCCACGGTGGCAAGAATGGTCTGGTCGTCCAAGTGCTCCTCCTCTCCGCGATCTTTCTTTATATTCTAGGGTCAGGCAACCTTGTTTGCAACACATTTCGGATTCAAACCAACGGAGAGCAAGACGGGGCCAAGGTTTCCAGAGATCAATAACATTGACGGGACGTTGAATTTATGCTATGCGAAACACTAACGAATTCTGTCCACAAGAAGGGAAGAGTCATGTTGAGAGGAATCACCTCCAGTGTTGTGATGGTGTGCCTTTTCTCTGGACTGGCTTGCGCTATACATTTCGACCCCAACGAGCTGGCGACCAGGAACCTCCTTCTGGAAGCCGTTCAGTCCACGAGCCCGTTTCAACGTGAAACCAAGCTGAGAGAAATCCTCAAAATCAGCCCGGAGAACTACTATGCCCTGGTCAAGCTGGGCGAATTGGAGCTGGAAAAAGGCCCCGAGGGTACGCTCAAGGCTGAAGAGTACTTTCTTCGGGCAGCATTGGGGCAGCCGTATCGTCCGGAGGCTTTTCTAGCCCTCGGCCAGACTTATTACTCACAGGGATACGCCCCTGAAGGCCTGGATTACATGATGATGGCCATGAAAGGGCCTTACTCCAAGCCTTCGTACGCGGCTATCTGCCTGCAGGGTCAGGAATTCCTGGATACCGGCAACTATTACGCGGCCGTGATGATGTTCGGCAAAGCAGCGCTTTCACAATCCTCAACTTTCGCGGGGGACCCGTATCTGCTTAAAAAGCTCTACCAGGCAGCGGCTTTGTCACCGGCGCCGAGTCTCTGGGTGTACGCGGGCACTCAGACCTTTGTCGATTCGGCAGGAAATGCTCCGTGGGTGCCGTACGTATTCGCTTGGCTGATGGGCATGGAGGACGAGAAGACAGTCTTCCGGTTCATGGAGGAACTGCGAAGGGTGGCTGGAGAGATCAGCCTCAAACAGCCCAAGCTTACTCCTGCGGCCGCTGAGAAGCTGATCTACGTAATGCTGTATCGCCGCGTTATGGATGACCTGAGGAAAAAAGTCGGTGAGACGGAAGGGCTCGACTCCGCCATTGCCGCACGGTACGGTCTCACGAAGCAGTTCTTCGACTTTGGTATTTGTCCTGCCGAGAAATCGCGGACACTGACACCGGACCTGAATTTGTACGACATTTTCATCGAAGCCTCAGTCCCCGATCCCGTTCAGCGCAAGGCGCTTTTGGAGAAACTGAACGACGTGAAAAGCCGAGCCCTCCAACACGTGGAGAAAATCACCGATCCGAAAGAAAAGGGACGGGAACTCTACAAATGGCTCCGGGAAAATCTCATGGTCAACTATGACATGGTAGACGGAGTTACGGCGGAAGGAGTCATCAAGGACCACAAGTATCTCTGCCTGAGTGGCGCCATCGTTTACGCTCTCATGGCCCGGGACGCGGGTCTTAACGTGAACGGGTACGTCATGCCCGGGCACGCTTACGCGGTGCTCCACACGGACAAAGGCGAAAAGATAAACGTCGAAACAACGTTCCCGGTCAAAGAATCAGCGGAGAAACCGGCAGGCTTCGATGCGCCGCCGTTGTTGGCCGGCATGAGGAGTACGGACCTGCGGGCGATCCCCGACATTACCGGCGAAGTCAGCCCGCTCGATCTGGTTTCCTATCAGTTTGTGAACGTGGGATACAACAAGTTGGCCGACCTGAGCCTGAACAAGTACGGAAACCAGTTGAGAGATGTGCTTCAAAAAGCCGGGTACAGGCAGTCGAAGATCGACCAATTTATGACGGACTGGCGCGAAGCCAAACTGCCTATGGGCGTGCAGCTTATTGTCATGGCCAAGATGTCTGAAGCAAGTCCGAAATATCATGCCGAATTGAGCCGTCAGATCGACAAGCTGATGGAAGACTTGGAAAAAGCCCGGTCTTTCGATCCGTTGAACAAAGAGTTTATGAACAGAATTGAAGGCGGCGCAGACATTTTCACCAAACTCGCCGTGCTTAGCCCCGTAGCCTCGATGGCCAAAAGACTCAGAGGACAACAGGAGCAAGAGCGTTCCAAAGTTAAGGATGGGATCGCGGAGCAGATGCGCGAGGAAGGCTCCAAGGTTGACAAGGGCAAGAAGCCCCTCCCTGAAGAGAAGGTTGTCCCTCCAACGGCAACATCTGAAGCTTCGGAAGCCGAGTCGACCGAGGGCCGGGAGACTGAAGGCGGTGAAGCCCAAGCGGTAGCCCCTGTTCCTGACCAGGAGGCTTTACCCGAGGAAGCTGCCCGGGCAGAGGAAGAACAAGAGAGTATCAAGTGGCCTCGCGAGAAGCAGGCCTACCTGTCCGGCATCAGGAGACTGGAAAGGGTGCTGAAGAATCACCCGTGCAGCGACAGATTGAAGAGGATCCTCGGTGAATACTGCATCAATGTGGCACAGATCCTGGCAATCGCCAAAGAGGTCAATCGTAACCGTGATGACCCACAGAAGCTGAGGTATGACGACATCATTGTTGAGCTGAGTCGAGTCAATTCGGAGTTCCTCGGCTCGCAACCTGAGCTGTCTGCGCGACTCTCCGGCAAGTTGGCCGAGTTGCTTTAGTGTCCGCGCCAAGTGCGTGGGGAGGTCAAGGATGAAAAAATTTGCCTTGCTGGCCCTGGCAGTTACCCTTTCGATGATCATCGGCGATTGCGTGTCAGCCCAAGACGAGCGCGGCGGCTCGATGTTGCGCATCGGGCTCTCTGGCGAAAGGTTCATCGTCGAACCCGATGAGGTCTATCCGGGGAGATACACGCTGTTTTGGGAGTTCTCGATCCCGGTGCCCGCTCGCATCCCAGTTGCGTTGAACCTCGCGGGTGAGTGCTCCCTGACGCCGCTCGGTCGGTGGACCACAGCGGGGAAAGACCGTTTCGGCAGGAGATTGCACGGTGTGGACGGACGATTCTACTACGAGAAGTTGCCCGTCGCCACTATAGATCTGCCTGAGGGATCCGGAGCAAAATCGCCACCCCCTCCTATTCCCAGTATGTTCACAGCGGATCAGGCCCTAAAGGTCAAACTCCGTATCACGCTCTCCGGGACCCAAGCCGTCACTTTAGGGGAGCAGGAGTACAGCCTCAATATATTCAGTTATGCCCTTCTGGATGCTGCGGGAGCGGGAGACTTATCGGCGGTCACAGACCTTGTGGCCAAGGGGGCGAACGTCGATGCTGCCACAGATCTGAACTGGACCGCCCTCATGGCAGCCTGCTCATCGGGAAACCCGGCGATCGTGAGGCTGTTGCTGGACAAGGGCGCTCAGGTCAATGTCAGGCACAACGGCTTTCCGTTTATCATGTCGGACCTGGGAAACAGGGTCCCCGCGGGTGGGACGGCCCTGATGATCGCGGCGTACGGCGGCAACCCGGAGATCGTGAGGCTCTTGTTGGCGGCAGGAGCCAAACCCAACTATGAGAGGACCGACCACTGGACCGCCCTGACTTTGGCCTCGTATACCGGCAGCGTACCAGCGGTCAGGCTTCTACTGGATCACGGGGCCCGTGTCAATCAATTGGATCAGTCCGGCTACTCGCCGATGGCGTTGGCCATGATCAACGGTAACGGTGGGGTCGTGAGGCTTTTGAAGGCCCACGGAGGCGCTATCCGGGTCCCTTGGGACCGCTGGGGCGATTAGCACAGAAGTCATTGAGGAATGTCACGAGATCGTGAAGGAGCGATGATCATGAAGCCGAGAGCCATCTTCTTGGTTGCTTTCCTTTGTCTCACAGTGGCTGCAGCGGTCCCCGCGGTGGCACAGACCGAGCCTGCCAAGTCTCCGCAGAAAACCCGGGACGGCGTCTTTCAGGTTACCCGTAAGACCCCGGACTCGCGCAAGATGACGGTTGATGAGCTGGTTCGGGACAGGGACCTCAATCCCGGCAGCTTGTACCGGGTAACAACCGGCGGGTACCTCGGGTTCGATGAAGCGGAATGGGTGGACAAAATCGAATTCAAGGTCTTTGACCTGCCAGTCACGGATATGCCCCAATATAAGCGCTTCGCGGAACTGCTCTCGGAAATAAACGACAGGGCGTGGCAAGTCAAGGAAACCCTGTCTCGTTATGACATTCTGGCCTTGCGCCTTATGGACATCTGTGACAGATCGCGTTTCTCCTCCTTGCAGGCCATTGACGAAAACGTGGCCCAGCAGCTTCTCATGTACAAGAGACTGACTTTATTGCGCGCCCTCGTGGTGAACGCCTTGAATCGCTTCGTAAGAGACCGTTCGTGCAGAGACCTGTACTCAGAATACCAGAAGACGCTGGATATTTACTCGAAGCAGCTTGGTGAGCTTTCCAAGAATTTCGAGCTCATGACCCGGCGAGCCCTTGCGCTGTCCAAAGACGCGACACCGGCCCCGGCTGAACGAACGCCGAATCCTGAAGCCCCGACCGAAGGGCTCGAGCAGCAGCCCGAGCGCTAGTAAGTGCAGAGACGAGATTGACACGAGATGTATGTGCCATCCTGCTCGCCGGAGGAGAATCCCGGCGCATGGGGGGAATCAACAAGGCGCTTCTGGAAATTGGCGGCAGCCGGGTCGTGGAGCGTGTGAGGCGAACACTGGGTCAGGTGTTTTCCCAAATACTATTGATTACCAACACGCCCGACGACTTCGCATTCCTGGAATTGCCGATGTTCCGCGATCTCATTCCCGGCCACGGTTCCCTCGGGGGCCTGTATACCGGGCTTTCGGTTTGCACCGGGACCCACGGATTCCTTGTAGCCTGCGACATGCCGTTTCTCCATACAGCGGTCATCGAGCGCCTGCTGTCAGCGCTCGATGATCACGACGTGGTAGTGCCCCGCATCCGGGGCCACCTAGAACCGCTTCACGCCATCTACTCTAAAGAGTGTACACCTCATATCAGAGACCTGATGACCAAAGGCGATCTTAAGATGCTCAATTTCTTCCATCTGGTGGACGTTCAAGAAGTGGTGGAGGAGGACCTGTCGTGTTTCGATCCTGAGTTGCGGTTCATCATGAATCTCAATACCCCTGAAGATCTGCAAAAAGCAAGAAAACTGGCCGAAGAAATTCGCTGAACGTGTGCCATTTGGAAGTGAGTTCCTCATATTGTAGGCGCCTCAATTCCCGTAGGAATGGCATTGCGCTGCTGGACAAGCCGGCAATGGCCCGCACAAACTAATCCGTCATCTATTTTTGTAAGCCCTATAAGTCAGAGAGCTTGAGTCCCGGACACAGCTCGTTTGATCTCCATCCCGGACGCGCTGTACTATTCTTCCCGTGTGTCGCTCACCTGTCCGGTTCCGAACGAGGTTATGCCCTCCAGTCTGCATTCGGAAAAAAAGGCCTCATGGCTTTCGATGAGCCTCTGGACAACCGCAGCCGCCAGACGCCTGAAAAAAGTCATACCCGCGAACGGGTCTTTCTCGAAGATCCGATTCAGTGTGTCCCTCTCGATTTTGACAACCTTGGACGCTGTGACACATTCGGCGCTGGCCGCGTGGAATTTGCGATCAACCATACTGGACCAGCCGAATACTTCACCGGGCTTGGTTACCGTATAGTTGATTTCCGCCCCCTGGCCTATGGTAAGCCGTACCCTGCCCTCCACAAGAATGTAGCAATGTCTGGCCGGATCTCTTTGGGTGTAGAGAACGAACCCCTTCTCGCACGACTCTTCGACCATAGCCTCTGAGATCTCGTACGTGGCCTCGGCGCCCAGATCCTTGAATAGGTCCGTATTCTGAATAAACATGATTTCCCCCTTTCCTGGAAAACGCTCCTTGGCCTATTCAAAGCCGACGTGTCGCTGTTAACGGATTCCAAGGGTATGTTGCTTTTTAATTATTATACACTTTCTACCTGCCGGACCGCGCAAAATCTCCATATCGCGGCCAGCGATGGTGTCTCTCCAGCCGCAAGACTATGTTCACCGACATCTTCCCGGAATTATTCGGTACTCGATTCTCCAGCGGAGAGCCGGCCGCAGCCGAGGATCACGAATGGACCCTCTTCCTGGTTGCCAGCAGTATTCCGACGCAGAGGGCCTGGGATAACACGGAAAAACTCACAAGCGCGGTTATCGACATGTCGTACAGCACTCCCATGAGCGCGCTGCCGACAAACCACGCGACTCCGTAGATGGTATTGAATAGGCCGAAAGCAAACCCCAGCCGGTCTTGCGGAGCTACAGTCGCGACCGCGGCCCTGGCGATGGATTCCTGTGCACCCATTCCCACGCCCCAAAGGGCCATTCCGGCTAACGCAGCGTAGAATCCCCCCATGAAGACAAGGGGCGCAAACAGGCTCGATAACAAGACCGCAAGGATCAGGGCCGAAAAACCAATGCGGTCAAAAAGACGTCCGAAGATTAGAGCTGCAACAGCGTCCACCCCCATTGCTATAGAGTAGAAAATAGGGATCCAAGGTCCCGGCACCGAAGACACCTTCTGGAAGTGATAGGCCACAAGGGGGAAATCGGCGTATCCTGCTGCCACACAGCCGATGGCAACGACGTAGAGCCAGAACACGGAGGAAAAGCCTTTGCTCTGCAGCTTCACCGTAGCTGACCGAAGATCGTGTGGATTGGGGTATAGCCTGTATGCCACGAACAGCACACTCAGCGCTATCAACGCGGGAACGAGCAGGAACCCGAAGCCGGATTGGTATTTGCCTGTGAAGTGAAAAACAGCGGCAACGGCCAGAGGACCGACCACCGCGCCAATCTGGTCAAGGGCCTCATGCAGCCCGAAGCCCCAACCGCGTCCAATCCGGTCTGAGGCATAGGAGAGCATCACATCCCGCGCAGGCGTCCTTATGGCCTTGCCCATTCTCTCAGCTACGATCAGTACAGCGGCAAGCTCCCAACGGTCGGCCAGCGCCAAGAGAGGGACGGCCAACAAGTTCACCGCAAAGCCCACGAAGACCAATGTCCAGTACTGCCTGGTCTTGTCAGCCAGATAACCCGATGCAAGGCGCAAGGCGTACCCGATCAATTCCCCCAGACCGGCAACGACTCCCACCACAGCTCCGCTGGCGCCTAGTACGGCCAGGAACGGACCTGTTATGCTGCGGGCCCCTTCATACGTGAAGTCGGAGAACAGGCTCACAACTCCCATTAGTACAACAAAGCCTGTGGCAGCCCGCGAGGAAAGGCTGACCGAGTTTCTGATTGGACGAATTGGTTCGGTCATGCGCGTGCGGCCTCCCGCCCTACCCCAGGGCACTTAAGCATGGCGCCAAGTGGCCGTGCCTCGACCCCGGGCAGTTTGGTTCCCCACCCATAAGCCGTTCCAGTTGTCGAACAAGGGTAGCGCGGACTTGCAGCCCAGTGGAAGAACGAGCGCGAAACAACCCTCGCCATGGTGGGGGAGTCCATGAAAGAGTCCTCCAGTCCCCATTTTGTCTCACGACAAAGTGACTCCGGTCCCATTGTCATGTCAAGAAATATGATGTGATCGTGGGTAATCCTTCGGTTACGCTGGGCGACCGGTCCGTAGGGTGCGATGATCCTGCGGTACGAAGGAGATCCGCATCGCTACCCCGATACTGTCCGTGGGAGTCATCAGCGAATGCTAGAGCCAATGACAAATGAAAAGACCAATCGGTTTGCAAGCTGTCCCGCTCCCCATTCCCCCCTCTTCATCTGCCCCTGGATTCTCCCCCCGGGGAGATAAATCCGGATTCCTCTCCCTAGGCGGGAGGGATTAGGGGCATAGGAGTTAACTTTGAATGGAACTCACGTCCCGAAGGGACGTCCGATAATAGCCCCGCGCACCAGCGCGGGATTTCAACCCGGAGTAAGCGGTGGTCCCCCAAATGTTTCTTTTGTCTCGCGTTCCGCTCGCGATTCAAACAACCAAAGGTCGGGCGTACCTACGGCACGCGTATGTTTTCTTGCGCTCCCTGCCCCGGCAATGGAATTGCCGGGCTACTATCGTACGTCCCTACGGGACGAAGATCCAAGATCTTATGTTAACGCCTATGCCTGTCATCCCACTATTGATCTCCCCGAGTAATTGAAGCGTTACTGTTAAGCGGAACAAGGCGATTGAACCAGGTCGAGACGATTTTGTAGGATCTTAACCCGAATATGATAAAGTGCATATTTGACTAGCCGGAGGTAGGCCGGTGAGTGAAGGCGTAGTGTATTGGACCGAAGAGCAATAGCGTGAGATCGAACCCCTCATACCGAAGAGGTCCGTTGGCCGAAAGGGCGGTCGGCCCAGGACCGATGACAGTCCGGTGTTTGAGGGGATACTGTGGATCTTGAGGACTGGCACCGGATGGAAGGATCTTCCGGACCGGTATCCGAATCCTTCGACCTGTTGGCGTCGCCTGAGGTCACTGTCCTCAAATAAGGTTATTGGACAAATTCGAGTCCCAAGACGAGGACCCGGAAGATAGCGGACCCCGCCGAAGCGAGTGATCGAGATAAGGCCTATGACGGCCTTCCGGCTCGCAAACGTATGAGGGAAACGGGAATCAACCTTCTTGTTCCCCATCGAAACGACCATCGCAACGTCAATATGTGGGACGACCGACTCCGGGATCGCTACATGAGACGGTATACAGTCAAGATAATGTTAAAATGGGTCACCAACTACCGACGGATCGTTATAAGATACGAGAATCATATCAATGTGTTCGTGGCCTCCTTCCAGCTCGCCTGTGTCATGGCAACATTGAATAAATGTTTGTGAGGTTTTGCCGCCGCCGGTAGACATTAACGGGAGTAGCGTCGCTGGGTCCTACTCCGTTTGGTCTCGGCGTCTCCGCCGCCAACGATCACTTCTCTCATTTCCATCCTCCAAACTCACCTCGATAGTCCCTTCTGGTACTTCTGGTACTGTTGGTAGGCGCCCTGTCCGGATTTGCCGGAACCCAAGCCTTGTCCTGATGAGGCGCCCTTAATGGGCCACTGCTCTTTGTATTTGAGGATCTGACCTGAACCTTGTGCTGCTTTGCCCTTTCCCAGGCCTTGATCGGACAACTTGCCTTTCTGGAAAGTCCCTTGCTTGTCGGGACCCGCCCATCCGCGGCTTCTCCAGTCTTGATTAGACAATGATTTGGCCTTCTGGGGAAACGGCTCCTTGAAATGCATAAAACCGCCGGACTTCTGCTTCTGGTCCAACTCTTTGTTACCCGCGCCGGCCCCCGCCTTGGCGCCGGGGGGGATCTGGCCCGGAGCAAAACCTTGTTTCATCTGTCCCTTGTGTTCCAAGGGCGGCAAGCCAAGGCTCTCCCGGATCTTGTTGGCCCAAGGCGACCCCCCAAGGCCTCCCATCTTGTCCTTTTTCCCCGATTGAGAAACGACCTTACCGGACTTGTCATAGACTGTCTCGGACTTCACCTTGCCGTGCTTGCCGTACGTTTCTACATGGAGATTTCCGTTCGCCTCATGACTGTACGTGCTCTTGCTTATGACCTTTCCGTTCTTGTCGGTGGTTGTGGAGCCTGTAAGTACTTTGCCTTTGTAGGTATTAGTCGTCACTCGTCCTTTCTCATCCGTGGTGCTCTTCGTCAATGTGCCGGCTTTTTGGTCATAAGTTGCGTTCGTCTTGCTTACGACCTTTCCGTTCTTGTCGGTCGTCGTGGTGGTTGACACCCCTTTGCCGTCGCTCGTGGTGGTTGTGACGTTTCCGGTCTTAGAGTCGGTCGTCTTGGCCGTCGAGCCGCCGTTGGGGTTGAACGTCGTGGTCGTTTGAGTGACGTTTCCGTCTTTATCTTTCTTCGTCATACTGACGACAGGGGGGTTCTGACTCTCCGTCTTTGCTGTCTCAGTGCCTATAACGTTACCCTTGCCGTCGGTGGTCGTTTGGGTAAAGCCGCCTTTGCCGTCGGACGTCGTCTTAGTGGAGCTGACAATATTTCCGTTCTTGTCACGTATTGTCGCGTCGGCTCCGCTCATGTCCGGGTATTTGTACGGCGTGTATGTGGTCACATTTCCGTCTTTGTCCGTCTTGGTGGAAGTACCGCCCTCTTGGCCGTACTTCGATCCAGTGCTCGTGCTAAGCACGTTTCCATCCTTGTCGGTTTCCTTTATCGTGAAAGTGTTGTCTTTCTGGATTGTTGTCGTCGTGGTCGTTCCCGAGCTGGAAATCTTTGTCTGCGTTATACTTCCGTCGGGGTTTGCCACCGATGAATCCTCGATGAAATCATCATCCGCATAGGCTATTGAACTCGGTGTCAGCAGCGCCACAGTGGCGACCGCGGCCAGAATCAGCAGGGTCTTGGGCATTAATTCTTTAAGAGTCATAGTATGTCTCCTTAGGGCGCCTTGCTTGAACGCCTCGTCCACTCTGTTTTAAAGTAGTCGGGATTAGAGGGCTGCTCCGCGTCAGACCTGCAGCACTCGTTTCCCTTGCGCCGTTTATTTCATCTAGATGCTCTTCAGGCTAGTTTGATTCACACGACGAAATCACGAAAGATCTCTCCTTCACCTTCGGTGGCCCATCTCTATTGGAGCTTTTGATATTTCCGGTAAACGCGGCCACCGCAGAACCCGCATCAGGGCGTTCTACGGTGACGCGTTAGTGAAAGGGTGGGCCGAGCCCAAAGGGCCCCATGCGGATACCCCGAGGCAGTGGCCGAATCCATGGTGCGACGGCCCGAGCCCCTTCATTCTTACGGCTCAACTGCGTTACTTGTTGATCAATTTCGTTCGTGGTTACTTCGAAGTCGGAGTCGCGGTCAGATTGTTGCCGTCTATAACCCGGGCCTCCTGACGCTCCGCGACGCTCTTTTGCCACTCCTGACGTAGCCGGTGTCGCGGGGAACAGACCCGGCGCCTGTATCTGCCGGACAGTCACCCATCCTGCCATCGGTTCGAATATTTGGGCCCAGTTGTTTTGCACTGTACCTGTGAGCTTTATCCTCGCGCCTCGAGGCAGGCAGCCGATCTTCTCCTGACCCGTTCCCGGGCCGTTCCTCACCCGCAGGCATTGCTCGGGATTGTCCACATCGACAACTAATGCCTCGGGATTACGCGATCCAAGATAACTCTCGGCAACCCAGCCGCCTGCCGTAGGCCCGGACAACCTAACCCAGCCGTTACTGGCCTCTTCCGAGTACGTAACCTTGGAGCCAACGGGCAGATACGCTATGGCCCGTCCCTCCTGCGAAGGTCCGTCTCGAACCGTTAAACCGCCCGGACTGTCGGCCTGGCGAATGATCTCCACATGAACCTGACCCGTCGGCAAGGCCGCGAGGGCCGAACTCGGACCCGCTGACCCGGCAACAGGGGCTGAAAGCCGACCGGAAGTTTTGTCGGCAGATCTCAGCAAGGCGTATACCTGGGTGTCACCTGTGGCTTCGGCCATATCCAGCGCCGTGTGGCCCTGCTGGTCCTTGACAGATACGTCCGCGCCATCTTCCAGCAAAAGCTGTACGACATCCGCATCAGCCGCGGATGCCGCGCCTATAAGCGGCGTGATTCCAGTGGCTGTCTTCGCGTTAACGTCTGCTCCTCGACCCAAAAGTAGTTTGACTACCCTCGAGTGCCCTTGAACCGCGGCAAAGATTAGAGGCGTTGCTCCGAGATTGTTTTTGGCTTCAATGTTTGCGCCCCTCTCCAGAAGCGCCTCTACCACATCTGCCTGTCCCGAGGCTGCCGCATTCAGGAGAGCTTCATTTAGTTCCGTAATCGGCGCCGATTCTTTGCCGAGAGGCTCCCCAACCTGTCCGAACGCAGGGTGAATGACTTGTCCCGGAAACAGAAGCAGACTCATCAATACCAACACTGTTATTCCTAATTTGTTCACGCTTTCCTCCCCGGCTGACGCCTCCGGAGGCCAATTCTGAAAAGACCGCGCTGATCCTCGAACTTATACGGTTCTCGAATTTCCGCCACCTATGCTCCTGAATCGATTAGATGCATTACTGATTGCACACGTCAGCACGGCGCGCCTCCCAAGACGGGTCCAATGACGGCACAGTTGACGGCGTCAACGGCACTCGCTGGGTGATTTATTAACGCTTCAAACGCCTCTCCCACCTGCTCGAATATAGAAGGATCGTTCGTTTCCTCAGGGGCAGGTGAGGGCGCAGGGGGCGGCGGTGTCATCCGGTTCGGTGGATACATGGTGGGCAAGAGAGCTTTCTCCCGTACCGCAGCCTCCTCAGCCAGCCGCTCCTGTCGCTTCACTTCATTCACTCCCTCGTAGTCAACGGATCGATCTTCCGGTTTGGGGAGGAGGCTCCCCATATCCTTAACTTTTGTCGTCCCAAGGGCTCCTTGGCGCGGCGGAGTTTTAACAGATCCCGGCACCCTCATCTTGGTCTCGCTCTTAGTCCGGAACGGTGAGGCGGCCATTAACGGCGAAACTCCGTACAACAGGCTCATGGAAAACCTTACGCCCAACAATTCCATGATTAGCAATTTCTTGGCCTTCCCCATGGTCTTGGCTCCGTTCCGTATCTGCAGAGCCCAATCGTGTACGTCTGAAACTCTGGATGCCGGAATTTTCACATTGATTCAAACCGGAGGTTCCTGAAACTCCGGCATGACGTCCACCGACGAAGGCGGTCAACTCGCGCTGGCCTTCAGCCGAAGCGCATGTCCGGTTCACATCGGTACCTAACAAGTCAGAAAGCAAGTCCTTTGTCATTTTTCAACCACGGTATACGCTTACGTGAAGGTCCGGCAAAGCTATTCCATTTATACGAAGGCATACGGGAAGACTCGGGCCGTCGATGTTTAAGCAATAGCTACGAACAGTCATTTCTTTGATTACCCGCTATGTTGTGCCACAAAACTCAAGCATTGCCTTGACACAATCTTACCAGTAGAATAAAATACTGTAGGTTAACCATGAA
>Ga0247841_10008948_pt1 | contig 14174 bp, 11 predicted proteins | sample LaCruzMarch2015__2_FD_192410 | JGI IMG/M metagenome (GOLD analysis project Ga0247841, IMG submission 192410) | Freshwater microbial communities from meromictic Lake La Cruz, Castile-La Mancha, Spain - LaCruzMarch2015_18m | ecosystem: Environmental > Aquatic > Freshwater > Lake | place: Spain...
GCACTCCGAAGATTACCGATGGAATAGACCTTATCCATCAGGCTGTACCATTTGCCTCCTTTCACCCCGTTTTCCAGGGCCGTCAACATACGTTCCGTCCAGACGCTCAGTTCAACCCAGGACCAGCTATAAGACAAAAACAAGGCCCTAAAAAGGGATTATTTTTTTCACTGCAGCAAGAGTGCAGCAAAATAAAAACGACAGCCAACTTGCTGTCGCTAACCTATTGATATTTTGGTACGCCCTGACAGATTCGAACTGCCGACCTTCTGATCCGTAGTCAGACGCTCTATCCATCTGAGCTAAGGGCGCTCTTTAAGATGTGTGAGATCTCGACAAGCCCGCGGCACCTTGAGTCGGAATGGTATGTCAAAACAGTCCTTGCGAGACAGGTGTCGCAATCTTTTTAATTTAGACTTGTTGGTCACTTTTGTCAAAGAAAAAACCCTTGCGTAACTGCCGGCACGTTTCTGGAAATTGCCTATTCAAGACAAAACGCGTCGGCTATTACCTGTACAAGCAAAGGCGGGCCCAGAGTTACAATTACCACGTCAAATCTACAGGCAGGCGGCACGACGAAACGCCCGCTCAAGTACACCTGGGCTGTCAGAATAATCTTTTTTCTTTTACGAAAATCAACGGAATAGACTGGATCCAGCGCTTCAGCCCCATGCCTGGACCTCACTTCCACGAAAACAAGCTCTCCACCATGACGAGCTATCAGGTCTATCTCGCCCAGCTTGCAGGTAAAATTTTTCTCTACTATGCAGTAGCCTTGGGCTTCCAGCCACTGGGCCGCAACGCTCTCTGCCCGGATTCCTTTCGTTCGCGTACTGTCGGCACTGCTCGTTTTCACCCATCGCCTCGAAGGATTTTTTGCACCCAAGTATACCCAAAAAAAATTACTGCTTTCATGTTCCTTGCACAGGCGCTGTCAGTCTCAATGCCCGGCATCGAGCATTTTCTCATGAAGCCGCCTGGCCTGCAGTGCAAAAGCCTCAAGCCGGGCCTCTATAATCTGTGGAAAAGCATTGCCGTCCGTCTCGATCGCCAGGAAGGGAAGTTTTCGATCCTTGCCTTTCAAAACCGACTCAAAAGCTGAGGTAGAGTCACCGTTACGTTCAAGGAGCAGCTTCATTTTTTCACCGGTAGTGAATTTTTCAGACAGGATTGATTCAGCTACCCTGCTCGGCATACATCCGAACGGCCCTATGGATATAATACCGCAGGCAGGGTGCAGAATTTCATGAAGGGCTGCTCCAATAGTCAGAATGGCCTCGCCGGTGAGCCGCGGGGAAACGTATTTTTCACCTGCTTCAATGAGGTCCTCAACCTTTAGAGTCTCATGAAAAAAGAGGCCTGACGGGGCAAACAAATCTCGGATCTTGTGATCAAAGTAACGCTTCACATAATAGCGAATCCAGAAGGGGATATTCGGTTTCTCTCCCTCGATGCGGTTCTTGATAAGCCAGTCTACGTATTTTATCCATTCGCTGGTCTGGGAAGTCCTGACGATGAATCCCCTATCGGACATCTTCTCTACGAGGTTTTGAAGCGAAATAGGATCGTTGCGCACGTAGATTTCACCGATGAGGGATATTTTCGGAATTTGATCATAAGGCATTTTCAGAGGGATCACGGCCAAGGTTTGTGCCGCTGCCTGAATCCGTGCCCTGATGATTCGCCACGGTTTGTGTACGACCCCGACGAGCGCATCCCATTCCTTGTAGAAAACATTCATGGCAGATTCTTTGTCTTGCGCCGCCGTCAACAGGGTCGACCAGATTTCGTACATGACGTCGCCTATGAGAATGGCGCGCCAAGCCGGCAGGGTGAACCGATCTCCCAGGCCCATGTAGCTATTGGAAGCATTGAGCGTCAACACTGCCGCATCGGGAATCCTTCTACTCTCTATGAGCCGCCGTGAGAAAACGTTGTATTGGCCGAATCGACAAGGTCCGCCGGCTCCCGGCATAAAATAGGCGGTAACTTCACCCGCCGGTCGATCATTTTCGAGGTACTTGAGCATTGACCCGACGGTGGTCTGAAGCGGCAGACACTCCTTACAGGTGGAATTACCCCGGCCAATCTTGAGCACATCTTCGTCGGCGGGCGGAAGACCATGCGCATTGATTCCGACTTTTTTGAACGTGCTTACCAGGGCCTGGTGAGAAAATCGTCCCATTGCGGGAAGAACAACCCGAACACTGGGATGGGTGAGTGGAAGCTTTCGGCCGTCCGCAGTCACAATGACCGGTTTGCCGTCGCTTAGCGTGGCCACTGCGACCCGGAAATCTTTTTTCACAGCCTGGATCTGTTTTTTGCTCTCGAGTTCCCTGTAGTAACGAACAATGTCAAGAAAGGCTTCTATTCGCGTTTCCAATCCCGCGTCAGCCGTGTGGCTGTCAAGTTCCAGGGTCAACGACGGCTTTTTCCCCATCTCATCCCTGAAATATCCCACCACAAAGGAATCCGGGCCGCAGGAGAAATTGCTGATGTATGTGGCGAACAGCTTTGGATGGTTTTTTACCAACCGGGCCGCTTTTAATATCATTCTTCCCATGGACCAGTACATGGTCTGAGCATCGTCCAAGGACTGATCTTCGTATGGCAGCATGTCATAAGGTAGGATCAGATAGCCACGGGATGCGAACTTTCCCGGGATACCCTTGTTTGCTTCGGACACGAAAGCGTTGTACGGCCGGCCGAACAGGACAATAGCCACAGCGTCCGGGTCTCGATCGAGTTCGTCGAGCAACTGAGCGCCCTTGGAACGCAATTCATTTCTAAAAGCGTCCTGAGCCGCCATTCCTGATTTGAAAGCTCTCTCGCCCTCGGCCCCGGAACAACCAAGGCTGACTGCAATCTGAGCGAATTCATGGATTCCAAGTTCGAAACCACCACTCAAATCAAGGTACGGGGTGAGAACTTTTTTGGATCTGATACCTTCAAAAGTGCCGGAAAGGTAGAAAACCTCACCCTGAACGAATACGCACGTACACGTGTTTGGGTTTTCATTGTCTGTGGGCACCCCCTTTATGTGCGGAAGGAAAAGCAAATCCGGATCTTTCCTCAGAAGGTCCGATATAAAACCGTGAGCTATTTCTACGGGGAAACAGAATGCTGCACCCTGCTGATCAACTCCCTGGGGATCAACTGTGTTCGGAAGCACGACCCGATAACCAAGTTCCTTGAAGAAAGCGTTAAAGAAAGGGAAATAGGTGTTTACCAGAAACGAACGGTTCATGCCGATAGTGGGTCGCCCGTCTGCAGGATCCTCCGGCGCAAGGTCAGTGAACACCAGCTTCTGCCTATAGTCCACCATATCCAGCTTGCCCTTGTCGAATTGGACATTCCGCACGAGGTTCACGTACCGGTTGCACGCACCACCAAACGGATAAATCTTCCCTTCCAAATCTATCCGGGCTATTTCGCATCGACGGTCGCATTTTTCTTTGCCGCCACCGCAGATAAACGACTTCTTGTAAATCACCTCCCTGGCTGCAAGCTGGTTGAGGTCGAAGTCCTGCTCCTTCATCAGGCCTACATCAATGCGTCGTTCGACTTCGAGAGCGACTCCAAAAGCCCCCATTAACCCCGGCTCCGGCGGTACTATTATTTCTTTACCCGTGAGAGCCGCCATGGCCGCCGGAATTGCCTCGTTGTAACAAACACCACCCTGCATGAACACTTTTCTGCCTACAGGTCGGTTGCCCTTGACACGGTTGGAGTAGTTCATGCAAATTGAGTAAACGAGTCCGGCAACGATATCATTTAAGGGTATGCCCTCCTGGGCGGCGTTCTTGATGTCGGACCCTATGAAGGCAGCGCACTGATCATTGAAGTTGGGAGGCTTGGTCGCTGTGTAAGCGACCCTTCCAATATCGGTGACCTTGACTCCCAGGCTTTCTTTTGCAGACTCCTCGAGGAAGGACCCTGTGCCCGCACTGCAGGCTTCGTTCATGGCGTAATCGCTTGGCACACTGTTGGTGATATACGTGTACTTGGCGTCCTGGCCGCCTATCTCAAAGATGGTGTCCACCTCGCGGTCAAAGTGAACCGCTGCGGCAGCATGTGCTATGATCTCATTGATAACGCCGGCGGCCATGGCGTGAAGTCCGGCGATCTGACGGCCTGATCCGGTTACACCCAACCCTTTGATTTTAATAGGAACATCGATTTGATCGGCCAGGCTTCGGTACACCTTTCTGGCCGCCCCCACCGGGTCTCCGTCTGTGCGCAGATAATCGGCAACCAGTATCGCCTTGTCGCGACACCTCATGATCACGCCTTTAGTTGTTGTGGAGCCCACGTCCAGACCCAAAATGGTGCGGTCACCCGCCTCGACCTTGCCTCTGGGGCAATCTTTGAAATGGGCCATGTCGCGGAATTCGGCCAATGGCTTGAGATAACCGAATGCCGAGGATTTCTCCTGGAAGACCGCATCGCGTCCAGTGTATGGGACAGTGGGATTATCCAGGGCCCAGAGTGCAGCTCCCAGTGCTTCGAAGTAAGGCGCCTCCTCCGGAATGTACAGGTCCTCAACCTGTTGGGACAGGTAATGAATCATGCTTCTGTTACGGGAGGAACCGCCGACAAGCATCACCGATTTCTTGGGGAGCTTCTTCAAAAGCTCCACCACCTTGTTCCCCATCATCATTGCCAGGCCGGAAACTACTTGGGCTTTGGGCACTCCCTTGTTCAGGGCGTGAGTGCAGTCGCTCTTGCAGAAAACCGAACATCGGCCCGAAACCTTATGCACTTGAGCAGAGATTCCCAGGTCGGCCACATCATCCAGCGTCATATTCATTCGGCCAATCTGCTGTAGAAAAAATTCTCCGGTCCCGGACGCGCATTTATTACCGGTTTGAATCCCCTGGATCTTGCAGTCTTCATCCAGGTGATAAACAAGAAAGGTCTCTCCGCCTGCACTGACAACTACCCGATAATTACTCTGTTTACCGAGTATGTGAGCTGCAGCCCGCTCCACCGCCTCAGGCTCCGGTATGGTGCTTAATCTTATGAAATTTATGAATTTTCTTCCGGTTACGGCGATAGGGATTTCTCGTACCTGCTGGACCTGTTCGAGAGCTTCGAGCAAGGTTTTGCGAGGATTACCCTCATGCGTTATCGTCGAAGCGCCCATGACCTCGATCGCTTCATCGACCCTGCGCAATCGCACCATACTGAGAGTAGAGGCTCCCAGACATAGACCCAGTACTTCCATTCAGTCATTCTCCCTTTGAAGCTCGATAATCATCATTTATATATAGACCTTCCAAAGGGTCCAAGGAATAGGCAATCGCCCACTGAAAGATTGATAACATTTCACTGTAAGACGAGCAACCATTCGCCACAAAGTATTGGTGGCGTCAGGCGTCCCTGCCTGTCAATGTTACCGGCACAAGGGCGAGTTCGTATGAAGAGATCTCTCGCGATCATGTCGTTGCATGACGTACAACTGCTCAAAAAACTTATTCATTTGCATGTTGCGTGTAAATGCCTCACCGCCGTGCCGAGCTTTAAGCTTTTTCCGTCGGCTCGACAAGGGACATGAGGCTCTCAGTCATATTCGCCACATATTGATTAATGGTCTTGAAAGAATCCAGTATTCCAAGATAGATTGAGGAGGCCGCCGGCGAACAGTATTCAGCCTCCAAGCGCTCCCAGTGGCTGAACTGAGCATCCTCCACCAGTTGACTCAACTTTCTGCCCTGGGACTGAATGTGCTTCAGTATTACCCTGTTAGGTATTACCAGGCTGTCGCGCAAGTTGACAAGTAAGTCCGTGATGACTGAAAAGATTGCAGAAAGTTCTACCAGCGCCTTATCGCTAAAAGGCACTCCCTCAGAAATCTTTATCCGGCAACAATTCAGGATGTTCTCAAACATCATCCCAATGCGTTCAATGCGGCTTGGAAAACGGACTATTATTTTGAAGGCGTTTTGACCTATTGCCGATGAGGAACCGACCAAGCCGGAAGTTGCAGTGCGTTCCTCAGCGTGTACTTCTTGAGCCAGCCTCTCGCATTCTTTGAGCTTCGCCGGATCTTCGCCTACAAAGCACACAGACAGTATCCTGGTCACCTCAATGAGCTTGCCGACCATGACCAGGAGACTCTCCTCTGGGGATCGGGTCTCAGACACCGGAGCCGTGTGCAACTCGTCGATTCGACCTACTTCCGCATTCAACTTAGGGCTGATCATTCGGAAAGGATTCCAGATATAGCGCTGGTCTCTCATGGCCAATTACCTCCAGGTCGTGCAAAGCTGATCGCATAATAGCAAGTCCCGCGTCATTGTTGCAACTTGTATCATTCTGAACTGATCTCGGGGTCAGGTGGGATTCGTGCTCACGGAGCCATTTGCATTAATTTCAATATGATCGTGTCCATGAGATTATTTCTTTGATCACATTTGTTTGCCTGATAAATCGATATTAGTCATTGAGCCTGGGCCTGTTCAAGAGACTTCTGGGATGTTGAGTTTGTCAGTGGTACTCTCAACGCCAGAACCAGCACTCCTACCCTGCCGGCGCCTCCCTTCACGATCGCGCGGGAGGCTTCAGCAATTGTAGATCCTGTAGTTGAAACATCATCGAGCAGCAACACTGAACAGCCGCGAATTCTCTTTGGACGAGCCACTGCGAACGAACCACGGATATTTCTGACACGATGTGGCCTGGAGAGACCTACTTGAGGGACGGTGTCCCTGATTTTCCGGAATGAACTTCTGTCCAGTGGGATACCAGTTTGGTCGGAAAGTCTCTCGCCCAGTACAACCACCTGGTTGAAGCCCCGGTGGAACAATCGCCCAGGGTGCATGGGCATGGGGACGATGACGTCGAATTCGCTCGGTTTAAAGTGATCGCGGAAAACCTGGACAAGAAATTCCGACAGTATGCGTCCCAAGTGTGTCGCTTCGTGGTACTTAAACCTGACCAGGGCCTTCCTGAGTTCTCCGTCATATATCAGGCCGAAACGGGACTTGTAATAGGCGGGCTGATCAACAAGACACTTGATACAAGGGTGCGGCATTACCGGGTCACATCCTGCTGTGGGCAGACCACATTGAGGGCAGACGGGCTCAGGCACCGGTTTGATAGACTTCAGGCATGTGTGGCAAACCGTACTAAAGTGGCCTGTGAATGCAGTCTCGCACAGGCTGCACACCGGAGGAAACAGGACCTTGGATACGGCTCCAGCCAAGAAAGACAAGCCACTCGTGACAGAGGACAAGGCCACGTCGGTTCCCCGCATTTTCCTGGGCACGTGACTGGAAGGGTAATTCCAGTTTGAGTTAATCAGCAAACAAAAGAGGTGTCAACCCGAATCCTGCCGCCGGCCTTGAGATTGATACCGGTGACCGCATGACTCATCACAGGGCGACTTGCCGAGTCTCCCCTACAGCAAAAATTACGTGTCTAAAGAGAGATCGGGATGAGAGGATTTTGCAATTCGAGCCGACTTTCGATAGTGTGGCAGGGATGCTGATCAACTAATTCGAAGGGTTACCTCAATGGCACCGATCATAACTCTGACAACCGACTTCGGCACACAGGACGGTTTTGTTGCCCAGATGAAGGGCGTGATCCTGCAAATCAATCAAAGTGTTCTATTGGTGGACGTGACCCATGATATTCCACCCTTTTCGGTCATGGAAGGGGCTCTTGTGATTAGAGGATTGTCCCGCTATTTTTCGCCTGGAACCATCCATATTGGGGTGGTGGACCCCGGCGTGGGAAGTCATAGGCGGGGCATCGTTCTTTGCGCGGGCAAACAGTTTTACGTGGGACCGGACAATGGCCTTTTTTCTTGGCTCCCGGGTCAAAAAAACTCTTGGGAAATACGGGAAATACAAAACCCGGAATTCGTCAGCCCAAACCCTCACCCCACCTTTCACGGCAGAGACGTGTTTGCCCCGGTCGCCGCCCATCTCTCTACCAGCCGGTGTTTTTCCGAGGTCGGCCCTGTCGTGAACGATCCCGTGACCCTCTCCATACCTGAAGCCCGAAAGACTGACGCGGGCATAGAGGGTCAGGTAATACACATTGACCGGTTTGGTAACCTGTGTTGCAATATCGAAGCAAGGATGCTGACGACGCCGGTTCACACGGTAAAAGCTGGAAACAGCGCAATCAAGGGTATCAGCAGCTTTTTCGGTCAAGTTCCCAAAGGGGAGCCCCTCGCTCTCATCAACAGTTTCGGGCTTATGGAAATTGCCGTGAATTGCGGTGACGCGTCCCGCGTTCTCGGAATCACCATCGGGGACCGTGTGAGTGTCTGGTGGGCTTGACATGATTTATTTTTCTGTAACACGGCCCTTACAGCCCCGCACTTCGAGTGACCCAGGACCACGAAGAGACAGGCGCCGCGATGATCGACCGCGTACTCAATGGAGCCTCTTTCGCGCAGACCCAAGACGTTTCCCGCGACTCTGACGACAAAGACATCTCCTGTACCGCAGTCTACGATCAATTCCACCGGCACCCTGGAATCGGAACACTACAGCACGCATGCGATATAGGGTGCCGGCCCTCAGGGGATGTGACGGATCTCCTCTCACGGCTCATATTAGGATGTCGTGACGCGTTGGACACAAAGCGAGAGTTGCCCTCCATCAATATCCTGGTGGCTTCGTCAGGAGAAATGTTGACGGACGAGGCTATCCCCAGCAACGGCAAGGGATGGGGTTTTCGCTGCTCTAGGCCGCCCTTCCAATAGCCGGGCACAGTTCCTTCCGAGCCTGGTACGCTTCGTGAGCGACAATTTTCATCAGGGGCTAGTACCATGAGGAATCTTGTTCCTCGTCCTCGTCATCTTTTTTCCCACCTGCTTCAATCTGTCTCGAAATGTCTTCTGAGAATACCTCCCTGGGGGCCTCAGCCCATAGTCCTTCCAGGTCATAGAATTCTCTCACGGGTTTCTGAAATACGTGGACAATGACATCTCCATAGTCCAGAAGGGCCCAGTTGCCCAGTTTGACCCCTTCAGCAGAAAAGCGCTGGAATTTGTTTTTTGATGCGTCTTCGATCACGGCCTCTGCCACAGACTTTACATGTTTGCCGGAACCTCCGGAAAAAATCAGGAAGTAGTCTGTGAGAGCCGTCAGCTCATCAAGCCTCAAGAGCACGGGATCAAATGCCTTCTTGGAGAGAGCGGCCAGCAGAAGGGTTTCAGCCTTTTCTTTCGAGGTCATCTGAATGGCACCGCCAGGTTCGATACTTGTCTTTTTGCGGTTCATCGAGAATACAATTCTTTCTCAAGAATATATGACCTGACGGGTTCCGGGACTAAGTAACGGATACTACGGCCTGACTTCACCAGGTTCCTTATTTTTGTGGCCGAGATATCCAATCCTGTGATATCCGCAGGAATCAGCCGGGTCGCGCTTGTATGAAGCAACTCCTTGTCTTTGACCTGGAACTTATGGCGAAGAGCTACGGGCGCTTCTTCCCAAGCTTCCCGAAAACTTATGCCGGGACGATTTACAACTATGAAGTTCGCCAGGCAAAACAGTCGCTCGTAATCCTTCCATGCACTTATATCCCTCAGTGAATCTGTGCCGAGAATAAAAAAAATCCCGCAATTTTCCGTCTTGATAAAAAACTCGAGCGTGTTCACTGTATAGGACGGGCTTCGAAAGGTGAGTTCTATGTCGGAAACTTGAAACACGGGGTTGTCTTGACAGGCTCTGCGGGTCATCTCGAGCCGGTCTTCAGCACGAGCTATGCCGGTCATGCCTTTGTGGGGAGAAATGGAACTCGGAACAAATACTATTCGGTCAAGCCCTTGAAAGCAAGCAACTTCTTCGGCCAGGCGGAGATGTCCCACATGGGGCGGATTGAATGTTCCCCCGAGGATGCCGATTCTCATGGAACTGCTATTCACCAAGAAAGGGCTTGTTTTCACCATGAAAGATTATATACTTAATTTGGTGCATTTCAAAGAGTAATCGGACGGCCGGGTGTCGGACGTTGCCGATCAGCGGGTTGGAGGAATTTGTATTGGAATATTTTATCGGTTTTTTGATTCTGCTCGGTGTTTTGATCTTTGTTCACGAGTGTGGCCACTTCTTCGTTGCAAAACTGGTAGGCGTCAAAGTGCTGAAATTCTCTCTGGGATTTCCTCCTGCCATGATTAAGCGCAAATGGGGTGAAACGGAATATATTTTGAGTTGGATTCCGCTGGGTGGTTACGTGAAGCTGCTTGGAGAAGACCCTGAATCCGACGAGGAGATTCCTCCTGAGGAATTGGCCAGGGCCTTTACCAGCAAGTCCCTCCTATCCAGGGTAGCCATAATCGTTGCTGGACCTCTGTCAAACTACGTTCTCGCGACACTTCTCCTTTGTGCGGGCTATCTCGCGGGATGGCCCGTCCTGACCAGTGAGGTAGGCAAGGTCCTGGACGGAACACCGGCAGCAGCAGCCGGCTTTCAAACCGGTGATCGGATTGTTGCAATCGACGGTGAACCCGTGTGGCGATGGGACGATATGCGAGCCGTCATAGAAAAGAGTCCGGGAAAGAGGCTCAATGTAACTATCGAAAGAGACGACAACAGGATGGACCTCCCTGTCACCCCCAGCCTCAGTGACCAAAAAGACATGTTCGGTGAACCGCTCGGGAGGATTGGTGTTTCTCCGTCGGGGAAAACCGTCAAGCTCGGTGTCCTTGGCTCCATGTATGAGGGCATCCGTTTTACAGGTTACCTTACGCGACTGGTGGCCGTGACCCTGGTCAAGCTGGTTAAAGGAGAAATAAGCGCAAAAGCTCTCAGTGGTCCAATAACGATTGCTCAAGTGTCAGGGGAAAGTCTCAAGGCGGGGTTCTTCAGTTTCATCTTTCTCATGAGCTACATAAGTATAAACCTTGCCATAATCAACTTGCTCCCGATACCTATTCTGGATGGAGGACATCTCCTGTTCTTTATCATTGAGGCTATCATTAGACGCCCGGTAACCGGGAAACTTCGAGAGGTGGCAGTGCATGCAGGACTCTTGTTCATAGTTCTTCTGATGGCGCTTGTGTTCTATAATGATATCATGAGGATCGTGACCAAGGGGTGGTCGCTGCAACCGTGATCGTCCTAGCCGTTAATTCGTCATCGTCCTCACTCAGTGTGGCCGTCACCCGTGATGGTGAAGTGCTTGGCGAAAGTGTTCTGATTGCTCACCACGAACACGTCGAGAATCTCGCTACCCTCATCAAAAAACTTACCGCCGACGTTGGATTGGATATTGAACAAATAGACGGGTTCGGAGTGGCCACCGGGCCCGGCTCTTTTTCAGGAATCAGGGTCGGCCTGGCAACTATCAAAGGGATGGCTCTTGCGCTTTCAAAGCCGGCCATGGGCATATCCACCCTTGAGATTCTGGCTTGCGCCGCGTTGGAACCGGGAGAATCAGGAGCGCCGGTGATCGATGCCCGCCGGGGACAAATCTACACAGCGCTTTACACAAAGAAAGGGGCTCTTGACCTGGTCCTGGAAGAAGGCCCCTTGCTTCTCTCTGCCGAAGATTTTCTTGAGCGCCCGCAACTACGTTACCACAGCATATTGGTGTGCGGAGACAGCGGCTCGTCTCTGCCGGCCGAGCTGGCCAATGTGGTCAATCGTCGTCTCAAATTTTCGACAGCCTTTGCATGCGCTCAGCTTGCGGAAGAACGGTTCAGACTGGGAGACCGGGGCGACCTCCACCGGATAGCCCCCCTTTACGTCAGGCGCTCCGATGCGGAAGAGAAAAGGGAGGCGTTCAAAGGCGAACATGGATAGACGCCTTTTGACTGAAAGCTGCCTTCCCGGAATTCTTTGGGACGTACGATTATTGATGCATTGCTGATATCAATGATGTGGTAGACCGGATCCCAGAGTGACAGCAGCGGGGCTCCACACGCGGAAACTATTACTTTCGCGTCCCTTTCGGGAAACGTTATTTCCATGACCGCCGATCGATGCTTATGCCCCTGAAGGATTAACGATATGCCGGTCTGCGTACAGATGTTGAGCAGTTCTCCGGCATCTGAGAGCGAGTGAGCCCAGAAAGATGAGCTGCGCGCAACCGGGAGGACAGGGTGGTGAAGGAACAGAACCTTGATACAGTCCTTAAAGCTTGCGGCCTTCTCGCGTAGCCAGTAACGGCTTTCACGTGAGATTGCGCCGGGCCATGACGGAAAGGAGTGGACGGAATTCAGGCCGAAGAGAATAACATTTGACTGCCCGCACTTGTAGAGTATCCTGTCGCGCTCTCCGAAGAAGTGGCTGTAGCGCATCATGGCGAGGCCCGGGAACATCCATTCCCAAAATGCGGACAAGCATACCTCTCTGTTGCCCGGGACGGTCACGAACGGGATGCCGAGCGATAGCAGGAAATCTCTGGCCCAGCGAAACTGAGACATGCGTCCCCGGTCCGTGATATCACCTGTTACTGCGATCAGATCTGGAGACTCCGACAGGATGTCGCGTTCCAGGGACAGGAGTTTATCCCTGGCGACGCGCCGGCCGAAATGCAAGTCCGAAAGATGGGCTAGTCTCATGTCAAGTCACTGGTATACGTTCTGCTCCAACGGTTCAACTTGCGATGCAAGTACTTTAAAAAAGTAGCTTGATTTTTTTGACTGAATTCTTTAAAATTTCAAGTAAAATTTTTGTGCTTTGTTTAAAGGCATTTATTATCCATGTTTCCCCATGCCTGGACAAGTCGCCGGCGAGCAGGGAACGGAGGAGAAGAGTAATGAAACGGTGTGTTGCAGCGTGTTCGATCATGGTAGTGGCCTTGGCCGCTGCGGGAGCTGCTTTTGGCCAGGATTATTCGGGAGGGTACCCCGGCATGACACAGGATTACGGGGCCTACGGCCAGGGTCAACCTGGTTATGGCTATGGTCAACAATACGGACAGGGCTATCCCCAGCAACAGCAGGGATACGGTCAACAATACGGTCAGCAACAGCAGGGCTACGGCCAACAATACGGACAGGGCTATCCTCAGCAACAGCAGGGATACGGTCAACAATATGGTCAGCAACAGCAGGGCTACGGCCAACAATACGGTCAGCAACAGCAGGGCTATGGAGCCGAAGGTTACCCTGGTTACGGCGGAGCCCAGGGATATGACAGTTACGGTTATGGACAATCCGGTTACCCCGGGTACGCGCAGCCACCGGCATCCAGTTCCACCGGTCGAGGTCGACAGCCCACAGCGTCTCAGCCCAGGTCTCAGCCGACACCTCGCCAGACCATCGAGACTCCTCAGGTGACTACTTCAACGAATACAGCTCGGGCAGCCTCTAACCGGTCCTCAGAATCCAGTGATTCGACGACTTCGCAGAGAGACTCGATTTACTGGGACGGGTCAGGGATGGAGGATGAAGCCCCTGCGGACGACGTGCAAGCCCCCGCACCTCAACAGCCACGACCCGTCGTAGGCACTCCCCCCGCGCAGCAAAGAAGAACCGCAACGCCCGCGCCACAGGTCGTGGAAACTCCCCGTAGGACAGCCACTGTGCCCAAACCCAACGTGGCTCGGCAGGCGGACACCGCGCCGCCTCCACCCTCGAGACAGGGTATAAAATGGGGCCAGGAAGAGACCAAGACGGAAGCCAAGCGACCTCTGACGTGGGGACAGCAGGACAAGCCGGCAATTGTAGGATCTGAACCTGGCTCTTCACAAGTAAGGACTGGAGTGCAGTCCGCTGCACCTTCCCCGCCCACCGCGTCCCAGCCGCAGACCCCGTCGCAGTCGGCCGACAGAAAATTGCAGTGGGGCAGATCCGAATAGCAGGATCGTTTCCTGAGTCCTGTCTATGGAAATTTAGCACGTGGGCAACCTTAGAAGGGTTGCCCTTTTCTCTTGTTCGATCGTGAGAGCAGACTGTACTGATACGCGGAGGCTCCCGCGTGGGAAGCGAAAACACGACAGGATCTTATGCGAATTCGATCTGTAAGGTTAGCATCGATAAGAAAAGCTTTAGTGGCGCAGGCATGGCTCGGAATGACAGGCAGGGGGCCCTGATAGTGGCGCAGGCATGGCTCGGAATGACAGGCAAGTGGCTCTGATAGATAGGGGTAGGAACAGCCGGTTAAACCCGGCCGCTCCCCCCTCCGAACCGTACGTGCGGATCTACCGCATACGGCTCTCCGGTCGGTGGTTCACCTCCGGGAGGATTGACAGGCTGAGGCATG
>Ga0247841_10008949_pt1 | contig 14173 bp, 18 predicted proteins | sample LaCruzMarch2015__2_FD_192410 | JGI IMG/M metagenome (GOLD analysis project Ga0247841, IMG submission 192410) | Freshwater microbial communities from meromictic Lake La Cruz, Castile-La Mancha, Spain - LaCruzMarch2015_18m | ecosystem: Environmental > Aquatic > Freshwater > Lake | place: Spain...
AAAACTGCGGAAATAAATTGGCGTTGTACTGGGTTAATAGAATCGAGATAAAATAAAAGGTCGATTAATTTTTTAATAGTAATAAATATTATATATATGAAAAATATAAAAAACATTATTATTGTAGTTTTAATTGTAATTATATTTGTTATGGGATATATGCTTATGGTAAGTTTTCCAAAGAAAGCGAAAGCAGAGTGTGAAGCAGGCGTGGGGGTGGTGGTAGAAGCGCAAGTAAAGAGTGCTGTTCTACAATACGAACAAACATTACAGCAACTTATGCAAATACCTGCTTGTGCGGCCGCATTGTCTCAGTAAATATTTCTATAAGTTTAACTAGAAAATCGTCTATCCGCTTATGGGTGGAGGCGGTTTTTTATTTACATTGAGCTCATCGAAGTGGTAGAATAAATTAATATGAGATATAAAGCAATTAATCCAAACGTTGAAGTAAACGGGCAGACTGTTTTGTCTTTTGTAAATGCTTTAGGTTATATGAAGCATATCGGTTTAAGTATTTTAGCTGAAAAAGGTATAGCTAATCCTGATCCGGAAGGGTGGTATTCACAACAAAAATGGTTAGATGCGATTACTTATATAGCCGAAGAAGCTGGGATCGAAACTTTATATGAAATAGGTAGTGCTATTCCGGAAAATGCTAAATTTCCAACCGAAATTAACGACATTCACAAGGCTTTATCTTTAATCGATATCGCTTACCATATGAATCATCGATTAAATAAAAAAGTTTTATTCAATGATGAGACTAAAAAAACAGAAGAAGGTATAGGTAACTATCATTATAATTTTATTAATAATAAAAAAGCAGAAATTATTTGTGATAATCCATATCCTTGTGATTTTGATAGAGGAATAATACATTCAATGGCAAAAAAGTTTAAACCTTCAGAATCAGTTTTTGTTAAAATTGAACACGATAAAACAAAATCTTGCAGAGAGAATGGAGATAAAACCTGTAGCTATATTGTTTCTTGGTGATTCCGAAAGTTTAAAATTTTTAAAGGAATGAAAAAAAAGTTTTTATTAACGGTTTTTATATTTGTAATCGTATTCTTGATATTAAAAATAGTTTCATTTTATTTTTATCCTAAAAATCAAAATCAGGTTTGTTTTAAAGATGATTGTTTTATTGTTGAATTAGCAAAAACCACTCAAGAAAGAACTCAAGGTTTGATGTTTAGGGAAAAGTTAGATTTAAATAAAGGAATGCTTTTTGTTTTTGAAAATGAAGGGGAATATTCTTTTTGGATGAAAAATACTTTGATAAATTTAGATATAATTTGGATTAATAAAGATAAAGAAGTGGTTTTTATTAGTAAAAATGTTCAACCGTGCAATTCTAATTCTTGTCTTATTTTTAATCCTGATAAAAAAGCACAGTATATTTTAGAATTAAACGGAGGAGTAACGGATAAAATTGGTTTAAACGTTGGAGATAAAGTTATTTTTAATAGAGAGTTTTAAAATTATTTTTAGGTTTTAAAAATTTTGTCATCTGTCGTTAAACGAGTTTTTTTGATAAAATAAATAAATGGAACCATTAGCTTCAAGAATAAGGCCTGAGACCTTAAAAGAATTTGTAGGTCAGGATCATTTGGTTGGAGAAGGAAAGCCTTTAAATGCTGCCATAAAACAGAAACATCTGTTTTCTTTTATTTTTTGGGGTCCTCCGGGAACCGGAAAAACAACTCTTGCTAAAATATATGCTAAAAGCTTGAATGCTAAGCTTTATGAATTATCTGCGGTTTCTTCCGGCAAGGCGGATATCAGGAAAATAGTCGAAGAAGATACGAAGGGGTACCCTAAGGTTTTATTTCTAGACGAAGTTCATCGTTTTAATAAATCTCAGCAAGACTTTTTGCTTCCTTATGTTGAAAGAGGAGAAATGGCGTTAATTGGAGCCACTACGGAAAATCCAAGTTTTGAAATAATTGCACCATTACTTTCTCGTTGTAGAGTTTTTGTTTTATATGAACTTTCAGATAAAGAGATGGAGATTATTATTAAGAGAACTAAGCTTAAATTAGATAAAAAATCAGTTGATTGGCTTATTAATATGGCGAACGGAGATGCAAGGCAGGCTATTACTATGCTTGAAAATACGAACGAACTTTATAAGAAGATTACCGTGGAGAATTTGAAAAATGCTTTACAATCAAAGTTTTTAAGATATGACAAGGTGGGGGAGGAACATTATAATACGATTTCAGCTTTTATTAAAAGTATGAGGGCTAGTCAGCCAGATGCTGCTTTATATTATTTGGCTAGAATGATTACAACAGGAGAAAATCCTAAATTTATCGCTAGAAGAATGGTTATTTTTGCTTCAGAAGATATAGGATTAGCTCAACCTACGGCTTTAGTGGTGGCTAACGACGTATTTAGAGCGGTAGAAATAATCGGATTGCCGGAGTGCGGAATTAACTTAGCTCATGGAGTTGTTTATCTCTGTCAGTGTAAAAAAGATAGAAATTCATATAACGCATATATGGCAGCTCTTGAAGATGTAAATAAATATGGTAATTTGCCTATTCCTTTAAGATTGCGGAATGCGGAAACAAAGCTTATGAAGAGCTTGAATTATGGTAAAGGATACGAAAAGTATTCTAAAGAAGATTATTTACCTGACCAATTAAAGGGAAAGAAGTATTTAAAACAGCGAATTATATAATAAATAGGTTTTAGTTCTTTGAGTATTATATACATTGATAAGGAATAATTGTATAATAATATAATCTTTTTATCTTTAAATATAGTCTAAAAATATGTCAAAAATATCAAAAAAAATTTTAATAGTGGAAGATGAAAAAGCTATCAGTAAAGCATTAGAATTAAAATTAACATATGAGGGGTTTGATGTAAAAACAGTCTTTAACGGAATTGAAGCTGTATCTTTATTGGAAAAAGAAAAATTTGATTTAATTTTACTTGATTTAGTTATGCCAAAACTTGATGGTTTTGGTGTGCTTGAGGTATTAAAGTCGAAGGGTAATAAAATACCAATAATTGTAAGTTCTAATTTAAGTCAAAAAGAGGACTACCAGCGCGCCAAAGATTTGGGCGCAATTGATTTTTTGATAAAATCAGATACTCCGGTAGCCGAAGTAGTTAAAAAAATAAAAATTATTTTTAAAATATGAAAATTGACTTAGAAAATATAAAAAAAATTATTATTCAGGGAAATTATATTAGTCGGGAGGAAATGAAAAAAGCAGAAGAATTTTCAGTTAAGCAAAAAATTGAATTAACAGATTATCTCATAAAAAATAATTTAATAACGAAAGACCTTTTAGGTCAGGCTCTGGCAGAGAATTTTAAAGTTTCTTATTTTGATTTAAATACTTATCCTCCATCAGCGAATCAAGTTAAAAAAATTCCGCAAACAATGGCGGAGAAATATAATGTTGTTTTAGCGAAAGAAGAAGAAAATAAAAATATTTTAGTTGTTGAAGATGAAAAACCATTATTGGAAGCGATAAAGCAAAAACTTGAAATGAATAATTTTTCAGTTGTAACCGCAAGAAGCGTAGAGCAAGCGATAAACTATCTTAAAGATATTAAAAAAATTGACGTTATTTGGCTAGATCACTATTTATTAGGAAAAGAAAATGGTTTGGATTTTGTGGTAAGAATTAAAGAAGAGAATTCTAAGTGGAAAAATATACCGGTTATTGTTGTTTCTAATACAGTTTCTCCGGAAAAAATTACTACTTACTTAAGACTAGGAATCAATAAGTATTACACAAAAGCAGATTACAGACTAGATCAGATTATTGAAGATATTAATAAATTTTTAGAAGAAGGAGAATAAAAAAAATAAAACGGTCGATAAAATTAATAATAATTTTTATTTAAAAAATATGGCAAAAAATAAGATTTTATATATCGTTGCGGCTGTTTTAGTTTTGGTTATTATCGGTGGCGGATTATTTTTATTTTTAGGTAATAAGGGAGCACAAAAAGAAGTCGGAATAGAACAGGAAGAACCAATAGTTAATTGTAGCGGAAAAGGTTTTCAGTGTTTTATTGATAGAATGAATATGTGCTTACCTGTAACTGCAGCTACAACATCCAATGGAATAATTATTGAACTAACAGTTTTAGGAGTAGAAAATGAAAAATGTCATTTTAAAAGAAAAATAAATAATACCATAGAATTAGATTGCTATTTTCCAAAAGGAATTTTAAGCGAGGATATTATTAGACAAACTTTAAAAATTGATGAAGGTCTACAAAAAGTAGTTGATGATGCGTGTAGTGGGCTATAATAGTAATTGAAACTGGTTTTTATTTTTGTATTGAGTCTATCAAATTGGTAAAATTAATAAAAGGTCATAGATTAATAAGAATAAGAAGTAATAAAAAAATGAGCAGAGGATGGTTAAAGCAAAAGAGGCTTAATAGAAAGTTAAAAAAGAAAAATAGCAGGAGAAGTCAGTCGAAGAAAAAGTGAAAAGAAAGAAAAAGATATAGAAATAGTGAATAGTCACTGCCTATTGACTAACTGTTTTTAAAATGCTATTATTATGTGTACAAGATAGTTGCCAATGAAAAGTGAGTCGAGTTTATTCGGTGAACTAAGCTTTAGGGTAAAACCTTAAAAATTAATTAAAATTAACCTTATAATCATGGAAGGAACAATTAAAAATCTTACAGATAAAGGATTCGGATTCATCACCGTTGATGGAGAAGAAAAAGATTTGTTTTTTCACGGAAATGAGCTTAAAGGAGTAAGATATGACGAGTTGAAAGTTGGAGATAGATTATCTTTTGAAAAAGCTGATTCTCCAAAAGGACCAAATGCAGTAAACGTATCTCGCGTCTAATCGTTGGTCTAGTAAAAAAAACAGATGAAAATCAGGCCCATTCAGGGTCTGATTTTTTATTTAAATGTATTTTTGAGGAGGTGTGAATATTAGATTTATTGCTAAAATAGTATTACAATTAATAAAAAGTTTAGTTTTAATAATAATTAATAATTTTTATGATACCTCTTCTTCATATTACTACTCTTGTTTGCGCTTGTTTCTGTTTTTTTGTCGTCAGAAAACTTTATTTATCTTATAGAGAATCTAAAGATAAAAATATTGGTAATTTTCTTAAAACCTTTATTTTGATTGGTATTTATTTTGTTTCCATCTCTTTGCCCGGTTTAGTCGTGTCGGATCCTTTTTGGGTTCAAGTAATTGATGTTTTCACTTATATTCCTTTGTTTCTGGCTTCGGGTTTTCTTATAAATATAGCTTTTAACCTTTATCATCTTTCTGGGAAAAAATATATTTTTCCGTTTATTCTTACAATTATAATTATAACTACTACTCTAAGTATTATATTTTTTGCTCCATCTGAATCTTCAAGTGCTGACGGAGTATTTTATTATTGGCTCTAAAAAACTCCTCTTTGGCTTAGAGACTTTGATGGGATAATGATTACACTTTTGATAGCGGGAGGAGCTTTTCTGTTTTTAAACGGAGCGAGAAAGGTTGAGGATAAGATTTTGCGGGTTCGATCTTTTTTGCTTGGTATCGGATTGTCAATTTTAGCTGTTGCTATTTCATTAAACTATATAGTTGCTCTTCACGCCGCTTCTAAAATGGTTGTAATGTGGTCTGTATTTTCCGCTGGTTTTCTTTCTCTTCTTGGAGTAGTTGCTATATTAATAGGGATTTATTATAAAACTCAGAGAAAAAACTGAAATAATTATAAATTAAATGTAAGTTTAAAAAATCGCTAATCGGAGCGGTTTTTTTGTTTATAAAGCTTATTCTATAAAGAAATAGTTCCGAGAATAGAATTATAAATTTTTATATTAAAATTGATTTTAATAAAATTCTTTATTTATTAAATAGGTAATTTTTGCTAATATGCAATTATATAATAAAATAAATTATCTTATGAAAAAAATAATTTTATTTTTAAGTTTAATTTTTATTGTAATTGTTGTTTTGGTTGGGGTTCCTTTTTATAAAAAATATCAAAAAAAGAGTCAATTACAGTGTAAAAATTGCAATGTTTTGATTGTTGGGTTTGACGCAGAACAATTTAAGCATCTCAGTTACGCAGGTTATTCTAAAGAGACTAGTCCAGTTCAAGATTCTTTAGCAAAGGAAGGTTTTGTATTCACAAATACAATAGCTCAATCTTCTTGGACAATACCGTCTTTTATGTCTTATTTTACATCGCTTTATCCATCAGAGCATAAATTAATAAATAAATTTATTAAATTTTTTGAAGATGAAAAGATTATAAGTAATTTTAAGGAAATTTCTCCTGATGTGGAAACTTTAGCGAGTGTTTTTAAAGAAAATGGCTATGAGACAGTTGCTTTTACAGGAGATGCCGGAGTTGGTGCTCAATTTGGTTATGATAAAGGATTTGACGTTTATATAGATAGTCCAAAACCATTTGGTGGAGCCGAAATTTCAATTCCACCAGCAATTGAATGGCTTAAAAACAATAAAAATCAAAAGTTTTTTATGTTTTTACACAGCTATGGTATTCATGGTCAGTATGATCCTCCTGAGGGTTATTCAAAAAAGTTTTTAGATTTTGACTATGCTGGTCCATTAAAAGGAGGGAAAGAAGAACAGGCAAAACTAAGAGAAGAAGGATTAGCTAACGGTAAATTAAGTCTAACAGAAGAAGATTATAAATTTTGGAGAGCTCTTTATGATGAAAAAATATTTAATAATGATAAAAAAATCGGAGAGTTCTTGGAAGAATTTAAAAAACTTGATTTGGAAAAAAATACCATAATAATCTTTTTATCTGACCATGGGACTGAAATAGGAGAACATGGTAGATTTGATCACGGTTTTACTCTTTATGACGAATTAATTCATGTTCCTTTAATTATAAAATTTCCAAGTAATATTAGTGGGGTTATAAACGAACAAACAAGAGCAATTGATTTGATGCCCACAATATTTAATGTAGTTGGTTTTAAAATAGATGATAAAATTAAAAGTCAAATGAGGGGTAAAAGCTTAATTCCTCTTATGATGGGAGAAGAAAATGTCGGTCGAGATGCTTTTTCAGAAACTGATTATAGAGATTATACTCATAAAAAAAGTTTAAGAACAGCTGATGGGTGGAAGTTTATTTATACTTTCGAAAACGATGAAAAAGAGCTTTACAATATAAAAAGTGATCCAGGGGAAATGGATAATTTAATAGAAAAAGAACCACAAATATCTTATGAGATGGAACAAAAACTTTTTGAATATATAAAAAATACTGGACAAGATGAAAACAAATTAAAAGAAACTGGATGCCTGCCTGTTTATGGAGAAATTTGTACTGATAAAATATAAATAACTAATAAAATAATAATGAGGTTTTTTTTGAATAAATTTACAAAAAGAGTGATTTTTATATTGATAATTATGGTTATACTATCAGTTGGTTCGGTATTTATTTTTGAAAAAATACAAAAAAAAGAAACGTCCAAAAATGAAAGGCCTAATTTAATTTTAATTTCAGTTGATTCTTTAAGAGCTGACCATGTTTCTTCTTATGGTTATCCTAGAGAAACAACTCCCAATATTGATAATCTAGCGAAAGAAGGAGTTTTGTTTAAAAATTATATTACTAATGCATATTTAACGCCGATAAGCGAGATGTGTTTACATACGGGGATGTATCCAATTTCAAGTGGGGTTGTTGGATTTGATACAATTTTGCCAAAAAAATATTTAACTTTAGCTCAAATTTTAAAAATTTATAATTACAGAACAGCGGCGTTTGGAAATTCCCCGGAATTTTTACTTTTTTCACCATTAAAAACAAGTTTTGAGAAGGGTTTTGATATTTATAATTTTGAAGAAGAACGATCTGGAGTAAAAATTCTTCGAGAACGTCAGCAGTTTATAGATAAAAAACAAATATTTGATTTTTTAAAGGAAAAAGACAGCCCATTTTTTGTTTGGCTGGCTCTTGGTTCTGTTCATTTTCCATATAATAAATTTTCAAGACAATTTGGAGATTTAACATATAGCGGTCCTCTTAAGGATTATTTTTTAGAATGGGGTAATGGAGACATTCTTCCTTTTATTTTTAATAATATTTTTTATCAATTTAATGGAAAAAAGAATATAAATGAAACAAATATTAGTAATGAGGATATCCAATATATTATTGATAGATATGATGATGGAATTTTAAAAACAGACGAATGGATAGGAGATTTTTTGACAGAATTGAAAAATACTGGTTTAGATAAAAATACGGTTATTATTTTAGCATCAGAACACGGCGAAGCGTTTAATGAACAAGGATATATTCATCATTATGATGTATTTGATAATACCATAAAGACGCCACTTATAATTAAATCTTCAATATTAAAAAAACAGGATGCAATTATTGAAAATCAAGTTCAGAGCATAGATATTCTTCCTACGATTTTAGAATTTTTAAATATTCTAATTTCTCATCAAATAGAAGGTAATTCTTTAGTTTCGCTTATTAATGGTCAATCTTTAGATAATTTTAATGAATATATTTTTTCAGAAAGGGTTCCTTTGTGGGAGAGAGTAATGTTTCAAGCATATTTTCTAAAAGATGAAAAATTGGGTGGAAGATTAGAGGGAGTTATAAATTATTTTAATAAAACAACGGAAAAATTAATTGATTTTTATCCAGAGGAAGTTATTAAACAAATAAAAGACGATCAATTTCTTTTACAGGGAGATTTTGCCGTTAGGACAAAAGAGTGGAAATTGATATATCGGAAAACAAAAGATTTTCAAGAAAAATATTCATGGTGGAGAGTTTTATCAAAAAGCGGAGAGGAAATTTATGATTATGAGCTTTACAACTTAAAGACAGATCCTAACGAAAAGGAAAATGTTATAGATAAATATCCAGATATCGTAAAGGAATTAAAGGAGAAATTAGATATTTTTATAAAACAACAAGAAAATAAAAGAATAGTACCTCAAATAGAAAACACAATCCAGGAATATTTTTAAATAATTGGAAATCTTTTAAACATTTTAATTCTTTATATAGATGATATAGTAAAATTATTAATATTAAATTAGAGAAACATGAAACTTATTAAAAAAACAAAGAGTAGGTGTCCTAAGTGTCTGAAGGTGATAAATGCTTTTTTTTGAAGAAGAAAAAGAAGTGTGGATGCATAAGGAATGCGACGAACACGGAAAATTTAAAGGATTTATAGAAAAAGATGTTAATTTTTATAAGAAAATGATGAATAATAAGGGTGAAACAGCTTCTATTCGAACTGTTATTGTGCCCATAACTCATAAATGTAATTTGGAATGTAAATTTTGTTTTGTTCCTAAAAGAGGATTAAAAGAGAAGACCACAAATGAATTAAAAGATGAAATAAGAAAAGTGATGAATTAGGCAAATCCAGCAGTGATTGCTTTTTCTGGTGGTGAGCCTACTTTAAGGGAAGATTTATTTGAGTTGGTTAAATTTGTAGCGGATGAATATCCTTTAAAATCAACGGCATTAATGACTAATGGCTTGAAACTTGCAGATCCAAATTATGTTAAAAAAATTAAAGAATCTAGTTTAATTCGCGTTATTTTTTCTTTTAATGGATTTAGCGATAAAGATTATGAAGAAACGAATAATGCTAAAATTTTAGATATTAAATTAAAGGCGTTAAAAAATTTAAAAGAGTTTAAAGTGTCAACTTCTATTTCTTCGACGATACTTAGGGGAATAAACGAAAAAGAAATTAAACCTATTGTTGAATATGTAATGGATAATCTAGATTTTATTTCAGAGTTGAGATTTAGAGGATGCGCTAAAGTAGGAAGGTATGATGAAACTCACCCTTTGACGCACTCAGAGATTTTTGACTTATTTGCAGAGGCATTCGGTAAAGATAGAGATTATTTTTTAAAAAGATTTTCTAGAAATGATTGCTATCACTCGATACAGCAGTTTTTAGTGACGTTTATAATAGATAATAGTAAAAATAAAAAAGAAATATTAGGGTTTATTTATGACGCGTATCAGAAAAAGACGATAGGTGGTAAAATTAATACGATTAATGTAATTTTAAAAATTTTGTTTAAAAAAGGTATTAAAAAGTTTTTTCAAGCGGTAATTGAATCAAAAATACTTAATTTCTCTGAAAATTATAAAATAAGATATAACAAAGTGAATTTATTATTTGATAAATTAAACATTAAAAGGTTAGATATTAAAGTATGGTGGTGGACCGATAAAACTAATTTAGATTTAGATGAAATGAAAGCGGTAGGAATAATGCATGTTACGCATAATGGAAAGATATTGCTTATGCCTGATGCGGTAATAATTGCGGATGAATTGTGATAAAATGTTAATTTAATTAAGATTTGATCTCTCTAATTGTTTATAATTTTTGTTTGTATTGGGTTAATAAAAGCGCAATATGGGTGTAGATAATATCGTGAATAGTTAATTTTTTTACTAAAAATTATAATATATTCATTAAAAGTAAATAAAAGAATAATGAGGTTTTTTTGAATAAATTTATGAAGCATCAATCAGTTATTAAAATATGGTATCAAAAACATTTTGATGAAATGAAAACTGGTCAGCATATTGTCGATAACGGCTAGCGTCATTGGGTCTTGGTTGTTTATAATTATACAAAGTATTTTAGTTGCTGTTTGGATAATGATTAATTTAATTGTATTTGTTAGTCGTTGGGATTCATATCCTTTTGTTTTGCTTAATTTGCTTTTTTCTATCTAGGCGACTTATTCGGCTTTGATAATTATGATGTTGCAGAATCGGTAGAATGAACGTGATCGCCATCAGTCTTTGAAGATTATGAAATAAATGTTAAAGCTAAAGAAGAGATAGAATAATTACAGCAGACATTAACTCGGCTTGAAAATGAAAAATTAAATAAGATTTTAAATCTATTACAAGATATAAAAGCTAAAGAATAATAATTTTTATGATACCTCTTCTTCAGATTATTGCCTTTATTAGTGCTTGTTTTTGTTTTTTTGTCGTTAGAAAGCTTTATTTTTCTTATAAAGAATCTAAAGATAAAAATATCGGTAATTTTCTTAAAACCTTTATTTTGATTGGTATTTATTTTGTTTCCATCTCTTTGCCCGGTTTAGTCGTGTCGGATCCTTTTTGGGTTCAAGTAATTGATGTTTTCACTTATATTCCTTTGTTTCTGGCTTCGGGTTTTCTTATAAATATAGCTTTTAACCTTTATCATCTTTCTGGGAAAAAATATATTTTTCCAGTTATTATTTTAATCATAATTATAAATACTGTTTTAGGTATTATTTTTTTTACTCCATCTGAAGCTTTGAGCGCTGACGGAGTATTTTATTATTGGCTGGAAAAAACTCCTCTTTGGCTTAGAGATTTTAATGGAATAATGATTGCGCTTTTGACGGTAGGGGGGGGCTTTTCTATTTTTAAACGGAGCGAGAAAGGTTGAGGATAAAATTTTGCGGGTTCGATCTTTTTTATTTGGTATAGGATTATCTATTTTAGCCGTTGCTGTTTCGTTAAACTATATAGTTGCTCTTCATGTCGTTTCTAAAACGGCTAAAATGTGGTCTATTTTTACCGCCGGCTTTATCTCTCTTCTTGGAGTAGTTGTGATATTGGTCGGGATTTATTATAAAACTAAGAAACAGTCTTGAGGAATAGGGTTATAATTTTTTTAATGAAGTAAAAAATATTATGCCAATTGGAGTGGTTACTCTTAGCTTAATAGCTATTTTTCTCTTATTTTCTGCTTTTTTGGTATGTACATCTTTTAAAAGAGAAAAAAGCGTATTTTTAAAAGATTTTACTGTTTTTTTGTTTGGTATTGCCGGGGCTTCCACTTGTTGGGCTATTGGAGTCATATTTGTCTGGTTGGACTTGTTAAATCCCAGAATAATTGGCTATTTACATCCTTTAGCGATATTTAGTGGGATTATTGGACTTCTGTATTTTTGTCATCTTGCTCTTACTTTTATTAATTCGAAGATAGTATGGAAAGTTTTAACTATTTTTATATTTTTATCTTTAATTTGCAACTTTATCATATGGTCAAATTCTCCAATTCCTTCTTTAACTAAAGAGGGGGTTGTGTTGTGGAATATTCCTAGTGTTCCGGGATTACTTACTGTTATTATGGGGTTACCTTTTGTAGGTTTGCCTATTTTTATATTTTTTTACTTAGGGTTTAAAAGTTCTAATAAGTTTACCAAATTGCGAAGTTTTTTTATTGTTTTTGGGATATCTCTTTATATGGCAGGAGGATTAGCTCATAATATTGTGACTACTTCTTCAAAATATTTATTCTCTGACGTAATAACGCTAATCGGAGCAGTTTTTCTTTTATTATCGGTTTATTTAAAGAGGTTTTTAAAAGGGAGAAATTCTGATGAGAGCGATTTTATTTAAAAGATTAATATTTTTCTTTTAAAGTATTTTTTTGATATACTAATTTAATAAAGTCTTTTTATAAAAGTATGATGTTTATAAATAATATGTTTAAAAATATGAACAAAAAAATATCTGTAAAAACAGGAATAATTATTATTTTGGTTGTTGTATTGTTTTGTGGTGGAATTTTAGCTTATCAATATTGGAATATGTTAAAACAAAAAGCAGAAGTACCAGAACTGGTAATAGTAGATGAAATTTTAAGTTGGGAAAATTATAATAATGAAAAATATGCTTATCAAATAAAATATCCTTCTGGAGCTAATGTTCAAAAAGAAGGAGAGCCGCCTTTCCCGGGGCCGCCTTTAGGTGTTCAATTTAGTGTACAATTAAACGAAAGCAGTTATTGTAATGTCGGAGTTGAGGCAAACGGCTTTAATCAGTATGAAATAGATGATTTAAGGGGGAAGGGCTATACAGAGAGTACTGTTTCTGTTGATGGAGTTTCAGCTGTTAGATTAACAAGTAACGAATCTGGCGGTGGAGAATTTATATATTTAAAAGATGCTAATAATGATTTTAGGATTACAAGGGGTGGAAGTTTTGGGGCTGAAAATGAAGCTAAGTGTATAAAGATTTTTAATCAAATGATATCTACTTTTATTTTTAGTTTTTGGAAATAATTTATTGTCAGATATATATAAAATAGAAATAGAGTCTTATATTTATTGCGCCGTTCCATCGGCGCGTTTTTATTGCTAAGATACAAAAATGCTTATTGATGACGTAAAAATAAAAGTAAGTGCTGGCTCTGGAGGTAAAGGAGCGGTTGCTTTTAATAAAAATCTGATGTCTTTGGGTCCTGTGGGAGGAACAGGTGGTAAAGGAGGCAGTATTTGCGTTGAAGGGATATCTGATTTAAGTGCTTTAAATAAATTCCGTTTTAAAAAAGAGTTTAAGGCTAAAAACGGGCAGGATGGCAAAGGTCAATTTCGTGACGGTCACGATGAGGAAGATTTAATTTTACTCGTGCCTGTAGGTACGGTAGTTCATAACTTAGATAAAGGTTTGGATGTTGAAATAACAAAGATAGGGCAGAGGGAAGTAGTTTCTCGGGGCGGAAAAGGGGGAAGAGGTAACTTTCATTTTCGTTCATCTGTTAATACTTCTCCAAAACAGTTTGAATACGGCGAAAAAGGGGAGTCATTTGAATTACAGCTCGAATTAAAATTAATTGCAGATGTGGGATTTGTGGGTCTTCCTAATGTCGGTAAAACAAGCTTACTTAACGAGTTAACTAATGCCAAAAGCAAAGTGGCGAATTATCCGTTCACTACTTTGGAACCAAATTTGGGAGTGTATTATGATTTGATTCTTGCTGATATTCCTGGCCTCATCGAAGGAGCTTCAATAGGTAAGGGTTTGGGTATTAAATTTTTACGACATATAGAAAGAACAAAGGTTTTGTTTCATTTTATTTCAGCTGATTCTGTTAACCCGTTTTTAGATTATGAAACTGTTCGTAGAGAATTGGGGATATATAATAAAAAACTTTTAGATAAGTCAGAGTATGTTTTTATAAGTAAGAAAGATTTAGCTTCAGTAGAAGTTGTTAACGAAGTAATAAATAAGTTTAAAAAATCAGGGAAAGAAGCTGTTCCTATTTCTGTATTTGATTGGGATAGTGTTGAGGATGTTAAAAAAATACTTAATAAATTAATTTTGGAAAAGACAGAGCAGGGGATTTAATTTTTAATCGTTAAAAATAATTTTGTTT
>Ga0247841_10008950_pt1 | contig 14173 bp, 15 predicted proteins | sample LaCruzMarch2015__2_FD_192410 | JGI IMG/M metagenome (GOLD analysis project Ga0247841, IMG submission 192410) | Freshwater microbial communities from meromictic Lake La Cruz, Castile-La Mancha, Spain - LaCruzMarch2015_18m | ecosystem: Environmental > Aquatic > Freshwater > Lake | place: Spain...
TCCAACAATCTCTCCGGCGGAAGAGCGGGCAACAATGGAATAATACCGCCCTTCCTCGTTGGCAGCGATGATGGCCGCCGGGTCGTAAAACATCCGGATGGGATAGTGGTCGCCATAAACGCTGTGGAAAAGCGCTACAATCCCCTCTGCGTCTTCGTGCCTGAAGAAACCTACCTCAAAGGCCTCTTCTATGGGGGATTTTTCTTCCTCATGTTTTTCCGTCATGAAATCATTTTTCCCCTCTCTCATAATAATCGGCAAGGGTCTGTATAGATCTACGGCAATCGCTACAAACTCATGAAAAAAACATCCCGGCAACCCAGAAAAGGGCCATCCCGATAATCACCGTTCCGGCCAATGAACGGGTCTTCCAGGCAAAGATCAAAGTGGGCACTGAAACCAGCAGGGATGGTTGAAAAACGGTCAGGTGCCTGGGTTCTCCAGTCGTCACCAAAGCGGGAAGAATCAGGGCGCTCAGGACAGCGGCGGGAATGAAATCAAGCCACTGTCGCAGCCACTCCGGCAGGCGGCGGCGTGATAGAAAAATCAAGGGAACCCAGCGCGGCAGATAGGTCACGATCCCCATGCCCAAGACCAGCAACAGATAGTCCGTCTTCACGATTCCTCCATGCTTTCTCTTTTCTTGCCATACAGATTCAGAAGGAAGACACCGAGCGTCGCGGCTGTCACCGACGCCATCACAATATAGGCATTGCCTGGAAAGAGCAGCGAGAAGGCAATGGCCAGTAATCCCGAGAGGACGGCAACCAGGACATAAAGGCCGCCCCGGATCTGAAAGACCAGTAGGCAGATGAACATGGCCGGCAGCGCGTAATCGATCCCGAAGGCCCCGGCGGGAATAAATTGTCCGCCATAGCCCCCGATGATTGTGCTGACGATCCAGGCCAGATTAGCGGTATGATTCAACGTCAGCGCTTGCCGCCAATCCCAGCCCCCGTCGCGGAAGCGGGTCATGTTGAGTGCGAAACTTTCATCAGTCACCCCGTAAGCAAACAGGGAAAGCCGGCCAACGCCCAGACGCTGCAGATAAATGGCCAGGGATGAACTCATCAGCAGGTGGCGGAGATTAACGGTAAAGGTCGTCAGAATGATGGGAATTAAAGCAGCGCCGTTGCTGAGCATGGACACAGCGATAAACTGGGAACTTCCGGCATAGACAAAAAGCGACATCAGACCGATCTCCCACGGCGCAAGACCGGCATTGTGGGCCAAGACGCCGAAGGCCAATCCGATGGGCACGTATCCCAGGCAGATGGGCCACGCCGCCGCCATGCCTTCCTTTAGATATGAAGAATATGGAGGATTCCACATGCTGGCGCCTCACAAGATAGGCTATACATATCACTATATTCGTAGAAATTAAATCATTGATTACAAACGTCATTCAATATAAAGAATCCCACCATCTCTCTTTGAAAAAGGGGAATGGTGGGATTTGTATTCTGTATTGAGCCCACTGCCGGCACGTTGGTTAGTAACGGTACTGTTCCGCTTTGAAGGGGCCTTTGATGGAGACGCCGAGATAATTCGCCTGCTCTTTCGTCAACTTGGTCAGCCTGACCCCCAGGCGGCCCAAGTGGAGTCGCGCCACCTCTTCATCGAGGATCTTGGGCAGAATGTACACTCCCGCTTTATAACGGTTCTTCACCAAGTCCATCTGGGCCAGGCACTGGTTCGTAAAGCTGTTGCTCATGACGAAACTCGGATGGCCGGTGGCGCAACCAAGGTTGACGAGCCGTCCTTCCGCCAGGACAATGATCGACCGGCCTGAGGCAAGGGTCCATTTATCCACCTGGGGTTTGATCGTTTCCTTCTTGCATATTTTGCTGTTTTCCAGGTAGTGCATGGCGATCTCGTGGTCGAAATGTCCTATATTGCATACGATTGCTTCATCTTTCATCCTTTCCATATGAGCGCCCGTAATGACCTCGCAACAGCCGGTAGCCGTCACGAAGATGTCCGCCGTGGATACGACGTCCTCCATGGTCACCACTTCATAACCTTCCATGGCCGCCTGGAGGGCACAGATGGGATCGATCTCCGTTATCACCACCCGGGCGCCGAAGCCTCTCATCGATTGGGCCGATCCCTTTCCCACATCGCCGTAACCGCAGACTACGACGAGTTTTCCCGCCACCATGACGTCCGTTGCCCTCTTAATGCCGTCAACAAGGGATTCACGACATCCGTAGAGGTTGTCGAATTTGGATTTCGTTACCGAATCATTGACATTGATGGCGGGAAAGAGCAGTTCCCCGCACTTCTGCATCTGATACAAACGGTTAACGCCCGTAGTAGTTTCCTCGGAAACACCGATCACCTTGGAGGCAACCTTTTGCCAGCGCTGCTTGTCCTTTTTATATCCCAGGGCGAGACGTTCCATGATGATGCGAAATTCCTTGTTCTCGGGGATGTCCTTCAGGAGATCGGGATTCTTTTCTATTTTAACGCCCTGATGGATCAACAGCGTGGCGTCGCCGCCGTCATCGACAAGCAATTCGGGGCCCGTCCCGTCCGGCCAGGTGATCGCCTGTTCCGTACACCACCAGTAATCCTCCAGGGTCTCTCCCTTCCAGGCGAATACAGCCGCCGATCCCGCTTTGGCGATAGCCGCGGCGGCATGATCCTGGGTCGAGAAGATATTGCAGGAGGCCCAACGGAGATCCGCTCCCAATTCCTTGAGGGTCTCGATGAGCATCGCCGTCTGAATGGTCATGTGCAGGCTGCCCATGATCTTTTTTCCCTGCAGGGGTTTCTTGGGACCGTATTTTTTGCGGACCGCCATCAGGCCGGGCATTTCATTTTCCGCCAACTCCATTTCCTTGCGCCCCCAGTCAGCCAAACCGATGTCGGCTACTTTATAGGGTACTGACAGGTCAACCTTCTTATAAGCCACAAATCCTCCTTAATAATACTCTAATGATTAGCCGCTGCCTTCAGGGCCTCAACCTTATCCGTTTTCTCCCATGGAAAATCATCCATGAAGAGTGTCCTTGCGATCTTTTTATACGTCCTGCTGTTAAGTAAGTCGAAATTCTCGATCATCCCCCTGGGGGTAAGATCGAAGATCTCTGCAATCACTTCCCCTAATTTATCATCCCCGATCCGGCCGGATCCGAAGGTATTGACATAGATCGAAATGGGCTTGGCGATCCCGATGGCGTAAGCGACCTGGACCGAACACTTCTTTGCCAGGCCGGCGGCAACGATATTTTTCGCCACGTAGCGAGTCCCAAAAGTCGCTGAACAGTCCACTTTTTCCGGAGTCTTGTTAACAACCGCCCCGCCGCCGATCTGTGCTCCCGGGTAACCTCCGTAGAGTTGCACCACCAGCTTCCTTCCCGTCACCCCCGAATCAGCGGCACTGCAGGAATTGACTGCCTGCCATTCACCGGTCGGGTTGAAGAGAAAGACTGTCTTGTCGTCTACATGATCATGCAGGGTTTCCATAGCTATATCACGAGCAACGTGCTCTATGGTGTTGCGAAACGTATCAGGAACCTGACGATAATCAACGGCATTGGACATGAGGATCGTCGCCACACGGACCGGAACCATATTTTCGTCGTATTCCACGGTCACCTGACCCTTCCCATCTGGGGCAAAAACGGGATTGCCGCAATATTCAAAAGCCCGCATCAGGCGATTCCCAAGTACATAGGGGAGAGGCAATAACTCCGGCGTCTCATCACAGGCAAAACCGTAAATGATACCCTGATCGCCGGCGCCGATCTCCTGATATTTTCCCAGTCCCGCCCTGGTCCCCATATTGATGTCCGGCGACTGGGGAATCATGGCGTTGAGAATCCCCATCGAACTGCCGTTGAGACCAACAGCGGAATCCCGGTAACCCAGGGAAAGGACCGTTTTTCGAATGACTTTTTCAATGTCCACATAGGTACGTGTGGCCACCTCTCCGCCGATTACACAAAGGCCTTTGCCAAGAAAGACCTCCAGCCCGCAATGGGGCATATCATCGATGGTCATGCCTACCTTTTTTTCTTCGGACAGAATATCGGCAATAATATTGGCTGCTATGGCATCACAGACCATATCCGGGTGTCCGACCTTGACGCTCTCCGACGTGATATACATGGGCCCATCTCCTTTTATGGCATTTTCATGTAGACCATTAACACAACCCCTTGAACGACTTCAATAACTTTTTAGGGCAAATTACATCTTGAGAACCTGGGGTTGAACAATCCCGCAGGAAATGACGTAGGTAAGGGCCTCTTCCACGGTCATGTTCAGCTCAATGAGTTCCCGCTCCGGAATCACCAGCAGATAGCCCGAGGTGGGATTGGGGGTGGTGGGAACAAATACATTCGTGCAGGGCTGCCCGACATGGCGCCAGATCCGGTCATTGGCCGGGCCGGTGACAAAGCCAACGGTGTAGGCGCCGGGGCGAGGAAACTCCACGAGGACGACTTTCTTGAAACTCCGGCTTTTGTTGACAAACATCCTGTCCACAACCTGTTTGGCGCCATCATAAACACTCCTGATTACAGGTATTTTGTGAAATATGGCCTCCCCGTAATTAACGATCCTGTTTCCGATATAGCTCTTCATCATCAGGCCGGCGACAAATATCAACAGGATAACGAAGATAACGCCGAGTCCGGGGATGTGGTACTGCAGCAAGGTATCGGGATGGAAACGGTTGGGGATGATCTGAAGCAGGTTATCCATGAGGGCAATGAGAAAAAAGAGGACGTATATGCTCAAACCGATGGGAATCGTCGCCGCCAGTCCGGCAATAAATATCTGCCTGATTTTCTTTCTCATTTACAGCTGCTTGTCAGCTTGTTTTCTTGATCTTGTTATTGCCGTCGAGAAGCACGCATTTAGGCGACCAGCCCTTGAGCTCTGAAGCATCGGCGGTAACATAAGTCGCGATAATAATCACGTCGCCTTTTGAGGCCTTGTGCGCCGCGGCGCCATTTAGACAGAACATTCCCGAACCACGGGCGGCCTTGATCGCATAAGTGGTGAAGCGTTCGCCATTTGTTACATTATAGATGGCTACCTTTTCATAGGGAATGATGTCCGCCGCTTCCAGCAGGTCCTCGTCTATGGAAATGCTTCCCTCATAGTGCAGATCCGCATCCGTCACTACGGCCCGATGGAGTTTTGATTTGAGCATGAACCTCTGCATATTCACTACCCCTTAAATTTTATATCTCCAGAGGAGCTCCGAAGACGTAATTATCGATCAAACGGGCCGACCCCACCCGTACGGCCAGGGCGATGACGGCTTCGCTTTCCAGTATTTCGATGTCCTTCATGGTCTTGGTGTCGCAGATCTGCACATAATCGATCCGGGCATGAGGATGACCACCGATAAAGGTCCGCACCCTCTTAAGAATAACGCCGGCATCCCGTTCACCATGTTCATACATTTCCTTAGCCATCTTCAGGGAACGGCTGAGACTCAAAGCCGATTCCCTTTCCTCAGGCTTGAGATAGATATTCCGGGAACTCATTGCCAGACCGTCCTTCTCCCTCGTCGTCTCCATGGCGACGACCTCCAGATCCATATTGAGATCGATGACCATCCTCTTGATGGCCGTCAGTTGTTGAAAATCTTTCTTTCCGAAAATGGTGACATGGGGCTTGACCATATTGAAGAGCTTGCAGCACACCGTGGTAACACCCCGGAAATGCCCGGGGCGGGAGAGGCCGCAGAGGTTGTCCGTAACCCCCTCCACATTTACATAGGTCTGGTAGTTATCCGGATACATCTCCGCATTGGGGGGATAGAAGATAACATCGACACCCACGCTTGCCGCCATTTCCCTGTCTCTATCAAAATCACGGGGATACTTGGCCAGGTCCTCGTTGGGACCAAACTGGGTCGGATTCACGTAGATGCTTATTACCAGGCAATCCCCCCGTTTTCGGCCGACTCTCATCAGATCCAGGTGACCTTCATGAAAATAGCCCATGGTCGGCACAAAGGCGATTTTCTTCCCCGCAATTCTCAGGGACTCGGCATAAGCCTGCATTTCCTTGACCGTCTCGATGATCTTCATGGGCATACCCCTTTTCAAAACAAAAAAACCTCGCCGTCGCTGACGGGAGGCCTGGAATTACTTTCCTAATAGATTAACCTTCCGTCCCAGTCCCTTACGGGATCCAAGCGGTAAAGCTCCCCTATCAGAACATCTACTGATCGTCAAGGTTTTTTTCTTGAGTTATTAAAGGTAGGAAACTGCTACGATTTTTGGGGATTGCCTGCCCCTTCGCCATAAACAATACAGGTGTTGCCGCCCTTGCTTTTTGCCTGGTACATGGCCGTATCGGCATTGTTGACAAGGGTATCGAAGTTTTCACCATCCCGGGGATAAAGAGCAACTCCAAGACTGGTGGTGATCACAAATGACTGCCCCCCTACTTCCACCGGCTCTTGAAATGCGGTGATGATCTTTGCTCCCAGTTTTTTCACGTCTCCCGCCTTATGGATGCCGGGCAGGATCATCATGAATTCATCGCCCCCCGTGCGGGCTACGGTATCACCTTCACGAAGCTGCTTTTTGACACTTTCCACAAAGGCGCAAAGGATGCAGTCCCCCATGTAGTGGCCGTAAGAATCATTGATCTCCTTGAATTTATCGAGATCCATCATCACCACCGCGAGTTGTTCAGAGTTTCTTTTTGCCTGGGTCATGGCCAAGACCAGGCGGTCGTGAAAGAGAATCCGGTTGGGCAAACCGGTCAGGGCATCATGATAGGCCATCCACTGAATCGTCTCCTCGGCCTTTTTTCTCTCTGTCACATCTTGTAATATCCCCATGAATCCCGTCGGTTTTCCCTTACTGTCCTTTTTAAGGGAGACGGAAATCTCCACATATTGCTCTTTCCCGTCCGGACGCTTGATGCGAGAGACCAGTCCCTTTTCCGGTTCTCCGCTCAGGAAAGCGCGATGAAAGGCGTTATAGAGTTCCCCTCCTTCTCCCTCAAGGGCAAATTCCCTGAAACTCATGCCCATGAGCTCGTGACGGGGAACACCGCTAATACGAGCACAAGCGTTGTTGATAAACTGGATGGTTCCTTTCATATCGACTTCATAATAGCCGTCGCCGATGCTTTCGATGATTGTCCGGTATTTTTCCTCACTTGCCTTCAGGGCATCCTGCGCCTGTTTCCGCTCGGTAATATCGATGTGGTTCCCCTCATAATAGAGAAAACGGCCCAGATCATCCCTGACTTCCCTGGCGCTCACGGAAACCCAGAACACGCTTCCATCTTTTCTATAGGTGGCGTGTTCGAAGTCTTCGATGAAGCCTTGCCTTTGCATCGTCTCTTTAAAAATTTCACGATCTTCGGGGTATACATAGTGCTGATTCGCCATGTCCGTGATCGCGGCGATCATTTCTTCCGGCGAACCAAATCCGCACATCTTTGCCAAGTTGGGATTGACACGGATGAACCGGCCTTCGGGACTACTCTGAAACATACCCTCAAGGGCGTGCTCAAAAATCTGACGGTAATTTCCCTCGCTTTCCCTCAGGGCCTGCTCCGTCTTTTTGATATCGGTAACATCCCGGATGGATTCAATTGCCCCCACGACCTTTCCCCCGGTATCGAAAAGGGGGCTTGCCTTGGCCCAAAGATAAACTTCCTTGCCCCTTACCGTATTAGGGTGAACAGGTTCAGCAATCAGACATGCCCCCTCCTTGCGGATGATGTCATAAGTATCGATTGTTTCCGGACCTTCCGACAGGATGAGGTCAATGAGAATGGGACGGCGATTTCCATAAAAGGGGATGGCGTATTCATAATCTCCCTTGCCCAGCATTTCTTCAGGATTGATGCCGGTCATCTCGGTAATGGCCTGGTTCCAGGCGATAACCTTGCCTTGCTGATCGATTGCCAGTGTCGCATCGGGCAGAAAATTAATCATATCGGCCAGACGTTTTTCCACTTCCCGTCGTTCTTCCTCCGCCCGCTTTCGCTCGGTGATATCCCTGCCGATGCCGAAGCGGCCGATCGCCCTGCTTCTTTGCCCGTCCCAGATGGTCGTAGTCAGGAACTCCACCAGAAGCTTCTTCCCGTCCTTGTGCAGGAGTTCCACCTCATAGGGCGGAATGATCCCCCCCTTTATTCCCGCTTTAAAATTTTCACGGACCATTATCAGACAATCCGGCGCCACGATGGTCGTGAAGGGCTTACCCAGGAGATCGGTGTCCGTATATCCTAATGTCTTCTGGAACTGCGGGTTGATGTAATTGAAATACCCCCGCCCATCCACGGTAAAAACGAGATCATGAGTTGTCTCAATCAGCGTCCGGTATCTATTTTCACTCAGGTTTAGTGCTTCTTCCGTGCGCTTCTTCTCAGTCACGTCCATGGAATTACCTAGAATAGCCGGCTTCCCCTGGTAGGTGATGGGCGTAACCGTCTCCATGATCCAACGGACCTGCCAATCCTTGTTAATAATCCGGAATTCATAGGGTTCTGTTCTCTGGCCTTTGAGCATCTCCCGGGCCAGCTTATTAACCAGGTCCCTGTCTTCGTGATGGACAATACTGAAGGCGTCACGGCCCGTGAGTTCTATGGGCGTGTATCCGGCATAGGAGGCGGCATTCCGGTTCAGGTAACTGAAACGGCCGTCCTGAACCACATAAATGCCGGCAAAGGAGGCTTCCGCGATGGTATGGTAAAAATCCTCGTGTCTGATGAGATTTTCTCCAGAAGGCGGTTTTTTATTTCGGAGGGGTTTTCTAACACACCTGCTCAAAATTATCCATAAGCTTATTTCAGACGGTATTAGTCATATCATGAATGACTCAAGATTTGGCGGCAATTCTTTTTCCGATCAGGACAATTTTATTGACATCCCCCCTCTCCTTATGGTAAGCGAACTTGCGTTTCATGGTATGATTAGACTCTTGATATTTAACATATTTTCTTTCAAAAGGAGAGCAAGGTGACGCTTCGCGAGATAAAAGAGCTACTGGATGCAGAAGTGCTCGTCGGCCACGATCAGTTGGATAAAGAGATAAAAACCGCCTTCGGCGCCGATCTCATGAGTGATGTCCTGGCCTTTGCCAAAGCGGGAAGTCTGCTGCTGACCGGACTGACTAACCCTCAGGTTATCCGGACGTCTGATGTTCTCGATATCGCTGCCATTATCATGGTGCGGGGGAAGCGACCATCACCGGAAACGCTCCGCCTTGCAGAGGAGCTGCTGATCCCGGTATTGACCACAAAATACATCCTCTTCGAAACCGCCGGGAAATTGTACGCAAAAGGTATCGTTGGCTGCATGGAAAGGGTTGACGACGAACGTGCTTTCTCATGAAATAGCCATCTATGAAAATTCCTTTCCCGTAGAGGGTGGAACTTACGAAAACGCCGGGCATGTTTCCAGCCAGATCAAGGCCCTGCTGAAAAGGATGAAAATATCCAAAGAGGTCGTCAGGCGGGCTGCTTTAGTCACTTACGAGTCAGAGATCAATATCTGTTCCTATGCGAGAAGCGGCAAGATCGTCCTCCGGGTAACTCCGGAGCACGTCACGATCGAGGCGATTGACGAGGGCCAGGGCATCGTGGACATTGAGCTGGCCATGCAGGAAGGTTATTCCACGGCGACGGACAGGATAAGGGAAATGGGTTTCGGGGCCGGGATGGGATTGTGTAACATCAAAAATTTTTCTGATTTCTTCCGCATCACCTCGGAGATTGGAAAAGGCACCCATCTCAAAATGGTTATTCGCATCGATAAAGATTTTGACGGAATTTAGTTAAATAAATCGTGTACTTAGAAGACATCGTCAAGGCACTGAATTTAAAGGTTGTCTCCGGTGAGGAAAGGCTCGCTGCCGAGGTTCTGGGGGGATACGTCGGCGACCTGTTGAGCGATGTTATGGCCAACAGCAAGGAAGGTGATCTCTGGATCACCAGGCAGATCCATCAGAACATCGTTGCGGTGGCCAGCCTGAAGGACCATGCGGGAATCATCCTGATTCAAGGTTGCAAGCCCGCTGCCGACACCCTGGATAAGGCCCGGAAGGAAGGCGTCCCGATTATGGTGACAGATATGCCCGGATTCGAAGTTATCGGCAGGGTATACAACATGATCGCAACTAAGAAGGGTCAAGACCCTTCCATATGAAAAGACCATGACATCATGGTCTTTTTTTTTAAATTTAGGTTCAGCTCCTGATGAAGGCGTTTAGTTGTGACCTTCACATTCATACCTGCCTTTCACCATGCGCTGAGCTGGATATGTACCCACGGGCCATTGTACGGAAGGTCCGCGAGGAAAAGCTTGATATTATCGGCATATGTGACCATAATTCCTCAGAGAATGTCGCCTCCGTTCAGAGGGCGGCATGTGGCCATCCCCTGATGGTGCTTCCGGGGATGGAGGTCTCCAGCAGGGAGGAAGTACATACGCTGGCGCTCTTTGATAATATATCCCGTTTGCAACAATTCCAGAGTGTTATCTACGATCACCTGCCAGGTGAGAACAACGAAGATGTTTTCGGTTGTCAGGCCATTGTAAATGAAAAGGACGAAGTTGAGGGATTCAATCAGCGCCTCCTCATCGGTGCGACTTCTTTATCACTCCAGGAAATTATTGATCATATTCACCGGCTGGGCGGACTCGCCATCGCTTCCCACATCGACAGGGAAAGTTTCAGCGTTATCAGTCAATTGGGATTCATCGACCCAGCCTTCGCCTTTGACGCGCTTGAGGTAACGCCCCGTATGGGCCTGCCCAAGGCCAGAGCAACCTTCCCCGAACTTAGCGGCTATCCCTTTATTACTTCCTCCGACGCCCATTTCCTTCGAGATATCGGCACTGCTTTTACGGAATTATGGATGGAAGCGGGAAGTTTTCAGGAACTCGGCAAGGCCCTCAGGAACGAAGAGGGAAGACAAATAATCAGCGGGACTTGAAAATGCTGGAATTGGCATTACATATTCTTGATATTGCTGAGAATTCTACCCGGGCCGGGGCCAGGCATGTGGATATACATCTAAAGGAGGACCCCGATGATGATCTCCTCATTATGGAGATCGCCGACGATGGCTCCGGCATGGACAAGGAAACCCTGGCCAAGTCACTTGACCCTTTTTATACGACCAAGAAGGTACGCCGGGTGGGGCTGGGACTGCCGATGTTGTCCCAGGCAGCAGAAAGCACCGGAGGAGCGCTGATTCTGACATCGGAACCGGGCAAAGGGACGCAACTTAAAGTCACCTTTGGACTCCGCCACCTCGATCGCCAGCCTCTTGGCGATGTTGCCGGGGCCATGGTAACCCTGATCGCCGGCAATCCGGATATTGATTTTACATATCTTCATGAGCGACAGGACAAAATATATCTCCTCAAAACGGAAGAGATAAAGAAAGAGATCGAGGACGTACCCATCAATCATGTGGAAGTACTTAAATACATCAGAAGCCATATTGCAGAAGGAATTAAAGAAATCGGATCGGAAGCGTAAGTATCGCTTTACATATGAAGGAGGAAGCAATTCATGAAAGCGGAGAACGACGAATTAATAAAGGAATTTTCAGCGGAAAAGATAGCCCAATTGGACGAAATCATCTCCAAATTCAAGGGCAAACCGGGTGGCCTGATTCCTGTCCTTGAGGAGGCCCAGGTTGCCTTGGAATATTTGCCTGTTTCCATCCAGAAAAGGATCGCCAAAGGCTTGAACCTTCCCTTGAGCCGTGTTTACGGCGTTGTCACCTTTTATTCCTTTTTCACCATGACCCCCCGGGGAAGGCATACCGTCCGCGTCTGTCTCGGCACCGCCTGTTACGTCCGGGGGGGCAAGGCCCTTGCGGAAACCATTGAAAAGAATTATGGCGTCAAAGAGGGGGAAACAACTGCCGACCGCAAATTTACCTATGAGTCGGTCCGTTGCCTGGGAGCCTGTGGCCTCGGACCGGTCGTTGTTGTGGACAATGACGTTCACGGACGGGTCAAACCGGGGAAAATCAAAGATATCTTAAATGCTTATAACTGAAAAAAGTGAGGATACCTTATGGCAAAGATCACGATTGAAGATTTAAAGAAAATCAAGGAACGGGTCCATGCGGAAACGGCTCTGCGGGATGGCCACCTCCGTGTCAAGGTAACCGTTCATATGGGGACCTGCGGTATCGCTTCGGGGGCCAAGGAAGTCATGGACTCCCTGCTTAAGGAAATTGAAGAAGCCGGGGTGACGGATGTAGCCGTTACCACCTCGGGCTGCATGGGTCTATGCAGCAGGGAACCACTGGTTACCGTCGAGATACTCAACCAGGAACCGATCAAGTACGAATACATGAATTCAAACAAAATGCGTCAGGTCTTCAAACGGCACATCCTGGAAGGAGAGATTCAGAATCCCTTCGTACTGGCCCGGGGCGCGGAAACACAAAAATAGAAGGAGGATATGAAGCTAATGAAGGTATTCCGATCACACTTATTGATTTGTGGCGGCACCGGCTGCCATGCCTCCGGAAGTCTCAACGTCAAGAAGGCATTAGTCGCGGAGCTGGTAAAACGAAAGCTTTCCGAAGAAATCAAGATCGTAGAAACGGGGTGTAACGGCTTCTGCGCCATGGGTCCGATCATGGTCGTCTATCCCGAAGGCGTCATCTATATGCTGATCAAGGCCGAAGATATCCCTGAACTTGTGGAAGAACACCTGATCAAGGGCCGGATTCTCGAACGTCTCCTCTACCGGGAACCCACCACGGAAGAGATTATCCCGACGATGCAGGAGATCCCCTTTTTCGCCCTCCAGGAGTTGCGGGTCCTCAGGAACCGCGGACTCATCGATCCGGAGAAAATTGAAGAATATATCGCCCGGGACGGCTACCAGGGAATGGCCAAGGCCCTGACCGAAATGAGCGCCGCCGACATCGTCCAGGAAATCCTCGCTTCAGGTCTCCGCGGTCGGGGCGGCGCCGGCTTCCCCACCGGTCTGAAATGGAAATTCGCCGCCGCCTCTCCCGGGGATGTCAAGTATGTGCTTTGCAACGCCGACGAAGGAGACCCCGGAGCATTCATGGACCGGAGCGTTCTCGAAGCGGACCCCCATGCCGTCATCGAGGGCATGGTCATCGCCGCCAAGGCTATCGGCTCCGGTCACGGCTATGTATATTGCCGCGCTGAATATCCCCTGGCTATCCAGCGCCTGAATATCGCCATCGACCAGGCCAAGGACATGGGTCTCCTGGGTAATAATATCCTGGGCACGGGCTTTGATTTTGACCTGGAGATCTATCAGGGGGCGGGAGCCTTTGTCTGCGGCGAAGAAACGGCCTTAATGACCTCCATCGAGGGAAAGAGAGGGATGCCCCGACCCCGTCCGCCCTTCCCCGCCATCGCCGGTCTCTGGCAACGTCCCTCAGTTCTCAATAACGTGGAAACCCTTGCCAATATCGGCCAGATCATCCTCCGGGGCGGCGCCTGGTACGCCAGTGTCGGTACGGAAAAAAGCAAAGGAACGAAGGTTTTCGCCCTCACCGGGGACGTCAACAACGTCGGTCTGGTGGAAGTTCCCATGGGGACCACCCTCGGAACCATCGTCTATGATATCGGCGGCGGCATCCCCAAAGGCAAGAAATTCAAAGCCGCCCAGTTGGGCGGTCCCTCGGGAGGCATGATTCCCATACAGCACCTCAATGCCCCCATCGACTATGAAAAGGTGGCGGAACTGGGGGCCATCATGGGGTCCGGCGGTATGATCGTCATGAACGAGGATTCCTGCGCTGTCGACATGGCGCGCTTCTTCATGGATTTCTGCCAGGACGAGTCCTGCGGCAAGTGCACGCCCTGCCGGGAAGGAACCAAGCGGATGCTCCAGATCCTGACAAACATTACCCAGGGCAAGGGCAAGGAGGGAGATATCGAATTATTGGAGGAGATGGCGCCCATCATCAAGGACGCCTCCCTCTGCGGCTTGGGTCAGACGGCGCCGAATCCGGTCCTTAGCACTATCCGTTATTTCCGGAAGGAATATGAGGACCACATCCGGAATCACCGCTGCAACGCCGCAGTCTGCACTGCCCTGTTCAAGTCTCCCTGCCAGCACACCTGTCCCATTGAAATGGACATTCCTTCCTACATCGCCCTGATCCGAGCCAACCGCATGGAAGACGCCTATAAGGTTCTGCTGCGCACCAATCCTTTCCCATC
>Ga0247841_10008951_pt1 | contig 14172 bp, 7 predicted proteins | sample LaCruzMarch2015__2_FD_192410 | JGI IMG/M metagenome (GOLD analysis project Ga0247841, IMG submission 192410) | Freshwater microbial communities from meromictic Lake La Cruz, Castile-La Mancha, Spain - LaCruzMarch2015_18m | ecosystem: Environmental > Aquatic > Freshwater > Lake | place: Spain...
CCCCACTGTCTTTTGATAAGTGCAGTTAAATATCTTTTAAGAAAACTGTCATTATAAACTTGTGAAAATGATTCTGGATCAAGTGCCCTATAACAGTCTAAAACTATAAAATTTCCAACAGATTGTGCTCCCCAATCAATATCCAAATATAATCTATCTTGTCTTTTATTAAATCTAATTTGTTTATCTGTTGTAAGTAAGAAATCAATATCTTCCAAATAACTCTTAACCATTGAATATTGTAAAAGTTCAACTGAATTAAAATAATATAAATCATTTAAAAATAATTGATATTTAATACTGAACATTCCTCCAGAAATTGAACTAGTATCAAATCTAAATATTTTTTCTATTCCAATAACAGAATCTGGAACTTGAATATAATTTGAAGTTTCATAAAAATTAAATGTTGTAGTTCCATATCCTGTTATATTAGATGTCCCAGTTGTTGTGACAATTCCAACACCATTAGTATTTTTTGCACTTCCTCTATCAATATCATTCTGACTTATTTTGTACTTTAAATACATTCTTTCAACACCATCAAAATGGCGCTCATTGAAGTGCTGAATGGCATCATCAACTAAGTCATCTATTTGATCATCAGAGATGTTAATCTCTAATACAGGGGCACCTAGACGCCTTAGGCAGTAATCTATAAGTCCTTGTCGAGTTGATGGTTTTGCCATTGTTCTATTTTTCTATTTTTTTAGAATTTTTGTAATTCATCGTATTTATTTTGAAGATTTAAATTTTCTATTAATAAGACACTTTTTTGTTCTTCAAAATCTTTTGTTAATGATTGTAATTTTGCTTCTAATATAATATTTTGATTTGTTAGTACTGAAATTTTTTGATTATACAGATTAACTAATATATTTACATCAACTTCATTATTCATAACTAGAATGTTCCTCCGTCAAGAGTATCAGTCCAAACCGGAACATTAGAAGCATTTGTAGTTAAAATAAGATTTGAGGTGCTTGCCGTTCCAACTTCTGGAGTATTTGTACTTATGAGTTTTCCATTTGTGTCAAAATATGCAGATCCTCTGGTACTAATTCCTGATGTGGTGAAATTGAGATATAGTGCTCCAATATCAAGAGATCCCTTCGTTCCTGTTACTACACTATTTGAAATACTAGCATCTGGAATATAGGTAAAATATCCTGTACTATCATCAAATCCAAAAAATCCTGTTTTCTGATTTGCTAACCCTACACCGGTATTATAATCAAAAGCAATACCTCTATCAGTATTTGTATCATAGGCATGAGTTACAATTAATTGAGTTGTTGAAGCAATTCCAGAACTTGTGGTTCCAGTAATTGTAACAATCTTTGTTAATGTATCATATGTAGTAATCGTAGTCAGTCCACTATTAGGTAAAGCAGCATTCCCTGAAATAATATCACCAGTATTAATTCCAACAACGGAATCCAAAGTAATTGTACTAACACCGGATGCAACTGTTGCAACTACGGTTCTATTGCTGGTTACATCTCCTAGTGATATAATTGCACCATTTACAGTAACACTACTTGAGTCTACTGTGGTTGTGGTTCCATCAACTTGAAGACTTCCTTTAACAACAACAAGACCTTCATTACTCAATCCATCAGGATATGGATCGATGTATAATACATTTCCGCCACCAGATCTAGTTGAAATTACATTTGAACTAATTCCAATATTATCAATCGTAACCCCACCAATATTGGTAAGAGGTCCAGTATGATTAACTGAACCTGTAATGGTTACAACATCGCCTGGGGCGTTTCCTAGAGTTGTATTACCATCAACTTGAAGGTTTCCTGTGAGCGTTAAGTTTGTACCTGTTTGACCCCCAGTTACATTTAAAGATCCACCAATATAAACATCACTTACAATACCAACACCACCGGCAACTCTTAATGCACCAGATGTTGTAGTTGTTGCATTTGTAGTTGCGGCAATCGAAACAAAGGAAGTGTTTGGAGTGCTTGGGAAAGTAACACTTGTTGCAGAAGATGTTGCGCCAAGATTTAATGTAGTCGCATTTGGAACACTTAAAGTCGCATTACGAATAGTTGCAATACCAGTTGTTGCTCCTATGTCCAGTGCCGTAGCAGCACCAAAGGCATTAATATTAGTTGCAGTTGCATTTAGTAGATTAAATGCTGTTAGATTTGTGGTTATATCACCACCATCAACATTTAAATCTAAATCAATATCTACACTTCCGCCAACATTTAAATGAGTAGCAAAACCAACACCACCAGTAACTGTAAGTGCTCCAGTTGTAGGAGTTGTTGAAGCAGTAGTATCGCTAATACTAATTGCAACATTATTTGCAAAATTCCAATCAGCACCTTCAATTTCAAATCTATTGTCGGTTGTTTCATCATATCTTAATTTTACATCTTTATCATTACCAAAAGATAAATAAGTATCATCAACAATATTAATTTCACCTGTACCATTTGGATCAAGTACAATATCACCATCAGTGTTTTGTGATGAAAACGTATTACCATCAATTCTTAAATTATCTACATTCCACTGATCAACTTTACGATTACTATCAAGAATAACAACAATACCACCATCACTATTTCTAGTATTAGTGACTCCAGCAATTGCTCCTGGAGAATGCTCCATCATAGAAGCATAGTAATATCCTCCAATAGGATTTACATTATTCCCATCATCTCCAAGAAAAACTCTATCTTTATATTGATTTAATCCACCATAACTTCCAATACCAGTTACATATCCTAATTCTCCCCAATTTAGACTGGCTGGTTTGTTAGTACCAGAAGATCTTTTGATCCTGATAATACTTGCCATTTTAGAAATTTCCTCCGTTGATGTCTAAATTCTGTGTTGCACCTGGGGTTAATGTTAATGTCGCATCCCATTTGCTTGTGGCGCCATTATAAACAAGAACCATACCATCAGATAAATTTGTGGCATTGACATCAGAAAGTTCAGACAAAGAAAGACCTTGAGCTCCAGCAAGTGAAGATATGACTTTTATTGCTGGTTGTTGTCCTACTCTGACCTTTATTTCTGCCATTTATAAACAGTTCAGGATCTAAAATATATTTATAAAGGATTAAATCCAAGAGAACAAATAGTCTCCTGTTGTTTTAAATATAATTTGCAATATAATTTACAAAAAGTTTTTAACTGATCCTCATCTAGATTATCAATTATTCGAGTTTGTTTTTCATATTCAAATAATTTATTGATAGTTTTTAACTCAATTTCATTTGGATCCATTAATCAACTCCTTTAATAGTGTTTTAATTTCATCAATGTCCTGTTTCATTTTATCAAGTTCTTTTTTTTGAAAATCTTTATTATGTAGAGTATTTAGATATTGATTATATGCAACAGAATCACAATTTACTATTGCACCTGTATTTTCATCTCTATAAAGATTTTGGTGACCCTTTACTCTTATCATCGTATTGCAATTGTTCTGAGTTCCTTTATTCTTGGTGAATATGCCTGATTAGTTCCGGACATTACTATTTTAATAACATATCCGTTAAACAAACTAAGATTATCAGCAGTAAATTCATATTCTTTAAATTGATTATCTAAACTTGAAGATACAAAATTATCTGGCCTTCCACTATTTTTAGATGAATCTAAAACAGAATATCCTGCAGCAGTTGTATATGTTAAATTATCATATCCAGGAAATAGTTCAAATGATTGATCAATCTCACTCGAATCTGGACGAGATAAACTATAAAGAACTCTAAAGTCGGCAGATTCGTGACGATATGCTGATAGAATAACCTTTAAAGAGGTTGCTGGTTGAACTAATTTAACTGCTTTCGAGACATATACTGCAGCATGTGGATCATCTAATATCAAATTACTTCTATTATCTGATGAATAATCTGAAATAGGACTATTTAAACGACTTGAAATAAATTCTGTGAATGCAGTATCTAGAAATATTATTGGAGATAAATTTGGATCCTTTGTGCTTAATGTAATTCCTGTTGTAAATGATTTATTTCGAGGAAGACCACTTAAGTACTCTGTTTCATTTTCTTTAGAACATACAACTCTTATTGATTTGAGAGTATTTAAAGAATTTAATTGAATTGGTTCAAATCCATTATCCAAAAATGATGTTTCAATTCCATCAACACTTGTTCCGGTTATGGATCTAATGTTTGCGGATACTGATGTAGATGAACCTGGGGTGATCAGATCATATGTTGGTACTATAGAACTGTACAGGATATTTTCTGTTGCAGTAACTTTAGAACCACCAAATGTTCCTTCTGATGTAAATTGTAACTGTGGAGTACCTGCTGGGTTTCCATCTGTGGTTCTATCAATTTCGAGATAATATCCGTCCATACCAATATCAAAATCACTAATATCGTGAGTTTTATTAATTCTTCTCAAAGAAACTCCATTTAATTCGTACTTATATACCAGAGTAGATGTATCATGATCAATTGCAAGTGTTGAATCAATACCTCTAGTAATACCAGTTAAAGTTCCACTTCCAACACCATCATACTTAATAATCTCATTTCCAATTTTTACATAACCAGATTTATTTGGACTTGGACCTACGGAAACTCCCTCAAAAGTTCCAAAGTTTGCTGTATCTCCAACGGCAACCGAAATCGATGCAGATGAGGATGTTAGGGGAGATATTAAAGGAACAGGTGCCGTGCTAGACTCAACATTATTAAGTCTAATCTTATTGGTATTCGAATACATTCCGTGATCAAAATGATTTACTCTCATATAATTTCCAGAATTTTGATTTGAACCATTTACTGGATTCGTTCTAATTGTGGTGCTTGCAAGAGAAACTAGTGATCCGTTATCTGCATAATAGGTTAATGCCACACCAACTGATGTAAATGTTTCTCCCTGAACATTTCCAAGATATAGTGTATCTAATCCTGAAATTGACAAAATTGTAATTCTTGCATCTCTACCACGCACCGAAGTTCCGGTTCCAACAGTGGCAGTTACAATTCCAACAACATCTCCAACCTCATATCCATTTCCCGGATTTACAATTACTGGTGTTCCAGTAATTGTTCCAGATGATGCCGTAATATTTAAAACAAGGCCAGAACCATTTCCGGTAATATTATAAGTATCTACATTAGAATCTGTTACATAATTACTTCCTCCAGTAGTTAATCCTACAGTTGACACAGAACTTCCGGTTCCAACTACATATCCATAAGAATTATTTGCTCCTGCAATTTTTCTACCTTTACCTAAAACAGTTATTAATGCTGTATTTGAAGAAGATATTGTTGTAATTCCAAGTGTTACTGTTTTTGGAAATGTGGTGATTGGATTATTTCCTAATCTTTGTACATATCCATTACTTTCATTTAGTGTTGGATTATAGAAAAATGCAGTCCCTGTTGGGGATGTAAAATTTGCCTTGTATAGTTTAAATTTTAAATCTTGTTCTTGACTTGCAGTCCATATTGAACCGTTTTGTGATTTAAACAAACTTCCCATTGAAAATTGTTTTGAATATGTAACAGAGTCTGCATCTGGAAGTTGTTTTGTATTTACTGTTTTTTCTCCCATGACAGCAGTCCACATTTCATACTTATCACTATTTTCTGAAATAATTACAACGGCATATTCTCTTCCTGGTGGTAAATAAATTGGTTCATCAAAAGTTACTTTTGTTGCAATTGATGCATCATCTGAAACACTAACCTCAGATGGTCTTAATGTAACCGAATTTCCAATTACAATTCTTGTTGGTGTTCCTAACTCAACCGTTCGTATTTCAACTTTTACCGGAGCATTTGCATCATCCTTTTTAGCAAAAAATAAGTCGACCGCAGTTAAAAATGCTCCATTTACATCGTCATTTGATGATGTTGGTGATGGAGCTTCTACATTTCCACCGACAACAAATGATTGAGCAAGAGGATCAACAAATCTCTGAACTGTTGTTGTTGTATGTGTGTTTATTGTTGTAGTTGAAGTTGTAGTATTTGTGGTTAAATTTGTTACTGTATTTGTAGTTAAATTTTTAGTCGTTGCCGTAACTGTATTTTCCCATTGCTCTAATGTACCATCTGAATTATAATTTGTTTCTGCTGAGGAAGTGTCTGTGCTTCCTGGAAGACCCGGATTATTAGTTGAACTTGATGTTAGTTTGAATGTCTTAGTTCCTGTAGAAATTCTAACGGTTGGTGTTGGAATTGAATTTGGATCTCGGATAAAAAATGCTCCGATTAAATCTCCAAAATTATCAGAAATCAACCTAAGATCTTTTACATAGGCAACCGAACCACTGGTTTGACCAACCAATTGCATACCAGTAATCAAGTATCCTGAATATTTTCCCTGAGCCTCTTCAGATAATGAAATGGTATCAATATTTAAAACTTTTGATGATTGACTATATGCAGATGGTATGGTTTCTGATTTAAAATACGGATTTACTGTATATGTTGTGGAAGGAGAATTATATTTTCCATATTTATGATTTGGAGATGCAACCCTAAAAGAAATTAAATTATTCCCTCCATAAGTACCAATAACAGTTTCTCCAATAGAAAATGCTCCGGATGCACCATAATTTTCTAATGTTTTTGAATTTGATATTTCAATTAGTTTTGGGATAAAATCAACACCACTATTTCCATCAAGAAATTGATAAAATTGTGTGGATGGTTTTAAATTAGATGCAGAAAATCCAGTATTTCTAGATCTCATAAATGATTCACTTGATGAAGAAATTAAAACATTTCTTATTGTAGTATCAGTATTTCCTACAGTATCTGATACAGTATTTGAAGTAATTGTGGATGTTGTGTTTGTAGAAACCGATGATGTTATCGAAGTATCTGTTCCTGCAACTTGTTCGAAATTACCTTGACCTAAAATATCTGGTAAAAACGCAGTACTCGATGATTGTGTTTGAACTGGAGTTAGTTCTACAAAAACATTACTAGTTAAATTATTCGTAAGAGTTCTGCTTGAGTTTAATGTTATATCTACATTTTTGTCAGGAAGTTGAACTGTTCTAACCCAATTATCAATTTCTGGACTTAGTTTAATATCTCCAGAATAAACAATTACATTAAATGGATTTACATTTTCAACTTTTGTTGCAAATGCCTGTTCTATCCACCCAACTGATTCATATTTAAGAGTTACTGCCTTTCCTGTTTTTTGAACATTTGAATCTAGTAATTCAAAATTTTCAGAAAAATCTAGTTCTTCATCAATTATTGAAATTGCCGGAGCAATCTGTGATTTTAAAGAATTTCGACTTAAAATTGGAGTTAATTCCTGTGCTTCGGGATTAACTCTAATATTAGATAATTGATTGTTGAGCAATTGATAATTTTTAAAATCATCTACAAAAAATCCACTCTTAAATCTAGTATTTCCTTCAAAATCTTGAATTTGTAAAGTCTGAGTATTTACTTCCAATAGAGAAAGTGAGGTTAATCTTTCTAGAGTTTCAACTCTATCCTCAATTAATCCAATATCTCTCATTGTATATCTTCTATTGTCCATTAAAGTGATAATAGCATTTTGTGGATTGTAAAGATATGGTGGTAATTTAATTGTTGCTATTTCCATTACAGCATCATTTTTATTCGATGCCTTTGGATTTTTGGATGATATTCCTTTTTCTAATATAAAATTTCCAATTTTATCCAAATATAGTTTATCAATTCTTGCCAAATAATAATCATATCCAATTAAAGAACTTTCATTTGGTGTTAAAGTTAAATATGTGCTAAAAGTTCTTGCTGATGAATCAAATGGAGATTTATCATTAGCAGAAAATGTAGAAACTCTTGGTCTAAAATCTAAAGTATCCGAAGATCTTACTGATCTTGGTCCAATAGAAGGTACATCATGAGTGAATCTTTCTTTATCATAACTTAAAACAGTAAAAACATCTCCAGAATCATTTGATGGAACTGAATAATAATCAAATATAATCAATAAAGATTTTGATGGTTCTGGAGTTCCGGCATTCCTAACAATTTTAGAATAATCATAATATTGATTTTTTTGACCCTTATTAAGAGTAAAAGAATTGGTGATATCTTTATATTTTCCTAGAGTAATTTTTTCTATTTCTGTTTTTATATTTGAATCTGAAAATACGACTGATTCTGATTCTAAAAATCTTTCAGAATTTAAATATACAATTTTCAAAAAATTTGATTCTCCTGGTATATTTGAAACAACTCTTGCCACTGCTTTGCTAGTGTTTCCAAGAATATTCTCACCAATGATGGCATTTGTTGTTACATTAGCACTTGCACCAAATTGAATTTTATCTAATACTGGTGCAGAAGAATCAAATGATTCATATACTGATATTATCTTTACTACATCAGGATTATTTAATGATATTTCTTCATCTTGAACTCTTAGTCCGTAATATTGATTATATGTAAGACCATCACCAATAGATGAACTTATACCACTTCCAGATTGTGGATATTTTGATTTGTCTACAGTTAAAGTTTGACTTCTATTATAAATTTTTATTTTACTTTGAATTCCATTTTTGACTAAAGTTGTATTTACTATAACATTACCATTAGGTAATCCACTAATAGTTACTGTTCCAGAGTTCAAAACAAATTGATCTGAAGTTATTTTGGCAATTGTTCCATCAACAGTGTAATGCACAGAATATCTTTCTTCATCAAATGCCGCAAAAAATGCACTACTAATTCCTGTAATATTTGCTGGCGTTAATGTTAATACATTATTACTTACCGATAGACCAGTTATTTGATGAGAGATTGTCAATAAAGAATCTGATAGATTTACTGAAGAAATATTGGAATCTGGTAATCTTGAATATAAAAATCCCTGAGATTCATTTCTTATAATAGGAGCGCCAATAAATGCGTTATAATTTCCATCTATATGAGTACCACTAAATATTCCAGAAATTCCTGTAATATCTGCAATTGTTAGTGATGTTCCGGTCGGAGAGACTGCAGTTACTCTATTAAATGTTTCATCAATATTAGTAGATTGATATCTAATAATTGATCCAACTTTTACTCCAGTAAATAATTTTCCAGGACTACTCACAGTGGTTGTGCCAGATAAAGTGCTGATTGCAATTCCAACAACACTATTTGGAAATCTAAATCTTTCAAGTAAGCAATCTGAAGTAAATGCTGTAGATAATCCTGATATTGAGGTTGGTTGTTGTACTGATTTAATATCCTCTGCGGAATATGTTATTACAGATTTGATAGATCTTGGAAAATCTAATCCATTGATAATTAATTGCTCACCAACTGAAAATGTTCCAGAAGTTTGTTTTAATCTAATTATGGAAGAATCTCCACCGGCAACTACCGCAAATCCACTGGCTCCACTACTTTTACCCTTTACATATGATGTTTCCGGTAATTCGGTATTAGAAATTGCTTGATTTATAGTAATGTGTGTATGTGTTTGAATATCAAACAAATACAAGTCCCAATTAGTAGTATTTCCAGTATAGGCAGAATCAGTTAGATTAAAATTATATACTTTTGCGGTTCCAATAGTTGTAATACCTGCTTCAGACTTAAATCGATCTACTAAATTTATATTAAGTCCGCTTTTGGGTGTTCCAGATACATTATTAACTCTTATACTATTTCCCATTTCAAAAGGAATATTTACCTGTTTAACAGATTCAGTATCTCTTGATTTATCAACATCAATAATTGTAGTTGAAATTTTATCTATATCATATCCCCTAACATAAGCCTTTCCTGGAGATATTTTTAAACACATCAAATCTTCTGATGGTTTATTATTCTGTTCTGTTGTTTCAGTATCAAAAAACAAACCATTATTACCCAATCTGTCATTTAAAGAATTATTAACAGACACATTAAACGGAGAAACGGTATAATCACCGGATTCGTCGTATGTTCTTTGTGCCATATAATCTTTAATTATATTATATTGAGTTTTTGACTCAATTATTTTAATTTTTCCATTTTCAACTCTCAATAACTCAATAAAATCTGTATCATTAAAATCCGTCAATAATTTTTTAGTTAGAGTTAAATTTATTTTAAATCTATCTGCGCCCGGTGCCGCATAATTTGTAAATCCTTTGGAAGGATCATATAATGAAGAATCGTCCTTTGATCCGATAATCAATTCATCAATTTTTAATCCAACCCTATATGATGGTAAATTTGTATAATTATCTAATATTATGGTTTGTTTCGAAACATTAACAAAGTAACCTCTAATAAAATATACACCGTCTCCAATAGATGCTGCAGAACCTATAGATGTTGCATTCGATGACAATAAGGATGCAAATGGTGTTCCGGCATTAATTGTAGTATTTCCATATGTTATATTTTCTTCTGCAATTAATGATTCACCATTCTCAAATGGGTTAAATTCGAAATTATTGTCAGAATCTATATATTTGACATATATTGTTAAGTCATCAACATTAATATCATCAGGAAAAGCAATAAATTGAATTGTTGCAGTTGTTCCTGATATTTGACCTGTTACTTTCTTACCGATAAAATTTTTAATATAAAGAGAAACATCAACTCCAAAATTTCTTGAATTTAGTTTGACCGAATTAAAATTTCCATCATATGCAATATTTCCAGGAATCACCATTGATCCTTCTTTAAAGATATGTCCCCCAAAAGATTTTACTTGATCTTGTAAAAGAGATTGTAATGTTGTTAGTTCTCTTGCCTGTACTGGATATCCAGGTTTAAATAGAACTTTGTAAAAATTACTTTCAGAATCAAAATCATCATAATATGGACTAATATTTAAATCTGTTTTTTGTGTCATTTTTAGTTAGAATTCCAGAATAATTTTAATGTCTTCTTTTTGGTGAATATCCCTTGTTACCAAAGGACGATTATCAATATAAATTATTTCTCCCGACTTTATATTTATCTCAGGATTTGAAAGACCTCCAGTGAAGGTTGCTCCTAAATCTATAACTTTTCCACCAATAGTTACTTTATTACTATTATTTGCGAATGAAGTATCAATAGATGTAGAGTATGGTAAAATATTTACTCCAGAAGATTCGAAAGCATAAACTTTAGATTCTGAAGATACCTTATTATAATCAGTTTGATCTAATTTATTTCCAAAATATGAGGATCTATCTCTAAAGTATTTTAAAACTTTTGTTTCTTTATCATAAGATGCAACATATCCTTTTGCAGTTCCGATTCCACCAGATACAATTTGATTTATTGTATCTCCTATTGTTGGAGATCCGGTAAATCCTGAAGTAAATGCAATACCAGAAAGTGATGAATATTGATTTTCAGTAAAAACAACAGAATCTGAAGAAGGTATTGTTGGATTTTTTATAATACCAACCTGCGAAAATATCGTATCGGTTGGAAAATCTTTTGTTGAATCATCAAATCTTGCATATATTAGAACTTTATCAGTTCCCAATTCTGTGTAAATATCATATCCGTGCCCTTTTGATGGTGGAATGATTGGTATTAATTTTGCAGGAGTTAAACTTCCTGTCGGTTGGAGACTACCCAAATCAACTATTGCCCACGTATATCCATAACCTCCTGCAGTAACTTGTGTAGAAGTAATTTTTCCAGTAGTATCAACAGTAATTGATACCCTTGCCCCAGTACCATCCCCAATAATATCAACAATTCCTGATTTATATCCTCCTCCACCATTTGCAATATATACCTGTTTAATTTGATTTGGGTTTGTAGAACTTGAATATCCATTTTCCCGAATACTTACAATTTCACTATTTGTAGATGTTTTCCAGTCATTCGGAACAACAATATATTCTGTTGAATCAAATTTTATAATATCACTTGGTGAAACTGAAAATAAATATTTCCAACGATATCCATCTCCACTTTCACCTGCCACAGAAGGTTCTAAATCAGTAAAAGTTGGTTCATCTAGTGATTTTCCACCCTTTGGACTTGTTACTGAAGACCCATTATCAATACAAATATAAACTCTATAATCACTATTAATTACATAAAAATTTGAATCATATAGTCTAGAGAGGTTAGAATTTGGAGCAGGATTGTAAATACTATAATCGTGCCTATACATATCATATGATGTATTAGAAGTCCAAGTAACATTTCTTATAACTCTTCTAATATTACTACTTGTAATTTTTTTCCCGAATAATGCAGTATCTCTGTAATGTGAAGAATATTCAAGATTATCAACTGGATTTGGAATATTTGTATTCCAATTTGATGTTCTTCCAAACCCGACGATTGCTGGATTAGATAGTCCTAAAAAAACATAATATGAATTGTTACTGTCTAAAACAGAGTCTATAAAATTACTAGCATTTAATATTCTAAATTGATCTGTTACGATTGCTGCCATATTGTTATTTTTTAGATATTTATAAGAGTTTAGAAAGTGCTCCAGTCTTTCTAAGACCGGATATTCTTCTTTGTATTGTTGGGAATGTTGATAATCCAACATCAATAGTATTTCCTGTTACTCCTATAGAAATTGGAGAACCTGATCGACTAAATCCAGATAATCTTCCCCAAGAGTATTTTCCAACAGGATTTGATGTGCTTCCAGTTGATGCCAATCCAACCACAGAGGTTGATGATAATATGTTACAAGTAATAATTCCAACAGTTCCACTTGAAGAAAATGCAGAGATAATGTAAATATTATCTAAAAATGTTGTTCCTATTCCAACTATTGAAGAATTTGAATTGTTAATAGAAGTTAGACCACTTCCAATTCTTGTATCAAAAATATAAATTGGATATCCTATTTGCAATTGTGAATATTTTTCTGATGGACCGGTTAAGATAAATTTAAGTGCCAATGGATTTCCATTAGTACCAGTTGTAGTAGAAATTCCTGTAATAATTCCACTAAATCCATTAACTGTGGTAATTGTTGATATATTTTCATATATTGGATCTGGGAGTGGTGCAATAACTTTTGGTGGTGTATTTAAAGTTGTGTAACCAAAACCAGGATTAGTGATTGTTATTGGTGTTGTTAATGTTCCACCGGCACCAACTGTAACTGTTGCGGTTGCAGTAGATCCTACTGTAACTATTACATCTCCTATTTTTTCTAGTATTACTGGAGGTGGAGAAATTTTTAATGTTACTGAATTTCCAGTATATCCACTACCTGGATTATTAATAATAAGTGATTGTACTGTTCCTAACCCAGAAACAACCGCTGTTATTCCGGCCGATACTGGATCAAGAGAACCAGAAACAATTAGGGCATCTGTAAATCCTGGATTCCCGTACTTAAAGAAATCTGCATTATCCACAAATATATACTGATCTGTGGTTGAAAAATCTCCAATAATTTTTGCAGTCGGGAATATTAAAGATTCAAGAGAATCTCGACTCTTATAGAAGAAATCTCCATTAATTTTTTGATCGACTTTCTGTTTAATCCAACTTAATGGTTTGTACTCTTTAGAATCTACTCCTTGTTTAGAATATAAATTAGTTTCAAATCTATCCGATCCAGATATATCAAATACTGTTCTTTTATCTTGTGATATTGTGTCTCGAATTGAATTATTTTTTAAAACCTGTACAACATCACCTCTTTGTAAAGTTTCTTTTATATCATTAATTTCAGAAATATCATCACCGGCAGTACCTTTATAGAAAAATATTGCAACATTATCTTCGGTTTTTGGTGCAGTTGTGAAAGCAAAACTTGTTCCACCATCAAATACATATGCTGTTTCTGGATCTTGAATAACCCCATTTATAACAATTAATAAGGCATTAGACAGATTAACTATAGAACCCTCTAATTTTTCAAAACTCAATAATTCATCATTATAAAATAATGGAAATCTAGTTCTAACACCGTCTTGATAGTTTTTAATAGAATCAATAAAATCAAATTGCCCAAATTGCCATGCAGAGAAAGAGTCAGAAAATGTGTCAATAACTGTCAATTTAAACTCTGATATTGGAGAATTTAATCCCTTTGCAGTCACCAATCCAACCGGTTTAAATACATCACCTCTTTGGAATGAGTATCCTTGTCTTGAAATACTAAATTTAGATACTTCAAAATATGTTGATCCAATTCCTGTAGTTGAACTTGCACCAACTTCAACATTTAGTAAAAGACCTATTCCAGTTTTTGTTGTTGCACCAATTC
>Ga0247841_10008952_pt1 | contig 14172 bp, 12 predicted proteins | sample LaCruzMarch2015__2_FD_192410 | JGI IMG/M metagenome (GOLD analysis project Ga0247841, IMG submission 192410) | Freshwater microbial communities from meromictic Lake La Cruz, Castile-La Mancha, Spain - LaCruzMarch2015_18m | ecosystem: Environmental > Aquatic > Freshwater > Lake | place: Spain...
TTGGAGGAACCCGCGCGTCATGCGCCACGTCGGGTTCCCCCGCGGTGTTCCGACAGCCGCGGAGGACGTACCGCGACGAATCCAGCGCGGCGAGGGCTTGTGCGCACTCCTCATCGCTGAACTCCGAGCGAGCCGAGAACCAATCGGTCAGTGCATGCTCGGGACGCCCGACTCGTTGGGCATCAGCGAGCCGGACATCAAACTCCACCCGTCGTTCTGGGGGTGCGGCTACGGCCGCGAGCTGTGGGCAGCGCTCATCGACCAGCTCTTCCGACACTCACCGTGCGCCATAGTCCGGGGAACGCCGAACATCGAGAACACAGCGTCGGTCCGAATGCAGGAGAGCGCTGGGATGAGGCGAGTCGGCGGAGGCACCTTCGAGTTTCCCGACTCGATGAAACCCTTCACCGAGCCCGTTTCCTACGCGCTCTACGAGATCACGCGCGAGGAGTGGGATCGCCAAGCGCACGGGACAACTCCGCCCGCTAGCGGCCGGCCGTCGTGGCAGCGGCTCTAGCCTCGTTGCTCGGCCAGGTATTGCTGGATGCCCATCTGCGCGATCTGATCGAGCTGGGCCTCAAGCCAGTCGACGTGGTCTTCTTCGTCGTGGAGGATCTTCTCCAGGAGTTCCCGCGTGCCGGCGTCTCCCACCTCGTCGGCGGAGCGAATGTCGTCGTTGTACGCTTTCACGGCGCCATGCTCTGCGGCGAGGTCGCTCTTCAACTGACCGTCCACCTTGTCACCGATGTGGATCTCCGCCAGCTTGCTGACCGTGGGCTTGCCCTCGAGGAAGAGGATGCGGGCGATGAGCATCTCCACGTGCTTCATCTCATCGATCGCCCGTTTCTCGACCACTTCGTGGAGCTTCCCGTAGCCCCAGTTCGCGCACATCTCGGAGTGCAAGATGTACTGGTTCGTGGCTGCGAGCTCCTCGGCCAGCCGAGCGTTCAGCTTCGCAATGACTTTCGCGTTCCCTTTCATCGCTGCCTCCCTCCCGCACGCTGTATCCTACCTGCCGCCCAGGATAGGGACTCCCGCGGATGACGACAAACCGTGACCGATGAACCCTGGGCCGCCTTCTCGACGACACACTGTGCAATGCGGCAGGCTCCCGTCCCCGCGTCGCAAGGGTGCCGCACCGCGCCGCGACGGGTACGATCCCGTCAAGGAGGAAGCGCCATGCCGATGCGTCCGATCGCACTTCCACGGGATCTTCTCCCGGCCGCCGACATGCTCGTCCGGGCGTTCCAATACCCAGACCACCCGGAGTGGGGCGTCCAGTCCGACGAGCAGGAGCAGCTCGTCGACTCCATCCGCCGAATGCGCCACATCTGGCCGGTCGTTCGGCTTCTCCAGGTCGTCTCGCCCGCATTGCGCGACATTGCGCGCGGCTTCGTATGGGAAGAAGAGGGCGTCATGGGGGGACTGACGATCGCTCAGCGCGAAGGCACGACGTCGATGTGGTACATCGGCACGGTCGGCGTGCTGCCCGAGTTCCGCCGGCGCGGCGTCGCGCGCCAGCTCGTCATCGCGACGCTCGACATGATGCGTGCGCGTGGCGGTACGCGGGCCCGGCTCGGCGTCATCGATGGGAACACGCCCGCCCAGGCTCTCTATCGCTCTCTCGGCTTCGTCGAGTATGGCGGATCGATCCGATACGCGCTGGCTCCGGTCTCAAGCGTCGAGCGGCCGGCGCTGCCTGCCGGGTACGACGAGGTGCCGCTCGGGGAGTTCGATTGGCACACGCGGTATGAGCTGGACAGGCGGATTGTTCCTGCAAGCCTCCAAGAATTCGAGCCCATCATCCCCGGGCGCTTCCGCACCCCTTGGCCGATTCGGGTTCTCGCCCCGCTCTTTCGATTCGTGGAGACCGCGCGGGACCACGACGTGGTCGTCCGGCGCGCGCCGGATCAGGTGGTCGTCGCCCGCGCTGGGTGGTCGGTGTCAAAGAAGGGCAGGGGAACGAACCAAATTCGAGTTCGGCTCGATCCGGCGCACCCCGATCTCGCCCCGTATCTCACTCGGCGCGCGCTCGGCGAGGTCCTCGCGAAGAGCCCCGCCTTGCGCGTCGAGCTCTTCGCGCCGACGTGGATGCCCGAAGTGGCTCGAGAAGCCGAGGCTCTGGGGTTCATCCGCCGCATGTCGGGTAGGTCGATGGGAAGGAAGCTCTAGGCCGGCCCGCGGCAGCGGGCCCATGTCCTGGCTCTGTTGTTCCGCAGCTGAACGGCACTCGCGTTTGTTTGAGGGGTAATGCGCAGTCGGTATACTCATGCGCTTTCCAGCGGAGGTCTCCCGATGACGGAGTAGCCCAGGCGATCGTTTGTGACGCGCATTCACGGTCGATGTAGGACCGCGCAATGGACGCACGTGGGCTACTTCTCTTCATCAGTCAACTTTCCAGTTCATGAACGTGTCCGCGTGCGTCCCAAGGGACGAAGGAGGACACGTTGTCATCGCTCGTCTTTCACAACGTTTCGTTCGCGTACGACGCTTCGCCCAACGGGCTCTTCTCCCAGGTCCAGTTCGGACTCAGCGAGGGGTGGGCAGGCGTCATCGGCGAGAATGGGTGCGGCAAGACGACGCTCCTTCGCCTCGCCTGTCGAGAGTTGGAGCCTCGCCGGGGGAGGATCGATGCACCCAGCTCGCACGTCTACTGTCCTCAAAGGACCGACAAGCCGATGCCGGAATCGTCCACGTTCCTGGCCGCCGGCGACGGGGAAGCCTTTCGGATGCGCGGCGTCCTGGGGATTGAGGGTGATTGGCTAGGCCGTTGGGACACGCTCTCCCATGGGGAGCGAAAACGGATCCAGATCGCGACGTGCCTTTGGCTCCGCCCGGACCTGCTCGCCGTCGACGAGCCGACGAACCACCTCGACGTGGACGCTCGAGGGATGGTTCTGCGCGCGCTGCGCGTGTATCGGGGCATCGGCCTCTTGGTAAGCCACGATCGCGAGCTCCTGGACGAGCTCTCTGCCCATTCGCTCTTCGTGTCTCCGCCCCACGTCCGCCTGCGCGCTGGAGGGTACACAACGGCCGTGGATGCCGTCCGCGCCGAAGAGCGGGCGGCGCGCGAGGAGCGCAGGAGGATTCTGGAGACCCGCCAAAGGCTGGAACGCGAGCTCCACGAGAGGCGCATCCGCGCACAGAAGGTGGAACGGGCGAAGTCCCTGCGCGGCGTGGAATCTCGTGACCACGACGCACGCGAGAAGGCGAGGGCCGCTCGTGACCACGACCACGGCTCCGGGAAGAACCTCCGCCAGTTGGAGGGTCGCGTCCGGCAGGCAACAGAACGCGAATCGGCCATCTCGGCAACTCCTCTGCGCGATCTCGGAATCGGACTCCACAGCCACCCATCCGATCGCAACGCCGTCATCCGCCTCGCCGCGGGAAGCCTCTCGCTGGGTCCCACCCGTCACCTGGAGTTCCCCGATCTTCTAGTCCAGCCACAGGACCGGATCGCGGTGACGGGCCCGAACGGCAGCGGCAAGAGCACACTCGTGCGCCACATCGTCGCCGCATCGGCGCTTCCGCCCGGGCGGATCCTGTACATTCCTCAGGAGATCTCAGCGGAGGAGTCCTCCGGACTTCTCAGGGAGGCCAAGCTCCTGCCGCGCAGGGACCTCGGTTACGCCATGCAGTGGGTCAGTCGCCTCGGATCCGATCCGGAGAGAGTCTTGGAGAGCCAAGTTCCCAGTCCTGGCGAAACGCGAAAGCTCCTCCTGGCCGTGAGGATGGTCGACGAACCGCATCTCATCATCCTGGACGAGCCGACGAACCACATGGATCTGTCGTCGATTGAGTGTCTCGAGGCCGCGCTGCGAGAGACGCAATGCGCTCTCCTTCTCGTTAGCCACGACCGTCTCCTCCTTGAGGCTCTCGCCACGCTCGAGTGGAGCATCGCCCTCGTCTCGGCAACGAGCATGACCTACCTTTTGACGCCGCGGGCACTTCGGCCGCGCCTCATTGCACCCGCGACCCCAGCGCCCTAGAGTGGCCGAAGAAGGGAGATCCATGGCCAAACGACTGTCCATCCTCGACGTCGATCGTTGCGTTGGGTGTCAGCTCTGCATCTACGCTTGCGCCCGTCGTGGCGGGCGCGCCGGGACGGACGGCGCGCGCATCGACGTGCGCTCGGCCGGCGGGATGCGCCGCGGATTCGTCGTCATCGTCTGCCGCGCCTGTGACGATCCGCCCTGCGCGCGTGCCTGTCCGGTGGGTGCCCTCGTCCCACGGGATGGTGGCGGCGTCCGCGTGGTGGCCGGCCAGTGCACGTCCTGCGGTGCTTGCCAAGCCGCCTGCCCGTTCGGCGCGATCCAACGGGACAGCGCGGGCCGCCCGCTCGTCTGCGTCTACTGCGGCACCTGCGCCCGCTACTGCCCGCACGGCGTCCTCGCGCTCGAGGAGATTGAGAGGTCAGACGATGCTGCCCGGTGACCCCCTCGCCCGCGTCCTCACCATTGACCTTTCGGCGCAGCGTTTCGAGATCGCGGAGCGTCGTGACCTCTTCGAGGAGTCGCTCGGCGGGGCCGGCGTCGCCGCCCGCCTCCTCGACGAGGAGTGCCCGCGGGATGCCGATCCTCTGGGCCCGGAGAACCCCATTGTCTTCGCAGTCGGGCCGCTCGTCGACCTCTTCCCGCTCGCGTCAAAGACGGTGGCCATGTTCAAGTCGCCGCACACGGGCAATCTCGGGGAGAGCCACGCCGGAGGCCGCAGCGCAACGTCCATACGGCTCGCCGGCTACGGCGCCATCGTCATTCGCGGCGCCAGCCCTTCGCCGACGTACCTCGTGATCGACGGCGATCGCGTCCAGTTTCACGACGCGTCCGCGTTGTGGGGCCTCCAATCGAGCGCCACCGTCGGGCGCGTCCTGCGTGAGCGGGAGGCCGGATCCGGCCACCGCTCGATCCTGCGCATCGGTCCGGCCGGCGAACGCAGGGTCTCCTACGCCGGCGTGATCACCGAGACGTATCGCCACTTCGGCCGCCTCGGCCTCGGCGCCGTCTTCGGAAGCAAGCGGCTCAAGGCCATCGTCATCGTCGGCCGTCGCTCCTTGCCCGTCGCCGACCCGGTCAGCTACCGCCGTGTCTACGACGCGCTGTACGAAGCGGCGACGGCCTCCGCGGCCATGAGGAAGTACCACGATCTCGGGACGCCGATGAACGTCCTCCCGCTCAACGAACTCGGCGCCCTGCCGACGCGCAACCTGCGCGAGGCGCGATTCGACGGCGCCGCAGCGATATCCGGCGAGGCTTTGGCCGAGGGTCTCCTCGGGAGACGCCTTGCGTGCAGCCACTGCCCCGTCGCCTGCATCCACCTCGCCGCCCTGCGCACGCCGCACCCCAAGGAACCCTACTTCTACAAGACGTCGATGCTCGCCTACGACTACGAGCTGATCTACGCCCTCGGCAGCCTGCTCGGCGTTGGGAATCCCGAGAACCTGCTCTTGCTCATGGACGAAGTGGAAGCGCAGGGTCTCGACGCCATCTCGACCGGCGTCTCGCTCGCCTGGGCGACCGAGGCGCGCGAACGCCGGATGGTGTCGGACCAGGACCTGGACGGCATACGGCTGGCGTGGGGCGACGGGGTCGCGTACCGAGACGCGGTGCGGCGGATCGTTTCGCAGCCGACCGACCTCTACCACGCGCTTGCCCGCGGCGTCGCTGCGGCCGCCGCGGCGTTCGGCGGCGAGGAGTTTGCCCTCGCGTTCGGCGGAAACGAGATGGCCGGCTATCACACCGGCCCGGCCGGCTACCTCGGATTCCTCGTCGGGGCGCGCCACAGCCACCTCGACAACGCCGGCTACGCGATCGACCAGAAGAGGCTGACGGCGGGTCTTCCGGCTGCGGATGACGCGATCATCGATGAGATCGTGGCCGAGGAAGAGTGGCGACAGGTCCTCGCGAGCCTCGTCGTCTGCTTCTTCGCCCGCGGCCTCTACGCGCCGGACGTCCTTCGCGACGCCCTCGCCTGTGCGGGCATCGAGGCGAACGAGGCGAGGCTGCGCGAGATCGGCGCGGACACGCTGACCCGCAAATGGGCGTTCAAGCGCCACTGCGGTTTCGAGCTCGCCTCGATGCGCCTACCAGAGAGGATCTTCGAGACCCCGTCGCCGTCCGGCACCATCGATCGAAGCGTCGTAAAAGCCCATCTCCGCCAGTTCGCCGAGCGGACGACCGCAACGCCGCCGTAGCGCGCCGGGCGTCCTATGGGACGACCAGGCGATCGAGCCGGCCGGGACTCGCCCCGTTCGGATCCGCGACCCAGAGGTAGACGCCGTCGAAGGCGAGACCCGCGGGCGTCGGTCCCGGCGCGGCCGCCGACGCCAGGATAGCGCCCGTCGCGGGGTCGACCCGGTACAGTGTGATCCCAGCGCTCACCCAGAGCGAACCGTTCGCCCACGCGAGCCCCGTCGGAGCCACGGGCACGATGTCCTTCGGCGCGAGGCTCATCGGCGCCAATCCGGGAGCCGGGATCGATCCGAGGACACTGCCAGTCAGCGGATCGACTTTGAAGATCAGCCCGGCTCCGATGTCGCTCACCCACAGTGCGCCGCCGCCGAACGCAAGCGCAAACGGAGTGAACGCATTGCTGTCGAGCACGGCAAGGACATGGCCCGGGTCGGTCGTCGGCACGTTCGGGTTCACCTGGTAGATCTTCCCGTCAGACGTGCAGGCCACCCAGAGCGCACCGCCATTCCAGGCTACACCTGCAGGCGCGCCGGCCGTCGGCCCGGGGACGATGTTCTTCGCATCCGCCTTCGCGCCCAGAATCGAGGCCGACCCACCGGGTGCGTCAAAGGAGGCGAGGACCTGGCCGTCGCTCGGGCGGATCTTGTAGATGCGCTTCGACGTCGAGTCGCTGACCCAGAACGAACTCCCGTCGTAGGCAAGGCCTATCGGATCCCCGCCGGGCGTCGCGAGCGTCATCACGAGGCCCTCCACCGTCACCGGATGTGTCGCGCTCGCGCTCGATCCGTCGTTGTCGACGACGGTGAGCGTTGCGACGCGGTAGCCGGGCGTTATGTATGTGTGGCTGATCGGCACACTGAGGTCCGTCCCTGTGATTGGCGCGGAGCCATCGCCGAGGTCGAGGCTGTAGGAGACGATCGACCCTGTCGGCGCCGGCACGATGCCGGCCGGATCGAACGAGGTCGAGAGGTTGAACACCACGGCCAGTGGCGCGGCGCCGTGGTCGGGGGTCACCTCGAACTGCGCGACGGGCGCGGGATTGGCTACCGTGATCGCGGCCGCCGTGTCGCTCGATTGGCCATCGGCGCTGTACACGATGAGAGTCACCGTGTAAACCCCGTTCTCGCGGTACGTGTGGATCGGAGACGGCAGAGTCGACGTGTTCTCCATCCCACTCGCCGGATCGCCGAAGTCCCAGAGCCTCGACGACACTGGCCCCCAGGACCCGCCGGCGAACTGCACGGAGAGTGGAGCATACCCTGTCGCTGAGTTGAGGACGGCGATCCCGGCCTCCAAAGGCCAGAGCTGGTCGCATCCGCCGAGAGCCAACACCGTGATCAAGAAGCCGACCCCTATCAACGCCCATCTGAGCCTTCGCATCGTGCCCTCCCGCCAAGCGGCTCTCATGCCGCCGTCTAGATGTACAGCCGTCCTCCGGCCGCGTTTCGCGGGCTGCGCCGCCGACGCTGAAGACTACAGCGATCGCCATCGGCAAGAGAAGGGCCGTCTCGACGCTCTTCGGCAGGCTAAGATGGATCCAGGATGGGGCGAATCCACGGACATCATGAGACGGTAGTTGCCGGCGGGCGCGTCTGGACGCGCGGCGAGTTGGTCGAAACGGACGTCGGAATCGACGGCGGGCGCATCGCCTGTATCGGCGGCCGGCTCGACGGCGCGCAACGCGTGGATGCCCGGAACCTGTGGGTCCTTCCCGGCGCCATCGACGGCCACACGCACATGGAGGCCCCCGCCTTCGGCCTGCGTTCGCGCGACACGTTCGAGTCGGGCACGCGAGCGGCGGCCGCAGGAGGTGTGACCACCCTCCTCGACTTCACGGTCGGCAACGTCGAATCCGCGCTGGTTGAACAGGTCCGCGACCGAATCGCCACCGCGCAGCGGGCCGTGATCGACGTTGGCCTGCACGCGGAGATCGTCGGATGGAGACCCGACCGAGCCCACGAGATTGGCGAGGCCACGCGAGAGGGCGTGACGAGCTTCAAGTTCTACACTGTCTATGCCGAGCGCTCGAGCCCAACTCAACTCGCTGATGCCTTTCGCGTCATCGCCGCCGCTGGCGGGGTGGCGATGGTGCACGCGGAAGACGCGGACCTCATCCAGGCGGCGACGGAGGCTTTACCTCGCGGCGCGCGCCAGCACATGACCAGTTTTCCCCGGAGCCGCCCCGCGGCGAGCGAGGCGGCGGCCGTTTCGCTCGTGTGCCAGCTCGCGGAGACCGCGGGAGTCCGCGTCCACTTCGCCCACCTCAGCACGGGCGCGGCGGCCGACATCGTCCGGCGCGCGAAGGCGTCTGGGGTCCCGGTGACTGCCGAGACGTGTCCCCACTACCTGCTCCTCGATGAGCGAGCCTATGCCAGGGCCGACGGCCGCCAGTTCAGTGTGATTCCCCCTCTGCGGACTCCGGAGGATCAGTCTGCCCTGTGGGCGGCTCTCGCCGACGGCGCGATCGACAGCGTGGCCACCGACCACTGTCCATTCGCACGAACGGAGAAGGACGAGGGCAGCGACGTCCTGTCCATCCCATGCGGCCTCCCGGGGGTCGAGACGCTGCTTCCTCTCCTGCACAGCGAGGGCGTGGTCGCACGAGGCCTACCTCTCGGCTGGCTCGTGCGGGCGGTGTCCGAGAGCCCGGCGCGCATCTTCGGCCTCGCGCCGCAGAAGGGACGAATCGAGGTCGGCGCCGACGCCGACCTTCTTCTCTTCGACCCAACGCGAGTCTGGACGGTCTCAGCGAACGACCTTCACATGGGCGCAGACTTCTCGCCTTTCGAAGGTCGGCGCGTCCGCGGCGCCGTGGTCCGCACGTTCGTGCGCGGGCACATCGTGTGGGCGGACGGCGAGTGTCCTACTGAGCTCGGCTGGGGACGTTTCGTGTCACGAAGTCAAACGCCTACCTAAGGGCAGAGCATCTCGCCGTACAGTCGATCGACGTCGGCTCGGCGAGGCAGTGAGGGCTGGGCGCCCGCCTTTGTGGTCGCAAGCGCCCCGGCGGCGTTGGCCCACCGGATGGCGTCCAGCATGGAGCGCTCGGTGATGGCGCAAGCCAGGGCGCCGTTGAACGCGTCGCCCGCGGCCGTCGTGTCCACGACGCGAACCGGAACAGCGGGAACGTGGGACATCGTCTCGCCAAACCAAAACGCCCCCTCCCCGCCGGCCTTGCAGATGACGGCGCCGACACCGGCTCGCAGCAGGGTACCGGCCGCAGACTTCATGTCGTCCATCTGAGTCAGCGCGAGGAGCTCCGTCCGATTCGGCGTCACCACGTCGATGCGATGAAGCGGCACCCTCGACAGGTTCTGCGCCGGCGACGGATCGAGGATGACCAGAGGGCGCCCGCGCGGTAGACGGCCGAGAAGGTAGATCACGGTGTCGAGCGGGATCTCCAGCTGAAGAAGCAAAACGTCGGCAGCGGCCACACGATCGGAGATGCGGTCGATGTAGTCGGCGTCGACCATCCCATTTGCACCCGGAACGCAGGCGATGGCGTTCTCCCCGCTCTCCTCGACCCAGATCGACGCAGTGCCTGTCGCTTCCTCGCTCGTCGACTCGACGCCCGCCACGTTGACACCGTCGGCGCGGAGACCTTCGAGCAGTCGCTCGCCGAACGGATCGCGGCCCACCTTGCCGAAGAAGGAGACCGACGCGCCAAGGCGCGCCGCGGCGACCGCCTGGTTCGCTCCCTTGCCTCCGAGGTAGTGGCACATGCTCTTCCCCGCCACGGTCTCACCGGGTCGAGGGATCCGCGTGACTTCCGTGACCACATCCATGTTGGCGCTTCCAAGAACGACGATCACGATGCACGCTCCGTGGAATGGGCTTGGGGGCCTCGCCGCAGAGGGTGCTCTCGCGCCGCCTCGGCCTCAAGGCGAACTCCCCAGCGTGTCGTCCACGCAACGAGGTCGTCGAATCCAATCTTTTCGAACCCTTCGACGTACGACGTCAGCGCCGCGCCGATGGCGTCATTCCACCGCGGGGGGATCCCCTCGGAACCAAGCAAGCACCCCATAACGGCCCCGACCTGACCCGTCGTGCAATCCGTGTCGTAGCCGCATTGCAGCGTCGTCAGGATGGCGCGCTCGAAGTCGCCGTCGCCGAGAACGAGTCCGACGACGACACAGGCAATGTTAGGAATCGTGTGAATCCAGTGGTACCGATCGAGCTCCGGGCGCAGCTCATCTAGCGCCGACCGCCAATCTCCCCGTCGGCGGCACGCGTCGAGACTCCGTTCGACCGTGACCGCAAACGCGCCCTCGCTCGGCACGAAGCGCAATGCAGTTCGCAGGAGATCCTCAATCGACCGCCCGGAGAACGCCAGACTGGACAGGGCGGCGGCGTAGATCGCCCCGTCCATCCCCTCGCGGAAGTGAGAGATCGCAGCGTCACGGAAGGCGAGCTCGGTCGCACGGTGGGGAGCGAGAGGCGCCAGCAGTCCGTGAACTGTGGTTCGCATCTGCCCTCCAACCCACGCGCCGCACGGGTTGCGCGGCCAGCGGCTCTCGGGCGGGAAGATGCCGGCCTTCACGTTCTCCATCGCCGCCCACTCAGCGGTATAGGCGAATGGCAGGTGACCGACCCACTCCAGTGCAAGGTCCGTGCTCGTGAATGCGGGGCCGCACTCGTCGAGTGTGTGAAGCACGAGGAGCGGGTACGCCGTATCGTCATTTTCCACTTTCGGCGGCGCCAAGTAGTCGGAGATCGGCGCGTGGCGGGCGGCAATCTCGGCGCTCGCCCACCCCTCGACAGGATCGCCAAGCGCAGTCCCGATGCACTGGCCGACCCACGCTGCGCGCACGCGATCGCCGTAGTCGACGGGCACGCCCGAACGCACCGCCGTCGACGCTCCGCTCGACACGCCGGAGCGCGCCCGCCCCGGCACACCACCCGGCACGACGGATTGGGACCGCGACCCCATTGCGGCTGGGGTCTTCGCGTAGTACTCGTCCCAGGTCGAGGGTTCCTCGCTACGCACGCGGGGAAGCGCCGCGGCGATCACGGCGTTCACCTGGGCCAACACCATCGCAAGGTGGCCCCACGATGTCGCAACGTAGAGTGCTTCCGCCTCGCGCAACAGCGGCGCTGCCTTGCTCATCTCCACGCCAAGGTTTTCCATCGCCTGCACGGCAGCCCGAGTCGGGTGGACCACCACTCCGGACGCCGTGGTCATCCTCCACATCGCAGCGATCTGGTTCCCGCGACTCTCGTCCACGTCCCCTCCCCGGCCTAGATCGCGGTCGCCAGCCACTCGACCACGTCAAGCACGTCCACCGCTGACTTCGCCCGCCGCTTCGCGTCGAGGAACGCGATCTGACATGCCGGGCAGGCGGAGAGAAGGAGATCAGCTCCTGTGGCGACGGCCTCGTTCCACCGTGCCTCCTCGTTCTCGACCGCCATCGGCTCGTAGCCGAAGCGAACGAAGTCGCCGTTTCCGCAGCAGAAGGAGCCCGCGCCAGCCCGACGCATCTCCACGCGCCGCGCGCCGGGCACGGCGTCAATGACTCGGCGAGGCGCGTCGTAGATCCCGAGTCCACGCCCCAGATTGCACGGGTCGTGGTAGACGACGACGCGCGATTGCTTGCGGAGGCGAACGCCGCCGGCCGCCGACCGCTCGCCGAGGAGCTCCGTCACGTGAACCACCCGGAACGGAAGAGGCCTTCCGAGCATGGCGGGCACCTCTTCCCGGAACATCTGGAGACACCCAGGACAGGCGAACACCACCTGCGTCGCGCCAGACGCCTCGATCGCCGCAACGTTCTTGCCCGCGGCCTCTCTCGCCCCTTCGAGGTCGCCGACCGCCAACTGCGGATGGCCGCAGCAGGCCTCGTCGGCGAGGAGCGCAAAGTCGACGCCGGCCGCCTCGAGCACGTGATACGCGCCGCGCGCGATGCCGCGGCGCACGTAGGCGGGCGTACAACCGACGAAGAGGACCGTCTCGGCCGTCTTCCCGACCCGACCCGTGCCCGGCGCCCAACCGAGCCGCTTCCCGCGCGCTTGCCCATACGGATTGCCGGCATCGGCGACCGCGCGCCGCACGTCGGCGAGTTCTGCCGGAACGAGCTCGCGCTCCGCGAGGTCGTCCTTCATCGCGCGATAGATGTCGAGCAGAGAGAGGTACTTGAAGCACTGCGCCTCGCACGCGCCGCACTCCGTGCACGCGTAGACGCGCTTCGCCACATCGGCGTCGTAGTCCAAGACGCCATCGACGAGCGCCCGAGCGATCGCCATCTTGCCCCGTGCCCCGTACGACTCCATGCCGTACGTCACGTACGAAGGGCAGATCTTCTCCTGTCCTCCCGCGGCGTGGTCGAAACAGAAGCCGCACCGCAAGCAGCTGTAGATCTGGTTCGTGTAGCCGGCCAGCTTCATCGTTCCTCCTCGTCGATCAGGAGCCCGGGGTTCAGGATTCCGTTCGGATCCAGCATGCGCTTCATCGATCGGAGGAGTCCGTACGCCGTTCCCAGCTTCGACATGATGTGAGGCGATACGCCGGCGCCCAACCCGCCGGGACTCATTCGCCCCTCGGTGAACATGCGCTCTGCGATCTCGCTCCGCAGCTGCATCCCATAGGCCCACGCGCCCGGCTGACGCTCGTCGTAGAGCGTGTCGATCCACAGGTACGCCCCGTTGCGCGAGAAGTAGGCGTCGACGCCCTTCACGCGAATCCCGTGCGTCTCGAACTCGCGTTCGCGTTCTGCCTTCATCGTCCGAAAGAGCGCCACGGCATCGGCGAGCCCGCGCGAGGAGACGAATCCAGCCACCTCGGGGCAAAAGAAGGGACGATCGCTGTAATACGGGCCCGGAGCTGTGTTACGCAACCACGAGTACATGTGCTCCTGCCAGTAGTGGCGAGTCCCCACGGCCGGACGCGGCCGCCCTCGATGGGACTCGCAGATTGCCTCCGCCTCGCGCACGCGCGCGTCGGCGGCCACTGCCCGATCCCGCACGACAACGTGCAGGAATCCGTCCCCCTCCTCGCCCATCGGCTTCGGCCCCCCGAACAGCCCGACGAGGAACGTCGCCGCGCCCCGGCCTTGGATGCCCGTCGCGGCCTGGATCGCGTCGCGATAGTCGTCGAACGCGTAGAACCTGAAGAGTTCGCACTCAGGAATCCGTTGGATCCGATACACCACGCGCGTGATGATCCCAAGGACGCCGTAGGAGCCGATGAACGGCCCGGCGAGATCGGCGCCGTTCGCGTTGCGTTCGATCGGCTCCGACGCCGGGTTGGCCCACGATCCGGTTCGCACCACGTCGCCGGTTGGAAGGACCACTTCGAGTGCGAGCACGTGGTCGCCCGTCATCCCGTACTCCGTGGCGCCGTGAGGTGTGGCATTGACCGCCACGGTTCCCCCGATCGTGCACGAGAACAGTCCTCCGCCACCGGGCACGCCAAGCTCCCATCCGTCGCGACGCAGATCGGCGTCGATTCCGTGCCAGATCGCGCCGGCCTGAGCCACCACGAGGCGGGCGGCCGTGTCGATCCGCTCGACGCGGTTCATGCGCGTCGTCTCGAGCAGGATCACGCCGTCCTTCACTCCGCTCCCGAGGAACGTCGTCGCCCGCCCTCGCGTGTACAGCGGGTGTCGATGGTCGTTCGCCCAGCGGACGATGGCCGACACCTCCTCCGTCGTCGCCGGACGCACCACGACGCTCGGAATGCCGGCCTTGTCCGGCCCGCAATCCCGCGAGTAGCATAGGCGGTCCACCAACCGGTCGGACACGTGCTCGGGTCCGACGATGGCGGCCAGCGCAGTAGCCACGTTCTCACGCATACTGTTCACCCACCCTCTTCGCTTCGGCGAGCACGGCGCGCTCGTCGATCGTCGCGATCGTTCGATCCTTCATCACCACGCGGCCATTGATCACCACAGTCTCCACGTCGTCGGCGCGGGCGCAATACACCAGCGCGGGCACGATCTCGTCCGTCAGCCGGAAGAGGTGCGCACCGCCCAGATCGATCAGCACGATG
>Ga0247841_10008954_pt1 | contig 14170 bp, 1 predicted proteins | sample LaCruzMarch2015__2_FD_192410 | JGI IMG/M metagenome (GOLD analysis project Ga0247841, IMG submission 192410) | Freshwater microbial communities from meromictic Lake La Cruz, Castile-La Mancha, Spain - LaCruzMarch2015_18m | ecosystem: Environmental > Aquatic > Freshwater > Lake | place: Spain...
TTCCCAATAGATGTTGAAAGATTTGAAGATGTCGAAGTAATGTCCATCCGGTCCGTTATTACCTCTGTCACCTAGTGTGTAAAACTCCAGAGTAAGACCTTCCAGTTCATAGCCAATAGGACCCTGCTCAACTGTCAGCACTGCCTGAACAGTAGCGCCGGCATCGATATCAAAAGCCATTTGATTTTCCAGTGTTACTCCGTTGATTTTGACAATTGCGCCCATGGAATTCGTACCCTGTTGAACTGCGAGATAGTACCTTCTGGGTTCATTTGACTGACTGGTGTTTGTGAGGTATAGTAAAAAGACAGCTGCTGAACCCATAGACAAGTCACTGGATGTATAAGTATTTGCCGTCATCATCACACCATCACGAGGTTGAGTATTTGGTTCCCATGGATTGGATGAAACACCGGAAATAAGATTAAAAACAGGTGTTCCATACACAGGGTCTTCCACTACATCAACTGTGAAATAATCTGAATTGGTTGTAAGTTCTGATGTGACATCATCATCTGCCAAAACAAAGGAAGAGGTGGTAGTAGTCTCAGTTGATGATGAGCTTGAATTACCGATAGTTATAGCAGATTTGAATCTAAACCCTCCATCAGCTCCAATGCCATCAACCGTCGCACCAAAATCCCCGGCAAATTCAGAGCTAACTGTAGTATCAAATTCAAATGTTTGAGACTGGGTTGATGATGTCTCCTCAGTGTAGGAATAGGAAGGACCTGAACAAAAAGAGACATTGCCGGGATGGTTTGGATTGCTAACAGCATGTGCTTTATTATATTCATTCATATCTAAGTATGATTGCCACATGGCAGCCGAGGTTGTATCATTAATGGCAAGCAGATTGGGGATAACTGAATTTTCTATCTGGCTTTGAGTATATATGTATCTGGTGGCAAAGCCATTGGGTGTTACCATAACGCTGGGAGTTATGATCGCTTCATTATTATCATAATCCCAAGCCAATTCTTTGGTTATTCCCCAGACTAAATTAACAGCACCACCCACAAACACATCTCCTCTTGCACTACCAATAATGCCGTCACTGTCTGAAGTTTTATATTCTTCTGAAGTTGTGAAAGTATATGATTGTTCCGTACTGATTTCCTGCTGCATTTCCACAGTCCATTCCCAGCTTAAATCCGCAATAATATCAATAGTTGTCTCAACATTGAAAAAAGCGCATCCTTCGGAAAATCCGATATCCGGTCCTAAGTGCAGGTTAAAAAATCTATTGTTTTCAAGATCAGAACAGGCTTGAACTCCAATGGCAACCGCATGACTGCTGGTTTGATCGAAAGTGGCATAACTTCCATCCCCGGGAGGGTCATGCAGGATGAGGAAAGGTATTTCCGGAGAGGTTGAAGCATAAGTGCTTTCCAGAGGTTTAACTCCTTGAGTTAATGCCCAGTCAGTCTGAGTGGCAAATCGTTGCAGGGTATTATCTCTGACTGTAAATTCAATAATCTTCTGATATTGCCGGGCATATCCGGAATCGATATTGGGCAGATAGGGAGCAAAGCGGTATTCGTATGCAGTGGAGTCTGCAAATGAGTCTTCTGTTTCTCCCTTGATACCGACTTCGTCATTAATCGTGATATCGCAACCAGTCAGATATGTTTTTTGATTGGGGTGACCCGTATAGCTGTAATCTTCAAAAGCTCTGACTATTACTGAGTATAATGTGTTCTGTGACAGAACATAGAACAAGTTAGACGGATAAGCCTCAAAGTGCTTTAGTGAAAGTGTATCAGGCCAGCTTGCCTGTATCTGGAGAGACGCCCTCCAGACATAACGAAGTGTGTCTAACGTTGCATCCGGGTTACGCAGATCTAAGTACTTGGTTTTCATGGACTGGAACTGGTCATCAATTGCCAAAGCAAAGGGGTCAATAGTGCCCGGATTGACAGTTACACTATATTCCAACGGTACGACATTGGCGATATTGATGTATCCACTCGACCAGTTCTGACCGGTAACTTCCCTGCTATATAAGCCATTTACTGAGTTTAAAGTAACGTTAAAATCACCTATCGGATAGCTGTCATTGCCACCCACAATATCAAGCTGAAACTGAGTGCGGAAAGTATCTTCAAAATTGATATTTGCCCTGGGATAAGTCACAGTTCCCAAATTCCAGACCCGGTTAAACGTCTGGTTATTGTAATCAACTGAGACTGTGCACTCTGTTCCATGTTCCACTTCTATCACATAGTATCCATCTGCATCTGATACTACTCTGGGCAAAGCAGCAGAACCATTGAGCCAAATAACTGCGCCTTCTACGGGCACGACTGTACTCTGAAACTTAACATAACCTGAGATTGGAATCATTGAGTTATCGGTAAAGTCAACATTATTAGCTGCAATATTGCTGGAACTCAAAGTGACCAAACGCTGTTGAGGCTGAAACAGGTGTCCTGTTTTAGCAGGCGTGACAGCAAAGGTAGTAGCCGAGCCATACGAGATCTGAGTGATAACATAGTCTCCCCAGGCATCTGTGATAGCCCCCAAGGCAAGGTCAGGGTCTGCTGCAGACCATGTACAGTTTGTTATTGTCCCATTATGTGAATTGTTGGTGGCATCAAACACACTGCTGCCGGTGCCTTCATTCATAGACCAGTAGCCTTTTAGTCCGGGTGAATCGTAAGGAACCACGATATTCATAGCTGCCATAACTTCTGATGAATCACGGGCAGCTTCCCATAAGCGCATATCGTCCAAGTAGCCTGTAAAACCAACCGGAACAATTAAGTTTGACTGTGTGTAGTTACCAAAGATAAAGGTGGAATCGATAGCTACTTGCAAACTATCCAAATACATGAATACACGGGCATCTGTGTAGTTATTGACTAAGGCAATATGATGCCAGTTGCCGTCATGTACATTTATTGACGTGTTCTGCTGAGTCAGGGTATGTATTCCATCGGCATATTGCACTAAGCCGGATGAATTAATATTCAGGCTATGTGTACCCGTAGTGAGAATATTTACGTTTTGGCCTGCTGTTTTAATCCATGTTTCCAAAGTGAAGTTCTGGTTCATATTTGTCAGAGGATTGGTGATGGTAATCGCAGAAGAGCCGGCACTGCTTAATTGCAGACAATAGCCTGTATTGGGCGAGATGGAAACCTTCACTCCCATTACCGGGTTATTATTGGTGGTCTTCACGTTGCCGGAGATAATGCCATTGGGTTTGATATAGCCTTCGTTTGTAGCAGAATTACCGGTTTCAGTGCCATTATAGGCTTGCACCTGATAGGTGTAAATCGTGCCGGGAGCTGCTTCGTGATCCGAATAGTTATAGGTCTGTCCATCCACCGTGTCCAAGCTTGTCCCGTTGCGCAATATCCTGAACCCATTGGGTTGGATATTGTAAGCAGGATTAAAATTCCAGGTCAGATAGACATAGCCGGGATAATCATTATTGCCATCCGTTGCAGTAAAATCAGCCGGAGCCAGATAACTCTGTATTTCATAAGCGCCCAGATCAACTCTGTTATTGGAAGGACTTGTATGAACATATATTCTATTATTGTTTTTCAAATCCTTTACCGGTAAACTAAGCCCGGTGGTGTCTGCTTTACCTGCATTTATACAATATGACCAGCCCTGGATATTATAAGGATGGCTGGTTTCTCCGGTAAAGCGGGGATTCACATTGATGTTGCCTGTGCCGGTATAGCCGCCTTCGATGTTGCAATACGTCAGATTACTGCAAACGGAACCACCATAATAAACTGGACTGGTTGTGTTGTTGTTCCAAACGATACAGTTAGTAATCTGAGGCAGGATTGCAGTACTTGTGAAATGAACGGGTGCCAGGTATGAAACATTACTCTGGCTCCCGGATTTGGAATTGCCAGCTATCGTACAATTTATTAGCTTGATTGTTGAGGCGTTACTATAGATTCCAGTTCCTCTGTCATTGCAGACATTGTCACTGATAACGCTGTTTAGAATATTGATTGTAGAGTTACGGGCATAAATTGCACCCCCGATTTGGGAAAGACCATCCCTGATTATGCAGTTTTTTATGGTAAGATTATTATAGTACCAAACATGGATATTTCCTCCCCAGGCTTCGTTGTCAGTCCCAACATTTCCTTTTTCCACGATGCAATATTCCATCCAACTGCTGGGAGTATAGGAACCGCTGGAAAAGAAGGTAATACCCATCCATCTGGCACCGGTAGTATATTCTGTGAATCTAATCATACTGCTTGCTGTGCCGATGGCAGTAAGATTTCCGTATATATAAGCATGGGCAGCAGAAACAAAAGACAAGGTTGTACCGGCATTGATGGTCAGGGTTCGTTCCGGGTAAAGATACATATCCAGCGTGATAGTAGCATTGGCATTAATCACAGTTCCGCTCGGGATAATAGCAAAGCCGTTCATGTCTTCGATGGCTCCGCAGTCTGTCCTGTCCAGGGCAGTATTCAGGCTGCCGGTAGCCATGGTGTTATCAAAAAATCTCGGATGTCCATTAACATCATATATCATGGCAGTTCCGCTCAGATTGGTTGCAGGGTCTCCTGAATTGATGCAGGGAGATATACTTGACACTATATATCCCGTTCCGGGATTTGAGGAAGAATATGTTATCTGAGGATCCAGGCTGAAGCAATTGGTGTAAGTTCCGGTATAGCTCCCACTAATACCGCTTGTCCCATTCTGGATATCACAGTAAGAAAAACTGATAGGTGCAGAAGGATAACAAAAAACCTGATTCCCGTTCGGGGCTGAATTTCCCCAAATAATTGTGTTTTTCATGGTTCTGCCTGCAGTTCCGCCCTCAATTGCCAATCCCCCGCCATTTAAAGCGCTGTTATTTGAAATAGTACAGTTTGTTATTGCCGTAGAGTTATTAGTGCCGAACAATGATATACCTCCGGCATTGCCAACGGCACTATTAGAGTCAATGATGCAGTTCTGGATTTTCCCCGTTGACTCCGCACCAAATTCTATAGCACCTGATTTGTTTGAAGCACTGTTTAACCTGAACAAGCAGTTGTATATTTCAGCATTTGAACTTGTTTGCATTGCTCCGCTTGCGTACGCTGAATTACCAATAAACTTGCACCATTCTATTACCGGTGTATCATTGTATATAGCAATAGCTCCGGCATAATTGGTGCTGGAGTTGTTTGTAAACACAGTGTTCTTGATGGCTATGCTGGCACTAATCAGGAATACTGCCCCTCCCATGCCGTTACTCGAGTTAGACACTTGATTATTTCTGAAGTTGCAATAGTTGACCAGCATTTTGTTGAAGGCATTTACATACAGAGCACCACCCCTGTTGTCCGGAATGGAGGTTCCTTGTGCTAAACCGTTTTCAAACACACAATAGACAAATTTGCTGCTGTCATTGGTAGCAGGTGTGGAGTTAAACCTCAATCCATGCCATTTAGTTAAGGTTGAGGCAGTAAAACGGATGGAGTCCTGAGCTGTGCCGACAGCCAAAATTCTGCCCTGCACATTTATGGCATAATATCCCTTGGCATAAACCCTGACTCCGGGATTGATGCTCAGAGTTACACCATTGTTAATAGTAATATCACCGGTTACATACACATTTGGTGCACTCCAGGTGGTGTTTGAGGAAATTGTTCCACTCGCATTTATGCCGAGAGGAGCGGTAGATGTAACCCATGATGCATTAGTGAAGATACCGTTATTTCCCCGGCAGATATCATAAGCCATGCTACCGCTGCCTTCATTTGCCTGAAAATTGCAAACCAAACCGGCTGCTGTAGCGCTGCCTGCTCCTGCCATACTCTGATTGACCTGAGAAGCAGTCAGAGCTACATTCCAGGCGCAAAATTCATCAATCTGCCCTTGGAAACTATTACCGTAACTGCCCGAACTGAGTTGTGATCCCAAGGTGGAAGCATTCAGGGTAGTAGTACCTCTTGTATAGCCAAAGCTGGTGGCATCCAGTGCTCCGTCCACATACAGAGACGCAGTTCCATTATTGTCCACCATGGCGATATGATGCCAGGTATTATCAAACACAGTAGTGGTGGAAGTTCTTAAGACATTGTCACCAACATCTGTAATTACAAACATATACAATTTGCCGCTGGGACCTGTTTTCAATTCAAAACTCGCTGATGTACTGGAATTATCCTCTGAATACAGACACGTGCCAGTCTGACTACCTGATCCCTTTACCCACATGGAAAGGCTATAGGCATTTGCCGTGCCGTTATTATATATCGGCATCCCGCTTCTGGGTTGAATTGACAAATACCTCCCTGAAGCGAAGCTGAAGCAACTGCCCGGCAGATTGGAATATACCGGAACATTCGATGCTACCCAATTGGCATTAGTCATACCATATAATGTCCCGTTGGAGTATCCTTTATCGTCAACAGCAGTCGTTCCGCTGGCGGCATCCATCCGCCAATAAGAACGCAGTCCGGTTTCTGTACCTGCCAATTGAACAAAGCGATTGTCCTGAATTTGTGCCTGGGTACGGGCAACCGTCCAAAACCGGAAATCATCCAGCTTGCCATGCATAGCTTCCCCTATTCGGCTTAATTGGAAAGTGCCGTCACAGGTAGAAAAACCCCCTGTTCCAGGAGTCTGAGAGGCGACAAGATTGCCGTTCAAATATAGCTTCATAACTGTGCCGTCGTATGTTCCGGCTACATGCAACCATTCTCCGGTAGCCAGTACATTTGCCGAAAGAGCTATCAATGTCCCGGATGAATTCTTGATATAGAAATGCAGTTGAGTGCCTCCGTTAAACCGGATCACAGCGTTTTCATTGCCAATAGTCAGATAGCGTTGATATGCACCACTGAGATCAGTGTGATTTACCCAACCTTCCAAAGTGACTGCGGTAAGGGTAGTTGGAATCCCGGTACCGGTGATGTAGTTTCCATCAGTAAAGTTCAGGCAGTTGCCCGGAAAAATGGCAAAAACAGGAAGAACTCCTGCTGCCAGGAACAGGATGATGAGATAAAGCTTGATTTTGGTTCTCATTATTAACTCCTTCTTTTTCTTAATCTATTTTACCAAAACTGTAGTGTAGGATTCCAATCCTACATTAGTTTGTGGCTGCTTCGTAAAGCCGCACTACCTATACAACAATCTTGTCGTATCTACTTGGTCATCTCTTAGTTTCCATGTTTTATAGCCGAATTACCATATTTTCAAAGGCATCGTTTCTACCTTATTTATCTGTTTTTTTGTAATAACGCAAAAAGCCAAATGAATTTGGCAAATCCTGCCGAATAAATTCAACGTTCCTTTTCACAATTCTCATAATCTACATCAATCAAGGCTTGATTTAATATTGTAGAACTTAGCTGGTGCTGCGGATACTGCACAAGTCCAGCTAACCCGGCTGCGGGAGGACTCGTTCTGCTGTGATGAATCTGTCTGACTGCTGATTTGCCCATGTTTGAGCAAGAAATTACTTCGCGTGCTGAAAGTGCCATTTGAGGTGACTTCGACAAAACCACTGTCCGGCAGGTCTGAAGCAAAAACCTTGTAGGAATTTACTCCGCTGACTGCATCCCAGCTGATTTGGATATTTGCCCCGGCATCATTGATTGATACGTTTAGGGGTGCAGTCAAAGCAATGGGTGCTGTATAAGCCAGGATAAACTGGCTGAAGCCGGTTATACCATTGAAAGTGGCAGTATTGGTTGCCGCATTCACAGATACCGCAGAAGCAAGTAAAGTCCAATCTGTATCGGAATTGGAGGAACGGGTGTAGAGCTTGATATTGCCGGGATTTGCTTCATTGTTCGTGCTTAGGTCTTCGCTTACGGCAAAAGTCAAATCAGCGTTGAAACTGCCTGTTCCGTAGCGGTCAACCACCCAATACTGAGCATCGAAAACAACATTTACGCTATCAGGAAACAGATTGGGACATAACTCGATTTTACTTACAGAGATTTCTGCTGCACTTTGCGTAGAGAAATTCATTGATAAACCTGTTGAAGTAAAATCTACAATTCCATTTGCCTCAGTATGTATTTCGTTATAACCTTTTCCGAAAGGGACAGAGGATATCAGCCGGTCTGATGGGTAAAGGTTGAAGAATTCTCCGTTATTGCCTGATACTTTATCAATAAGAGAATCTCCACTGCTTTCATTAAATTGCCAATTACTGATTAAACCAAGTTCACAACCGTTTAACGGCAGATAAGCGTATTGCCTTATTTCATCATCAGTTCTCACAGTATTCCAGATTCTGACTTCGTCAATTCTACCCTGGAAAACTTCCATACTCGAAGTCCCGCCACCTATCAATCTGGCGTTGTCATTATCAATATAGTTATAATCTGCTTCGAATAACTGAGCTTTTTCCACACCATTCACATATATTTTATGTGTTCCCATTCCAGTGCCTGATCTTGTGTAAACAATGTGATTCCACTCATTAAGAGTAAATACGTTATCACCAGTCAGAACTACCCAGCCTGTTAAACCGGATATGCCTATTCTGTTTGTGCCCCCATCACAGGGACCCATTTCTAACTGAAATGCCCCCTCAACATTGTTTTCCCTGGTAGAATAAATAGTTCCTTGTCGGGTAATATCGTCCGGTTTCACCCATGCTTCTATGGTCAGGACGTTGCCTGTGTTGAGACTTGCCTTAAAGGGAATATATACATGACCAAAATTACCTTCAAAATCCAAACAAGAACCGGGAACTTCATCAATTCCTACTCCAAAAGCTATGGAAAATTCGCTGAAGTCGGTAACACCAGACATTGTGAAGGTTTTGTTGGCTGCATTAAAGACAGCATAGCCTGAAACGTTTACCCATGGTGAGACTGCATCTGCCCTCTTGATAAGCCGGGCAACTTTTCCCATGGGAACAGCAAGGTTGGCATAGTTAAAAACCAGATTAGCCGTTACATTGCCAAATTCACGAACTCCCCAGATTACATCTGCACGCTGGCTGATATTGAAAGGCATGGCTTCAGTGTTGATATTATTGCTTCCATCGCCAAAAGTGTATATACCCAGATAATCATTAGTGCCGGGAGTGGAAGTAATCGTAGTTGTAAGCTGGCAGCCGGTATTGCCAATTGAAGCGGGAGAAACGCTTCTGACCGGAACTCCTGATGTACCCATCGGAACTGTGGTTGTAATCCAATCAGCATTGGACATGTTATACATTGTGGCGTTTCGACCACTCCCTGCCAGGTCAGGCACAGAATTCCCGGAAGATGTATCAAAGCTGTAATACAGCATTAGGTTTGTCGTTGGCACAGTACTGAATTTATGCATATTATCCCTGATTTGAGTTTCTGTTCTGAGGGTATTCCATATCCTGAATTCTTCAATCTGCCCGTCAAAATAGGCATATCCCGGTTTCTGTCCGATTGTCAAAGTAGTGCTTGGAGCACTCCACGTATTGCCTGTTGAACCAATCAGATTTCCGTTCAGGTATAATTGTGGTGTTACTACTAAATATGCTTTTGCCCAGGTAATTGCGCAATGATACCATTTATTAGTGCTTAGCCCCGATACAGTCAGAGCATTGCCGGATGACCCAATCCAGGCATACAAAGTCCCATTACTGAATTGGCAATACCAGTTTGAGTTTATCGCTGGTTGCGATGCAGACCAGATATATCCTGATGATACGTCATCCCCCTTAAACCAGAACTCTATCGTTCCGATATTAGGCATGGTAATGGTAGTATTTGTATTGTCATCTATTCCGTCAAAATCAAGCATATTGGACAGTCTTGCCGGAGTAATAAATTCTCTTTCTTCGCCATAATATGACCTTTCAGCATTGGAAGCATAGGCGCGCAGATAATAACGTGTATCACCCGAAAGACCTGTGACATTACTGATATATGTGCCTGCACCAGAGCCATCAGAAGTGTGAGAGTTGGCAACTGTCGGATTCGCATTTGTGCTCCAGCATACTCCACGTCCCAGGGCTGTCTGACCTTCTTCCAAAACAACGCTGCCGCCACAGATTGCCGAGTTGACGCCAATTCCTTCCACGAGATTTGTGATTACCGACAAGGGATAACTCTGCGCAGCAAAATATGGATATCCGTCATTGTTTATCCCGTATATTTTCCAGTAATCATTTGTGCCATTGACAGTTTCTCCCTCGAAATCCCAGCCGGCATCGGTAAAAGTACTTGGGGTTTTCATCTCAAGGGTAGTCTTTCCGGTTCCTCCTTCGCTAATCGACAAACCTGATGTCTCTGTATCCCAGAAACAGTTTGTAACAATCCCGGAGGTGCTTCCAACAAACCCGCTTGCATCATCATGTCCCCAAACACTCCCGGCAGAATAACAATTGCTGATTACGCCTACGGAATCATTGCCACAAGCAAATCCTGCTGAAGAGTGATCATTAGCACTCACTGAAGCAGTAGTATAACAATTACTAACATTAGAGCCTATATTCATACCTATGAATCCACCGACAATAACACTTCCGCTGACAGAACCTGCAGTATAACACCTGCTCACCGTAGAGTTTACATTGTAGGCTATAAATCCACCGAGATATGTACTGGAGCTTGATATTGTTCCCGTCACACAGCAATTTGTGATGGTTGTACTATTATTCTGCCCGACCAGACCTCCGACTCTGCCACCGCCATGAATATCAGCATTTTTCATCTGCACATTACTGATGGTTGCCCCTAAAGTAAATCCAAATAATCCTACAGCGCCTATGGTATCTTGCTTGGCATACATATTGGTAATCTGATGCCCATGCCCATCATAGATACCTGAGAAAGGAGCAGTCTCAGTGCCTATTGGAAACCACCCCATATATTCATTATATTCATTAATAAACCAGGTAGTGGTCGAGGCTGCATCGATATCATTTGTCTGATTAAAGTAAACCCCTGAAAAGGAAACCAGATTATTTACAGTCTGGTCTGCTATCCAATAAAGATTCTGAAGCGAGGCAATCTGATAGGGATTTTCTGATGTACCGCTTCCAACAGGAGCAATTGCTGTCTGGCTAAATATCATTGTTGCTATGCATAGTAGCAAGATAACTAAACCTATTTTTTTCATGACTCCTCCAAATTACCTGCTATCAGGGCAAGTCAGGGCTTGATTTTATATAATAGAATTTTGCTGGTGCTCCGGATTCTGCACAAGTCCAGCTAACTCGACTGCGGATTAGCTCATTCTGTGGCATAGAATTTGTCTTGCTATCAATTTGCACTGGGTCGAGCATGGAATTACCTCTCGCTCTGAAATCCCCAGCGGAGGTGACTTCAACGAAGCCACTATCCGGCAGATCTGAAGCATAAACTTTGTAAGACTGTGCTCCGCTGACGGAGTCCCAATTGATTTGGATATTTGCTTCCGCAAGATCGATTGTTACGTTTAGGGGTGCAGCCAAAGCTATGGGTGCTGCATAAGCCAGAATAAACTGGCTGAAACCGGTAATCCCCGCAAAAGTGGCAGTATTGGCAGCAGCGTTCACAGATACCGCAGAAGCAAGCAAAGTCCAGGCTGCATCAGAATGGCTTGACCGGCTGTAGAGCTTGATATTGCCGGGATTTGCTTCATTGTCAGCCGTCAGGTCTTCATTGACGGTAAAAGTCAGGTCAGCATTGAAACTTCCTGTGCCGAAACGATTAATCTCCCAATATTGGTCATCATAAACCGAAGTAACACTTGCGGGAACAACATTGGGACTGCTATTCAGCTTGGACACGGTAAGGCGCGCTCCACTGCTGGATGTAAAAAAAGAGCTCAAACCGGTTCCGGTAAATGTAACTGTCCCAGAAGCTTCATTTTGGGAGTTGGCAGTACCTGCTGCAAAAGGCAGAGGTGAAGTAACCCAATTGGCATCGCCCATGTTGAGCATAGTTCCGTTATTGGTGGAGATGTTGTCTTTTGTCAGAGTGCCGCCAGCTTCATTGCATTGCCAGTAGCTGACCAAGCCGGTTTCAGTCCCCGCTAAGGAAAGATACATACTTTCCCTGATTTGGTCTGCCGTTCTGGCGATATTCCAAACCCGCACTTCATCCATACTCCCGTTAAAGAACTGACCGCCCGACGTACCTGAACCGATGACTTTATCGCCGGTATTATTGACAAAGGTATAGGCTTCATTGTTGATGAGAGTTTGCAGCACACCGTTGATGTAGATTTTGCTTGTCCCGGCACCACTGCCTGTGCGGGTATAGGCAAGATGCACCCATTCACCTGTAGCAATAGCGTTATCACCGGTCTGGGCTACCCAGGTGCTGACGCCGGAGACAGCTACCCGCCCGGTTCCGGCTGAACCTGTACCCAGCTCAAATTGGAAAGAACCACTGGCGTTGTTAAACCGGGTGGAGAAAATACCTTCTCTGGCTGTAATACTATTGGGCTTTACCCAGGCTTCGACGGTGAGGACATTTCCCACGTCCAGACTACTACTGTTTCCCACATTGAGGTATTCATCGCTGCCGTTAAAAGACAGAGCAGTGCCTATCTGGTTACTGGTAGCCGGATAATCACGGCAGACCAGGAATTGCCCTGTTTCTGAGATACCGGAGAAGGTAGCCTGATTCAGCGCAGCATTCACACTGATTGCAGATGTAAGAGCTGTCCAACTGCCGTCTGAACAGCTACTGCGATAGTATAGCCTGATTTGGTTGGGATGAAGCTGGTCATCGTCTGAAAGGTCTTCGCTTACTGTCAGTGTCATATTGCCATTGAATGTCCCGGTACCATACCTACTCACAATCCAATACTGATTATAAAAGGCTGCATTGACAGCAGTGGGAATGAGGTTCGGATTGGTGTTTAGTTTGCTGACCGTAACTGAAGCAGAATTGTGCGTTGTGTAATTAATAGATAAGTCTGTGCCTGTGAAGGAAACCAAACCTGTGGCTTCTGTGCGGGTATAGCTTACCCCGGTGCCCAAAGGTGTGGTTGAGACTATCCAATCCGCATCCGTCATATTATTCAGCGTGCCATCGCACCCGCCTATCACATCCGTGGCAGTAGTTCCCATTGATTTGTTGAATTGCCAGTAATGCTGCAAACCGCTTGCCGTGCCCGATTGACTGTGATGCCTTGATTCCCGGATTTGGGTGGCAGAGCGGGCATAGTTCCAGATACGTACTTCGTCCAGTTTACCGTTTAATGCTTCCCCTGAAGAGCTGAAACTGTAAACACCTGAGGGAGCATACAAGCCTGCCCCGGCGGAGACTGCGCTTTTGACTAAAGTTCCATTTACATACAGTTTCAGATTCGTGCCGTCATAAGTACCGGCTATGTGCATCCATTCTCCTGTTACCAACACGCTGTCTGCCCTGACGCCCAATCCTGAGCCATTGGCTTTTGTAATGTAGAAATGCAAAGAGCGGTAACCGCCGTAGATTGTCCCGTCATAACGCAAGACAGCCACTTCCGGGGATAAAGTAACATATCTTTGCACAGTTCCCGGCAGTGAGTTGTGATACACCCAGGTCTCTATAGTAAAGGCTGATAAAGTAGTGCTGATACCTGTGCCTGTTATATTGTCATCTGTTCCATCGAACTCCAGGCAGTTGCCTGTGATAACTTCCGGTCCGGTTGTGGTAAAAGACCAGATAGGACAATTTGCAGCATTGCCTCCAGCATTATAGGGAACAATCTGCCAGTAATAGACAGTATTGGGAGTCAAAAGCGTAGTGCAGTGGTAACTGAGGTTGGCTCCCAAATTCAGATTATTGACGATATTGGTGGGCTGAGCAGTGCCGTTGCCGTCTGATCCCAAATATAACTTGTATCCGGTGGGAAAGCCACCCCCGGCAGCCCAGGTCAGGGTCGGGTGCAGGATAATATCTGTTGCGATATCGACAGGGTCAACGGGGGTCGCTGGATTGGGTGGTGTAACTTCCGAAGCAAAGGGTGGCCCACTTACATCGTCAATAAACAAACAATACATGTCTGTGGAAATTGCCTGTATAGCAATATAGACGTTTTGTCCCACATAGGCATTTAGGTCAAATACATACTCCTGAAAGGCTGTGCCGGGAACTATATTGCTCCCCAAGGTCACATTGAAATCCGCAATTTCTCTCCCGGTAGTGGAGAGCAGGACGTTGAATGCATCTAAATAATTGCCATGCTCGTTGGCTGCCCAAAATGTGTAATTGTAGTTTGCACTTGTGGCAAGTCTATGCGAAATCAGCCAGTCATTGTGGGTATT
>Ga0247841_10008957_pt1 | contig 14167 bp, 14 predicted proteins | sample LaCruzMarch2015__2_FD_192410 | JGI IMG/M metagenome (GOLD analysis project Ga0247841, IMG submission 192410) | Freshwater microbial communities from meromictic Lake La Cruz, Castile-La Mancha, Spain - LaCruzMarch2015_18m | ecosystem: Environmental > Aquatic > Freshwater > Lake | place: Spain...
AAGTGGCTGCATGGGAAAAAGAACGAAATAACAACACGAAAAATATTGTCTGGCAATTTACGACATCGGACGCTCGGATCAAACTGAAGCGTCTTTATCCGAACTTGTAAAAGTTACATGGTACTAGATCTGCATATGCTGGATGAGGGGTTGGGAGTCGTCAAGCTGGAGGATATGATCCTGATCAAAAGGACTGGAAACGAAATTCTGACGACCAGTCCCAGAGAACTGTTTGAAGTATAAAAAAGAGAAACTTTACATATATTTTGAGGCGTAAGTGCTGGCAAACTGCTCCTCAAAGAATGACAGACTGGTCTCACTATGGCCTTTTAATTTTCCGAACCTGATGGGTTATGATAACGGCTCTTCGAAGGCTTTGTGGGAATGCGTGAAGTGCGATGGCGACATCCAAAGACGGCCAGACAATCATAAGCTTCCCGCCTTGGAATGGATGGTCAACCTGAGTTCTCATTTACCGAATAGGGGTAGCACATGGCTCGGCATGGAAGATTATGTGACACTATCAGATACTTCAGTACAATTGGTAATCATCAATACAAGTATAAATCGAAAACCGTTTGTTTGTAGGTGATTTCAATTCCAGCCCACGTCTCTATTTCATGATAAATCCCCGCTGATTACCGTTCGAAAGCTTTCATGTCGTGTGTTTCTGGTCGGCGCGTTGTCATACCTCTGAATAAAATGAAGGATAGAGACAAGGCCTTATCGGTCAGGAATTTCATGCCTGCATTATCAAAGGGGGGTGTCGGCGCGCCGACACCATTAAGCTGTATGATATTGTTACGTAATTGCCGACGCGAAAAAAGTTTTGCCTTCCGAAAAATGCCTCGTTAAAACTCCCGGGGCGACCTCTCCGGGATGGCCGCAAAAGTAAAAACGAAAGGTCCCCATCAGGATAATTCGCGGGACGGCGGATTTTCCCCCGCCTCCTCGGGATTAAGGAAAACATCAATCGCTTCCCGGAGGGCCGTCAGCGATTCGTTAACGGCGATACGATCATCTTCAGACCAGTCCACCGCATCGGCAATTGAAAAATTTCGCCATTTTCGGTAACTTTTACCTCTGCGCCTTACTCTTCCAGCAAAAGATTTTTATGGCATTAGTGGCCGGACACCGTCCCAGCACTTCAGGCAGAGGTCTTTACGGGGAATGCCGATGGCTTCCACAAACGCATCGATGCTGTTGTATTTTACCGAGTCGGCGTCGATCTGCCCGGCGATCCAGTCTTCCAGTTTCCGCAGATCGTCCAGACAACTAATGTTTCCTGAGGGGAAACACTGGCGGGCCGCCAGTTCTTCCAGGGTGCGCGTCGAAATACCGAAATCGCAGGGATACAGGAGGGGGGGACAGGCGATCCGGACGTGAACTTCCTTGGCTCCGGCCTTTTTTAAATCCTTCACCTTGTCCCGGATCTGGGTCCCCCGGACGATGGAATCGTCGCAGATAACGATCCGCTTGCCCTCCACGGCATACTGGAGAACGGAAAGCTTCCGCTTGGCCATACTCTCCCTGGCCCCCTGACTGGACTGGGTATAGCTACGGTCGGCGTAGCGGTTGTAAAGAAACACATCCTGGTAACGAATATGAGATTTTTGATGGTAGCCAAGGGCGTGCCCGATGCCGGACATGGGAACGGGGGCGACGATATCGGCTTCCAGCTCTTTTTCATCAAGATCCCGTTGGGCCAGCGCCTGACCCAGGTGGTTGCGGACCTCCTGAACATAGAGGCCGTCGATGATGGAATCGATGCTGGCCGTATAGGCCCATTCAAAGGCACAGTGGGCCTTCCGGGGCGAGGGGAGCTGTTTCAGGGTATGGAATCCCTCGGCGTTGATCAGGACGATCTCTCCGGGGCGAACATCGCGGACGATATCCATATCGAGGTTCTGCAGGGCTCGCGATTCGGAGCTGACGGCGTAGCGGGTCCCATTCTTGCCGAGAATAAGGGGCCGGAAACCATAGACGTCACGGGTTGCATAAATGCCCTCGGCGGCAAGAACCACCAGGGTATAGGCCCCCTTGATGCGTTCGGCAAGCGCCGCAATTCCCGTGACCATGTCATCGGCCTCCATGATGGTCTTGGCGATGACCTCGATATTGTAACTCCGGTAGAAGGAATGCCCCTGGTCTTTCATGGCGGCGATGAGTTCGTCGGCATTGATGACATTGCCGCTGAAGGCGAGGGAGATGTTGCCGAGGCGTGACTGCCAGGCCATAGGTTGCCGTTCCCAGAGACTCACATGGCCGATGCCCCAGTTGCCGGTCAAGTAGAGAAGATCTTTTTCCGTAAAGGAGTTGCCGACCTTGCCATGATGGGTTACCTGATGGACATGCCGGTCATAAGTGGCGATTCCGCAGTACTCCTGGCCCCGGTGCTGGAGAAAATCGATGCCGTTGTAGATGTCATATACGGCGGGAAACTGGGAGTAAAGTCCGAATATCCCGCAATTGTCTCTTACTTCCTTCATATGCAGCACCTTTCACAATGAATCCTTGATTTGTCGTGCTCGTAATAATTTCCAAATTCCCCTCTCCCTCAGGGAGAGGGTTAGGGTGAGGATGGGGAAAGGTATTTTTTATGGTGAGCTTCACTATTTACTATTTACTATTCACCATTCACCATCTTTACCGTATGTCCGCGTGATAACTCTGGAGGGACTTCGCCCGGCCGTGTCCTTTGCGGAAGGCGGTAATGCCCTTGACTGCTGCCACTGCGGCGGCAATGGTGGTGATATAGGGAATTTTATACTGGATCGCCGCCTTACGGATGTAGGAATCGTCGTGCTGGCTGAGCTTGCCGCTGGGAGTATTGATGATCAGGTGAATGCCGCCGTTTTTGACGGCATCGACGATATTCGGTCTTCCCTCGTGCATCTTGAGCAGGGTTTCCGAGGGGATACCTTCATCTGCGAGGAACCGGTGTGTTCCTGTCGTGGTCATGATCCGGAATCCCAATTGATGGAAGCACCGGGCTACTTCAAGGACCCCGCCTTTGTCCCAGTCATTAACGGTAAGCAGTACCGTTCCCTCCCCGGGAAGAACCTGTTGCGCCGCTTCTTCCGCCTTGTAGAAGGCCAGACCGAAGGAATCGGCCAACCCCAGCACCTCGCCGGTGGAGCGCATTTCCGGTCCCAGGAGGGGATCGACTTCCTGGAACATGTTGAAGGGGAAGACCGCCTCTTTGACGCCGAAATGGGGAAACACGCGCGGTTTGAACTTGAAATCCGCCAATTTTTTGCCCAGGATGACCTGGGTGGCGATGCGGGCCATGGAGATGTTGCAGACCTTGGATACCAGGGGCACCGTACGCGACGCCCGGGGATTGGCCTCGAGGATATAAACCACGTCGCTGGCGATGGCGTACTGGATGTTCATCAGCCCGATAACGCCGAATTCCACGGCGATCCGGCTGGTATAATCGTTGATGGTGTCCATGTGACGGGCGGAGATGCTGATCGGCGGGATTACACAGGCCGAATCCCCGGAATGGATGCCAGCCAGTTCTATATGTTCCATGATCGCCGGGACAAAGGCGTCCGTCCCGTCGGAAATGGCGTCGGCCTCAACTTCGATGGCGTTTTCCAGGAACTTGTCGATAAGAATAGGCCGTTCCGGCGTCACCCCGACGGCTTTCGCGACGTAACGTTTCAGCATTTCCTCGTCATGGACCACTTCCATCCCCCGGCCGCCGAGGACATAGGATGGCCTGAGCATCAGGGGATAACCGATCCGGGCGGCTACGGCGAGGGCATCGTCAAGGTTGCCGGCCATGCCCGACTCCGGCATGGGGATGCCAAGCTTCTTCATCATTTCGCGGAACCGGTCCCGATCCTCGGCCAAATCGATGGTTTCCGGCGAAGTGCCGATGATCTTCGCTCCCGCGCGGGCAAGTTCCTGGGCGATGTTCAGGGGCGTCTGGCCGCCGAACTGGACGATGACGCCTTCGGGTTTTTCCTTCTCGTAGATGGAAAGGACATCCTCAACGGTCAGGGGCTCGAAATAGAGTTTATCGGAGGTGTCATAGTCCGTGGAAACGGTCTCGGGGTTGCAGTTGACCATGATGGATTCGTAGCCCTCATCACGAAGGGTGAAGGCGGCATGGACGCAGCAGTAATCGAATTCGATGCCCTGGCCGATGCGGTTGGGTCCGCCGCCCAGGACCATGATCTTTTTGTTCTTGGAAACACCTACCCGGTCCGGGGCGTTGTAGGTCGAATAATAATAGGCGGCGTTTTCGACGCCGCTCACCGGGACGGCGTCCCAGCATTCAGTCATTCCCAGAGAGATGCGTTTTCTGCGGATATCTCCTTCCGGGATGCCCAGGATCTGGGCCAGATAGCGGTCGGCAAAGCCGTCCTTTTTTGCCCGGAGCAACAGGTCATCGGGCAGGGTCTTTCCTTTATACTTCAGGATTTCCTCCTCCATGTCCACCAGTTCCTTCATCTGCTGGATGAACCAGGGCTTGATATGGGTCCGCCGGAAGAGGGTGTCAATATCGGCGCCCTTGCGCAGGGCCTCGTACATGATGTACTGACGTTCGCTCGATGGTTCCGCAATAAGTTCGTACAGCTCATCGAGGGTCTTTTCATGGAAGTCCTTCGCAAAACCGAGTCCGTACCGGCTCTTCTCCAGAGACCGGATGGACTTCAGGAAGGCCTCCTTATAGCTCTTGCCGATGCTCATCACCTCGCCGACGGCCCGCATCTGGGTGCCGAGCTTGTCTATGGCCCCGGGGAATTTTTCAAAATCCCAGCGGGCAAACTTGACAACGACATAATCCCCCGAGGGGGTGTATTTGTCCAGGGTTCCTTCCCGCCAGTAGGGGATCTCGTCCAGGGTTATGCCGGCGGCCAGAAGGGAGGAGATAAAGGCGATGGGGAAACCGGTGGCCTTGGAAGCCAGGGCGGAAGAGCGGGAAGTGCGGGGATTGATCTCGATGACGACGACCCTTCCCGTTTCGGGATTATGGGCAAACTGGACGTTCGTCCCGCCGATTACTTCAATGGCCTCGACGATATCGTAAGAATGTTTCTGAAGCCTGGCCTGGAGTTCCGGGCTGATCGTCAGCATCGGGGCGGTACAATAGGAATCGCCGGTGTGCACCCCCATGGCGTCCACGTTTTCTATAAAACAGACGGTGATCATCTGGTTCTTGGCGTCCCGGACGACCTCCAGTTCCAGTTCCTCCCAGCCCAGGACGGACTCTTCAATCAGGACCTGCCCGACCATACTTGCCGCGATGCCCCGGCTGGCAATGGTTCTGAGTTCTTCGAGGTTATAGACGAGGCCGCCGCCGGTGCCCCCCATGGTGTAGGCAGGGCGGACGACAACGGGGTAACCCAAACCGGCGGCAATCTTTTCCGCTTCTTCAATGTTGTAGGCAGGTTCGCTCTTCGGCATGTCGATGCCGAGGCGGTTCATGGTCTCCTTGAAGGCAATCCGGTCTTCCCCCCGCTCGATGGCGTCGATCCGGACGCCAATAACCTTGACGCCGTATTTGTCCAGGATGCCCTGCTTGTGAAGCTCCGAGGTCAGGTTCAGCCCCGTCTGTCCGCCCAGGTTGGGCAGAATGGCGTCGGGGCGTTCATTTTCGATGATTTCGGTGAGGGAGGGGATGTTCAGCGGTTCGATATAGGTCACATCGGCCATGCCCGGATCGGTCATAATGGTGGCCGGATTGGAATTGACCAGGATGATCTTGTAGCCGAGTTTTCGCAGGGCCTTGCAGGCCTGGGTTCCGGAATAGTCGAATTCGCAGGCCTGGCCGATGACGATCGGTCCGGAACCGATAATAAGCACCGAGTTGATGTCGCTTCGCTTTGGCATGGGGGTGTCTCCTTGATCTGGCAGTATGGCGCAATTATGGACATTTTTCAGACATAAATGTTCCATCAAGCTTGCGGACTATAAGGAAGTCCCCTGCTCCTGTCAAGATGAAATCACATGGCGATGGCAAGCGCTCCATCATCCCATCAGACAAAACCTGATCTCCAACATCAAATATCCTGACCCATATAAACGCTCTTTTCTTATCCCGTATTCATCATTCCCCTGATTGTTAAAAATTGCTTTCGAGATTATCTTAGGGCCGAAAGAAGGAGAGAGGAGGCAACAGCCATGACAACCATCAACCAAAGAATCGAGTTCAATCCTCAGAGAGACATTCTTGGGAAAACGATAGAGAGAAACAGGACCAACCGTCACCATATGGTAGGTCTCAAAGGATTATAACCCGTAGTAAAAGAGAAAGGAGGCAACAGCCATGAGAAAGACAGGAGCCAAAGACCGAGAGAGATTCGCGAAGAAGGCAGGCAAAACCTGGTTGGACCCCATGTGTACACCGATCGAGACCAGGTAGGTCAGGACACGAAACAAAGATAACGATTCTTATCTTGAGAGAGAGGAGGCAAGGATCATGAAGAAGGAAAAGAAAGCATTCAAGGGTTGGGTTGACCCCATGTGCACGCCTTATAAATACAAAAAAGGCTGACAGCACTGAAAACATATAAGGTCTGCCATAGCGGCAGAAGTGGTCGGGAGAGGTAACATTAACGGACGATATGAATACCTGCCTCTCTCAAGGTTAAGGGCGGAGTTGAATAAACTTCGCCCTTAGCTTTTTCAAGAACAGATCATAACCCCCTGTCTGCATCTGATTCATGGTCTTTTTCTTTTTGACCTCTGCCGATATTCCCAGTATACTCATCCAAAGATCTTGCCGCTAAAAAAACGAATAACAATGACGCAAGCAAAACATTTTCCCATATAATCAGGAACCGCTATGCCTTATAACACAGTCCTTGAAGATCTAATCGAAGACATTTTGCCAGAAGGTAAGATTGAAAAGAAAAAAATGTTCGGCGGTATGTGCTATCTAATCAACGGTAACATGTCCTTTGCAGTCTGGAAGGATTATCTCATTGTGAGAATGGAGCCGGAGCTTGCCGCTGAAAAATTGAATAGTGACCATGTAAGGGAGTTCGATCTAACCGGGAAACCCATGAAGGGCTGGGTCATGGTAGAAAAAGGTTCCTGGAATAAAAGAGACGAATTGGACAGATGGATTAATATTGGAAGATCATTTGCGCTGTCTCTACCAAAGAAATCACCAAAAAGAAAATCAATTGAAGAGATATATTACTGGAGTCAACGATAGAGCCAAGGAAGGAATGAGATCATGAAACCTGTAACTACGATAGTCGTTTTTCTTCTGATTGCCATATCTATAGCGCAACTGCTGAGGCTTATTTTTCAAGTTGAGATAATTGCGGCAGGATTTCAAATTCCAGTCTGGATAAGCATCTTCGGGTTTATTGTTCCGCTGGTACTGGCTTTACTGCTGTGGCGGGAGAATAGAAAATATTAGATGGATCTGATGAACGGACCATTTAAATCATGGAGAGAAAGTATGGATAGTAAGATTAAGGAAGCAATCTTCAGGCAAGTAGAGCAGGAACCCTTTGCTAAGAAATTCGACCTGAAATTGGTTGATCTGGACGAAGGATATTCAAAAGTTGCGATGGTCTTCACACCGGATATGGAGAATATCTTTGGGAAAGCCCACGGGGGTGCACTGTTTGCTCTGATTGATGAAACTTTTGAAACCGCCTCCAATTCTCATGGTACTATTGCCGTCGCCTTGAATATGAACATCAGCTATCTTGCTTCCCCTTCTACAGGCGCTACATTAACCGCTGAAGCCAAAGAAATAAATCGAACCAATAAAACAGCCGTCTATGAAATCAGGGTATTTGAAGGAGAGAGCCGTCTTCTTGCATCTTGTCAGGCACTTGTCTATAGGATGGATAAACCGTTACCGTTCCTCGATCAAAATTAAGGAAAGGAAATTCGTTATGGTCGGTGCGATTCTGGAAAAGGCTCAATAATCATTCCCTTCAATGAAGAAAATTCTTGATTTCAACTCACAACGATGCCATTTTTTGCCAGGTATGATATAAGGGAGCCATATCTTATGGGGCCGGGGCCAGCGGATGCATGTTTGAAGTATCGTGGCACCGCTGGGAAACCCGGAAACTTGACTTAAAAGTTTACTGAGGTGTCGCATGAAAATAGTTATGGCGTTTTTGCTGATATTGCTTGTGTGTGCGGGGTTTGCTTTTGCCGGAGAGAAGGCCAGGGATGGGCGTTTCATCGCCTATGACAATGGAACGGTTTTGGATACCCAGACGAATCTGATATGGGCGGCGAGGGACAACGGGTCGAGCATCACCTGGGCGAACGCCAAGTCCTATTGCGAGGATTATCGTGGCGGAGGATATGCAGACTGGCGGATGCCGACTCAAGATGAGCTGGCGGGGTTGTATGATGCGAACAAATCCCAGCAAGCAGAATGTAATTCATCCTATCAAATTCATGTTGCTACAGACTTGATTCATCTCACATGTTTTTATCCATGGGCATCTGAAACGCATGATGATGATGATGGTGATGCTGCCCTCTTCGGTTTCCTCAATGGCGGGCGTTATTGGGATCCCCGGCTGCTCGGCCTCGACACCCGGGCCCTCCCGGTGCGTGCCGGCAAATAGATTATTGGGTCATTTGTTCCTTTGATTATTTTCTTTTATCGGGTCCAGGGCGGAGCCTTGATCGCTACAAAAATTATGTGTCCTGATCTTTACCAGACTTGAGCTATGCCCCAATATGAACATTTTCCCATCTATCGGGAGGCAATTTCTGAACAGGAAATTGAATGTTTTGAACGGTAATCTGCACCCCTATGGGATCAAACGGGTTGATGCTTTGTAGAAGGACCAAATAACCGGCAAATTTCTTTTTTCAACCATTCACGATTGCTCAGTACGGGTTGAAATCTGCTGCGCAGGCACGTTTTTACCTGATCTTACTCCAAAGTATCGACTGGCAATAAATAGTCAGTGACATCTCAACAGGATTTAGGTCATTGATGAGTAACGGTCAAATAATCAGGGAACTCTCTTTTTTCGTATAGGTTAACAAAGTGGACACGGATCTCATAAAGACCTACAGATTATTTCCTAAAGACAGCATCCGCAAGGTTATCGATTTCTCCCAAACTGATCAGAATAGATCTTGCCAAACTTGATGAATGGAGCAGGAGAGCGGTCAATATTTGTTGATTCCGGATCTAGGCATACTTCAAGTAATTGAAATTGTTTAAAAATAACCGACAATCTGAAAGTTTTGGTCCGGCAGATGGTGACCGTCGGTCGGCAGCCAGCTTTCCCCATCCGGCTTTTGATCGAAGTAGAAATTTTAACCTTGACGCATCTGCAAAAACTTTCTATTCCTATTCTGGATGAGTATAACCATTGTGAGGTGAGCGAGATGATGTTCCGTTCAGTTATGCAGAGGTCCTTAAGAAAGCAGCGCTCCCGGTGCGCTTTAAAGGATAGCCCATGAAGGAACCCGAAGGACGGACATCTGCGGTTATTGATTACCCCTGCTCATGGAGCTATCAAATCATCGGCGCCGACAAAGATAGCCTTCGGCGGGCAGTAGCGGAAATTATTCAGGATCGAACCTATCGGATGGTGCTTTCAAGGAGCAGCGAAAAAGGGAAATATCAGAGTTTTCAACTGGAGGTAGTTGTGGAGAGCGAAGGACACCGTCTTGCCGTTTATGAAGCCCTGCGAGCCCATCCGGCCGTGAAAATTGTTCTTTAAAGGAGAGAAACGCCATGTCTGACCGGTCTGAACATGTTTGGGACGCCGTGCTCCAGATAAGAAGCCATGCCCCGCTTATCCATAACATTACAAATTATGTGGTAATGAACACCACCGCCAATGCCCTGCTGGCCATCGGCGCTTCCCCCGTCATGGCCCATGCGGAACAAGAGGTGGAGGACATGGTTAATATTGCCTCTGCCCTGGTGATCAACATCGGCACCTTGAATGAGGAATGGACAAAATCGATGTTCATGGCCGCAAGAAGGGCCAAACAAAGGGCGATTCCCGTTATTCTCGACCCGGTTGGGGCCGGAGCGACGCCATACCGTACCCGTACCGCACGGCAGCTTCTGGAGGCGGTTTCTCCATCTATTATCCGGGCCAATGCCTCGGAAACGATGGCCTTGGTGACGGAGGGAAAGCTTACAAAGGGGGTCGACAGTACGGCGGCTTCGGATCACGCCCTCGCTGCGGCCCGCATCCTGAGCGATCAATTCGGGTCGGTCGTATGCGTGAGCGGCGAGAAGGATTACATTATCGCCGGCAAACGGATGATCGTCGTTGGCAATGGCCATCCCATGATGACGCGGGTAACGGGCCTCGGCTGTACGGCTTCGGCGTTATGCGGCGCCTTTGCCGCAGTGGGGTCCGACCTCGCTGACTCAACGGCCTATGCTATGGCCGTCATGGGGATTGCGGGAGAAATCGCCGCCGCCCGTGCGGCTGGACCCGGCAGTATGCAAATCCATTTCCTCGATGCCCTGTACGGACTTTCTTTTGAAGATATCGATCAGCGCCTGAAATTAGAGACCGTTTCGTCATGAAAAAGATCAAAGGGTTATATCTCGTTACGGATCGTGATCTCTGCGGCGGCCGTCCTTTAGAGGAGATTGTCCTGGCGGCCGTCAGGGGCGGGGCCGCCTGTGTTCAGCTGCGGGAAAAGAACCTGCCCACCCGCGCCTTTGTCGAAGAGGCGAGGAGAATTAAGGCATTGCTGGCTCCCTTCCAGGTTCCTTTGATTATTAATGACCGCATCGATGTCGCCTTGGCGGTGGAGGCGGAAGGCGTCCATATCGGTCAGGAAGACATGCCTTACCCCCTGGCTCGCAGGATTCTGGGAAGCAGGGTCATCATCGGGCTTTCCGTGGAGACATGGGATGATGTGGAGCTGGCCGAACAATGGGACGTAGATTATCTCGGCGTCAGTCCCGTTTTTGAGACGCCGACCAAGACGGATACAAAAGGAAGCTGGGGATTGGAGGGCATTGCGAGGATTCGGTCCTATTCCCGTCACCCCCTTATTGCCATCGGCGGTTTGAATGCGACGAACGCCGGAGCGGCAATGCAGGCGGGCGCAGATGGTATCGCTGTTGTGTCGGCGATCTGCGGCGCCCCGGACCCCTTTCTGGCTGCGCAAGATCTTTGCGGAATTATTGAGGATAATCCCATTCCCGCCCCAACCCTCCCCTTGAAGGGGAGGGAGAAATAACTTATTACGAAGGCGCTAAATACTTGTCGGAAAAGGGACAACGGGGACATGTAAGGGGACACCATTTAATGGTGTCCCCAGCCCGCAGAGATCGGAACGTGTCCCCGGGGAGATGTCCCCTGAAGGTCGGTCATGGCCGGATTGATAACTATATTTGATTATTCGGGAACCTTATCTCTGGAAGCGGTCACCTTCGGGGAAAACGATGTTCTGGAGAGGCAATTACACTTCTCCGGTCTTGCCGAATTCGGCGTTACGTCTCCGGAGATATTCTGGAACAGCGTTGTCAACCCCACCTGGGAAATGGGGAGCCGTAGTTCCATCGGCTACCGCCGCCTTATGGTCGGCAAGATCAGCGAGGGATGGACTGTGAGCAGGAAAGACGCCTCGCTTGCCGCCCTCGACAGAGCCGCCGGTATTTTTGTTGCTCAGTATTTTTCCCATTCCCGAATCGATCCGTCCTGGCGCCCCCTGCTGCGGGAGTTGTACAACCGTCCCCTGATTACGACGGTTGTGGCCACCGATCACTATGCCGAGGCAACGGAGGCTATCAAAGCTCAATTTCTGGACATGCAGATGAAAGCAGTTTCTTTGTCGAAGGGGGCCGGGGCCGCTGAATCAGGGGGCTGTTTTTTTATCGCCAATTCCGCTGATCTTGGTTACCGCAAGGATGAGGAAGAATTCTGGGTCCGGGTGCGTGAATTAACAAGCTGGACGTCTGGGGATCGTCTGCTCCTGGTCGATGACTTCGGCGCCAATGAGGTTGCGGGTGATCATTATGGGCAGGAAGCAAGGGTGGCGGCGCGGCGACAAAGAACAACGGAGTTGCTGACGAAGGTCTTTGACGGCAGGCTGGAGATTATGCCATTTATTTTATCCGGCGATGAAACAATCAGTAACAACGAAGCCGGCCTCCTCATCGGACAGATAGCCGTCAAGATCCGGGAAAGCCTTCGGGAAGGCGGTCGCCTCCATGTTTAATACCGTCCTGGTGAACGGCCCCGGCGGCGACCCTTGCGTTTATCTGGAAATGAAATACCGACGCCGGGGCCTCCTCTTTGATCTGGGTGATCTGCACGCCCTGCCTCCCCGGAACATCCTGAAGGTTGAGCATATCTGTGTAAGCCATACCCACATGGACCATTTTATCGGTTTCGATCACCTGGTCCGTATCTGCCTGGGACGGGACCGCCATATCGTGCTTTATGGTCCTCCTGGTTTTCTGAAGCAGGTCGAAAGTCGGCTGCATGCCTATACCTGGAACCTCGTCGAACAATATGTTAACGATTTCGTTCTTATCGCCACAGAAGTCGATCCGAAAGGACGAATGACGACGCGACGTTTTTCTTGTCGGTGCGCCTTCCGGGCGGAAGGGGAAGATGAGATCAGGACTTTTGACGGGCCTCTGTTTGAAGATAGATATTTCTTGCTGCAAGGAGCCTTTCTCGATCACAAGATTCCCTGTCTTGCCTTCCGGGTCGAAGAGAAAAGACGGATCAACATCCGCAGAGAAGCCCTCCAGGAATTGGGATTACCCACCGGGCCATGGCTCAACGGCCTCAAGGATTGTCTCGTAAATGACTGTCCCCCGGATTTCCCGGTCCGGATATGGTGGAAAAACGAAGAGGGCTTGTCCATGGAAAGGTGGGCGCCACTGGGGACGCTTGTGGATAGGATCGTCAAGATTACCCCGGGACAAAAGATAGCCTATGTGACCGACGCCGTCTACAGTGAAGATAATGCCGGGATCATTGTCAATTTAGCCCGGGACGCCGATATCCTCTTTATCGAAGGCCCCTTCCTTGATGTCGAGGCCGATCAGGCAGCCGGAAAACACCATCTGACGGCCCGGCAGGCTGGCACCCTTGCCCGGGAGGCAGGGGTGAAGCGAATGATTCCCTTCCATTTTTCTGCCAGGTATCGGGGATTGGAAGCTCAACTGATTGAGGAGGCCGAAACAGCCTTCCGTGGTCCTGGCGATCAGTACGGGGCTTTGTGATAACCTGCCTTGACGGCCTCTTCTTCAGAGGTGAAAACGACACGATGGTAGGCGGCGCGAGCGTAATATTTCATTCCCTGTGGATGCATTCCTTGACAAGGCCGTCAGGGTAAACATGGCAATTTCATGCAGGCAAAAAATCAGGGAAGCGGCGCTGATGATGATTTGATAACATGCACGGTTTGCACGGCTTTCCGGATCAGAAGTCGGGCGCTTCTCAGCGCCTCGCGATCCTCTTTTACGCCAAGCTTGTTTTCCTTGTATGATAAATCATCGTTTCGTTGCCCGGCGACGGCGCCAACACCATAAAGGGCGCCTGCCGGGTGGCAGGACAGGGTCCACATTTCATGAACCAGAAAAGCTCCATAAATACTTTCGAGAGTCGTTTCCATTCCCGTGTTCCTGCACCATCCAACCGCAAGGGCGATTCCAACCTTGTCTTTGAGCGCCAGATGCCTTTCTTTGCCAAAAGTGAAGCATCTGGTCCGGTCGATCAAGCAGGCCATCGTTCCGGAGAGTCTTGAGAAATAAACCGGGCTGGCCAGGACCAGAAGGTCGCAGTCCCTTATTTTTTTCAGAATCGGTGAAGCATCATCCTCGATAGCGCACAATTTATCGGAGGTCTGGCCCCTCATGCACCAGTTGCAATGACGGCAGTCGGCAATGGATAGACCGGCGATGGCAATGGATTCAGTGGACACGCCTTTCATTTTAGCTGCTTCATCAAGGGTGTGATGAAGGAAATAGGCCGTGTTACCGTTTTTGAACGGGCTCGAATGGATTCCCAGTACCCTGCAGTCTGCTTCTGACATAAAAACCCTCCTTATTCATAAAAACGCATTTCAAGGCAATCCTACTACCAATTACCATATTTTATTTTGTCGAGAAGATCAAACAGGAAAAGGCCCCTCCGAAGGATTTCCTCTGTTGGTAGCTCATATGCTGTATTATTCATAATATGCCAAATAAATCGAGGTGTTCTCAATCGGGAGG
>Ga0247841_10008958_pt1 | contig 14166 bp, 20 predicted proteins | sample LaCruzMarch2015__2_FD_192410 | JGI IMG/M metagenome (GOLD analysis project Ga0247841, IMG submission 192410) | Freshwater microbial communities from meromictic Lake La Cruz, Castile-La Mancha, Spain - LaCruzMarch2015_18m | ecosystem: Environmental > Aquatic > Freshwater > Lake | place: Spain...
ACTACGTGAGGCCGGTCCGTAGCAGCCAGTGATTTGACGCTTTGACACTTTGCTTTTTTAAAGGAGGGGCAATGATACCGATATGTGTAAATCAAGACTGTAAAGATAGGAAGCTTCCAGACAACATCAAGAAAAAGCGCGTCTTGTTGCTGTCGCTGAATTACAAAAAAGGCTACATGCGTAACGCGCGCTGTGATTTTGTGTCGTGGAGCGGTACGCAATGGTGGCCGATTCAGCTGGGTTATCTGGGGGCCTTCCTGGAGTCGAAGGGATATACGGTCAAGATCCTGGATGCCCAGTCGTACAACATGGACGATTATACGACTGGACTGGAGATCCGCAAATTTCAGCCTAACTGGATCGTCATATATGCCGGCAACGAGAGCTTTGAAGATGATCTAAAAGCATCTTTGTATCTCGATACGAATGTATGCCCAACGCGCCTTGCCGGACCATTCTATGCGCTCAATGCTGGAAAATACAGGGTACCAGGAATCAGGGGGGAGCTGGAGGACGGCGTATTATCCTGGATCGAAGGCAAGGTAGACGGCGAGAAGATCATAATTGGTGAGGCGTTGTCTACCCAGGATCTTGATAACATTCCTTTCGTGAGCGACTTCTTCGCGCGCCAGCTCGATCCGAAATATTACCGTACGCCATCAGAGCCGTGGCCCTTCGTGGATATTATGACTGGACGCGGTTGCGACTGGGGCAAGTGTACGTACTGCTTGTGGCCGAAGGTTTATAAAAAAGGCTACACTGGACGCTCAATGCTTAACGTCATGGCCGAGGTAGAGAAGATCGAGAAGAATAAGATCTTCAAGTCAATTATGATCGAGGACGACACCTTTACGGAGCCGAGAGCTGTAGAATTTTCGGATCTTAAGCTACGGCGCGGCCTGGAGATACCCTGGAGCTGTCTTGTCAGAGCGAATATGCCGGCAGACGCGCTGCGCCTTATGAAAAGGGCCGGATGCTTAAATGTTCATGTCGGCTATGAATCCGGAAGTGATGCTACGCTTCGAAATGTGCTTAAAGGTCTATCCAGGCAGCGCATGGAGATCTTCACCGAAGAGGCAAAGAAGGCAAAGCTTAGGATCCACGGAGATTTTTTAATCGGCATCGATGAGACTGAGGACGATATCATACGGACTGTAGACTGGGCCTGCAAGCTCAGCCCAGATACGGCGCAATTCCAGGTATATATACCGTATGACGGCACAAAAACAGCGATACCGAAAGAGCGTCTTATGCAACTGGCGAAGATCGCATATCGTAAGTTTTACTCAAGGCCCCAGGCATGGCCAGCAGTAGCACGGCAGATCTTAAAGCCAGAGATCTTGAGAGCATCCATAAAGGCAGTATTCGGGGTACGATGAATTACGCGGATATCTTAGCAGGGTATAGATATATAAAAATGAAAATGCTGGGAGAGCCGTCAGGTACAAATAGCGGCAAGGTATATGTTAGATCCGGCGCGAGCTGGGATAAAAAAGAGGAGGACGTAAAAGATGGGCGAGATCGTAAAGACGGTAGAGTGTAAAGGTTGCGGCGATGAGATCGTATGGCTTAAGACGATGAAGGGTAAAAATATACCGGTCGATGCGGATACGGTAACAGATGGAGACGCGATCTTCGATCGTACTGTGCATACATGCCACTTCGATACGTGTCCTAATGCAGGTCAATTCAGGAGGAAAAAATAATGAGCGAGATCCTTATTTTGATCGCGATAAATCTGGCTGTCTACTTCCGGATCCTGCGCTATGACTATATCATAGACGATCAGCTGGTCCCGAAAGGCAAAGGTAAAAACATATTTCACACGCTGCTCTTGCAGTTGCACGCGCTTAAGTACTCGAATAAAGAAGTTGAGCATCTGCTCCGGATCCTGGTGCATACGGCTGTTTGCATTATGATATACGTTGCCTTCGGTAGATCTCAAATATCATTTGTAGCCGCGCTTCTCTTCGCTGTAAATCCATCAAATAATCAGGGAGTATGCTGGCTGAACGGAATAGGATATTCTATGTCGGCTCTCTGCGTACTTCTCATGGTAGCCGCGCCAGCCTTCTCGATACTGCCATATCTTTATACAATGGCTTGGCATGTTACGGCCGCATTCGCTCCGATTTTATTTATAGCGCATGGGCCCTGGTACTATGTCTTTCTCCTGGTACCTTACATCGCGATAGGATGGCTCTTGTCATGGAATATCCCAGTATTTAAAGCTCAGAAAAACGCTACGCTATCGGTAAGGATCAAGAGTCCTAATACTCCGATGCGTGCTATCTCAGTCGGGAAGATGATATTCGTCATTAAGTGCTACGGATATTATTTCTTTATAAGCCTACTGCCGCGCCGGCTGGGCCTATACCACACCTTCGGATATTCATACGGACTGGCGAAGAGAGACACTGATAAGTGGGAAAGCATATCGCCTCTATTCTGGAGTAGCTTCGCTCTGATCCTGGTTAATGTGGCGATCATGATACATTACTGGGGTACGCCGCTGGCTTATGGGATATTTTGGTACAGCTTATTTATCGGACAATTCTGCAACTTCGTGATGATCCAGCAGCCGATCGCTGAGAGATATCTCTATCTGCCTAACGTGGGCCTTATGTATGCGCTGGCCTGGGTAATCTTTCAGACTGGATACGCCTATGTGATAGCCACAGTATTTTTTACGGCGTATCTATCAAAGCTCAGTTATTTCCTTCCGGCATATAAAAACATGCAGAGCTATGTAGATTATTCTCTGCAAGACTTTCCGGATCAGTTCGCGCTTCACAACTGGCAGGGCGTACTACACCGAGACAAGAATAGACTATTCTCTTCGATGGCAGCCTGGGCCTTAGGATTAAAATACAGGGACTACGACTTCCGGATTAATTTTAACATGGCGCACGTCTTAGGGCAGATGGGCTTCCTGAAGGAGAGCTTGAAATACTACGAGAAAGCAGGGGAGGGCCTGGCAGAAGAGGACGCAAAAGAAGAACATCGTAAGATCGTAGCAGATGCCAGAGCTATCGTAGAGGGGAGGCTTCGGAAGGCCGAGGGCGGCGATCCGAGGATCATACGAGTATGAGCGGCTGCGACTTCATGAAAAAAAGCTTCACCGTACACATGGGAGGAGGCGAGCCTAAGAACCGCCGGCTCGGATCTGGTAAGATCTTGCGCGTTGACTGCGAGAGCTGCAAGCATCAGGGACAGTCTGAGATCTGCGATCCATGTACCGGAAAGAGAAATTTTGAACGGAGGGAAGAATGAAGGCTGAGGACATAAAAGAGAATTGTCCGGTATGCGGTAGTCAGATGGAAGCCAGGGCCACAGTAACTCCCAGGATGTTCTTAGTTAAGTGCTACGGAATGGATCCGGAAGATAACACAAAATGCACATACGAAGGGGTGTACAATGTTGAGACGAAAACAACCAGAGGCTCACTTGCTATTACACATCATAAAGCTCCTGCGCCTCAAAGGCCTTATCGTAGGCAAAGTCAAGGTAAAGGGTACGTCAAACCGACAAGGGAAATTTATCCTTGATCCGTATCTGATGAAGGGCCTACCGGATGCCTTCGCTTTCCAAGGGCCTGTAATGTATGCCGTAGAGACAAAGGTACCAGGAAATCATCAAACGCCGGACCAGAAAGAATTTGAGCGGCTCTTCCATAATCCTCCGACGAGAATATACGTTCTTGCCTATAGTTGGGAGGACGTGGAGGAAGCATTGAAGCTGACAAAAATCCGCTTACCATTGACTAAAATACTCAGATAGTGTATATTTAAGTTAAGAATTAACCAACTTTCGGATGAAAGAGATAGTCTTAATCGGGCTATCTATTATTTTTTTATAAAGAGGCAGCGCGGATGCGCAACAAGCGTATTCTGGAGCTGTCTCTTTTTATTTATAGGAGCGATGGATGGTATCCGTAATCGTCCCATGCTACAACGAAGCCCACACGATTGAGAAAATCCTCAAGGCATTATTTAAAGCGCATTTCAAAAAGCAAGTCGTCATTGTCGATGATGGCTCTACAGATGGCACAGTGAAAATCCTCAAAACTCTACAGCAAAAAGACATGCCGCCTTTTCACAAGGTGCTTTATCACTACACGAATAAAGGCAAGGGAGCCGCGATCCGCACAGGCATTGAGAACGCGGACGGAGAGATCATAGTTATCCAGGATGCTGACCTTGAGTATGATCCCGAAGAGATACGATATCTATTACAGCCGATTATCCTGGGCCAGGCGAACGTAGTATATGGCTCGCGCTTCTCAGGAGGGCATCACTATAACCGTATGCCTATACGTACGTACCTCGCTAATAAATTCCTGACGTTTATTACAAAGAGATTAACCGGACTTGATATTACAGACATGGAGACTGGCTATAAAGCCTTTACAAAGGAGGTTGCCAATGCGCTGACAATCGAAGAAGATGGATTCGGCGTGGAGCCGGAGATCACAATCAAAATGAGCCGGCTCCCATTTGTGAAGTTCAAAGAAGTGCCAATATCATATAAACCGAGAACGAGGGCCGAAGGGAAAAAGATAGGCCTCAGGGATGGCTTAAGGGCCATCACCTGCCTTTATAAATATCATAAGAAGTGTGAACCAAGATTCTGTAGAATTCGAGGAGCTACATGCCGCGCGTAAAGAAGAACGAGGCAAGAACGAGGAAGAATATGCCTAAAGGCAAGCAGTTTAGCAAAGCCTATCAGCCCAAAAAGCATACTGGTCCTTATTTGACTACTATTCTTGAAAAGCTTTTGAAAACAAAAATAAAGTCTGCTGACCGTGAAGTTATGGCAGCTCTTAAAGAAGCTGGTCTACCTCATACAAAAGCAGTCGCCTTAGGCCTTAGGTATTTATATAACGGTCTTGAAGGAGATACGAAGGCTATTGAGGGTATTTTTGACCGGATAGATGGCAAGGTACCTCAAAGGCAAGAACTCTCTGGGGAGGTATCTAATCCAGTCCATATATATTTACCAGAAAAGGAACCATTACCCGAATGAAAATATCGCTCGTTTACTTTAAAAATGGCAGGGCCTATGTAAAATACATCCGTAAATCTGGTAAGGCTAAGGGCCTTGTCAAAAGGATATACGGCAAGATTATAACTTGCCGACGGTGCGGTAAAGAGGCCTTCGCCTCGGATAGAAAGATAGCAGAAGGATATGGTAAATACTGCTCCCATAAGTGCGGTAAGGAATTGCGCCATCAGAAGCCAGGTCGAGACGGAAGCTTTAAGAGCAGAGGCTACATAAAGATATTCAAGCCCCTTCATCCCTATTGCGACAAGAACGGCTACGTATTTGAGCATAGGCTCGTTATGGAGAAGCAGATAGGACGATATCTATACAAATACGAGCTTGTTCATCATATAAACAAAAAGACAGGCGATAACAGGATCGCAAATCTTATGCTTTTTAATAACGATGGCGCACATAGAAACTTCGATAAAGGACTTAAAGTAGACACGAAGTACATCGTTTTTGATGGGAGTAAAATATAATGGACTGGGTACCTCAGCCGAAACAAGAATTATATCTCAAAAACTCGGCCTATGAAGCCATGTTCGGCGGCGCGAAAGGCCCAGGCAAGACAGATGGCCTTCTGTTCGATTCTACCTATCAGAATGATAAGCCTAACTACAAGGCTCTACTCTTGCGCCGGACATTCCCTAAGTTGCAAGAGCTAATCGATCGATCTCACAGGTGGTTTCATAATGAGGCTCATTGGTCAGGAGCTATTAAGAGGTGGACTTGGCCCTCAGGTGCGATCTTGGATTTCGGACATTGCAAGAACGAAGAGGATAAGTATAACTACCAGGGCAAAGAGTATCATTACATCGGATTTGATCAGCTCGAAGAGTTTACGCTCAATATGTATCTTTTCATCATGGCCCAGAATAGATCCTCAGATCCTACTGTCAAATGCTTTATCCGGTCAACCTCTAACCCTGGGAATATTGGACATAGCTGGGTAAAGGATCGCTTTATCGAGCGTCTGCCGCGCGATGGCGCAGTGCGCTACTTCATACCTGAGACAGGCGAGGAAGTGGCTGCTGGCACGCCTGGCTCGCTCTCCAGGAGCTTCATCTTCGCTACGCTGAGGGATAACCCTGCTTTGACGAATAATGACCCATTATACGAAGCCAGGCTCAATATGTTGCCTGAGAAGCTACGCAGGGCCTTGAAAGAGGGCGACTGGGACGCATACGAGGGCCAGTACTTCTCTGAGTGGCGCAGATCTATTCACATAATACCGAGCTTTGACCTATCCCAGCCACATTTGACGGTCCTGGGCCTTGACTACGGCTTCGCTAAGCCGGCTTCCGTAGGCTGGTATGCTTGCTTACCGGATGGCAATATCATCCGCTATCGTGAATATTACAAAGAGGGCCACACATACGCATCCCTGGCTGACAAGATCCTTGAGATTAACGGCTCTGAGAAGGTCGAGTACATGGTAGCTGATCCGGCTATCTGGGGAGATAAGTCGCACCATGCCGAACCTAAGGAAGGCGAGATGAAGGGCGAAAGCGGCGCGGAGACTATGCAGAAGATACTCAAAGGAAAGATACCGCTTGTCATGGCCGATAACCGGCGCGTCATAGGATGGGGCCTCATGCGCGAGAAACTGAAGCCTTATTCGAATCAGCATAATCAGCTGGATGCAGGATTCAAGGTTACAGAGAATTGTCACAACTTTATACGCACGATGCCAGGGCTGATACATGATGAGGCTAACCCTGAGGATCTTGATACGGCAGGGGAGGATCACGCACAGGATGAGGCCAGATACGTCCTTATGTCTCGGCCCAGGATGCCTAAGGCAGTAGAAAAAACACCTACACCTACGGAGGATTTCTGGGATAGGGTTAAGAAGGATATCAAAGGCAATAAAGAGGGTGAAGTAGTATCTATAACGCAGGATGGCGCACGATCGCTATAAGGAGGCAGGGCATGTTCGAAGATAAAGAAAAAGAGGCGATGAGGCAAGAGATAGAGTACTTAAAAAAACTCGTAGACAGCTTGCTTATGAAGATCGGAGTACCTCCGGTCGCTAAGCCAGCATTTAACATTAAGACCGAGGTAAGACCTGCCGGAGAAGAAGTACAAGGCACCGGCCCGACAACGGAGCAATATGGAGACTAAGACGATCCATAACATCGTAGTCGTAGTGCTGCTTATAATAGGCGGCATGATCCCGATCTTTTTATTCTGGTCCGGCACTGTAGACAGGCTTTTACTCAAGTATCACGAAAGCAGAATGACGAAGCTGAGAAAAAATGCCTTGAAGTATATAGGCTTGCTCCATAAGACAATGATAGATCAGCACTATACGCGCCATCAGCGCAGACAGTTCTGGAGAGAGTTTGTAGTCAAAGGACGCTTTGAAGCATAACAGGAGGATCTCATGATCGATTTAGGAAAGAAGTGGAATACCAGCGGACCCGAAGCGATAAGCCCATCAGATGAGAAGAACAAAGTACACTATCCAGATCTATATCTCAACGATATCGATCTGGGCCTCGGTGAGGATGATGCCGGTAAAGAGTTTACCGCTACAGTCAAGGTCAAGGTGCGCTCTGTCTCAAGCAATGTTAATGCCGATGGCAAGAAGAATAACAGCGTTACCCTCGAAGTCAAGGCTATAGAGTTCGGCAAAGGCAAAAAGAAAGACGGACGCGAAGATCCCCTACAATTAGCGATCGAAGATGGGCTTGAAGCTGAGGCTAACAAGAAGGAAAAATAATCATGGCCGACGAAACGAAAGACACTCCGGTATCAAAGACTACCGCAGAACAGGCCGCAGAGATCGTTAAGCAGCGCGATGCGATCCAACGCGGCAGGGCCGCATGGGAAAAGCAATGTCTGGTCAATATAGCCTTCCTGCATGGCAAGCAGTACTTCCAGATCGAGAAGAAGCCTGTTGCCGGCTTAGAGGAGAGAGTAGCATGGGAATTCCAGGATATCGAGCGCAAGAAGAAAACACGGCGCATTGATAACTACATCCTGCCTCTATATCGATCGCTCTTATCCAGGATGCTCAGCATGAAGGCCCATATCAACGCAGAGGCCACAACTAACGCAGAGCGAGACAAGTCATGCGCCAGGGTGAGTAATGAGGCCCTTGAGGATTTCTGGCAGAATGTCAATAAGCGTAACCCTGTCTTATGTCAGGACTACGCTGGTATGCAGATCATCCTTGCAAAGCTCTTCGGTTACTGCCTGGCGATCGGGCTGGGGTATCTGAAACCTTATTTCAACCCGACAACGAGATCAAAGTTTTTCCTCGAAGGAGAGGCTGGAGAGGGAGAGATCGGAGAGGTCGAGGTTAAGGTACGGCATGGCCTTGATATCTTCGAAGATCCTATGCACAAGTACATCATCGAGCAGAGCGTCATGGACGTAGAGGATATTGAGGATCAGTACGGCAAGAAGATTAAACCCGAAGAGGTAGGCTTCAGCGAGACAGAGCAGAAGCTAATTAACCTGCTTGAAGGATCTAAGCCTGAGAAGTTCGAGAACGCAGCGCGCGTATTCGAGAAGTACGTACTGCCCTGCAAGAAGTATCCTAAGGGAAAGCTTTTGATCTGTTCGTCAAAGGACATGATTAGCGAAGCAGATCTACCGGAAGAATATAAGGGTCGGATGCCGTTCTTCAAGTTTACGTATCTTGATCTAATGCTGGCAACATATCCGCAAGGCATGATAGAGCAACTCATATCTCATCAGGAAGAGCTTAACTATACGATCTCAAGGATGGCATCGTATAAGAAGTGGCTTGCTGGTAAGGTCATGGTACCGAAAGGCGCGGAGCTTGAGACTAAGTGGGATGATGAAGTGGGCCAGCTCATCTATTACGTAACTGGACATAAGCCGTCTTATGAAGCCGGAGGCGCACCGCCTAACTTCCTGATGCTCGAAGTAGCCAGGATCAAGAAGGCGATGGAGGATATAGCAACGGCGCATGACGCATCTATGGGCCGGATCCCCAGCCAGGCTAAGAGCGGAGTCGCTATTGAGAACCTCGCAGAGAGCGACAATTCACAGCTTGCCCCGATCCTTATAGGCCATGAACAGCAACTCTCCTTCTTCTCGGAGACTGTCGTGGACATCATGGAGCATAAATATACAGAGCCGCGTCTACTGGCAGTTACAGGAGATCTGCTCGGACCTGATGTAAAGACGTTCAAGAATGAGGACCTAAAAGGAAACAAGAGGATCGCCGTATCCTTAGGATCCAGCTTGCCGTATTCGAAGCAAGCGCGGCAGACGTTCATTATGGGCTTGAAGAAAGAAGGCTACATCACGCAGGAGAAGGCCCTGGAGCTTATGGAGTTCGGAGATATTGAGGGTATATTCCAAAACCTCGACAACACTCTACAGAAAGAAGAGATCCAAGCGATGATGAAGCCGAATATGGACGTTGCTGTAGAGTCCTGGGATGATCACACGATCCATATCAAGGTCGTTACTGACTTTATGAAGTCTCCGGCGTATATGAGATTACAGCCGGCAGAGAAGCAGAAGTTTATTAAGCATCGTGAAGCACATCAGCAGTTTTTGCTAAAAGAGCAGGAAGCTCAGGCAACGATGCAAGCAAAGGCGAAGATGGCTGCCATGCCTCCGGCACCGCTGGGATTACCAGCACCGGCCGCAGGGACAGCACAATAAACCGGACCAAGCCGAAAGGCAGTCCACAAAAGGAGGATGTATGCCAGAGAAAGATCAGGCAGATTTAGAGAAAGAGTTAGGGTTAGGAGACACAGCCGCCGCAAGCACGGCCTCAGCCGGCACAGAAGCCGCAGGAACCGGAGCGCACAGCACAGAGGCACCTGCCACAAAGGCAAAAGATGATCCTGAATTCGAGCTTGAGTTCGGAGAAGAAGGCAAAAAGGAAAAGAAGAAGCTTAAGCTCTCTGAGTTGCATAAAGGCTACATGCTCAATGAGGACTACACGAAAAAGACACAGGAGATCTCTTCCGAAAAAGAGAAGATCAAGGATCTCCTTAACTGGAGCGAGGCCGTTAAGAAGAATCCGGAAGCGGTCAAGCTCGTTATAAACCTATCGAAGGCCCTGGAGACAGGCGATAAGGACAAGATTGCAAAGGCGATCGGGGTATTCGAAGCTAAGGTTGAGGCGAAAAAAGAAGAGACGGTCGAGAAGATCGAAGATCTTGAGAAGGAGCTTGAGGGCCTGGATCCTGAATCGAATGAGTATAAATTCGCTGCCAGGATGCTCAAGATGAATCAGGGACTTTTAAAGAAGTTGGAAGATCTCGAAGGCAAAGTCAACAGCACGACAAGCACCGTCGAGAAAACAGAGCAGGAAAAGGTAAAAAAAGCGCAGGAGGAGGCCGCAGCACAGGCCAGCAAGGTATTAAACAATACCCTGGCCAGTCTTACGGACTCTAAGACAGGGGAGGTTAAATTCGACTCAGACGAGGGCTTAGCCCTTTGGAGAAAACTCGTTCTCTCCCATCTGAGGGATAACCCTAAGGAGTATAAAGACGAGAATGATTTTGTCGAGACAGTCAAGGCCGCCGGCAAGAAGATGTTTGCTGAGATCGGCAAGATGAATGAGGCTACTCTCGCAAAATACATCAAGTCGAAGGACACCACTATACCGCATAAGCCAGGTGGATCCGGAGATCCTACTCCTAAGGAAATGAATATGGATAACCTCCAAGAGAACATCGAAGCAGCTCTTAAGGGAGAGCTGGATAAAAAGGAAAAATGAAAGGAGTAGTTATGGGAAAGTTTCTCATGGCGATATTCGCTTACGCGATGGCTGGCCTCGGAAATAGGCGAGGCGCGCTTCAGATAAGCGATATCTCAGCTGTACTGAAAAAGGTCATAATCCCTACCATTCAGTCGCAGCTGCCAAAAGAGTCCGTTCTTTTTGACAAAATCAAAAAGAACGTAGGGGTTACGGTCGCGAACAATACCATTTACATCGCAGCGAGGACGAATAAGCATACCGGTATCTATACCGTAGCAGAAGGTACAGAGCCGAGATCCGGTAAAGCCGGTTATTCGCAGCCTTACGCGGCAATGAAGTACGCCTTCGGTACCCTGGAGTTAACAGACCAGGCGATAGAGGCCGCTTCAAAGTCCGATGTAAAGGCTATTGCGTCGATTCTGACAACCGAGATCCAGGCCTTGAAGGACGACTTCAAGATGGATCTTAACCGTCAGTTTCACGGAGCAGGATCCGGTATTCTCTGTATGACTACAGGGACCGGCGCATCAGGCACTACGGTAACGGTAGACTCAAATCCTAACGGTGGAGATGCTACCGAGTACATAGAGCCAGGAATGGTACTCAGCTTTACGACAATGGGTACCGCTACGGTAGTCTCGAAAACAGCGACTACCATCGTCATTGCCGCTAACACATGGGTCGATGGCGAGATTATCACGAAGGCTAATGCCGCGGAGTGCATGGGTATAGCCGGTATTATCGACGATGGCGATAACGCATCGACGATACAGAGCATCGTAAGGGCCTCGTATCCGTGGGCCAATTCTCCGACTTACGACACCGGTGCCACTCTTACCGAAGCGAATATGATTTCGACGTATTTGCAGACGGTAAGGTATGGCGGCGCGAAGGTAGTTTTCATGGGACCTACCCTCTTCGCGAAGTACGGATCCTTGCTGGTCAGCTTGAAAAAGACGCAGGATCTGAAGGAAGTACTCTCTGGTGGATGGAGAGGGTTAGAGTTCATGAACGGTATAGGCGTTATGCTCGATTTCGACTGCTGGAATGGTTACGTCCAGATGGTAGACTTCGACGCTCTTACCATAGCCGAAATGAGCGAGCCGTTTACGTGGCTTGAGGCAGATGCTCATGGTGGCATCCTAAAGAGGTCCGCGAGCAATAGGACTATTTGGGAAGGCACGCTGAAGTATTACCTCAACCTTGTGGCGAAGAAGTTTAAGTCGTCAGCGAGAATGAGTGGTCAGACTATCTGACAATAGTATCCGGATCCGGAGGGAGCTTAACCGCTCTCTCCGGCCGGTTTTAAAAAGAGGGAAACATGGGAAAGGCGTTCGGGCAATACGTAAATTCAGCATGTGAGAAGGCAGGACAGGATCTTTTAAAGAAAGCAAAAGAGGCGCACTTAAAGAAGAAAGAGGATGCGAATAAAGACATCGCAACGGCAGCTCACGATATTGCATCCGGACTTGTAGGGATAGGTAAAAAACGCATTATGTTATGGCCTGATAAAATTAAAATACGAAATATCATGAGTAACGCGGATCGCCGCGAAAGAGGGATGCCGCAGGATCCTACAATGGAAGATTACCAAGAGGAGGTAAAACATGCTTAAGAATATCAGCGATGTAGTGCAGGTTATAAAGTATGACGGAAGGCAGTATCCGGTAGCACCAGGGCAGGTATTCGAGGTTAAGTCAATGGCCCCTATCGGAGTAATAAGCGATCATGAGGCCTTTTGCCTTGAGGAGAAGTGGGAAAAAGAGACAAGTAAGAAACTTACCAGGAACGCCTCAGAAGCCCCTAAAAAGGAATCCGAGGCCCCTATAGCGAAAGAGGCAGAGAAGCCTCAGCCAGCGCAAGACCAGGCACCAAAGCCCACAGAAAAAGACCCTGATGGTGAGGCTCATAAGCCCTTATCTCAGGAAGAGCTTAATAAGAAAAAAGAGGAAGAGCTTACCTCTAAGGCGCCGGAGAAGATCGATCCTAAAGCGAATAAAGCAGATAAATCTGGGGGGAAAGGCAAGAACTCCCATAAGAGAGGTCAAAAATGACAATTCAAGAGATCAGAGACGAGATCGTAGAAGAGATCGCAGGAGACTCGTCCGATACCGATCTCTTGACACGCATCTTTAACGTGATCAGAGCCGCGATCCGCAGACTCCCGAAGCACGTTATATCCAGGACGCTCTCTGCCATAGAGACTGTTACTCTCACGGCCGGATCAAGCAGTGTGGCCCTGCCGGCAACCTTTATCAAGGAGAGCTATGTATATCGCTTAGGCACGGATGGAAATAAGATCAAGATCGATAAGCTCAGCGCGGACAAGTTTAACATGGTCAACGATACTGAGTACGGAGAGATCTTTAAGTACCGGATCATAGGAAAGACGATCTACTTCGAGCGTAAGACCAACGCAACCGATACGATCTATATCGAATGTTTTAAGAGCCAGGTAGGATCCATGACGATCGCGACAAACTTCTTCGGCAACGATGATGAAGTCGAGACAGTAAAATCCCTGGCTAAGATGATCTACTACAGAGATTACGAAGAGGACAAGGAAAAATCAGACGATCATAAGGCAGACGCGGGTACCGGCATCGCAAAGATGAACGCCGATTATATGATCCGCGAATTACCGAGCCATGTAGAAGAGGCGTAAAGACAAGGAGACGTTATGGCATCAAAAATTCAAAATGCTTATATCGCTGGCATTATCGATGGCGAAGGAAGCATTTTTATCAGATGCCAAAACAACCTTAGGAGGCGTGCAAATGGTTGCTCCTCCGAGTTCTTCCTTGTTTTGGATGTAGGTAATACCGACAAAAACCTAATAAATTATCTATATAGTCTTTTTGGTGGAACGACTGGACGCAGGAAAGATAAAAGACCGAATACAAAACCGATGTTTAATTGGAGAGTAACAAGCAAAAAGGCGATGAGCATTTTGGAAGCCGTATATCCATATATGATAGTTAAGCGTCAACAGGTAGATATCGCTCGAAAATTTCAACAGACAAAAATACAGACAAGCGAACGGCGTTACAACAAGTTATCTACTAAAACTATAAAGAAAAGAATATATCTGATGAATGCCTTAAGCAGTATAAACAGGTATTCGGGGAGAATCCAAAGGAGGAATAAAAATGTGTGCATATAGCCGAGACTGGGACGAGACAAACCCCTTAGATCACACCAAATTTAAAGTACAACCACAACACGTAAGAGATTTTAAGGTGGATGTTTCCGATCGTCTTAAAAACCTAATAGCTGGATTCGTCGCTGGAGATGCTAACGAGGGCTTTAAGAAAGTCCCTTATCTCGTACAAGGTACCGCGCCGACTTCGGCCTCAAATATGATTCTCGGATTCGGAAGCGATGTCGCCGCGAAGTGCGAGTTATTCCTTCTCGATGAAGAT
>Ga0247841_10008959_pt1 | contig 14165 bp, 27 predicted proteins | sample LaCruzMarch2015__2_FD_192410 | JGI IMG/M metagenome (GOLD analysis project Ga0247841, IMG submission 192410) | Freshwater microbial communities from meromictic Lake La Cruz, Castile-La Mancha, Spain - LaCruzMarch2015_18m | ecosystem: Environmental > Aquatic > Freshwater > Lake | place: Spain...
CCTGAGCCCTGCGTTCGACTTCCTCCGCGACCCGGAAGAGGACATCTATACCCTGATCGACGGAAAGCCGTTCGATGACGAGGCATGAGGTCGTTCTCGTTCAGTTTCCGTTCGACGACCTCTCCAGCGCCAAACTCCGCCCGGCGGTCTGCCTCACCAAGCCGATCGGGCCGCACCAGCACCTTATTGTGGCCTTCGTCACGAGCCGCATGCCGGCCCGGCCGCTGGAGACCGATCTGCTCATCGACTCGAGCGACGCCGACTTCGCCGCGACGGGGCTGAAGGTGTCGTCCACGCTCCGACTGCATCGCCTGATGACCGTGACCACCGCGTTGCTGCGCCGCGAGCTCGGTGCGCTGTCGCCGGCGATGCAAGCTCAGGTGCAGAAACGACTCCGTGAGCTCTTCGAGCTGGGGTGACCGAACGTAGGCTCGACCCTGGCAGCGAATGCTTCAACGACACGTCACTGTCGCCGCGGCCACCGTGGCCAACGCGGACCTGATCCTGAGCTGGAGCTCCAAGCACGGGATACCGCGCCATGACCATCCTCAGTCCGAGGGAGGTGGGAGATGAAGCAGAAGACCTTTGACTGCGTGGAGATGAAGAGGCAGGCTCAAGCCCGCTTGATGGCGGCCTACAAGGCCAGGGAGAGTGAGTTCACCTCGTATGCCCAGTTCATCCGCGAAACGGCGGCCACGGACCCCAAGATACAGGCCTTCAGGGAGAGGATCGCCGAAGCGCAGCGCGACCCGACGAGCGACGCGGGCGCGAGCGACGCGGGCGCGAGCGACGCGCGTGCGCACCGTTGAGACGATGATCTGCCCCATCTGCCGCCACGGCGAGACCCAGCCCGGCACGACAACGGTCACGCTGGAGCGCGGCGCGCTCACCTTCGTCGCCAAGGACGTGCCGGCCATGGTCTGCGCGAACTGCGGCGAGGTGCACCTGGACTCGTCCACCACCGAACAAGTGATGCGCATGGCTGAGGAGGCCGCCGCGTCCGGGGTGCAGGTGGACGTGCGGGCCTTCCGGGCGGCATAGACCGCAGCTCGCCCGAACCACCGCCCTCGCTGCTCGGGGTGAAGAATTCGGCGGCCGGCCCCGCCGGCGCCGCAACGTCCAGCCCAGCCGGCCCCGCAACGTCCAGCCCGGCCGGCCCCGCCGGCGCCTCTGTACCGAACGGGCGTTTCAAGCAACGGTACTTCCAACGGTACCGTTGGAGATACCGTCAACGGCCGGGCGCCAATCGGCCTATGACCGCCCGGCCCGGGCCTGCCCCTCCAGCGTCCCGCCGCTCTCGCCTCCGCGGCAATCTCGCCGGCGAGATGGACCGCCCCTCATCCCTTGGGTGAAGAGCGGCCGCGAAGCGCATCGACCTCGATGGAGAAGCATGCGACGAGAAACCATGAGCGCCTTCGCCGGGGCGGACGCCCACTGGTGGGAACCTGCCCGGTGAACTATCAGTGGCATGTCCCGCAAGTCCGCCGCGCGCCGTATCTACCCCAACGAAGTCCTGCTGCCGACCGGCGTGGCCGGTCTGAGCACGGATTCGATCGCCCTGTGCTACCAGATCCGCACGCTGGACAGAGGCCGCCTGGCGTCACTCACGGTCGGCGGCGTCGGCACGAAGAACGGCGCGAGCGCCGCACGGCTGCCGGGCTGAGGCTCCCGAGCGAGCCACGGACCTGACGAACCGCGACGCGATCCGTGCCCGCCGGCAGGGGGCGGCCCGCCGGCATGGGGCGGCCCGCCGGCAGGGGGCGGCCCGCCGGCATCAGCCGCCTCGCCCTCGTTGTCACCTGCCCATTCTGGTCAACGTCACCCAGCCCGGACGCGCGGCCGCCCCTGACCTTCGGCAGACGGCGTGCACAATGGAGTCACTGACCCCGCGCTTGACGCGGGGCGCGAAGCCGCCTCCGGGCGGCTTCTGCTTTTCTCGGGACATCGTCAACCTGGGGGGTGACGTGCCACCACGCCGTCCGCGCAGACGCGTCTACATCGACGGCTTCAACTTCTACTACGCCGCCTTTCGGCGGGCGCGGTTCCACCCGCCGAAGCTCAACGGCTGGCAGGAGCGCGGCTTCGGCGTCTTCAGGCGCGGGCCGGGCGCCGCCTGACTCGTGGCGTTGCCAAGCGACCTGCCCGGCGTTTCCGTGCTCTCGCGGCGCTCGAGCTCGGCGATCGTCGACCTACAACTCCGTTGAACGCCGGCCCTATCGATGCGCCGGCCACCGACAGGCGTCGTGCACCGCACGCCGTGCACTTCATCCCCGAGACCGACAGCCTCTACATCGAGCTCGCGGAGCGTCCCGGCGCCGACACGCGGGAGATCGACGACGGCATCGTGATCGACCTGGACGCAGACGGACACCCGGTGGGCATCGACATCGACCACGCGTCGCGGCTTCTCGACCTCGGCACGCTCGACCTGCGCAGGGTTCCGTTCGGCGCGGGGCACGGCGCGTAGGCGCGGCCGGCGTCCACCGCGGCGTGCGGCCCCACGGTTCACAAGTCGTAGGTTTACAAGTCATGACTTTACAAGTCGTGGCTTTACTGGTAGCAACCGCGCGCCCTCCAGCTCGAGGCCTTCGCGAGGGAGTGCAGCCGATTGGTCGCCGGCGCGCCGCCGCTGAGCTTCGGCACGTGGGCCGACGCTCTGCAGTTCGCGGGAGACCAGGCCTCGCACGTGGCGCCCCTCGTCATCGCTCTCGACGAATTCCAGTACCTTGCCTCGTCAGACCAGGCCCTCGTCTCTACGATCCAGCGCTTCTGGGATCAGTGGGATGCGCAACGCACCCCGGTCCTGCTCATCCTCAGTGGCAGCGCGCTCAGCTTTATGCAGGGATTGCTGACGGGATCGAAGCCCACGTTCGGGCGCAGCGCCTATCGGCCGGTCCTGCTGCCGCTCACCTACCGCGACTGCACGGCGTTCGCGCCGGAAGGCGCGTCTGCCGACGCGCTGATAGAGCGTTTCGCCGTGCTCGGCGGCACGCCGCAGTATCAGCGCTGGGCAGGCTCCAGGCCCCTCGCGCGGATCATCTCCGAGACCATCCTGCCGCCGGACGCGGCGCTTCACAGCGAGCCCGAGAACCTCATTCGCCTGGAGGACGGCATCAGGGAGCCGGGACCGTACTTCGGAGTCCTGCAGGCCATCGCCGAGGGCTACACCTCCACGTCGACGATCGCCGGTCGCCTGGGGGTCAAGCAGCAGCTCGCCACTCAGTATCTCTCTCGCCTGCGGCAGCTCGGGTACGTCGCCAGAGTCGAACCGCTCGAGCCCGGAGCAAAGGGAGCTGCGCGCGGTCACTGGAAGACGCTCGACCCGTACTTCCGCTTCTGGTTCCGCTACGTCGTCGTGAACAGGAGCCGGCTGGCCCGGGGACGCATCGCGGAGGTCGCCGGGGAGATACGGGAGGATCTCGCGAGCTTCATCGGGCCAGTCTTCGAGGACGTCTGCCGCGACTGGGTGGGTCGCTGCTCAGCGCTCGGCGAAGGCGCCCTCGAGGTCGGCTCCTGGTGGTCGCGGCGCAACGATGTCGAGGTGGACGTGGTGACGCTCGACAGAAGGGGGTACGGGCTTCTCGGCTCCTGCAAGTGGTGGCGGAAGCGTGTGGGGGTCGCGGAGCTGGACGACCTTCACAGGGCGCGCGCCGCCCTGGGGCCCAAGGCGGCGCAGGCGAAGCTCGTCCTGTTCGCGCGGAGCGGGTTCTCACGCCAGGTCGAGGAGCGCGCGGCTCTCGAGAACGTGAGCCTGGTCGGGTTGGCCGACCTCTTCGATCCATGAGCGAGCTGTCCGGCGCCCTCGACCTGCGCAGGGCGCCCTTCGGCGCTGGTCACTTCATCAGAGCTCCGCCCCGGGGAACGTCTGTCCGCGTGGTACGCTTGGTTCTATGGACTGGCACGACCGCATCGCCGAGGGTCTATCCATGGAGCAGGTCGCCGCTGAGTACCCGGCCGTGGCGCCAGAGGACGTCCTGGCAGCCGTGGCCTACGCCGCGTCCACGGCGCTGGACGAAGACCTGGGAGGATCATCGGACGCTACCGTAGCCAAGGCATGCGCCGACGAGGGCCGCGTGCTTGTGACTCCGGACCTTCACCGCGGACTGCTCCAGCGAAGTCTCCCCGCGCTCGCCGCGGTCGATCTGCAAGGCAGTATCGCGATCGTGGAGCCGGAGCGCATGCGCACCTGGCGCCCCGGCGACTGACTCCGCCGCCCCAGAAACGCGCGCCGCCTGCTCGAGTCCATCGCGGAGCTCGAGGCCGGCGGCGGTGCGGCCCACGAGCACCTCCCCGAGACCGACAGCCTCTACATCGAGCTCGCGGAGCGTCCCGGCGCCGACACGCGGGAGATCGACGACGGCATCGTGATCGACATGGAGGGAGGCGGGAGATGAAGCAGAAGGCCTTTGACTGCGTGGAGATGAAGAGGCAGGCTCAAGCCCGATTGATGGCGGCCTACAAGGCCAGGGAGAGCGAGCTCTCCTCGTATGCCCAGTTCATCCGCGAAACGGCGGCCACCGACCCCAAAACACGGGCCTTCAGAGAGAGGATCGCCGAAGCGCAGCGCGACCCGACGAGCGACGCGGGCGCGTGCGCCGCGGTCGCGAGCGACGCGCGTGCGCGCCCTTGAGGCGATGATCTGCCCCATCCGCCGCCACGGCGGGGCCCAGCCCGGCGCGACGACGGTCACGCTGCAGCGCGACGCGCTCACCTTCGTCGCCAAGGACGTCCCGGCCATGGTCTGCGCGAACCGCGGCGGGGTGCACCTGGACCTGCGCTCGTCCACCACCGAGCAGATGCTGCGTGTGGCTGAGGAGGCCGCCACGTCCGGGGTGCAGGTGGACGTGCGGGCCTTCCGGGCGGCGTAGACCGCAGCTCGCATCTCGCCCGAGCCGCCGCCCTCGCTGCTCGGGGTGAAGAACGCGGCGACCGGCCCCGCCGGCCGCGCAACGTCCACCCCGGCCGACTCCGCCGGCGCCGCAACGTCCAGCCCGGCCGACTCCGCCGGCGCCGCAACGTCCAGCCCGGCCGACTCCGCCGGCGCCGCAACGTCCAGCCCGGCCGGCCCCGCCGGCGCCTCTGTACCGAACGGGCGTTTCAAGCAACGGTACTTCCAACGGTACCGTTGGAGATACCGTCAACGGCCGGGCCCCGATCGGCCCATGACCGCCCGGCCTGGGCCTGCCCCTCCAGCGTCCCGCCGCCCTCGCCTGCGCGGCCGACTACGAGACCCCCCGTGGGAGGCGCCGCGACCAGTCGGCCCAGCGCGAGTCGCAGCGCACTCGTAGCGGCAGCCCTCTCGTCACGCTGTTCTCACCCCTGATGGGCAGCGAGTCGTCTGGCGTCCGGCGCCCCAAGCAGGAGCTCCTCGCTCGGAAGACGCGCACCATGATCGCGCGCCGCGGGAGGCGGTCGGCGCGGGCTCCCGATCCCAGCATTCCGGAGCGCGGCCGCGCCCTCGGACCCGTGCCCCAACGTCACCGACGAGCCCGCTCAACGTCAACGTTCCGACGGCATCGTCACCGCTGACAGCGCCTCGCCGGCCCGCTACGCTCGTATCCATGAACGAGCAAAGGACACCAGCCCAGCCGCGCGGCGAGCACGGCAACGCGCCCGCGGGCAGCCGAAGTATGCCCCCAGCAGTTCGTGACACTCGAGGCCTACCGCGCTCGGGCCGGGAGCCTGCTGGCGTTCGCCGCCCTTCGCGCGGCGCCGTCGCCCCGCACCCTGGCGCGGTCGGACGTCACGGCCCCCGTGCGGGAGACCTATGAGCGACTGCTGCGCGGTACGCTCGATGTCCTCGACTTCAACCAACGCATCCTCAGCCGACGCCGCGCCTTGTCGTCGGTAGGTCTGCTGTGCCTTGTTGCGGGTACAATCCTCATCGGAGTGCGCGTCACCGGACTGCTACTGTAGGAGCCACGCATGAAGACCTCGTCACGCGATGCCGACGCCTACCGGCGCGATTCTTTCCTGGACGAGCCCATCGGGCCGCCCGAGTCCCCCTCCGGGCTTGGCGACATCCCCGGGCTGCCGCCCTACGACCGCGAATCGATCTCCTACGAGATAGGCGGGTTCGCGCTCATCTGGGGCTACGTGCGCGGCTTCTTCCGCCGGCGCCCGCGCGACCGCGCCGCCTGAGCGTCGCGCGGTGGGCGCAGCGGTCCGCCGGCCAAGGCGTCCACCCCGGCCAGGCCGAGGCGTCTACCTCCGCCACCACACCGACGTCACCGTTGCCCAAGCGGTTTGCCGTGAACGCGTCGCTGCGCCTCAGCCTTGATGCCGTGCAGAATAGTGGCAGGCTGCACGGCATGGACGAGACCAAGCTTACGATCCGTATCGACCGCGCCACGCTCGAGAGCGCGAAGCGCTACGCGCAGGCGCACGGTACCTCGCTGACGCGGCTCGTCACCAGCCACCTTGAACGGCTCGGCGCCGACGACGGGACGTCCGCCGATGCCCCAGTGACCCGCAGGCTCACCGGGGTGCTCCCAGCCGACGCCTCGCCGCAGGACTACTGGGAGCACATCGAGCGCAAGCATGCCTGGCGGCAGTCCGGGCGCTGCTCGACGTCAACGTGATCCTTGACGTCTTCCAGCGGCGGCAGCCGTTCTACGACGACTCGGCCGCGGTCCTGGCCGCCGCCGAGACCGGCCGGCTCGCCGGCCTCGTCGCCGCGATCTCGAAGATGCCGTGCAGATGGCCGCCGCCCGTCAGCGGCCTGGGCGAGCGCCACAGCACGAGCTGACTGGCTGAGGAGGCCGCTGCGTCCCCTCCACGTGGCCGAACCGTTCGGCCCAGCCGCTCGTGTGCCTTCGCCGCCCGGCCGCTCACACGCTCTCGCACCACTCAAGCTCGGCGATCGTCGACCCACTTTCCCGTTGAACGCCGGCCCCATCGATGCGGCAGTCGCTGACAGGCGCCGTGCACGCTCTCACCGCCGGCTCACGCCGAATCGGCTACTCGATGCGCAATGAGCTATCATCAGGCTATCCCGGCGCAGAGGTGATCGCCCATGCTCTCTCTGAACCCCGCTGTATTGGCGGAGATATCGATCCCGGTCGGCGCCGGCTGGCTTCTGGGCGCCTGTCTCGAATCCGGATCATCCCACGCTGCCGGCGAGCGACCGCGAAGCAGCGGCGGCGCGCAAGAAGCTGCGACATCCCGAGGTCTTTGACCGGCTTCTGCAGCGGGCGCGGATTCTCCACCCGCGGCGCCTCTGCCCGCCGCCGGCCCCGCTTCAGCCACGACGATACGGAACCACAAGATCGTCGATCATCGGATAGTGCCGCTTGTTGAACGTCACCAGCACCGCTCCCGCGGACTCCGCCGACATCGCCACGAACGCATCTGCCAGGCCGGCGCCGTAGCCCGGCTGGTAGCTCCTCCTGCACAGGCCCCCAAGCCGAGCCAGCGCCTGGTCTATCGGAATGACGTCGAACGCCCCGAGAAACCGCTCCAGGGCCGCCTCCTCGTCGTCGTCCCGCACCCCGGCAAAGAGCTCGGCCACCGTGATCGCGGAGACGCACAAGCCGCCCTCCAGGGACTCAAGATACCGAACCGCCTGCTCGCTGCCCCGCAGGTATTCGATGATGACATCACTGTCGATGAGGAACCGCTTGGTCATCAGGACTCGCCGCTCCCACTGGCGGTTCGATCCAGCTCTCGTCGCACGACTCCGAAGTCTGGCAGATCCTGCCGGTCTCTCCAGAGGCCTCGCCCGCTGCGCAGCAGGTCAAGCTTGCTGCCCGTGCTGTCGCGGTCGATGAAGCGGTCGACGGCGGTGCGGATCACCGCGCTCTGCGTCGTGCCGAGGCGTCGAGCGATCGACCTGACCGCTTGCTTCTCCTTGTCGGTGAGATAGATCTGGCTTCGCTCCATGAGGCGCCTCCATCGTGATATACATCATGAGTATACATCGTCCATGGTTCCCCGCCGATCCAGGGCGCCGAGCGTGTTGCGGATGAACTGCGCAGAGTGCTCGGCACTGCCACGAGGAGTACCCTGCGTTCATGATCACCGTGACTCTCAGAGCCCACTACGATGGCGAGCACATCGTGCTCGACGAACCGTTCGAGATCCCGGCGACATGACCATCCCCTTCCGTCCGGTTGCGCGTTCAGCCTCCTGATCGACGGCCGCGAGAAGGCGGACACGGCGCGCGGCGCGCGCCGCGGCCGCCGCGGCCGCCGCGGCCGTGGGAGCCGCCGCGGCGGGGTAGTAGTGTGAGGGAAGATGAGGAATTCCGGCGAATCCTTATGTTCCCCCCGGCGAGCGGGCCTGCGAACGGCCCTGCGCGGCCCGACAGTCAAGGAATCCTTATCTTCCCTTTTCGTACTACCCCGCGCCGGGGTCGCCGGGGTCGCCGCAGCCGCCGGCGCGGCCGCTGGGCGCGCCCACCAGGCGCCCCGTTTGTGGATCGCCGGCGCCTGAGCGAAGGGGATGGTCGTGCCGGACTATCGGTTCGCTGGAGTCGGGCTGGTTCGGGCAAGTCCGGAGGTGTCCGCGTGATCTACTTCACGCGCACGGCAGAGGACGAGATCGTGCTCCTCACGCTGTACGCAAAGGCAAAGACCGACAACCTGACTGGCCCCAAGCTGAAGGAGATCCGTCGTGCCCTCGAAGGCTGACCCACTCAACGACGCAGAGCTCGCGGCCTACGAGGCGCAGCGGGACCTTGCGGCCGAACTGCTCCAGTCGGTGCGCGAGATGAAGGCGGGCAAGACTGAGGTCGTCGTTTCGCTCGCCGTCGAGGCAAGGCGGCGCACCGGCCTCTCCCAATCTCAGTTCGCCGCGCTGCTCGGCGTGTCGGTGCGCACCCTCCAGGGCTGGGAGCAAGGGCGCAAGCAGCCCAGCGGTGCGGCGCGCAGGCTTCTCACGATCGCTCGCACCAACCCCAAGGCGCTCCTCGCGGTCGCCGACAAGTAGGCGCGAGGGCACGCGGGCGTCGAACGCCGGCAGTTCGAACGCCTTCTCGCCGGAGTCCGCGTCACGTGGTACTCTGGCGCCAGAGTCGGGCCGGTCTCCAGGATTCCGGTGGAGGCGGCTCCCGAGCTCAGGGGGTGAACGATGTCTTCTGCGACAATCGCCACGCTTGTCAAGATGATCGAGTCGCTGCCCGCTGCGGCGCAGGAGCAGGTCGTGGAACACCTGCGTGAGTATCTGCCGGACCTCCGGGATGAAGTGCGCTGGGACGAGCTTATCCAGAGGACTCAGCCCGGCTTGGTCGAGGCGGCGCGCAAGGCAAGAGCGGAGATGGCCGCCGGACAGGCGGAGCCTCTCGACACCGACCGGCTGTGATTTCGCAGACGCTGCCTGCCTTCTGGGCGGCGTGTGCACGCCTCAGCGAACAGCACAGACAGGGGGCACGAATGGCCTTCTCATTGTGGGCCGAGAACCCCTTCCATCCCTCGCTTCGTTTCAAGTGCGTCAACCGCGAGCAGGACATCTGGTCGGTGAGGATCTCTCGAGGATATCGCGCTCTCGGCATTCTGGAGCACGTGCCAGGATCCTCGCCGAAACCACCTGGCGCCCGCGGACCTCACTGACGGAGAGCCTCCGAAGAATGCTCGCATAGGGCTCCAGGCCGGGGCGCGGCGCTTCGCTGGCGAAGCATCTGCTCTGGCGGAATCTCACTCAGCGTCGAGGACGCCACGGTCGCCAGGCGCCGCTCGTCCGACGACGTGAGCATCCGCCTGCGGCATCGCGGCGAGAAGGGCCGCGTGTTCGATCTCGACCTCGATCGGGAGTCGGCCGGGACGCAACGGTACTTCCAGCTCATCGGACCTTGGCTGGACACGATCGCGGCCGGTCATGTGCTGCTCGTCGATGAGCTGGAGACCAGCCTGCACCCGGTGCTCGTCCGCGAGCTCCTGCGCCTGTTCTTCAGCGCACGCAACGACTCCGGGGCTCAGCTCATCTTCACCACGCACGATCCGCTGCTGCTCGATTCCGGCGTATTGCGCCGCGACCAGATCTGGTTCACGGAGCGCGGGCAAGACGGCCGCACCCGCCTCTATCCGCTCCCCGACTTCAAGCCGCGCAACGACGAGCTGCTCATGCGCGGCTACCTGAGCGGACGCTACGGCGCGCTGCCGCTCGTCGAGCAGCGCCCGGCCGGATGCCGGTGATCCGCCGGGCGCTGGCGGTCGCGGCAGCTCCCGAAGCCCATGCTGGCCTTCCCACCCTCGAGGCCTATGACAGCTCACTTCCGCGGCTCATGTGCGGGCTGTGACCCGCGGACGCGCGACCTCATCCTTCTGTCCGGTTGCGCGTTCAGCCTCCAGATCGACGAGCGGCAAGAAGGCGGACATGGAGCGCGGCGCGCTCACCTTCGTCGCCAAGCACGTCCCGGCCATGGTCTGCGCGAACTGCGGTGAGGAGCACCTGGACTCGTCCACTACCGCGCAGGCGCTGCGCCTGGCTGAGGAGGCCGCTGCGTCCGGGGCGCAGGTGGACGTCCGCGCCTTCCGGGCGGCGTAGACCGCAGACCGCAGCTCGCCCGAACCACCGCCCTCGCTGCTCGGGGTGAAGAACGCGGCGGCCGGCCCCGCAACGTCCAGCCCGGCCGGCCCCGCCGGCCCCGCAACGTCCAGCCCGGCCGGCCCCGCCGGCGCCTCTGTACCGAACGGGCGTTTCAAGCAACGGTACTTCCAACGGTACCGTTGGAGATACCGTCAACGGCCGGGCGCCGATCGGCCTATGACCGCCCGGCCCGGGCCTGCCCCTCCAGCGTCCCGCCGCCCTCGCCTACGCCGCCGACCCCGCCCGCGAGCGCGCGTCGCCGCTGCGCGCGCGTCGGCGTGACGCGCTTCAACCATGCCGCGCGCCCCCTTCATCATCGCCTTTCCGACCGCGAGCGCTCATGCCTGCCGACCCCGCCCACCACCACAGCATCGAGTACCTGGGTGTCCCGTTGATCTACGAGGTCTCCCGTGGGAGGCGCCGCGACCAGTTGGCCCAGCGCGAGTCGCAGCGCACTCGTAGCGGCAGCCCTGACGCAACGCTGCCCTCACCTCTGGTGGGCAGCGAGTCGTTTGACGTCGGGCGCGCCAAGCAGGACACGCGAACGGCGCCGCCGCGCAACGTCCACCTGTCGGCTGCCGTAACGTCAACCAAGCCTCGTCCACAGCCCGCTGACTCCGCGACGAAGACCGTGTACGCTGCAGGAATGAGTGAACGCAGGCCAGAATCGTCAGCGCTCGACACCGCCCGCGCCGGCGGCGGCGCCGAGGGCAGCGTCGGGCTGGTCCTCGGGTACGCGCGCGCCACCTACGACGAGCAGTTCAGCCGACTCGACGCCTATCGCGCCCGCTCGGGCGGCCTCCTCGCCTTCGCCGCCGCCCTCGTCGCTCTGTCGTCAAGCGTCGCCCCAAACCGCGGGCCGGGGCCGGCGCGCACCATCGGGATCGCGTTCGTGCTCGCCGCGGCCGTCCTCTTCCTGGTCGCATCCTCCGCGTACCGGCTGCGCGCGGCTCCGTCCCCACGCTCGCTGGCTCGTACCGACCTCGAAGCGCCCCACAGCAGCACCGCTCGACAGCTGCTTCACACCACCCTCGTCGCCGTCGAAGCCAACGGGCGGGCTCTCCGGCGCCTCGAATTCGTCTTCGCGGTCGGCCTCGTCTGTCTGCTTGCGGGCACTGTCGTCATCGGCCTGTACATGACGTTTCGCCTCCCCTAGAATGGAGCCCATGATCGCTGGACCCTCATCCCCGCACGATGCCTCGCCGGCGCACACCACGCCGCCGCAGACAGCCGCCGCTCACGACGCGCCGGTCAAGCCGTACTCCGCCCGCGACGACATCCCCGGCCTCCCCCCCTTCGACCCGGACACGATCGAGGTCCTGCCCAGCGGTTTCGACCTGATCTGGGATTTCGTGCGCGGCATCTTCGGCCGCAAGCCGCGCGACTACGCCGCCTGAGCGGCTCGCCGGCCGCCAACGAGCTGGGGGACCCAGGTCGCCATGTCTCACGCGCACGCTGTCGCCGCGCGCCATCTGAGCAGCACTTCCTGTGGAAGCACGCCAATGCAGGGGTACAGTGGAGCAGTCGGGTCGGTCTACCTCAGAGGGTCCACCTCGCAGGTTGTGGCCTGCTCGCCGCCGGCAGGAGCCCCCACCATCGCAGGGATGGAGGCGCGAGGTGCACAGGATACGCGTGTACGCGGACACATCCGTGTTCGGCGGAACGCAGGACGACGAGCTCGTCGTCGCGAGCCACAGCTTCCTCGGCCAGGTGCGGCTCGGCGCGTATGTGGTACTGCTGTCGGATGAGACGCAGCGGGGGCTTGCCGCCTCACCGGAGGCTGTCCAGGACGTCTGGCTCGACCTTCCTCCGGCATCAGTGGAGCTGATCGGTCTCGATGAGGAGGCCAGGTCTCTGGCCGACGAGTACGTCAACGCTGGGGTGCTCGGAGAAGCATCCATCGCCGATGCGCTCCATGTCGCCGCGGCCACCGTGGCCAACGCGTCCGCGCCATGACCATCCTCAGTCCAAGGGAGGCGGGAGATGAAGCAGAAGGCCTTTGATTGCGTGGAGATGAAGAGGCAGGCTCAAGCCCGATTGATGGCGGCCCATGAAGCGAGGAAGAGCGAGCTCACCTCGTATGCCCAGTTCATCCGCGAAACGGCGGCCACCGACCCCAAGATACGGGCCTTCAGAGAGAGGATCGCCGAGGCGCAGCGCGACCCGACGAGCGACGCGGTCGCGAGCGACGCGGTCGCGAGCGACGCGCGTGCGCGCCCTTGAGGCGATGATCTGCCCCATCCGCCGCCACGGCGGGGCCCAGCCCGGCGCGACGACGGTCGCGCCGGAGCGCGGCGTGCTCACCTTCGTCGCCAAGCACGTGCCAGCCATGGTCTGCGCGAACCGCGGCGGGGTGCACCTGGACCTGCGCTCGTCCACCACCGCGCAGGCGCTGCGCCTGGCTGAGGAGGCCGCCTCGTCCGGGGTGCAGGTGGACGTGCGGGCCTTCCGGGCGGCGTAGACCGCAGCTCGCATCTCGCCCGAGCCGCCGCCCTCGCTGCTCGGGGTGAAGAACGCGGCGACCGGCCCCGCCGGCCGCGCAACGTCCACCCCGGCCGGCCCCGCCGGCGCCTCTGTACCGAACGGGCGTTTCAACGAGTCGGTAGTCGTCCACGCGCCCATCGCGGTGACAGCAAAGGGAGGTAGAGCTCACGAGCCGACCGTCCAGGCCCACGAGGAAGTGGCGCCGCCAGAACGAGCGCACGTTGCGCACGCGCAGCCTGCGGCCGTTGTCCGCCTGCGACTCGGCGACCAGGTCGGCGACGTCGTCGGTGTCATAGCGGAGCGGCGGCAGTGCATGATCCAGGTAGCCCGTGCCCACGATCCTCCCTGCCTCACCGACGTCCGTCACCAGCATGCCGGCGTCGTCGAGCAGCTCGACGTGACCGCAGAGCGGCTCGAGCTCGTGCTCGCCGGAGGCGCGCGGGTCCCCCGCGGCCAGAGCGACTCTTGCGGTCAGCCCGTAGTGCCCCACCACAGCGGCCGCGGCCTGCCGCTCCACCGCCTCCGCCGCCGCGACGATCTCGCCGGCGAGATGGACCGCCCCCCATCCCTTGGGTCAAAAGCGGCCGCGAAGCGCACCGACCGCGATGGAGAAGCGTGCGACGAGAAACCATGAGCGCCTTGGATCGCCCTGTGCTACCAGATCCGCACGCTGGATAGAGGCCGCCTGGAGCAGGATCTGGGTGAGCTGGTTGAAGCGGACTTGCGTCAGGAGATGCTCGAAGCCATTCGCTTCCAGTTGGAGCTCTGAGGCCTGAAGGACCTCTCCGTCTTCGGCAGCTCCCGCACCCGGCCCGCGCGCGGACAAAGACGAGGCCATGACCCCGCGGCGCGTGCCGGCGTCGCGCGCCGCCGGCGCCACGTTGAGCGTCCCGCTGACGTTGACCGCGTTGGTGGTCAGCGGGTCCTGGATGGAGCGCGGCGCCGAGGGCAGAGCCGCTCGTGGCACCACTGGCGCTGCCACCACACGGACGCCCGTTCGACGTGTGAGGATCGACGCGTCTGCCCCCCGGACCTCGGCGCCTCCGGCCTGGAGGCCGCGGCGTCCCTACCCCTGGAAGGGATGCCGCCAGCGCAGCCCGGGGAACCGGGCGAAGTCCCGATCGGCGGTCAGCAGATCGGCGCCGAGCACGGTCGCC
>Ga0247841_10008961_pt1 | contig 14164 bp, 11 predicted proteins | sample LaCruzMarch2015__2_FD_192410 | JGI IMG/M metagenome (GOLD analysis project Ga0247841, IMG submission 192410) | Freshwater microbial communities from meromictic Lake La Cruz, Castile-La Mancha, Spain - LaCruzMarch2015_18m | ecosystem: Environmental > Aquatic > Freshwater > Lake | place: Spain...
CACGGGGTGAGGTTCACGAGAATCGAGCAGAGAATTGTTTTTCTTTGTTACGTCCTTTCTTGGCATTGTTTCGAGGAATAGGCAAAAGTAATCTTGTAGGTTACATAGGATTTTTTCAGTTTTTGCGTAATTTTCGCAGTCTAAATGCTTGCCAACGAGCAGAGGTTATCTTACATGCAGCATTGGATCCTAATGTTGCCAGCAAGGCAAAAAGAGGTGAATTTGTCAAGTTATTTGACCACTTTAAGTTACTACACACTATGATAAATTGAGCGATTAAGGTAACATTTTTTTATCACGAATGTCACGAATAGGAACAAATTACACGAATATAAATAAAACATTCGTGTAATTCGTGATAAATTGTTTTTTTTACTTAAAGTCAATCTAGTATCAAGCAACAGATGCAAAATGGAATGGCTCTACATAAGTAAAAGGCACACGTTTTGTTGGGGACTCCTGAAAATGAGAGAGTTTTAAAAACTGATTAACAGGTGCGGTTGTTAATGCACGAAACACTAATTCTCGCAAATCTTCCGGCAATTCCTCAAGTTTATCAAGCGGATAACTTCGTGGACCATATTCCGTTTGTTCGGTGAGAATTGAAAAATGAAGAAGAGTTAAGCTAATAACCTGTCCAGTTTTTGGATTAAGTCGTAGCAAAATATGTTCTGTCAATTCAACGCCTGTCGCTGGCTTATTCTCACCAAAGAAAATGTCTAATATATCCTCATTTTCATCATATACCAATCGTACAGTCTCTCCGTTTACAGTTTTGACTTCTGTTTTTTGTAATTTCAAATCACTCATATTTTCACACTTTCGTAACAATATACTTTGCCCAACCTGTAACCGCAAAATTGTTAGGCACGTAATTACCTACATCATCCAGTTGCGTTTTGAAAATGACAACGACAACAAGGTGATTGTTTTCTGGCAGTAATTCATCAAACTGTTTATAATAACGATATTCGTTGGGTATCAACGCATCTTGTTTACGTTGTCCTGTCCGTATAGTCTCCAAAAACTTGTCAAAAAACGGATTCAATTCAGGACGCGATTCCAAAATGTGATTCCAACGTTCTTCTGTCAAATAAATTATGTTATTATATCGGTCTTGAATTGTCCACTTTTTCATTGTTTGTTAGTTATATTATGGTCTGGATTTCTGATCATACCCCAAGTTGATGTAATCTTGCTTTTACTTTCAACGGATAATGAACCACCAGCATAAAGCGTATAACCATTGCCTGATGAATCCATATATTCTTTAGAATTTGAGCCTTCATCAAAATGCCATAGCGCAAGTGTTTTCTCATCAACCTGAAAGCGTCTTGGCGGATCGATCTTACTTATCCCATCAATAACATCATAGCGCCAGCCCTTTGATATGCGTATCTCATCAATATATCCTCTCAGGGATGAATATTCACTACTTATTCTCGGCACTCCTACCCCGCCTACATAAAATGGACATCCATATATTTTGGGTCCATTGCCACCCTTACCTTCTGCATGAATATCATTTACACCATCTATGTAAAATGCAGAATAAATAGGACCGGTTCCACGAACTAAATATGCGAAGTGGAGCCATCTCTTTAACGGTTGTTCTTCTGAGCTTATTGCACCGGTTATTCTGCCCCCCTGAGAACTAAAAGAAAATGCTAACAACCCATCAACATCACCATCCCAAGTAGGATCTGGTCCTCTCGCTATTACGTCATATTCGCCTTCTCTGTAGATCAAAACCCATCTATCTGTCCAACTTTTTGGCAGTTCATTAAGATAAAACCAACCCTCAATTGTAATGCCATCAGGAGTATAGGCATTAAAAACATTTTGGTAATCCCCGAAAACATAGCCTTCTGGACGAAGTTCTAAAAAGCTTTCAAGAGATAATGATGGTTGCGCTTGAATGATTAACACTATTAGTATAATTAATGTCTTATAGATACTCTTATGGTATTTCATGGCATTTCCTTTCGTGGTTTGCTCTACTTCCGCACCCGATTAGCTTTTGGGCAATATTTGTGCCAGTATTCAGGCAATTTGCTCTTTATGGCATTTTTAGTGAAATTATGCCGTTCATTTGCATAACTCAACTTATGCGGTTTGCCCTAAAAATGATCAAATTTGCCATTTTATGCACAATATGGTGCAATGCCTTTTTAATTGAAATACCTTATTTATCACTTGATCTATTTGACAAAGACAGTTATTTTGTAGGTTGGATTGAGGAACGAAATCCAACATAATATTAGTATAGTCGTGTTTCATTGCTTCAACCCGACCTACTACTTTTTCAATCAGCGAACTTTGCCACTGTCTCCGATACTTTGTCGAACTGAGGCTTGAGTGCAGGATATAGATCACGATATATCTGGTAATATTCTTTATAGACTTTCTTATTGGCTTCGATTGGTTGAGTTGTAGATGTGATTTCCACAAGGGAATCTGTCGCCTCTTCGATGCTTTTGTAAACTCCAGCGCCAACACCCGCCAATATAGCGGCGCCAAAGGCAGGACCTTCTGCAATATTGATGGTAACAACCTCAGCGTCATAAATATCTGCCTGCATCTGTCTCCAGAATGCGCTTCTAGCGCCGCCACCTGTTGCACGAATCTGTCCAACGTCAAGCCCTAGATTTTTGATTATCTCAAGGGAATCACGCATACCAAAGGTGACGCCTTCCATGACTGATCTGACGAGATGCTCTTTCTTGTGCCTGAGAGTTAGCCCAAAGAAAACGCCCTTAGCATTGGCGTCACCGTGAGGAGTTCTTTCGCCTATGAGATATGGTAAGAATACAAGTCCTTCGCATCCTGCGTCCACCTGAGAAGCTTCTTTTGTCAGTATTTCATAAGGATCAACACCTGCTTGCTTTGCCTGCCAGACTTCCTTATCACCAAGATTGTCCCTGAACCATCTAAACGCCCCGCCAGCTTGAAGCATAACTCCCATAACGTACCATTTGTTCGGTACGCAGTGGCAGAATGTATGCGCCCTGAGGCTTGGATCAACTTCGGGAGTATCAGTAGGCGTCAGCATAGTTCCAGAAGTTCCGATACTTGCTGATGTGCGTCCTGTAACAACTATACCATTGCCGACAGCAGTACATGCGTTATCTGCACCACCGCCAACTACTGGCGTCCCCGGCTTGAGACCTGTCATCTCTGCTACTTTGGGAGTGATCTTTCCGCATACGTCTATGGACTCATAGCACGGAGGCATCAGATCAGAGGAAACGCCCAATCTGTCTAATACTTCTTGTGACCATTTTCTGTTGCGAACATCAAAAAGTATCGTTCCTGCGGCGTCTGACATCTCCGTAGCGATCTCGCCTGTCAGACAGAATCTGACGTAATCTTTTGGAAGTAGCATCTTATAGGCTTTTTCATAAACTTCAGGCTCATTATCACGTACCCAGATTAGTTTTGGTGCAGTAAAGCCTTCAAGCGCAGGATTGCAAGTGCTTTTTACGAGCAATTCCTTACCCACTTTCTCCGTTATATATTGACATTGCTCAGTCGTCCTAACGTCACACCAGAGGATCGCTGGTCTTAGCACGTTATGATTTTTATCTATAAGGACAAGTCCGTGCATCTGTCCAGACAATCCAATTCCATGAATATCGTCAGGCTTCACTTTTGATTGAGTAATGACGCTATTTATAGATTTCACTGTTGCCTGCCACCAATCTATTGGATCCTGTTCAGCCCATTTAGGACGGGGTGTACTGAGTGGATATTCCTCAAGAGAACTAGCGATTAGTTTCCCATTTTTGTCAACGAGTATTGTCTTTGTTCCTGTTGTACCAACATCAATACCTATCAAATATTCCATATTAAGTTCCTCCGTTTAAGCAAGTTTAATAAATTATGTTAAATTTTTAGGAATAGAACGCTGATGACACGGATTAAACGGATTTTCGCGGATTTTTCTTTATTTATTTATTTCGATCCGCGCAAATCCGCCTGATCCGCGTTTATCCGCGTTCTATTTCCTAAAGTTTAAAAAGGTTTCTTAAAGTTACTTAGAGATTATGTTCAGTTTAGTATATAGTCTAAGGGATTGACACGCTGACCGTTTTTCCTGACTTCGTAATGAAGATGATTGCCTGTTGACCTGCCGGTACTGCCAACGTAGCCTATTATATCATACCTTTTGACTTTAGCTCCAACTTGCGCCATGCTGGCAAAATTATTCAGATGTCCATAGACAGTGGAGTATCTATCATCATGTTTTATGATAACGAAATTTCCATATCCACCGCTTTGACCAACTAGAACGACAGTACCATCTGCTGTTACCATTGCTGGTGTTCCCAATATGGCAGGAATATCTAACCCTTGATGGTTTTCAATAGTGCCTGTAAATGGGCTGGCTCGTAATCCATATTCACTACTTATGGAATATTGTCTGCCAAAATCAATCCAGACCGGGCAGATAGAGGGAACCACGGAGAGTTTTGCTAATTTAGAGCTTGCATTTTTGATCAGATCATTCAGATCAGACCTTAATGATGTAACTTCTCTCATGGCAAAGTTTATATTAGTTTTTAGATCACTTACAGACTCATCATATATATCAAGGTTATCATAAGCCAATTCTGACTCTTCTGGACCGCCTTTTCCAGATAACTCTGACGTCCCGGATTTACTCACGTTATTATCAGTTACATCAACACCAAGTAAATTTTTGAAATCACGGCAACTTTCTCTGATACTAATCAATTCTGTTTGAAGTTTATTGAAATCTTTCTTCAGAAGATCGTATTTCTGTACAGCGGATTGAGTTTCCTGCGATTGTTTCTGATATTTTTCCCAGATTTTCAGAGAAACAAAAGAAATGCTTGTTGTGGAAATAAACGTAAAAATGATGGATGCTAATATCAGGCAACACCTTGAGATTGCAAATGTTCGTACAGGTCGCCCAGCAAATGACATAATAGCAATAGTATATACTTCTTTTCTCATTCATAAACTCCCGAGTAGTAGGGGTGAAGCATTCAAAATTCCAGTTCCAAGCATTTACAAGGACATGCTTCGCTGGAATGAAATACTTTTTTAGCTAGTAAACCACATTATATTAGACGTTAATGTGAAATATATAGTTTATATAGAACACTTTTTCCATGAGGTGGCAGTATAGCATAGTTCATTTACTTTGTCAATAATTTGGGTCTAATTCTCTTTTCATACGAGTTTTTCAGTTATTGATGAATAGTCATAATTCATGAAAAAAACACAGAGACACAGAGGCACGGAGAAGAAAGATGAGGTAATTCCAATGATTCTAATGGTCAACCGAATTATACTGCCAGTTGCCTCCTCACCTTTCCTCTCCGTGCCTCTGTGTCTCCGTGTTTAAATTCTTTCTTATTTCTATAACTGAAAAACTCGTATTTTCATATCCTTTTAGTTAAAAAAGCTTGCCGATTAGCACTGAAATTGCTAGAATAATGTATTGAAAGGCTTTAAACCTCCAAAATACTGATTACTCATCACCCATTACTATTAAAACACCTATGAAAATTAATATCTGGATCAAAATAGTCATTCCTTATACGCTTCTTCTCGCAATAGTCACAGCGGCAATATCTATAATCACCATAAATATAATATACAGACGGATTGATGAAAGGATCGAGGGTCAAATGGAACGAGCCGCAGAGGTAATATCTTCTATGCGGTTCCTTTTGAGCGACGATTTTCTCAGAAACACAAAGATCAATGACGTGGTAGGGGCTGACGTTATTGCCTTTAATACTGATGGTAGTGTTATCGCTACAACTATACCAAGAGACAACCTAAATGAAGTCATGTCAATCCTGAACCTTCCTGATATAAAATCATCACTTTACCAAAACTTCTCTTTAATCAGGGATATAAAATACCAAAATAAACCATATAAAGTTGTATACCGTAAGATGGATTCTGAACTGGTAAATCAAACAAGTCAGACAATTTTAACGCTTATGGTTTCTACGGAGGATATTGATCAGACAAAACGACAATCAGCAATAACAGTCATTTTGGTAGCCATATCTGGCTTAATACTCGTCAATGCGATAGGAAGCCTTATAGCATTTAGCATTACTGTACCTGTGAAGAAACTCGTAAAGGTGACGGAGCGTGTAACTTCTGGCGATCTGACCGTAGAGGCTGATGTAAGAACCCGTGATGAAATTGGGATATTGGCTAAGTCCTTCAATCACATGACGAAAGAATTGAAAGCGTCAAGAGACAAACTTGTGCAATCTGAAAGGTTAGCTGTTTTAGGTCAGATTGCGGCAGGTATCGCCCATGATATACGGAATCCATTGACTTCTGTGAAAATGATAGTCCAGCTTCTTAAAAGAAAATCGCATGATGACGACAGCAAGGAATCGCTTCAGGTCGTGCTTGATGAAATAGACAGGCTTGAGATAATTGTTAGCGGTTTACTGGACTTTGCACGCCCAATGGAACTAAAACTAAGACCAGCTAACGTAATATACGTCATGAAAGAGGTTGTCAGGCTAATGACGCCAAATCTCCGACACAGAAAAATAGAGATTAGCGTAGATGAAGCTAATAATGAATTAATCCACGAAGTGATGATTGACACTGACAGAATGAAACAGGTTTTTATGAATATTATTCTCAACTCTATGCAGGCTATGCCCGATGGTGGAAAAATCATTATCCGCTGTGTTCAAGATAGCGATTCGATACAGATTAACATATCTGATACAGGCATCGGAATGTCTGAGGAAGTCTTAAAACATGCTTATGAGCCATTCTTCTCTGCAAAATCTGATGGCACCGGATTGGGATTGACGAATGTTAAAAAGATTATCGAATTACATGGCGGAGATATTCAGATGGATAGCGCTGAAAATCAAGGCACGAAAGTCATCATCAAAATTAAACGATAGCTATACTTTGAATCATCCAACAGTATCACAATTAGTAATCGTAAAAAAATACATAAACGTTCTAAAAACAACCCCCTAGCCCCCTTTTTTAAGGGGGAATCGTGTGGAGTATTCCCTTTTTTAAGGGGGAATCATGTGGAGTATTCCCTTTTTTAAGGGGGAATAAATCGGGTCATATCAACATTCCCCCTTAGCAAAGGGGGTTAGGGGGTTGTGAAAAACGTTGAAATACTATGTCAAAATGGCATTTTTTAACGATTACAAATAAGGAAAATCTTTCATGGACAAAGTAATTACATGAGCATTAAATAATTAATCGGGTAATAAAATTATCGGGATTTTCTGGATTCCCGTTTTCACGGGAATGACATTTTGCGTGTGTTTGTCATTCCCGTGAAAACGGAAATCCATTCCTAGCTATTACCCGATTATTTATTTAACCTTCATACTTCTGATATTTTTGTGTCCTATTCGCAATGCCCACATGAATATCAATATGCTTTGGCAAGGAGTTTGTTAAATGGATAATTCTGTTGTTTTTGACGTCTATATTCAGGAACTCCAAAAAAACTTATCAACTGGAGTCGCTACGGAACATACATACCGTCATGCTCTAAAGGCATTGATTGAGTCTATCGAAAGCAACATACATGCTATCAATGAACCGAAACATGTTGAATGTGGTGCGCCAGATTACATAATCACTTGTGGAATTACCCCTGTCGGTTACGTTGAAGCTAAAGACTTAGGCGCAGACTTACACAAAGAGGAGAAATCCGATCAGCTAAAACGCTATCGTAAATCACTTAATAATTTGATACTGACTGATTATGTGGAATTCCACAGATACGTGAACGGAGAGCATCGTGAGACCGCTCGAATCGGTGAAATAACGAGGGATAACAAGATACGGAAAAACAAGGAAGGCGTTCTGGCTGTCTCTGATCTGCTAAAGAATTTTCTTGCTGAAGAAACTCCGTCTGTTGGTCGTCCACAGGAACTTGCTAAGAGGATGGCTGATCTAGCACGTATGATATGCACTATCATCAATGAGACTTTCAATCGTGAAGGAGAGACAGAGCTACATGCCCAATACAAAGCCTTTCAAGAGACGCTGATACCCGACCTGAAACCTTCTGAGTTTGCTGATATGTATGCTCAGACTATTGCTTATGGGCTTTTTTCTGCTAGATTGCGTATCCCCGATGGTCATGGGTTCTCACGAGAAAAAGCAAGCTGGAATCTGCCGAAAACTAACCCCTTTCTGAGAAAACTTTTTAATGTGATAGCGGGACCAGACCTTGATCCACGTATCGCATGGTTAGTTGACGACCTTGCTAATCTATTGGCACGCTCTGACATGACTGAGATTTTACGAGATTTCGGCAGACGGATAAGGCAGGAAGACCCGGTAGTTCACTTCTACGAGACTTTCCTTTCGGAATATAATCCAAAGGAACGCATGAAACGAGGTGTTTTTTATACCCCTGAACCTGTGGTTTCCTATATTGTTCGTTCTATTGACTACATTCTGAAAACTCGTTTTGACTGTCCAATGGGTCTTGCTGATCAGAACACAATAATACTTGATCCAGCAGTCGGGACAGGAACTTTCCTGTATTTCGTGATCCAGCGCATTTATGAGACTTTGATCGAGATGGGACAAAAGGGATTGTGGAATAGTTACGTCAAAGAACATCTACTGCCAAGAGTTTTTGGCTTTGAGTTGCTCATGGCGCCTTACACTGTCGCCCATACAAAGTTAGGTATATTGCTTCAAGAGACAGGATATGACTTTTCTGGTGATCAAAGGCTTGGTATCTACCTGACAAACGCTCTTGAGCAGGCGTTTACAAGTGATTCTCACTTAGGTTTTACTGAATTTATTGTTGATGAAGCCAACTCCGCAGACGAGATCAAGCGTGATAAACCTGTTATGGTCATTCTCGGAAATCCACCTTATTCTGTCAGTTCAGCCAATAAGAGCAAGCATCTTGAAGCCCTTATGGACAGCTACAAATCCGCTGTCCGTAGTGAGCGCAATATCCAGCCTTTGTCTGACGACTACATCAAGTTTATTCGCTTTGCACATGATAGGATTGAAAGGACAGGTCACGGTATAATAGGCATGATCACGAATAATTCCTATCTATCGGGGCTTATCCATCGTGGCATGAGAGAGGAATTATTAAAGACTTTTGATGAAATCTATATTCTAAATCTACATGGTAACACACGGACAATGGAAACTGCGCCTGATGGAAGTAAGGATGAGAATGTTTTTGATATTAGAGAGGGAGTTTCTATATCTATATTCATTAAGGATATAGATAAGAATGAAAAGCCTGTTGTAAAGTATTTTGACCTTTGGGGATTAAGAGAAAGCAAATATAGCTATCTTTCGGAAAATGATATTAATACGTCTGAATGGATCGAGATTAAACCTGATGTTACACCTAGCTTTTTCTTTGTGCCAAAGGCATTTGATCTTAAAGATGAATATGAAAAAGGTTGGCGAATCCCTGATATTTTTCCAATAAATGCTGGTGGAATCAAAACCCATCATGATAATATTTTTATAGAATACAATAGATTACAACTTATTGATCGGTTTAAAGATATTGTCTGCAATGAAAATGAGGAGCATTTAAGACAGCATTATGATATAAAAGATACATCAGATTGGAAACTGTCAGAAATCCGTAAAGATATTTCATTAGATAACATTGATAAGATTATATATCCAATATTATATCGTCCTTTTGATATAAGATTTATCTATTATAATCCAAAAATTATTGTAAGGTCACGTCGGCAAGTTATGGATCAAATGACTTTTAAGAATTTATCATTGCTTTGTATGAGGCAAGCTTCTGTAAATGAAACATATTCGCATCTTAGCATTTCCAACTGTATAACAGATAATCGCAATTTTTATAGTAGCAAAGGAGCATTAAGCGTATTTCCTCTCTACATTTACAATGACCAATCAGTAGGTAAGCATGATCTTTTTGCATCAAGCAAAGATGAACGTCAACCAAACCTTTCACCAAAATTCATCGCCTTTGTAAAAGAAAAACTAAGTATGGAGTTTATCTCAGATGGAAAAGGCGATATGCAGAAAACATTTGGTCCGGAGGATATACTCCATTACGCTTATGCAATCTTCCATTCTCCGACTTACCGTGAGCGATACGTCGAATTTCTCAAGATAGACTTTCCCCGATTGCCGATAACCTCTGACCGTGAGCTTTTCAAAGCCCTTGCAAACAAAGGCGAGGAATTGGTATCATTACACCTTATGGAGTCGCCTGTATTGAATCATCTTATCACAGGTTTTCCCATCAGTGGAACAAGCGATGTTGAGAAAGTTCGTTATGTTGATCAGGAACCGGGGCGTGTTTACATCAACAAAGATCAATATTTCGATGGCATTGATCCAGAGCTATGGAAATTCCAGATCGGCGGGTATCAAGTATTGCATAAATGGCTGAATGACCGCAAAGGACGAAACCTCTCGTTTGACGACCTTTTCCATTATCAGAGAATAGTCATTGCCCTGAAAGAGACGATTCGTCTAATGAAAGAAATTGATAGCTTGATACCAAAGTTCCCGATTGAGTAATCATTAAAAAATACAAAAAATGCAACAAAAACAATTCCCTAACCCTATGAGCGTCAAACCAAAGGAATTTGACAATTCCCCCTTTAGCTAAACTTTTCTTTACCCACAAGTCTATAGACCATTGTAGATAGAGGATTTATAACCCCCTTTTAGCTAAAAGGGGGTAGGGGGAATTTGATTAAATAAACTATATATCTGAATGAACTTACCAAAGGTATTTTGGTATCTCATCAACAACGCCACTAATATTTATGAATGTCTCTTGATCCGAAACCTTAATCAAATCTCCCTTAATCCCTCTTTAGCTAAAGAGGGAAAAGACTTGGTTTCCACAATATCCATGACTTGTGGGTAAAGATTAGTTTAGCTAAAAGGGGGAATTTGATTAATTAAACAAACTATAAATATTAATAAATCTATTCAAAGGTATTTCGGCATATTACCAATAACTCTATTGATATTTTTGAGTATCTATTGAACCAAATGATCCGAAACCTTAATCAAATCTCCCTTAATCCCTCTTTAGCTAAAGAGGGAAAAGACTTGGTTTCCACAATATTTATGATTTGTGGGTAAAGATAGTTTAGCTAAAGGGGGGATTTGATTAATACTATCGTATCAAAATTATGTTACAATATAATAAAGGACTAAAAGAAAACTCCAGATCACTCCGCAATAATATGTTTGTTCTTTGGCTATCGCGTCGAACGATGCTGAAAGACTGCTCTGGTCAAAGATAAGAAATAGACAAATAAAAGACTATCGCTTCATTAGACAGAAAGTCATAGGTAATTATATTGTTGACTTTTATTGTCCTAAAGCGTGTTTGATTATTGAGCTTGATGGTGGTCAGCATTATACTGATAATGGTATGCAAAAAGATGAGTTAAGGGATAAATTCTTGGTAGGACTTGGTTTCAGAATTTTAAGATTTTCAGATCGTGATGTTTTGAAAAATATCAATGGAGTCATTGATGAGATATTAAAGTATTTATGAATTAAGTTTACCCTAAATCAAATTCCCCCTTCCCCCTTTTAGCTAAAAGGGGGTTATGAATTCTTTATCTATGGTGGTTTACAGACTTATGGGTAAAGATTAGTTTTTTAATGGGAATCATAAGGAGTGTAGATGCAACAAAATCAAGGGATTACGTGGCGTTCTGTTCTGATAGGGGCGCTGCTGATTCCACCAAATGCGTATTGGTTACTTCAACTTGAAATGGCTTGGGGCGGTACATATCCCTCTGTACTTACGCTTCTACTCAATGCAGTCTTTAGCCTTCTGATAGTGGTTGGTCTAAATCTGCTCGTAAAGCGTTCTTTTCCCAAATCGGCACTGAGTTATGGGGAACTTTTGATCATATATATTATGCTGGCAGAAGGCATGTCTTTATGTGGATGTGATGTGGTGCAGACGTTGACACATATAATTGTTACACCATATTGGTATGCCACGACAGAAAATGAATGGGCTGAAATATTCCAGCCCTATCTTCCAAAATACTTTACTTTGGCTGATAAGAACGTTATCAGAGGATTTTTTGAGGGAGATTCTTCTTTCTGGAATCTTGAATATATTAAAGCATGGCTGACGCCCATAACTGTATGGATGGGATTCATTGTCATATTGATTTTTACAATGTTTTGCATAAATACCATTCTGCGAAAACAATGGGTTGAGCGTGAACGTCTGGCATATCCAATTGTACGCCTTCCTCAAGAAATGGCTAGAGGCGGTGGGACAACGGGTATTTTCCGAAACAAGACAATGTGGATAGGTTTCGCCATTGCGGCAGGGATTAATCTCATTAATGGCATAAACTATCTATATCCCGCAGTTCCGTATATACCTGTAAAGCAACAATGGATATTTCAATTCACTGATAAACCATGGAATGCAATAGGCTGGATGCCTGTGGCTTTTTATCCTTTTGTATTGGGAATTGGCTTTCTGATGCCTCTTGACCTTTCTTTTTCATGCTGGTTTTTTTATTTGGTCTGGAAAGCTGAACAAGTAATTGGAAGTGCGGTTGGCGTCGGTTTAGCAGGATACCCATTTTATGGTGAGCAGGCTACCGGAGTCTGGATAGGAATCTTTGTTTTCACAATCTGGATCACCAGAAATCACTTGAAGCACGTTTTTATATCGGCATTTGGAAAAATATCTCAGGAAGATGATAAAAATGAGCCAATGCCCTATCGAGTTGCGCTATTAGGACTCGTAATTGGTATGGGATTACTTATAATTCTTTGTAATCAGATGGGCATGGCAGTATGGATGGCGCTGGTATATTTTATAATTTACTTTGCTCTTGGTGTAACCCTCACACGTATTCGTGCAGAATTGGGTCCTCCGGTACATAACCTCTACCTTGCTGGACCTGATTATTTTATTACCCGTATCACTGGAACTAGGGCATTAGGGGCAAAAAATCTAACTGCAATGACGCTTCTATACTGGATCAATGCGGAGTCTTATCGTAGTTCGTCTATGCCTCATCAAATGGAGGGAATGAAATTAGCAGAAGGCGGACATTTTAATCCCCGCAGATTAATTATTGCTATTCTTGTTGGGGCATTTGTGGGCGGTCTTTCATGCTTTATTGCGGCGATTCAGTTCGGATATAGCTTGGGGTCTGATGTACGATTTGGTGGTCCAGCAAAATGGTTTTCAATAGGCGGATTTAATCGGCTTGCATGGTGGTTGTCATATCCTCAAAATACTGATTTTTTGGGACTTGGAGTCACTGCATTTGGGTTCATTTTTAGTCTGGCGCTGTTAATCATGCGGATGCGCTTTTTCTGGTGGCCATTTCATCCGATTGGATATGCCATTGCTTATTCATGGGATATGAATCTTCTTTGGTTTCCAATTATGTTGAGCTTTATAGCCAAGACGATAATTCTTCGATATGGTGGATTTAGCCTTTATCGTCGGACAATACCGCTTTTTCTGGGATTTATTTTGGGTGAGTATATGATGGGTGGAATATGGAGTATATTGGGTATAATATTAGGAAGACCAATGTATGCCTTTTGGGTATAAGGAAACAACAAAATGAACAGGGAAATTTAAATCGTTAGGATGAAAATATATTTTCGATCCTATGTCACATTTTCACCTTTTTTGGTGTCTATATATGTGAGGACTATAATGATGGATCGCTATTCCAAAATTAGGTTGATATGGAGTCGTAGAAAGAAGAATTAAAGTAGATTTCTCCTGAAAGCTTCTAGCCAAACATTTCTTTACCTTTCTTTATTTGCGACTCCATAACTATTCTTATATTTCAAAAGTAAATTACTTGGTAACAAAGAAAGGAGTATATGATGAAACGTTTTTCTGTTTGTATGTTGTTATCCTTATGTGTTGTTTGGTTGTTGGTATTTTCTGTAACCAGCTTTGCGGAAGAAGGTAAATGGACAAAAAAAACAGACATATCCATTGGAAGATGGGCTTTTGGCACAAGTGTCGTAGATGGGAAAATCGTAACTGTTTAGCCCCTCCTTTTATCAAGTTGGCACAGGAGTTGTGTCAGTTAGAAGAACGCCTGTTGGGAGATTGGCATGGTAACGTCGAATGATTTCCATCGTTGCTTTAATCGCAAAGCATCTC
>Ga0247841_10008962_pt1 | contig 14163 bp, 7 predicted proteins | sample LaCruzMarch2015__2_FD_192410 | JGI IMG/M metagenome (GOLD analysis project Ga0247841, IMG submission 192410) | Freshwater microbial communities from meromictic Lake La Cruz, Castile-La Mancha, Spain - LaCruzMarch2015_18m | ecosystem: Environmental > Aquatic > Freshwater > Lake | place: Spain...
ATCTTCTATTGAGCTCAGCTACTATTGCTTTATGGCGCGATGAAATTTGAGTACTATTATGGTCTAAAGTTCTAACTGAATCAAGTTCTTCAATCAAGTCACCCAAACCATTTTCCATCAAAGGATTTTTCTTAAGTTCACCTTTATATTGTTTTTCCAATTCTGCTCTTCGTGCTTCACTTTCCTTTGCTTTTCTTCGCATATCTTCCATATTGGCCATAACTAAAAGAAATAAAATTAGTTTATAAAATTAATTATGATTGAAAGTAATTAATTAAACAGCTGGAAGAAATTTACAATAACCACCACTATCTTCGTTAACGCAGTCATATGTCCCATCTTCATCACCCGGACCTACAAAGCCAAGTGACCTGCAATCAAAGTTAATCGACATTACAATTCCGCCAAAAGCAGAAGAACAATAAAATTCTCGAAGATAATTTGAATAAGATCCCGAAAGACAACGATCTGAAAATGATTTAATTGATCGTGTCGAAGCATCAAATCCATTAACTGTTCCAGCGACATTATAATTCTGTCCAAAAAGAAGAATTGAATCTGGAGTTGATGTATCGCTGTCAGTACAAGTCGGAACAATTGTTCCTAAAGGAGTAGTAGTTATCGCCGCACAAATATTATTAAAACAAGTCAATCCAGTAGGACAATCAAGATCAGATGCACATGAGGAACACCTACCGAGCGAATTAGTAGTACCTCCGCTAATGGCTGAACTCACAGCCGCCTTATCAAAAGTATCAATCAAAGGATAATTATTTACATTCAAACAACAAAGACCATTTGATGGAACGGCAACTTCATTAGATAAAACCTTACTATACAAACATAAGTCTATGTCGTTTACACTTCCATCCCCATTAAGATCTCCTCTTCTTTGCCCATCAGAGCAAACAATAGATCTCCCATTGCAAGACTCCGTCGAGGAAGTAGGAGTGCAAAGACCAGTACTAGAACTGCAACTTCCAGAAGCACAATCTAAATTGCCAATTAAACTATTTGACCACTCTCTGCATCCGTCCAAGTTATAATCCAAACAAGTTTTATACTGGCTAGCACTGGTGCAGGTATGAACAAAATTTTGAGAACACACACCATCAGTACATGTCTTTGGTAAACAAGCACGATCAGAACATCCATTCGGGCAAAATACATCAAGGAATTTCATAGCGCCGCCATCATCACAATAACCTTCCATCAAATACTGACTAGAAGGAAATACCTGTCGAGAATCACTATATGAGCAGGTATCTAGATTTTTAGTTGTTCCACCATCAGGAGTAAGATAGCCTGAAAGTTCTATATTTTTTCCATCAAGATAAGTTGGAGTCGTATCACTATCCACACAAGTAGATGACCGACAAACACCGAGAGAACATCCATTCGGGCAATCAATCTGAGAAAATTTCATAGTACTGCCATCGCAATAAGCCTCACTTAAATATATAGTCGAAGGATGTGCACCAGAACCGTCGATAAGGGTACATGTATCCAGGTTATCTGTTATTCCTCCGTCTAAACTAACAGAACCATAAGTATAAGGATTTATTCCGTTTGCATGTAACGAATCAACATCCGTATCAATACAAGACTGACCCACAACTAAAGTGCTAATATCATCATCGCTAAAAACACGATTATACATTCGGAAATCATCAATATCGCCCTTGTAACTTAATGGCGAATTAAACACATAATTCGTCCCGCTAATCATACCCTTTCCAATTCTTAGATGCAAGTTAGATAAAGAAGATGGAGTAATTCCAACAGAACTGACCATACTCTTGTAAACTCCATCAAGATATAACTTTCCAGTCTGACTAGTATAATCATAAGTCATAACAGCAGAATGCCAATTGTTATCTATCGAACCAGTATAATCAGTATATGCAGCACTTTTGTCTTTAAACAAACTATTTAAGAACCAATCTGCTGAACCAATCGGACCAGAATATCTAAAGGAAAATGCATTATTAATATTAGAAAAAATAGTTTCCGTCGGGAAAGAACCCAATGAAAAGATTAAACTGTCCCATTGCGGATTTCTAAACCAAACAATAACTGATAATCCATTAGTATAAGAAGACAAATCAAGCCCAGATTTCTTAATATAATTCACATTCGTTCCATCAAAATTATAAGCCTTACTACCCTGTATTCCATAATTTATAGACGTTAAACTACCAAATATGTTAGCATCAAGATTATTTCCAGAACTGTCCTCAACAACACCTGTCGCAGATCCACCGTCGAAAGAATAATGAATTATTAAGTCGTCGTCGAAACAACTGATCCCAACACAATCATTTACGCAAACTCCGCTTATACAGGTTCGACCTGATGGACAAATTCCATTGCAAGTTCCTCCACAACCATCAATATCACCACAAGATCTTCCAGCACAATCAGGAGTACATCCCGGCCCACCACTATCAACACAAACTCCAAGACGACAAATTTTTCCACCATAGCACTTATGAGTATCACGTTGGCAATTTATATCAAAGAGACAAGTATGAGTAGTTTCATTACAAATCTGACTTGGCATGCATTCAATATTCATGGTGCATGGATTTCCAGAATCTGGAGGAACTTGATAATTTGTATTTTCTAAATTTAAACTTGCTAAGATATCTGCCTGTGCACTCTGCCCGTTGCTGCAAATCATTTTTGGCGCAATAGAAATAGTTTTTATTGTTCCCAAACCCGACGTGGTGTCGCTGTCGACGGTATAAACCTTGCTTGAAACTTCATTGAGCGTTCCGTCCTCATAAGCACTAGCAGAATTTCCAGAGCTGTCCGTAAAAATAATTTTCATTCCTTGAATAGAACCAGAGCCTTGTCCTCGAGAAACTGCAACCTGAATAGAATTATCCGCTAAAACAATTGTATGGTCGGGATCAATTGAAAGATCCAAAGAAAATTTATCAAGGCACACGCCCGTCGTCGATTGCTTCACAAAATTCAAAATTATCGCCGCAACCATGCCGACAAGAACAATAACGAGCACAATTATCAAAACCGTAGCAATTACTGTCGACTGTGAACGTTTGTTACCAACTCTCTTCATTGCATTAATAGAATTATTTGGTTTATAAAACTAACTTTTAAAACTAGAAATAAAATAGATAGAGTTTGTAATAATTATAAAATGACAACTAAACGAAACGTTTATAAATAAGAATATCCTCGATAAAATATGTTATCTAGCACACAAGGAATAAATTTTAGAAGTTTAACTCTTGCAGCAATGCTAGCAAGTCCGCTACCAGCGTCGGCAATTTCACCAACTCCTCTTCCACAACCTAACACGCCTACACCTTGTTCTACACCACTACCAAATCCACACACGCCTTCTCCAAATCCGACGCCAAATCCAACCCCCATAGCAACAGAAATTCCTTCTCACGAAACACCGGTTCCAGTAAAATGGAACGAACTTAGTGTAATTTACTTGAGAAATGGAAGAGAAAGAGTTAATCCTTCTGAAATTGAGAGACCTTATGGAATCGAGATAACTGCTGGAGGATCGAGAGACAGATTAACGATAAAATCTTTGGGGGCAACCAACTCAACACTATCATTATTGAGAACAAATGCAAATTTAGAATTAATTTCTTGCGATGTTCCTATCGAAAGAATAGTGGCAAACTATATTGGCAACGCAAGACTATCAAATAACACCTATGGTGCCCAAACACAACCAACCGATATAGAACTAACTGGCTCGAATCCAAATCCTAAAAGAAAATCAACGATTCGCGCATCAGGAATAAAATTAGGAAACGTCGACGCTAAATCAACAGCTTTCAGACTAATTGAATCCTCATCAAGAGTAAAAAACTCTCACGGAAACAAAGAATTTCAAGAGGGAGGAATCCAAGGCAATGAAATTTATCCCGGATCAGTTGAAGTAGTCAGAACAAGAGGAGCCGGAATAACTGGTAAAACAATGTACGGGATAATAGAAAAAATCGACGCAAGAGGTCAAGTTGCAATAGGAAATTTAAGAGCAGCAGACATAACCTTAAGAGATTTAATTTCGGATGCCACTAATTTTTCACTAAACGTCGTCGGAGGAGATATCAATTCAGATGTAAGCGGATATGGAAGCATGAGAATGAATACAAGACTAATGAACTTTGGCGGCGTTCATTATGGAGGAAATGTTGGAAAATTGCATGATTCCTCGACGAGCCCTTCTGTTTTCACCGCTGAAACAGGTTCAGTATATTCACGAGCAAATAGAAACGACGGCCTGTTTGATTCATATGGAACTTTAACACTCGACTCACCAAAACCAGGAAAAAGTTCTAATGGTAGAGATTCGGGAAACTACGGAGCTGGATGGGCAACAAAGTTTAATCCCGGAAGAGACAAACATTGTGAAGAGCAAAAAAGGTTTGAATATTTGGGCCAAAGGCCGAAAAGTTTGAATTTACCTCGAGCAAATATTGGAACCCGTGGAAGATAATTTATTTTTTCATAGGACGTCTTAAATCTTCTCTTAACTTAGCAATTCTTTCTCCACCCTTGACAATTAAGTTTTTGGCCTTAGTTCTCATCTCCAGATAAAATGGATCTTGATCTCCATACTTCGAAGCATAAAATATGCAGTATGTTACAAAAGTTTCAACACTTGCTCGATTATAATCATTAAGACCATCAACTTTAATTCTAAGCAAAATATCATCCCTCTCTCGAGAATTTTCAACCATAATAAAAATAGAATTTAACCATTAATAAAAATTGTTGTAGCAAAATAGCTACATTCAAAATAAAAAGTTTAGCTATTAAGTATATAATACTGTCTCGTCGAATCCGAAGAAGGAGTAGTCCCGCTACAATATCTTGCCTTCCAAGGATTATGTGGATACGAACTCAAGATAGTTATTTCATCGTCCCCAGTGACGAAATCACAGACACCATTATAGGCAAATTCGAATGGTTCATTCAAACCAGGAATTCCATTATTAATACTTGCAACATAAGCTCCATCAACTTCAGTATCAAATCGTATCAGTTCATGATTTCCTTCAGCATTATGACTCCACAAAACAATATCATAATATGCACCAACATTATCCTGACCTCTTACAATTTTTATTCCTGGAACATCATAACTTCCGACGCTATCAATAATCGGCTGCCGATTCTGTGTCAAAGGAATTCTAACATTTCTAGTTCCATAAGGGGTCAGAGAAGAACCAACATAAACTCTGTCAGTCATATCTGCTTGGTTCCCATCATTACTCACATAGGTCACATTAATTATTAAGTAAGCTTCATTCGTCGGAGTCACCTGTCTAGCACATACACCTAAAGCGCTGTTACAATAATAATCAGATCCATAATTTTTACAGTTGTAATATCCAGCACTCACAACGCCAGAAGAATTTGTACAATAATATTCATAAACATAATTCGCATCATAACATCTATCGGTATAATTTCCTAGAATCCCATTTAATCTTCCAGTTGCCGTTCCCTGAATAAAATAATTAATTCCGAATGGAACATTTGAAACCGGACTTCCGTCGCTGTCAACACAGTTTAAAGATGGCGCAGCATTACAAACACCAGCCGTGCATCCATATGTACAAGTCTGTTTCAATCTATTATCAACAGCATTCGAACAATAACTATTTACAGTTCCAGGTAAATTACAAGTGTAAGTTCTGTAGTTTTGGAAAACATTTCCGGCGTTACATGTTTCAGTTCCAGGAATATATCCGTCGGTCCCGCACTGCGAATCAATTGTACAATTTATTGTTGGCGTCGGATTACATGCACCATTAGTACATCCATAATCGCAAGTTTGATTTAATCTTAGTCCTACCGAATTTGAACAAAAACTATTTGCCGTCCCGGCATTATTACAGTTATAAGTTAAATAATTCTGATAAACATTTCCATTCTGACAAACTTTATCTCCATTCCAGCTATCATTTCCGCATTGTGAACTCGTTGTACAATTTACCGTCGGTTTATAACATGCACCATTAACGCAAGTATATCCGCTATCATAATAAGGACCTAAATTCTGACAATCAACGTCGACAAAAGCTACATTTCCACTCGCGTTAGTACAAGAATATTCTCTCAGATAATTTATTCCGTCAATAGGAGAAACGTAACAGTAGTCAGTATAATTTCCGAACCATCCGTATTTTGGATATCCTTCCGCTATACCTTTAGTAAATATATCATTATAATTAAATCCAAATGGACTATCTGTATCAGTGCAAGTTTGCGCTGGCGTCGGTATACAGGTTTTGCTTCCTAACTGATCACAAATCTGATTAGTAGGACATGTTTGTTCTGTTCCCCATTCTAAACATCCATCATTATTATAATCTCCGCACACACGGAAAGAATTTAACATCATACAATTTCTTTCTCCAGCAAAATTACAAGTATTGGTGCAAGTAGGTTTTGGAACACAGGCTCCATCTTGACAAGTAAAGTTCGACCCAAATGAGATACTACAACTATATCCGCCAAGTCTTACATTTCCACTGGCATTCGTGCAAAGATATTCTATAACTTGATCAGAATTTCCACAAAAGTCAGTATAATTCCCAAATATTCCATCTCTCTCATTAACGCCGACCGCCGTTCCCTTAACCGTCAAGTTCAATCCAAAATTTCCAAATGGGTTAGAAATACCATCGCTGTCAGTACAAGTTAGTCCATTACAATTTCCATTTGTACATCCGTTCACACAAGTTTGTTTCAATGTTAAAACTGTTGAACTAGAACATGAACTTTGAATTGTGCCGCCATTATTACAAGTATAAGTTGTATAATTCTGATAAGAATTTCCGCTCTGACAAACAGGATTTCCGACGAAACCATTTGTTCCACAATCAGAATTTGCAAGACATCTTATCGCTGTTCTCTGGCACGAACTATTTACCGTCCCAGGCAATATACAAACATCTTGCGTAAAAAGATTATTGTCATCACATTCTGCATTATTAAAACATGAAATTCTATCGTGCATGCAATAGCTAGTTCCAAGACCGGGTAGAATACAACGATCTAAAGTATGCGCTTCATTATCATTACATTCTCCGTCGTTCATACACGCAATATTAATATGTCGGCAAGAACTGTTTATTGTTCCAGGAAATACACAAACATCTTGCGTTCTTGTATTCCAATCATCACAACCCAAATCAGAATAACAAACAATAGGTTGTCCTAAACAAACTCCATTCGAACATCCGCTCGCGCAATGTTGCTTTAACGTTAGAGAAGTTGAATTAGAACATGAACTCGAAGAAGTTCCAGGAAGATTACAACTGAAAGAAATATAATTTTGATAAACGTCTCCATTCTGACAAACTGGATTTGTTCCAACAAAACCATTTGTTCCACATCCCAAATCATTTAAGCAAGTTACATTTACTAAAACACACGAAGCGCTGTTTCCGCTCTCGACACAAGCTTCATTTGAATTACAAATTCTAACCGGAGTAATATTTGTTTGAGATGAACAAACGTTAGAATTGCATATTGGATTTGTTGTTTGATTAATAACTGTTGAAATATTTCCCGTCGGCAAAGAACTAATTAAACATTTTAATCTTGAGGTTTGAGCACCGCAATCAGAATTAACAGAGCAAACTATAGAAGTTGAATTAACACAAACCCCGCTCGCACTGCAACTGTATCCATTTCCACATTGATTATTATCCGTACAACCCTGGCAATTTCCATTATAACAAACTTCGTTAGGAAAATTACAATCACTATTAACATCACACTCATCGCCTTCTAATTTACATGTTCCGCCCTCACAGTAATATCCATTTCCGCATTGTGAATCAGAGGTACAACTTTTGCACGAACCGCTTCGGCAAACTTCGTCAGGAAAATCACAATCATTATTGTTATCGCATTCATATCCAGAACTTCCACCAGAAGTATAACCGCCTAAGTCTATTGCTCCACCGCAAACACCACAGTCAATTCCAATTACTGGATAATTTCCGCATCTTCCTCTGCAAAACTCTGTCGCATTAATCATTGAATTTGAATTTGGAATTATATTAATATTGTTATTTGCATCAGAAACACTCGTCTGATTGAACGCACTCATCAAAAGCCATACAATCGCAATCAAATCTAAAATTAACAAAATCCCCAAAAGCACGACGAGCAAACCGCTTTGTGATTTTCCAGTAGTCAATATCTTTTTCATTTTATGTAACTTTGAAGTTACATTCCCTTTAAAAACTTTTAGGATAAATTTTTCATTCCCGTTCAGTAGAGTATAAAATTAAATTTTTTAAAAAAATAAGTAAAAAAATGTTTCACTCATTGAGGATGAATAAAAACATTTCCATCAATTAAAAATAAATTTTCTGAGATAAAAATAAAATAAAAATTAAACTTCTAGAGCAGAAAAATTTAAGAGAAAAATTATACCGTAGGAGTACTCGAAATAGGAACGCATCCAACTCTTGCAACATTATCCCGCCAAGCGGATCCTATAGCACAATTAACATTATATGGTGAATCAGTAAACCAAACTCTAACATCATTATTTGGTCCAAAAGGTGTTGTACCATCTCCCCAACCAGTTCCGGGAGACATACGAGTTCTACCGCCTACGGTTTGATCATAGGTCATACTCTCGAGAGAAGCAAATTCGCACCTTACAATACATCCAGTTCCAGAAGCACAATTATAAGTACTAAAACTAAAGAAGGGATCAAGAGAAGGAGTTATAGTAGTAAAAGAAGAGGTAGTAGATCTACGTTCACAATAACTAGTACTTGAGTCATATATATGAGCATCAAACCAACCTGATCCCTTTCGTAAATTAGCTTTTTCACCTGAAAATGAAGTAAGTCCAAGAAGACGAAGCACAGTATTTGAATATTCTACGCCCTTAACCTGTATGTTTGATGAAGATGGATAATTTGCTCTGCATGTCGCACCACCAGTTGCAGCTACTTCTTTTATTTTACATCCAGCATCACAACTCATATCGATGTAACTATAATTAGCTCTGAAATCCTTTGATGGACAATTAGAAACACATTGATTATTTGAACATTTATATCCTCCCGCAGTATTACAATTTCCACAACTTCCCCCACATCCATTATCACCACATTGCTTTCCAGCACAACTAGGTTGGCAAACATAACAGGTATGATCACGTAAATCTACACAAGTCTGCCCAGAAGGACAAGGAGTTGTACAAGTAATAATATTTCCACATCCATCATCAAAAGAGCCACAATGTCCCGCACAAGCTGAAGAAGTTAAACATGTTCTTCTATAACATCTAGCAGAACACGAAAGTAAATCATTTGGATTTTGAGATTTACAATACCATCCCTGCTTTCCATCGCTATAATTCATAGGCATAAAAACAGAAAGATATGTTCCTCGACTATTTAATTCAAACCCTCCGCCAATAACATATTCTCCAGCACTACAATTTGCATAAATTTCAGTCACAGGATTTACTACTCTGTTTTCTACAGTTCTAACACTAATTGAAGGATATGGTCCTATGCTCGGATGGGAGCCTAAAGAAGAGGCACTAATTTGAGGAGATGAAGTAACAAAATAATCAGAGGGTTCATAACTCGCATAATAATAATCGCCAGTATTAAAGGGTTGCGGAAAAGTAAGGGGATCGTAACCATCTCCATCATAAATTGTAAGTGGCTGAGACAAAGGAATGGTAGACATCTTTTGAAAACTTACTGAATTGCTTAATGAAAAACCTGCACCGAGGATATAATTTGCGTTGCTAGGATATGAAGAAGGACTAGTAAAAAGATAAGAGTAATAATAGGGATTAACATAAGATACCTTCTTGAAAACATCTGTGCTCGCCATTTGAGTACAATCACCCGTCTCATCATCCCATTGAACGCATACACCAGGATCGTAACTTGTAGATAATGAACCAAAAGTAGATTCATGATTGAACTGATTGCAACAAATAGCATAAGTATCTACATTCTGAGATTTTCCATTATCGAATTCAACCTTCCAAACATTAGTCAAAACGCCACCATAAAGTGTCCCCGTGTTACCATTATATATATCATCCAAACTATCATCAAAAGTAGAGCTAATTATATGATCAGGACAATTAGAGGAACAACTTTTTTGATTAAATCCCCCGACAACTAAAAACTCATCTGGATTGCAAGATGCACTTAAACCAGAATTTTTAACAATACGACAATAATGAACTGAGGGTGCTCTAGCTTGACATATTAAAGAAGTTAAGTTACAAACCTGTCCGCTAGGACAATCGCTATCAGTTAAGCATTGAACACAATTTGCATTAAAAGGATTACATTTTGGTTGACTAACTGCACAATTTTGAGAGTTACTCCAAAATAAACAGCCAGTGCTTGCATCCAAAGAACACAGTTGATACTTTTGCTTAAAGACATCATTAGGATCGCATCTTCTCTGTCCAACCGCTGAACAAGAATTGCTACAGGGACCCGCAGTACTTGTAACATTCACGCCACCACCGACGAGAGAAATATTCGTCGGAGCACGATAAACAACTCCCAAAGATCCCAAAGGAGTTTTATTTTGAACATAACTAAGACTATTATTCATAAAAAAACGGTCATTACCAACAGAAAGGAGATTAAGACTTAGAGAAGCCAAATCAGTTTTACCTTCCAAATTAAATCCTTCAATCAAATCAAGACATCGAATTGATTTAGAACTAACACCGGAATTAACTAAGTTACAATTAGCTATGTAAGGATATCCTGAAATAATAGAACTAACATCGAAACGAGAAAGATTATACACCAAACCTAAATTTAAGTCTTGTATTAACGCATTAGTAATCCATCCGGTTGCATTCAAAGGTGTAATAGACAATAAAGATTGACTCGTTCCACCAACGACGCCAGAAACATTTTTCAGACCAAAAACAAATTTAACTGCTGGAGTCGGATTATCATTTATACATTTATGTTCGGCATTTACACTATATCCATTCTCACAAGCAGTGCAAAAATTATTACAACCACCGAATAAATAATTCAAAACACCGTCGTCGCAAACCTCTCCAGAGTCAATAACACCATTCCCACACTGCGTCGGCGGAGAAGTTCCACAAAATCCTAAATTTTGACCAAGATGACTAGATAAAAAATCAGTATCCGCAGGATCGCCAAGAGTCCCACTACTATCCGCATCAGCACAGCAAATATTTGCCGGCTCAGGTAAAGCAATAACACCAGCCAATAAATCTCTCAGCAAACAAACATCATTTGCATCAATCACATGATCATTATTCAAATCGCCTCTTGACTGTCCATCTGGACATCCTGTTAAAGTTCCACAAGAATTTGATATCGGAAGACATCTATTCAAATCTCCAACCGTCGCCGGAGCATAACCACCAGCACAGTTACAAATCGTCGGACTATTACAATGACTAACACTATTTGTTGAACCTCCATCGCATTCCTCAGTTCCCTCTTTTATTCCATTTCCGCAAACCGCCGTCGGCGTTGTTACACAATAATCCTTGTAAATGCAATATCCCGAAGGACCACATTTGCAATAACCTGGAACCGTGGTGCAATCTTCAGGACCCCAACATGCCTGCGTCGGTGGAATACATCCCGGACAGCTAGAACAAACATTACATTTGAATCCCAAAACATTCCAATCACCGCAATGCGTCGAGCACCAAGAATCATGAGTAAAACTTATCGTGTCTTTTGTATCTAAAAGTTTATTCTCACCCTTATATTTTACAATCGGAACAATATCTATTGATCTTAATTTAGCCCCGCTTCCGTCAACGCTACCACTAAAACCATTCGTAATTAAATTATTCTCACCAACAAAAGAATAAAGCTGATATTGATTTTCACCGACGGGAGAAACCTCTTTCGTAAAAAGCGCGCCGGAATAACTATTGAATGTTGTTCTTATTCCTGCAAGCTCACAAGAACTTCCGCCCGTTCCCCGCGAAACTTTTATCACAGCACCGCCGTCGTTATAAACATAAACATAACTTTTATCCAAACTCAAAGTCATCGCCAAACCGCACGCGTTCAACGGCAAAACATCATCACTGTTGTTAACAAAATTAAAAATCACAATTGCAATAATTCCAACGAGAGAAATAACAATGGCAATAATCAAAACCTGTGTCACAATTTGAGACACTCCCCTCTTTCCTCTTTTAAAATCCATGATTACCACAAACAAAACCCATTTATAAATATTTCTTCACAAAACAATTAAGAAAAATTCTTTAATAGATATTAGAAATTCTGTAAAAATCAAAAAGATTCGAAACATTCCCACCCATTTTCAATCAGTCAAAAAAATAAAATTCAAAAAGAAAAATAAATAAAAAATAAATAATTAAGCTGCGATAGGTATCTCGCTAGCTACGTCACACTCTTGATCTTGACCCTTGTCATCACTAATAGTTCCAGCGACTTTTATTGTATATGTCTTACCAGTGGTCGTATAATCACTGATATTAGCATAACTATTTGAGCCTTGAGTTGCTGGAAGAGGAGTTGTAATTTCCCTCGTAGTAGTTGTCGTGCCATCAAAAACCAACAACTTCAAACTCTTCAAAGTAGCACTATCTGCTCCTCGAGTAACAATAACACTAATGTTTTTGGTAACAGAATCAATAGCGGGCTGCGACAAAGTCAGACTTAAATCCTGACAGTTATATGAAATCTTATTAGCACTATTAGTCACGAACTTATTTACAACATAAGCCAAAACAGCAACCAATGCAATAACTAATAAAATTATCAGAACTGTAGAAATAACAGTCGATTGCGCTTTTCTTGTTTTCATTTTCATCCTCCTTTCAAAAAACTTAATATGATAATAACCAATTTCACAGGTTTAAATAACTTACTCTTCTCGATTATATAAATCAAGCAAACTAAAAAAATCTTTTTGACTCATAACTTTGTCCGCCTCGCTCAGTCCCCTTTGCTCGGCGAGTTTCATAAAAGCGGTTGGTTTATACCCACGTTTTCTTAATGAAACTATCGTCGGTAATTTCTCATCATCCCAACCCTCATAATCTCCGCGTTCAATCGCCGCAACAATTTTTCTCTTCGACAAATCAAGATCACTAAATTTAATTTTTCCAATAAAAAAAGTCCAAGGAAATTTATTTTCAACTCCGAGAGCGGCATACATTAATTTCTGTCTCTTAGCATTATCCATATGATCTTTTCCTCGAATAATATAGGTCATCCCATATTCGATATCATCTGCCGTAACAGAAAGATTCATTAACGGCCAAACTCGAAATTTCTTTTTTTGCCGAGGATGTGGATGCTCATTTATTCTCGCGAGCGGAAAATCTCTCATCGCCGGATTCGGATCCTGCATTCCAGATTTAAATCTTAAAACTGCCTCGCCTTCTTTGTAATTTGTTTTCTTTTCCTTTGAAAGCATATTTTTCCATCGGTCAAGATTTTCTTTTGTAGAAATTTTCCTGCAAGGACAATCTTTTTTTCCGTCGGCAAGTTTCTTAAAATTTTCAGTGGAACAGGTGCAGACGTAAGCATCACCAGACATAATTAATTTTTCAGCATAATCATAATAAATTTTCAATCTTTCCGACTGAATAATATATTCAGTAACTTTATTCTCAAAAAGCCAATCACAATCTTCTTTTATTGCTTTGTAAGCATCGGGCGAAGTTTTTTCAGGATTCGTATCTTCAATTCGAACATAAAATTTTCCACCATACTTTTTAAAATAAAGATAGCTGTACATTGCCGCAATTATATGTCCAACATGCAACGGTCCCGACGGCGCCGGTGCAAATCTCATAACAACTCCTGATTTTGGAACATTCGGCAATTCCGGAAGTCCTTCACGATGCTCTCGCTCGCTCGTCATATCTCTTAATTGGTTAAATTCTTTTTCCTGCTCTTCAAGTTTCATCCGCGAAACTTCAATTGAAACTCTCGTAACCGTTGGCATAACTTCTTTAACATCTTCGCGTTTCAAACCCTCGACAAAAAGCGCAGACACAACAGCTCCCGGATTCGCCTTCCCTTCGTGAGCAATCGCATTCTTCAGCGCATATGCGCGAATTAATTTCTCGTTAATAATATCTTTTGGCATAAACAATCAAAA
>Ga0247841_10008964_pt1 | contig 14161 bp, 17 predicted proteins | sample LaCruzMarch2015__2_FD_192410 | JGI IMG/M metagenome (GOLD analysis project Ga0247841, IMG submission 192410) | Freshwater microbial communities from meromictic Lake La Cruz, Castile-La Mancha, Spain - LaCruzMarch2015_18m | ecosystem: Environmental > Aquatic > Freshwater > Lake | place: Spain...
TGGAGAGTAAGCGTTCTTACTCCAACCTTTGACTTTTACTCTTAACTTACTTTAAGCAGAGATGGTCTTCCAGACGGGGATATCGTGTGAGTCTTTGGGAAGGTTTTCTACGACTTGAAAATCGAAAGCAAGGCCTATGGTCTTTGTGCGATCTGGGAGAAGAGAGAGGAAACGGTCGTAATACCCGTGCCCCCTGCCAAGCCTCATATTGTTTTTATCGAAGGCTACGCCGGGGACTACCACAAGATCTATATTTTCTAATGGAACCTCTCTTACATGTCCAGCTATTGGCTGGAAGATTCCGAAGTGCTGTCTCTCCAAATCCTTAACCCTATCCTTTATCTCGCCTGCTATAAGTCGTTTTTCTTCCTTTAAGATCACAGGGACGCAAACCTTCTTCCCCGTCTTCGTCGCGTCATCTATCATCGAAAGCGTATTGACTTCATCCTTCAATGAGACGTAGAACATCACTACTTTAGCTTTTTTAAACTCCTCTAATTCAAATAACCTGTCTTTAATTATACCACTTTTGCGCGATTTTTCAAGTTCCGACTGCGTTTTTATCTTTGTCCGTATCTCATGTCTTATTTTGTGTTTCATTATTAATTATTAAGCTTTCTTAGCTTTCTTCTTTGCAATGTAATCGTCTATAGCGCTTCTTAAAGCTTCTTCGGCGAGGACCGAGCAATGCATCTTTATCTTTGGAAGTCCTCCCAGCGCCTCCGCGACGGCATGGTTCGATATCTTAAGCGCGTCCGGAATAGTCTTCCCTTTAACAAGTTCTGTCACCATACTCGATGTCGCTATGGCGGCGCCGCATCCGAAAGTCTTGAACTTCGCGTCCGTTATTATTTCCCCTTCGCCAACCTTAATATAAAGCCTCATGATATCCCCGCAGACAGGATTCCCTACATTCCCTATGCCGTCGGCATCCGGGATCTCCCCCACGTTCCTTGGGTTCCTGAAATGCTCCATCACCTTCTCCGAATATTGACCCTGCATATATTATTTCCCTTTCTCATATAACGGTGACATATCTCTAAGCCTGGCGATTATCGGCGGTAGAATATCTATCACGTATTCTACATCCTCTTTCGTATTGTCTCGCCCCAATGAAAATCTTATAGACCCTTGGGTCTCGGCCGCATCCACGCCCATCGCCGTCAATACGTGCGACGGTTCGAGCGACCCGGAAGTGCACGCGCTCCCGGTAGAGACCGCGACGCCTTCCATATCCAGATTAAGAACTATCGACTCGCCCTCCAGATATTTAAATCCGACATTCAAGGTATTAGGTAATCTCCCGGTCGGGTGTCCGTTCAACCTGACATGCTCTATCTTTGTTTTTATGCCGTCGTAAAGCGAATCTCTCAATCCGGCGAGCGTGCTGACTTCGGCGGAGATCTCTTTTTCGGCGAGTTCCGCGGCGCGCGCCATACCTGCTATCCCGGCGACGTTCTCTGTCCCGGCGCGTTTACCCATCTCGTGATGGCCACCCTGCGATTGCGGGATTATCCTGGTGCCCTTCCTGACGTAAAGAGCTCCGACGCCTTTGGGCCCGTAAAATTTATGCGCCGATATCGACATGAGATCTATGTTCATGTCTTTTACGGAAAATTCTGTTTTCCCGGCGGCCTGCACCGCGTCTGTATGAAAATATATGCCGCTTTCTTTCGCTATCCTGCCTATCTCTTTCACCGGCTCGATCGTCCCTACTTCGTTATTGGCGTACATAACGGTTATAAGTACGGTGTTCGGGGTAATGGCCTTCTTCAGTTCTTCGATATCGACCACTCCGTATTTATCCACTCCGACGTAAGTTATCTTCCACCCTTCCTTCTCAAGAAATTTGCAGGCATTAAGGACGGCGTGGTGCTCGATAGAACTCGTTATTATATGGTTACCCTTAGCCTTAAGCGCCCCTGCTACGCCCTTAACTGCTAAATTATCCGACTCCGTACCGCCTGACGTGAATATTATCTCTTCCGGAGAACTCGCCCCTATAAACGCGGCGACTTTTGCGCGAGCTTCATCTATCGCGTGTCTGGCCGTTCTGCCGTAGGCATGGACGCTCGAAGCGTTGCCGTAAGTATCCTTATAAAATGGAAGCATCGCCTCGAGGACCTCTTCGCGCATCCTCGTAGTGGCGTTATTATCCATGTACACTTTTTTCATAATCTTCTCCTGAAAGGGGTCTGACCCCTCTTAGTAAAACTTTTTAGAAAGAAGTGCCTGACCCCTTTTCTTTCTAAAGCGATAGCTGCCTGGGTTTTGAAAGCTTCGAATGATCTTTCGGGGCCTTGATATTTTTCAGAAGCCCGACTTTGCCCTGCTTTTTAAGTTCCTTGTATATCAATATCCACGCGCAATCGCGATCCTTGTCGACTTCGCATTTGCCTTTATCCTGCCCGCCGCACGGCCCGTTCAAAAGAGACTTCGGACACCGAGTTATAGGACAGATCGAAGCTGTCGTTTCCAAAACACAATCACCGCAAGCCGAGCATCTCTCTAAAAATTGCCCGCCCGCATCTATGGCCCCCATAAATAGCGTGTCGCATCCTACATGTATCGGTTTATCGCTCCTCAGGTTCTCTTTTACAGATTGTATGCCTAGGCCGCATGCCAACACAAGCACCGAGTCGGATGATTCAAGCGGCTTCCTGTTCTTCGCCAGCTCCAGCTTTACCTTGGCCGCCACGCACGGGGCCGAGGGTATGGTGTATCCGGTAACGGTTTTCCCGCACTTTTCGAGAAGCTCTTTTACCGCCTTAACCTCATCCTCACCGCCGGTCTTGCACGTGGTGGAACATTCACCGCACCCGACGATAAATATGTTCTTCTGACCCTCGAGATATTTCAGGATCTCTTTTATTTCCTTCTTTTTCGTGATTATCATGCTTTCGCTTCCCGATTTTATTACTCTACCGCCTCAACCCTCTTTATCTCCGGCACGGCGCCCTTCAATTCTTTTTCTACGAAGTTGGTCAGGGTCATCCGGCTCATGGGGCACCCTGAACAGGCGCCTTTAAGACGCACCTTTACGACCCCATTCTCTATCTTCACCAATTCTATATCGCCGCCATCCTGCTGCAGACCTTTCCTTACTTTCTCAAGCGCCTTCTTTATCTTGTCTTCCATTATAATAGCTCCTTTATGTCTTTTTCAAACACCGCCTTCTCCCTGTATCCTATATACACCCTAGCCACATTGCCGTCTTTGCCTATAACAAACGTAGTGGGTATGGAACGGATCGGCCCGTAAGCGCCGCTCACTTTTCCGTCATCAACGAGCACCGGATAATTTATTTTCATCTTTTCGGCGAAACTTTTAGCCGCGCCCAGATCTTCCACGGCAACGCCGATCATTGCGAAATCCCCGGAACCGTATTCGTTCATAAGCGCTATAAAATCCGGAACCTCCATGCGGCATGGCGGACACCAACTGGCGAAGAAATCCACAATTACGACCTTTCCGCTAAATTCCGCCAGACTGACATTATTCCCTTCGATATCTGTAAGCGTAAAATCCGGAGCCTTGCTGCCGATCTCTACGGCGCCGCTCTTTGAGCAGGCTCCGAGGACCAATAACACAAGCGCTAACGCTAAAACTTTTACAAATCCTGATCTCATATTAATTCTCCTTATTTTGTAAATAGGTAAAATATCCTGTTCCCGATCACGGTAAGATAATTGGTCATTACTAGCAACCCCACTATCACCAGAAATATCCCACCTACGGTATTTATGGTCTTCAGCAAATTCTTGAAGCGATTGAAAAGCTCCAGGAACGAATTTACCGCAAGGCCTGTCAGGAAGAACGGTATCGCTATTCCTGCCGAATATAACGCCAATAATCTGGCGCCCTGTCCTACATCCGCCTTGGTCCCGGCCAGAACGAGGATAGACCCAAGTATCGGGCCCGCGCACGGCGTCCATGCCGCCGCGAATGTCACTCCGACTATAAACGAGCCTACATAACTGGCCCCTTTTACCGGAATATTAAAACGTCTGTCCTGTTCTAAAAATCCAAATTTTAACACTCCGGCAAGGCTTAATCCCATCAGTATTATAAATGTTCCGCCGATTATCCTGATAGCCGCCTGATACTGGAACAGCGTCTTTCCGATCAATGTCGCTGTAAGCCCGAGCAGAATAAAGACGGCTGAAAATCCTAGCACAAAGAAAAACGAATGGACTACCGTCTTACGCCTGATCTCCGTCTTATTCCCCGGATCCTTTAGATCCTTAAAAGAGACGCCCGTTATATACGCTATAAAAGACGGGATAAGCGGCAAAAGACACGGGGAGAGATACGACAGAAACCCCGCCGTGAAAGCTACTATGTATGATACGTTATCTCCGGCCATTATTGTTGTTGTGTTACCCTTACCTTTATTATATTGAGTTCCAACTTGATAGCTTTCAGGTCTTCCAATATCGCATTCTGTCCTTTTACAACCTCTTCTAGCTTGCCTAATACGGTTGAATCATCCGCGACCGCTACGCTCGAAAATTTTCCTCCTGCCACCAATATAGAAACCATTAATACTATGACCAACACAAAGATCGTTTTCTTTTGCATATTTTTCTCCCTCTCCCCACACACTTCCGTGTGTGGCATTCCCTGCGGCATTCGTTATTTAGACCAAACCACCCACAGAAACACGTACGCCACGCTCACCGCCGCTATCGTGAACGGCAGCCCTATTTTTACGAAATCCCCGAACTTCACATGGTAGCCGTGCTTCCTTAAAAAACCGACGGCCACCACGTTTGCGGAAGCGCCTATCGGAGTTATATTTCCACCCAGCGAAGTTCCTATCAAAAGCGCGAATAAAAACAGTTCCGGGCCGACCCCTAGAGACCCGGCGACGAGTTTAGCCACCGGTATCATAGCTATGATATAGGGTATATTATCAATAAAAGCCGACAGCAGCACCGAAAGCCATATGATAACGGTAAAAGCTATAAACTGGTTACCTCCGGTATACTTTATTATAACCGCGGCAACATCATCGACTATGCCGCGATATGTAAGGCTCCCGACTAGAATAAATATCCCTATTAGAAAAAAGAAAGTATGCCAATCGAGATCCTTAACAAGCGATATCGTTTCGCGATGTTTGAGTTCGTGCCACACCAGGCCTATCACCCCGTAAGTTATGCATATAAATGCGATCGTATAAGGATGTTTATTTTCGACAAAACTCGACGCGGCTAATGTGAGCATCATCAGGGTAAGGATTATCGTTGGAAACCAGGTTTTTACTTTCACATCTTCCAACTTTTTAACAGGCTCTTTATATTTTCGGAACAGCAAATACAAAACATAGAATGCGGCTATAGCCCCGAGCTCAACCGCGAAAGTAATACCGGGACGGCCTTTCATCCAGAAGAAATCCATAAAGTTCATGCCGCTTGAAAGAGCCAGTATCAGGCTCGGGCTGTCGCCTATCATGGTAGCGCAACCCTGAAGATTAGAGGATACGGCTATGCCTATCAGGAACGGCACCGGATTTGCCTTTAATTTTTTAGCGACCTCAAAAGCTATGGGAGCCACTATCAGTACCGTAGCCACATTCTCGACGAAGCTCGATATGAACCCGGCCAGAAAACAAACAGAAAGCATCGCAATTCCGACATTCTTTGACCTGTCTACAAGCCATGTGGCCAGGTATTCGGGGACGGCTGACTTTATGAAAAGCCCGGAGAGGACCATCGTCCCCCAAAAGACCCCGAGAACATTATAATTTACACTTGAGAGTATCTCGCCGACATTAAGCGCGCGACCGAAAAAAAGCGCTGCTATCGCCGAGCCGAGCACGACGAAAGGATTTCCCTTTTTGAATATTATCAAAAGATACGCCGCGAGAAATACCGCTACAACAAATAACTTTATGTTCATTTTTTTATAAGCTCCCTTATCTTTTCTACAAGCTCTTTGCCCTCAAAAGGCTTTGTTATATAAGCGTCAGCCCCTAGAGCCTTGGCGAATCTTATATCCACCGGCTGGAATTTAACTGTAAGTATTATTATCGGGATGTGTTTATACTTTTCGTCTATCTTCAACGCTTCGCAAACTTCGAAGCCATCCATCTTCGGGAGCATCAGATCGAGAAGTATAAGGTCCGGCGCCGAGGTTCGCGCCTTTTCGAGCCCCTCCTCCCCATCGGAAGCTGTCAGCACTTCATAACCCGCTAACTCGAGCCTGGCTTTAGCCAAACTCAGGAGATCCGGTTCATCATCTATAACCAGTATCCTGTCCTTAGCCACGCCTTTCCTCCTGTTTTTAAAAAGTTCGGAAAAATCCGAAACCGACCCCTAATAAAACCGAAGCCGTAGCCAGCGCCGTTAAAAAAGCCACGAGCACTTTAAGCCCGTATTCCTTTTTTAAAACGAGTATCGTTCCGTAACTCGTTACCGGACCTATCAGAAGAAGCGTCATTGCCGCGCCCGGAAGCATGCCCTGCTTCATCAGGCTGTCTATAAGCGGCACGCTTGCCGTAGAACACAGATATGTTATTATACCAAATACCACGGAAAATACATAGCCGAACCATCCCCCGAGATATATCTTTACAAGGTTTCCTATAGGAACGAATGTGGCTACAGCGGCGGCGAGGACGAGGCCTACCAGAAGCTCCAAGCCTATCTCTTTAGGCAATTCAAAAAATGCGTATTTGAGAGCCGATACGGCGCGGTCATTAAATGTCTTGGGCTTGTGGGTCAGGGAGTGGTTGGGATCGGCTTTACAATGCGGACAATTCACATCTTCGCCCCTATTTCTGGGCTCTACATTTATCATGTTGCCTATAAGGCCTACAAATAGACCCATGACTATAACGGCGAAAAATATGTATATCGCGAATACGGGGCCGAGAATGGCATAGGCCACCAGAAACGCGCTTATCGACGTAGCCGGAGTAGCGATGAGAAATGCGAGAACAGGCCCGAGCTTGGCGCCCTTTTTGTAGAAACTTACGGCTATCGGCAGGCTCCCCCAGCAGCAGACCGGAAGAAGCGCTCCGATCACGGTGGAATATAGTATCGGTTTTATGCCACGATTGCCGAGATATTTAAGAACAACGTCTTCCGGTATGATCTCGTGCACAAACCCGCTTATGATAAATCCTATGGCGAGCGCCGGAGCGATCTCGATCAGGTAGTTAAGAAATATATGGACAAAGTTCGTCATACTCCCCCATCCTACAATACCCTCTCTTTAAAGTCTATTCCTCTTTTACCGGTCTCTCCTTAAGTGGCTTGAACGTCACTCCGGAATCAGCTCCCGGTATCGACTGAACGTATTCGGTTAGGAAAAACTTCCTGTCCTTTATCCACCCCTTCAGCTCTTCGGCTACCTCTATCGCTTTAGGGTAACTCGATAACGACGCGGTCGTGACCTCTTTACCCTTCACGGTGATCTTGCCGCTCTTAAGCTGCTTGTAATTGACCTCTCCGAGCGAACTGACTTTGCCTTGCGGATAATCCTCGCTGTAGTCCACTATCTGCGCCCAGATATCCTCGTCCTTCACGGCCGCGGATTTCAGTATGCTCTCATCGAGTATCGGTATAGGTATGCCCATTCCTACTACGAGAGAGACCCCGTAACCCTGGAACGATGTCCCCCTGAGCCACTTGCCGGACATTCCTTTGAGATCCCCGGTGACAGCTATGGTTCCGGCCGGAGCCTGAGGCACTCCGTTATCTTTGCGCTTTACCGACGGATTATGCTGCGTGCCATTCCAGTACACATATCCGACACCACCGCCTAAGAATATCCTCGTCCCTATCCCTATCGTCTTATAATAAGGATCCTTCAGAAGCGGCGAGAGTTGTCCCGCGGAGCAATAATTGGCATTGCCGATATCCGGCCTCAATGTGCCCATATAGGTGTATATGGTCTTATCTTTTGAGAGGTTGACGGCTACATTGTAATTCTGGTAGCAATTTCTTGGGTTCAATAATACCGCCTCATTGACATCGGCAATATTGATATACGTCTTTATATGTTTTCTGGGATAGCAATCGGTCCCATAAGCCGTTCCCTCTAATACGATGTCTTTGCCGCGCACGAACTCCTCTATGACATGCGCGCCGCCGTATTTGAATTCGCCAGGATAGACTTTATTCCGGGGATCGTCGTCGGACATAGCCGTCGCGCCTATATAGATGTCGACCGCGGCGAATCCGGTATATGAATTAATGCCGTTAAGCGTAACATGTCCTCCGCCCAGTTTTATCTTCGGCTTCGCGTGGCCTACATTGATATAGGCTCCGCTTGAGCACATCGGACCAAAAGTGCCAGTCGTTACAACGTCCACATGCGCGGCCGCCTCCTTCAGACCCTTCTTATCTACCAGATCTATCACTTCCTCCGCGGTGACAACGACCGCCTCGCCGCGTTTTATCTTTTCATTTATCTCTTTTACAGTTTTACTCATTTTTGTGATTCCCCTTTCTTGTATTATATCATGCTCAAATAACGTTCTCCGGTATCCGGCAGCAGAGTCACCACTATTTTGCCTTCGCCCAAAGTTTTAGCGACTTTAAGAGCGGCCCACACAGCCGCTCCGCTCGATATCCCGGCGAATATACCCTCTTCTTTCGCCAAAATATCCATAGTTTTAAAGGCGTCTTCATCCTCCACCTGAATTATTTCATCTATTATCTTCCTGTTCAATATCTCCGGGACGAACCCGGCGCCTATACCCTGTATCTTATGGCTGCCCGGATTACCGCCGGAAAGCACCGGGCTCTTCTTTGGCTCGACCGCGAATATCCTCACCTCCGCGTTATGTTTCTTCAATACTTCTCCCACGCCGGTAATCGTCCCGCCGGTACCGATCCCGGCGACAAAAGCGTCGATCATACCGTCGGTGGCGTCCAATATCTCTTTTGCGGTAGTCTTTCTATGGATCTCCGGATTCGCCGGATTTTTAAACTGCTGCGGCATAAAACTTCCCGGAGTCTTCTTAAACAGCTCTTCGGCTTTATTGATGGCTCCGGTCATTCTTTCGGCTCCCGGCGTAAGGACTATTTCGGCTCCGTACGCCTTCAATATCTTTATTCTCTCTACCGACATCGTTTCCGGCATGGTCAGGACGCATTTATATCCTTTGGCCGCGGCAACCATCGCCAGGCCTATGCCGGTATTGCCGCTTGTCGGCTCTATTATCGTAGAGCCTTTTTTTAAGAGCCCCTTCTTCTCGGCATCTTCTATCATAGCGAGCGCTATCCTGTCTTTTACGCTCCCGCCGGGATTGAAATATTCCAATTTTGCCAGGACTGTAGCCGCGCCGGGTGCGGAAAGACGGCCCAATTTTACAATAGGAGTGTTTCCTATGAGCTCTGATACATTAGATCGAATATTCATATTGGACTCCCGCGTTAATATGTTTTGCTCTGCACTTAAAGACAAGTTCCTCAAAAGTGAGCGTATCCACCACTATGGATATGGCGTTTCGCACATCTATCCAGACCGACCTGAAGATACAGCCGGCCGTATCTTTACAGCCTTTGTAATGATCGCCTTCCACGCAGGATATTGGCTCCAATGGCCCATCTATAAACCTGATAACGTCGCCGACCGTTATGTCTTTCGGGTGGCGCGCCAGAGAAAAGCCGCCTTTTACGCCGCGCTTTGCCTTCACGAACCCGCCTTTTCTTAAAGTAAGCAGGATCTGCTCGAGAAAATTTACAGGCATATCGCCTCTTTTGGCGATCTCGTTTATAGACAACACTTCTCCCTGATCGTATTGCAGCGCAAGCTGCAATAAAGCCTTCAGAGCGTAATCACCTTTGTAAGTTATCTTCATTTGCCCACCCAATTGTAATCCCTATAAATATGATTGACTTAGTAGTGATTATACACCAAGCAGACATTTTGTCAAGAATTATTATTTTTTTAGGTATTCTTCAAACTTGACCCAGAACGGATCCAGGCGGGGATGCTCGAGTTTTTGCTTCTTTCCTTTTTCTATAACATTTATACCCTCTTTATCGGAAACTGCCTCGCCTACGATAAAGGCTGGAATGCCTTCATCCTTAAGCGCTTTTACTACGGCTTTGGCGCTTCCTGCTTTCGCGGTCGCGAGAAGAGTCCCTTCGCTTATAGCGATATATGGATCGATGCCAAAGCATTCGCAGGTCTTCTTCACGACATCCTGCACCGCTATCTCTTCCTTATATATGTTCATGCCGACATTCGAATGGCTGGCCATCTCAAATAGGCCGCCAAATACCCCACATTCGGTGGCATCATGCATGGCCGTAACGCCTTTAACCGATGACGCGGCCATAGCATCCTTTATTGTGGACATCTGATAATATACATCCTGCGCTTTTTTAACGAACGCTTTCCCATATCTGGCCTCGAGGAACTTCGGAAAGTACGCCGACATAAGGCCGGTCGTTTCTATGGCCGGGCCCTTGGATACGATTATGGCGTCGCCTACATTAACTTTCGGATTTATAAGTTTTGATTTCTTTCCGATCCCGAAGACCGTCGCGCCGCCTACCATCGGAAAGTTACAGCCCGCGTAGCGGGCGGTATGGCCGGTGACTATTGCAATGCCGAGAGCTTTACACTCTTTATGGACCGCGTCCCACATACGAGTTAATTCTCTCTCGCCCATCTCCGGAGGCAGATTAAGGTCCACGGCCATATACTTAGGCCTTATGCCGCTCACAGCGACATCCGAGGCCAATATGTGAACGGCAAACCATGCGGCTTTTTCCATGCCAAGCTCTTTGGCAATATAAAAAGGGTCTGCGGACAATACCATCACATTGCCACCCAGATCTATCACGCCGAAATCGACGCCGTGTTGCGGTCCTACTATTACGGATCTATCCTTCGCTCCGAGGCGTGGATATATGACTTTATTAAAAAATTCCGGATGGATCTTACCGAGCGTCGGTAGCTTTTCCATAGTTATATCCTGAGCTTTTCCATCTCTTCGCGTTTTATCGGGGTTACGGTAACGATCGATCGTTCGCCGCCTTTTTTCCAGACATTGACGCTCACCCTGTCTTCACCCTTAGATTTCGTATGATGCGCGGCGATCGCGGCCGCCATTTCTATTACCGGCTCCTCGACACTTCCGCGCAGAAGCGAAAGCGGGCCCTGTATCTTTGCCATCTTGATAAAAATATCGCCGGGCCTGGAAAGGGAATCTATGAGCTCATTTTCCTTTTCGTCGCGGCCGACGATCAGCCTGGCGCCTTTAGCCAGCCTGAACTGTCTTCCGACGGACAATATTGCGACGTTCTCCATCTCGAACTCGCCCTCGGCCATCGCTTCTTTCACGCGCCGCGCGAAAACCTCATCGGTCAACAGGCATCCTCCTGCCGGCTGCGGATATTTTTTTATGCCGAGTTTCGCGGCGAGCTCCATCTGCGGCTTTCTCGACCGGCCGCTTATATCCAGAAGCTTTTCCCTGTCCACTATCCCTTCTTTTTCCGGAATGGTGGGCTCAAGCAGCTTTGCCGAGAGAGGCCTGAGCAATATTCCTTTTACACCGGCTCTCTTCTCTATCAGAAGTAACGCGTCTTTTCGCTGTGACATCGGCCGCTCACCCAGCACCTCGCCGGTCACTATAAAAGAGGCTCCAAATTTATCGAGCATCCCCCTGGCGCGCGACTGCATATAGATCTTACAGTCTATACAGGGATTCATATTGGCCCCGTGGCCATATCGAGGATTCTTTATTATCTCCATGAAATCCGGGGTAAAATCCACGATCTCAAGAGGGACGCCGAGCATCTCGGCGGCTTCGACGGCAGCCGACTTTCCGGTATTCTTCGACCCGCACATGCACAGTTTTGCCGAGAACGTCAGCGCCTGCACCTCTATGCCCTGATCGAGCATAAGCTTGACGACGAGTATTGAGTCCAGCCCTCCGGAAAGAAGCACTATGCATTTTTTATTCATATATTATAATTTGAATTTTTCATTTTAAATTCCCAAGCCACTTCTTGATCTTCGCCTCGTATCCCATATCGGTTGGAAAATAGTATTTTGTATCGGAGGGCTTGTATTCCTGCTTGACGTAATGGTTCCCGAAGTCGTGGGCATATTTGTATCCTTTGCCGTGCCCAAAAGCTTCCCCGTCGAGACTCGCGTCCTTAAGATGGTCCGGCACCTCGAGGACCTTCCCCTCCGCAACATCTTTTAAAGCCGCTTCTATGCCGAGATACGCGGCGTTCGATTTAGGAGCGCACGCCACATAGACAGCTGCTTGCGCCAGAGGTATGCGCGCTTCGGGCATTCCTACAAACTCGGATACCTGTAGACAGGCATTCGCCAGGACGAGCGCTTGCGGATCGGCATTGCCGACGTCTTCGGCCGCGCAGATGACTATTCTCCTGGCTATAAATCTCGGGTCCTCGCCAGCGTATATCATCTTAGCCAGCCAGTATAAAACGGCGTCCGGATCCGAACCTCGCATAGACTTTATGAACGCGGATATCGTGTCGTAATGGCCGTCTTCGTCCTTATCGTAAACAACGGCCTTCTTCTGAATGGACTCTTCGGCGATCTTAACCGTAAAGTGAACTTTCTTATCCTTGCCTGGCGCTGTCGTTAGCGCTCCTATCTCGAGAGCGGACAAAGCCCTGCGCGCGTCGCCCTCGGAAACTTTCGCCAGATGAGCGAGCGCCTCATCCTCCGCAATGAGCGCGATCTTTCCAATACCGTCCGCCTTATCCGCTATCGCTCTTTTCAATATTGCTATGATGTCTCGATCCAGTAATTTTTTAAACTCAAATACCTGCGAACGGGAGAGCAGAGCGTTATTTACATAGAAGAATGGATTATGTGTAGTAGTGCCTATCAGGACGGGGTTGCCGGCCTCAACATCGGGCATTAGCACATCCTGCTGGGCCTTATTGAAGCGGTGTATCTCGTCTATCAGGAGTATGGTTCGCCCTCCGTCGATGGAGCTGCGGCGTTTCGCCTGGTCGATGATGCGCCTGATATCGGCGACGTTATTGGCAGCGGCATTTATCCGCTCGAAATGCGACTTAGTCTGTTCGCTTATTATAAGGGCCAGGGTGGTCTTCCCGCATCCGGGAGGGCCATAGAGGATTACAGAGCTTATCTTGTCTGATTCGATGAGGCGTCTTAGTAGTTTGCCTGGACCGAGGATATGCTCCTGCCCCGTAAAGTCGCCAAGCGACTTCGGCCTCATTCTCGCGGCGAGAGGCTCATTCTTCTCGGTTGGTTTTTTTTCGTCAATAAACAGGTCCACGGAGAGTATTATACCAAAGACTTGGTGGGACGGGTAAAAAATGTCCCCGCATTTGCCGTGTGAGATGGAATCATCTTGATCCTGTTTTTACAGGTGGGTGCCCTCACGACGACGCCAAGGCGAGGCCGTAGTCAGGCTCCCGTGTATAGTGCTATTGGGTCAAGATTCTTCGATCCAATCACGAGCAACACAGGGACATACGAAGTATATCATATTATCGGGAAATTGCAAACGCGCGGGGGTTGGATTTTACCGTACTTCGTAACCGCGTCGGTTGGTTACTACGACATGAAACCGCACCGGTTGTTACAGGCTATCAACATGTAACCGGCGCGGTTAAGGTGACATGCAACTGACGCGGTTATTGGCTTTTTTATCGCAGCTTCGCGCCGAATTTCGATTCGAGCGAACGGAGGATGCTATTATGAGTTTCGAGAACGTCTTTTTCCTCGAGCGTCTTTTCGGGATTCTGGTATTCGAGCCGGTAGGTGAGGCTTATCTTGCCATCTGATATCTGTTTTCCGGAATATCTGTCTATCATACCTGCGCTTTTCAGAATATTTCCGGCGCATTCCGCAATGGCCGCGATTATATCCTCATTTTTCACTCCCTTATCTACAATTATAGATATATCCCTCAAAACCGCGGGATACTTCGGCAGTTGCAAAAATTTTTTCCTCGCGCCGATCAGAGATAATAAATTTTCTACGCATATTTCACAAAAATACACCGGCTCTTTTATGTCAAACTTAGCCAGCACTCCCCTGCCGACCTCGCCGATAATCCCTATATCGTTGCCGCTTACAAAAAGTGACGCGCAGGATCCGGCGGAGAACCGGCTGTCGATAGCGGAAACGAACCGGATCCCTTCTATCTTAAGCGAATCGAAAAGCGCCTCGACAGACCCTT
>Ga0247841_10008965_pt1 | contig 14161 bp, 13 predicted proteins | sample LaCruzMarch2015__2_FD_192410 | JGI IMG/M metagenome (GOLD analysis project Ga0247841, IMG submission 192410) | Freshwater microbial communities from meromictic Lake La Cruz, Castile-La Mancha, Spain - LaCruzMarch2015_18m | ecosystem: Environmental > Aquatic > Freshwater > Lake | place: Spain...
TTTAGATATAACAGACGAAACAATATGGACACGATATTTGATTTGCTTATTAAAAGAATGGTTAATAATAACCCAATACGAATAAAATCAATCAATTAGTTATGCGACCTAAGCGATTATACCTATATTTTAATTCATAAGGGAGATTATGTTTTTCTATTGCTTCTTCAAAAATTGGAAAATATAGTTTTGAAAGACCTAACATTTGTGAAATCAACAAACTTTTTTTCGTAATGTATAAATCAATGTATGTTTTGACATATTTATTGTATTCTAAATTAATAGGTGTTTGTTTATTTAATTCCTCAATGCGTGATTTATAAATTAGTTCTGTCCCGATTATTACATAATTATTACTTAATTTATTGCCACTGTTTGTTAATATTGAGTTTTCAATATGACTATTATGGTTTTGTATATTATTTTTTATAGAAGAGCTGTCACTATTATCTTTTGATGCATATGAGATAGGATTATAAAATACGATAAAAATTAAGAAATAAAAAAGCCTTTTGAAATGCATCTATACCTAATTAATTGAAATTTAAAATAATGACGAATATCGTTAATAAATTTGTTATTTTAAACTGATATATTTTAAAATATTAACTATTTGTTGTTAATTAATTTAGATAAATAGAAATGTATTAATCAATATATATTCATTATTTACTATATTTTTGTAAATACCATAAAAAATTAAAATTAGTGATAATTGACAATGTAATTTTAGGAATTGATCCGGGAACAACTATTATGGGTTACGGTGTTATTCAAATTAATAACAATAAGCCTCAGCTTTTAACATTGGGGGTTTTGGATTTGCGTAAATATACAGATCATTATCTTAAAATTAAGAAAATTTTTGATCGAACATTAAGCCTTATAAAAGAATATAAACCGGATGAATTAGCAATTGAAGCACCATTTTATGGTAAAAATGTACAATCTATGCTAAAATTAGGGAGAGCACAAGGAGCAGCTATTTCGGCAGCATTACATTGTTCAATACCAATTTTTGAATATGCTCCGAGAAAAATTAAACTTTCAATTACAGGGCAGGGTGCTGCTTCTAAAGAACAAGTTGCTTCAATATTGAAGACAATTTTAAAGATCGATGAATTACCTCAATTTTTAGATGCAACAGATGGTTTGGCTGCGGCGTTATGTCATTTCTATCAAAAAGGTAATGCAGTTACAGCAAATAAATCAAGCAATTGGAATGACTTTATTAAAAATAATCCCGAAAGAATATATAAATGATTTTAAAGTTATAATATGGTTATTTTAAAAATTCAAAAACTTCTTTAGCTGTTACATGAAAGATTTAACAAATGGGAAAGAGGGCAAACTAATATTCCAATTTGCAATACCAATGCTTTTGGGAAATGTTTTTCAGCAATTTTATCATATTACAGATAGTATAATAGTTGGGAAATACATAGGTAAGGAAGCTTTAGCAGCTGTTGGATCTTCTTTTCCAATTATTTTTGCCATGGTATCACTTGTAATAGGAATTACTATAGGATTTACAGTTATAATTTCTCAATATTTTGGTGCAAAAGATTATAACAATGTAAAAAGGGCAATTGATACAATGAATATTTTTCTTTTTTTTACATCAATTATTATTACTATTGTTGGAATATATTTTAGTAATTCTATATTTAGATTATTAAAACTTCCGCCTGAAGTTCTTCCGCAAGCCGAAACTTACCTTCATATATATTTAACAGGAACGATAGCTTTTTTTGGATTTAATGGAGTCAGTGCAATACTAAGAGGTTTGGGAGATTCAAAAACACCTTTATATTTTCTTATTGTATCAACAATATTAAATGTTATTTTAGTTTTACTGTTTGTTGTTACATTTCATTGGGGTATTGCCGGCTCTGCAGTTGCAACAGTAATTGCTCAAACTATAACATTTATTGCAGCAATTATTTATTTAAACAAATATCACAAGATTATTAATTATTCTTTTAATAATTTAATTTTTGATAAAGAGATATTTTATAAAACTATTAAAATCGGACTGCCTTCAGGATTTCAACAGACTTTTGTTGCATTGGGAATGATGGCTTTATTTGGAATTGTAAATACTTTTGGTACTGATGTTACAGCTGCATATACTGTTGTCGGAAGAATTGATTCTTTTGCAACAATGCCTGCAATGAATTTTTCTATGGCTTTATCAGCATTTGTTGGGCAAAATATAGGTGCAAATAAATTATATCGTGTAAAAAATGGCTTCATCGCAACTTTAGTTATGACATCAATTATATCAGTTATTGTTTCATTAATTACTATATTGTTTCCATCTCAGTTAATGGGAATATTCACCAATGATATTAATGTAATAAATATTGGTTCACAATATTTGGTGATTGTATGCTCTTTTTATATTATTTTTAGTTCAATGTTTGTAATGACTAGTGTAGTGAGAGGCGCAGGAGCAACATTAATCCCTATGTTTATAACACTTTTTACTCTTTGGATTATCAGGGTGCCAATAGCTGTATTTTTATCAAAAAAAATTGGAGTAAATGGTATTTGGTGGGCAATTCCTTTAGCATGGACAATTGGCTTAATTTGTTCATATATTTATTATAAATCAGGAAAATGGAAATCTAAAGTAATAATAAAGCGTAACGATTTTGTACAAAATTATGAGAATGAATAGATATAAATTATATTGTATTTTTTTCTTATTTTTATTTTCTGTTTTGAAAACTTCTTCACAAACAGGGTACGAACTTTCCAAAAAAATGATTAATGCTGTTAATCATATTAATACCTGTAAGTTTGATTTAGTTCAGAAAGAGCGAATTGGAAATAAAATGATTGAAACAAGGATTTTTACAAAAATTCAATATAATCCGCTTAAAATTTATTATAAGCAATTATTTCCACAAGAAGGGGTAGAAGTTCTTTATGCTAAAGGTTGGAACAATAATAAAGCAAAGGTTAATCCTAATAGCTTTCCTTGGGTAAATCTTAATTTAGACGTTAACAGCGAAATTATGAGAAAAGATCAGCATCACACTTTGTATGAATCTGGTTTTAAATATATTGCAACAGTTCTTGATAAAACATTAAAAAAATATGAAATTAATGCATCTTCATTGATAAAAATAATTGGTTCTGAAAACTATAAAAACCGAGATTGTTATAAATTACTTTTTGAAAACCCTAATTATAAAGATATTGCATATATTGTAAAAAAAAATGAAACAATTACTTCAATAGCTAATAAATATAATATTAACGATTATATGATTCTTGATAAAAATAAAAATGTAAAAGATTTTAATAATATATCAGAAAATCAAGTAATTGTTATTCCTGGTGATTATGCAAAAAAAATGATTATTTTAATTGATAAAACAAGTTACCTGCCATATTTTATACAGGTATTTGATGATAAAGGATTGTATGAGCAATATGAATTTTCTGATATTATTATAGATCCTGTTTTTTCAAAAGATGAATTTTCTGAAAAATTTAAAGAATATAAATTCAATAAATAAGAGTATTTTCTACATATAATTTTTAAAAATATTACATATAGTTTCATTTTTTTGTAATAAATAAGTGTTGATTCCTGTTTTATCAGCAATTTCAATATTTATTGCTGTATCATCTATAAATAAAGTTTCGGATGGTATAAGATTATTTTCATTTAAAACTAATTCATAAAATTTAATATCCGGTTTTCTCATACCAATTATATGTGAATAATATTCTTTTAAAAATAATTCGGATAAATTTTTAATTTTAAAAGTTTTGTATAGCAAGTTAGTATAAAAAATGAAATGAATTTCATTGGTATTACTCAATAAATAAGTATTAAAATGTTTTTTTAATTCTTTTAAAAGTGCAAAACGTTCAGGAGGAAAGTCAAGAACCATAGAGTTCCATGCCTCATCAATCTGATCATCTGTAATATTTTTAACAGAAAAATTTCTGATTTCATTTCTGAAATTCTGCATTGAAATTGTACCTTTTTCTATTTTATTGAATAATTCATTTTGATGGTTTTGAGTATAAATTTTATCATAATCTATAATTCCGATTTGTTTGAACGCTTCAATAGTTTTATGATAATCAACGTTTAAAATTACACCTCCCAAGTCAAAAATTATATTTTTAATATTTTTTAAATCAATCATAAAATTTTTTTAATAATTTGTAGAATATTTGAATACAAATATGTACTTTTGCAAACTATTTAACAAATAATTTTGTTATTTAGTTTAGGGCCCATAGCTCAGTTGGTTAGAGCACCTGACTCATAATCAGGGGGTCGCAGGATCATGCCCTGCTGGGCCCACTTAAAAATCAAAGGGTTGCAATAAATTAAAATTGTGGCCCTTTTTTATTTGCATACGATTTGGGAACTTTCCTTTTTAAAGGGTTTTAAATTGTTTTCATTTGCCATTTCTCACTGTTATTTTACTGTAACTATGGCAAACTTAAATAAAATTATCTAAATATTTTGATTCTTGTTATTATTTTTATTTACAAGACAATTTACTTAAATAATCTATAATTTTTAGTTAACTTCACTTAATGATTGTTCATCACAATTTTTAGTTTTTTCTCCTTTAATTAATCTTTCTGTTATATTGATTAATTGTTCTGAATAACTATAAATATCATCTAAATTGTTTATTTCAAATTTTGTTTCCTTTTTATTTTCTTGAATTATTCCTAAGAACTTTTTTTCACCATTAAACCAAAGTCTACAAATTGTTTGCCTTATAGTATCATCAAGTAAAATACTAAAGAAATTTTGAAAGTCTCTATAATAAATTCTATTACTGTCAAATTTTGTACGTAATATTGATTTTACAATAAAAAAGCCTTCCAATTCTTCAGCAGTTGTTTCAATTTTGCTTTCATCTTCTTTAGCTTTTTCCAAATCTAACTTCATTTGTTCTGAATCTTTGACATTTTCCTTTTCTAAAGCGGCCTTAAGTCTATCATTAATCAAATCAGTGATGAAATTGTTTAATGATTTTTTTACGATGTCAGTAAATTGAGTAATTACTTTTTCAGTTTTCTGCCCAGAATATACATGACCAACAAAAAATTTAACAAAATTTGGAGTAGGATTATTTAATTCATTAGTCATTATAATTTTTATTTCATTTGAATATTTAAGTTCACTTGCAGAATTTACAATACTATTCAAATCAAAATATGATTTATGAAATTTTTTTAACTCATAAACAAATTGTTCTTTCATATTTGTAAAGTCAAACTCTAAAAATGGTTTATCATCCATCTTATTTGTTTCTATAAGGTCTGTATAAAATCTAAATTGAATGCCATTTGTTAATAGCCCAAATTTTGATTTTGTTGTATGAAAATACCGGAATAATTGGGAATTGTGAACATCTAAGTTCTCTCCCCACCATTTACATTCAATCAATATTATTGGTTGACCATCTTTCATTATTGCATAATCAACTTTTTCACCTTTTTTTATTCCAATATCCGCAGTAAACTCTGGAACCACTTCAAGTGGGTTAAATACGTCATAACCAAGTGCCTGTATAAAAGGCATGATAAAAGCATTTTTTGTTGCTTCTTCTGTTTGGATTTGGTCTTTGAGTTTTGTAACTCTTTCACCAAGAATTTTGATTTGATCTTTAAAATCCATATTTCTAATTTTTAAGTTATTACTTTAATTAAATTTTTCATTTTGTTTTTTTTAATAAACTACCAATTATTAATAGAACTTGGTTGTTTTAATATATTTTTCATAATTATCAACAATATTTTATAAATCATTTTTAGCATTTTCGGCATTTTCTTTATCCAAAATAATTCCCCCTTTTAATGATTCATAACATATTTTTACTTGTGCAAACGAAATACCAATAAAAACACCATTATTCCAGAATGCATCATAAGTACATTTATCATTTTTTGATGCACTTAATTCATATCCATCTCCTTCATAATATGGAGAAGAAAAGAATGAATATTCTTTTTCAGGTTCACCATATTTTTTTATCAAATCATTTTTAATAGTTGTATATTCATCTTTTAAACTAAACCAACTGTATTGTTCAGGCATTCTAACTACTATTTTCCATACAATTTGTGTTTTTGGTGTTAATACCACTAAAATTTCACATTTTTCATTTAAAAATCTACCTGTAAAATATTTTATTTGAGGGTCATCCCCATTTTTAATAAAAATAAATCCTTGTTTTAATAATTCGTTTTTAAATAAAGAATAGGATTGACATAATTTTATACCCTTAAAACTTCCAATAGAATCAATTTTATTAATACTATTTACATCATTTTGTGCAAAGATTATTGATGTAATTATTATCATACTAAATAATAAGAATATTTTTTTCATATAAATAATTTTAAAGTGTTTGAATTATTAACATTGAAATAACAAAATTTTAAAATCTGAAATAAGTTTTTTAATTATTTTGAAAAAATAATTTTCCCTGTCCTTACCTACTTCTTTGATGTATTTTCTTAATACTACTAAATTATCACTATAACATAATTTTTTCATACGCTTTTTGTATTTGGCAGGCACAAAGAAATCAGCGTGAGTTATTACATTTACTTGTATCTGAGGAGTCGAAGCCCTGCCTACAAAGTAAAGCAACACCCACGCTGTACGTGAGCGTTTGCTAAACCTCCCTGTAGGCATTAGAAATTTCGACTTTTCAGATACAAGAATATTTGCTAAACGCTAAATTTTATATGTCTTTAATTTTTATATTTTTCTATATTTATATTTTTTAATTATTTCAACTACAAATTTATATACTTTTTTATGAAAGTAATTATTTTTCATAAAAATTAATATTATTTATATGATTACGAATTAATTACCGTTGTTTTTCGTTTGATTCATAATTATAATTTGTGGAGCTTGCTTTGGTAATTTTTCTCCTCCAGTGGTAATATCCGTAAATTGTTTAACTTTTCCCTCAACTCTTTCAAATATTAGTGTAACATTGCCTTTAATTGCATTTTGTAAAACTGCTTTAATAAGTATCTGTTTGTTTTGAGTTTTAATTTTTACAAGAACAGTATCGCTTATTAATATAAGCAGGAGTAATCTTAATTCATCCAGATATCTCTGTCCAGGCTCCTGTATTGAATAGCTTCTGCAAGATGATAAGGTTTAATATCGGTACTATTATCAAGGTCTGCAATAGTTCTGGAAACTTTAATTATTCTATCATAAGCACGAGCAGACAAACCTAGTTTATTAATAGCTGTTTTTAATAATATTTGTCCCTGATCATCTATTTTACAAAACTTTTTTAAGAGCTTTGATGTAATTTGTGAATTATTATGAATACTTTTAAATTCTTTAAACCTTTCTTCCTGTATTTGCTTTGCCGAAATTACTCTTTTTTGAACTTCCTTGCTGTTTTCAGCAACAGACGAATCGGATAATTTGTTAAAGGGAACAGGAGTTACTTCAAGGTGTATATCAATTCTATCTAATAAAGGTCCCGAAATTTTGTTCAAATATTTTTGAACTACTCCTGGAGAGCAAACACAATCTTTGTCAGGATGATTGTAATAACCACAAGGACAGGGATTCATTGAAGCAACCAGCATAAAGTTTGTAGGATATTCAATTGTAAACTTGGCACGAGAAATAGTAACAATTCTATCTTCAAGAGGTTGTCTCATTACTTCTAAAACAGTTCTTTTAAATTCAGGCAATTCGTCCAAAAACAGTACGCCGTTATGAGCAAGAGAAATTTCTCCCGGTTGCGGGAATGCACCACCTCCAACTAAAGCAACATCACTTATTGTATGATGTGGAGATCGGAAAGGTCGTTGTACAATTAATGAAGTGTTTTTATCAATTTTACCTGCAACAGAATATATTTTTGTTGTTTCTAATGCTTCTTGTGTTGATAAAGGAGGAAGTATTGTTGGAATTCGTTTTGCAAGCATTGTTTTACCTGCACCGGGAGGACCTATCATAATTACATTATGTCCACCTGCTGCTGCTACTTCTAAGGCGCGTTTAACACTTTCCTGTCCCTTTACATCTGAAAAATCAACATCAAAAATTTTATGATTTGAATTAAATATTTCTTCCTGATTTATTGATATTGGTAATAATTGACTATTGCCGTTTAATATACCGATAACATCTAAAATATTATCAACTCCGTATACATTAAGACCATTAACTACAGCAGCTTCATTTGCATTTTGTTTTGGCAAAATAATACCTGTAAAACCTTCGAGCTGAGCCTGTATTGCAATTGGCAAAACGCCTTTAATAGGCTGAACTCCTCCATCCAGAGAAAGCTCACCCATGATTATGAATTTTTCTAAAATATTAGAATTAATTTGTTCTGATGCAGCTAAAATTCCAATTGCCAAAGGTAAGTCATAAGCAGAGCCTTCTTTTTTAATATCAGCGGGAGCCATGTTTATCACAATTTTTTTACCGGGAACTCTAAAACCATTGGTTTTTAATGCAGAATCAATTCTTTGTTGGCTTTCTTTTACAGCACTATCAGGAAGCCCTACAAGGTAAAAGTTAATACCTTGTTCTACGCTGACTTCTATTGTTATTGTTGTTGCATTAATACCATATACTGCACTTCCATAAGTTTTAATTAGCATTTTTCTAAAATTAAATTTAAAATAATTTTAAGAATTACTTAATGTTGTTTTTTGGTTAAACCAAGATGAAAAATTATTCATAGAAATTAGCAATTTTCATTAGTCCTTTTAAATTAATAATTTTTATTTTTCTTCCGTTTAGTTCTATTAATTTATCGTCTTTAAATTCAGAGAGTAGCCGTATAACAGATTCTGTAGCAGTCCCGATCATATTTGCAAGTTCTTCACGTGTAAGTAAAATTTGTAAGGTATTATTATTATCTAATTTAAAAGTGTTTTTAAGAATAAGCAAAACTTCGGCAAGCCTTTCGCGAACGCTTTTCTGTGCTATATCGGTAATAAATGAATTAGCTTCGCCTAATTCTTTACAAATAAGCTGCATTAAACTGATTGAAAAGTTAGGATTATTACGTATTATAGAAAATAGTGCATCAGAAGGTATAAAACATACAATAGAATCTTCAATTATTTTAGCTGTTGTGCAGGCAATTTCTCCGCTTAATACAGAACGATATCCGATAATATCACCAAATTTTGCAAATTTTATAATTTGTTCTCTTCCTTCAATACCGGTTTTATATAATTTGATAATACCTTGATTAACACAATAAATACCATTCATTCTGTTGCCTTCATGGTAAATTATAGTTCCTTTTTTATGATAAATACAACTTTTTTTGGTAAGAAGAATATTAAACTCTTCTTTGTTAAGATGTTTGAATATAGATTTTGCGTTTGAAACGCAATCTTCACAAGACGTTTGTTTTTCAATATGTTTCATTATAAATAGATTATAATATTTTGATATAATTAATACTTAAAATGTATTTGTTATAAAAAATCCTTGACTAAAGTAGTGCAATTTATTAAATAAAATGTTAGAAGAGAAATAATTTTTTAAAAAAAATAAATAACATTGGAATACATTAAATATCAAATTTTTTTTCAATTTCTGAAGTATTTATAACAATTATAATATTTTTTCCTGATGGAGTTTTTCCTGGTGATTTACACGCAAATAAACTATCGATTAAATTTCTAATCTCTTCAGTATTTAATATTTTGCCATAATTTATTGCAGATGCCCTTGAAAGAGAATCTGCTATTTTTTCAGTAATTTCAAATTTTATATTATTATCAAATAGTTTATAGTTTTCTATTGTATTGTTAATTACGTTTTCAATATCAGATTCAATTATATCCACGGGAGTTCCGGTTACAATGAAAGTATTATCAGGGGATTCATCAATCACAAAACCTAATTTTTGCAGATTTGGTAATATACTTTTTAATAATAATTTTTCTGAGGGATTAAATTCAAGTTTTTTAGGATATAATATTTTTTGTGAAGAAACAGAGTCTATGTTTATTGAGTTTAGAAATTTTTCATACAGAATTCTTTCGTGAGCTTTTTTTTGATCAATTACCATTAATCCGGATTTTATCGCAGTAATTATATATTTTGATTTAAACTGGAAAAATTTAGTGGCATCATAAATATTAGTATCTTTATTATTATCATCAATAGCTTTATTCGAAAAAATAGTTGGATTAGCAACCATATTTTTATTTTCTCTTTCAAAACCTTCAAATAATTGTTCCCAGTTATTCAAATTACTTATTTGTCTTGGTGAAGTTAGGCTTCCTTTATATGAAGATTTATCAGATTGGGTATTGAATGGATTAAATTCCGGATTAATTTTTATTTGAGGAGGTTTAATTTCAGTTTTACTTGTAGTTACAGGTATTTCAAAAGGAGTTTGAATATCAAAGTCAATAGAAGGAACAATATTAAATTTACCTAATGTTTCTTTTACACTAGAGCGAAGTATTTGCCAGATTGAAGTTTCATCTTCAAATTTAATTTCTGTTTTTGTAGGATGAATATTTACATCCAGAGTATCCGGTTTGACCGAAAAATATATAAAATATGAGATGTAATCATTTGGTTTAATAATATTTTCATAAGCATTAAGAACGGCTTTATTAAAATAGGGATGACGCATAAACCTGTTGTTTACAAAGAAAAATTGTTGGGATGAATTTTTTTTTGAAAACTCAGGTTTACCAATAAAGCCAAATATAGATACAATACTTGTTTCAGTATTTAAAGGAATAATTTGTTGATTAATATTTTTTCCGAAAATATTTAAAATTCTTTGTCTTAAGTTGCTTTCAGGAAGATTATAAATTTCGGAATTATTATGAATAAGTGTAAATGAAATATTTGGATTTGTTAATGCAACTTTTTGAAATTCATCAATGATATGGTGGAATTCTGTAGAGTCTGTTTTTAAAAATTTTCTTCTGGCAGGAACATTAAAAAATAAATTTTTAACGGAAAAATTACTTCCATCAGAACAACTAATAGTATTTTGTGAAACCACTTTAGAAGCACTAATAATTAAATTTGTTCCTAAATCGCTTCCGTTTTTTTTTGTTTTTAATTCAACAGTTGCAATAGCGGCAATTGATGCAAGAGCTTCACCACGAAATCCAAGAGTTTTAATAGAAAACAGATCATCTGCTTTATTTATTTTGGATGTTGCATGTCTTTCAAAAGCCATTCTTGCGTCAGTACCAGACATTCCGGAACCGTTATCAATAATCTGAATAATGTTTTACCTGCATCTTTAATATTAATTTTTATATCAGTAGCTCCTGAATCAATTGAATTTTCAATTAGTTCTTTCACTACTGAAGCAGGTCGCTGGATTACTTCTCCTGCAGCGATTTGATTTGCAACTGAATCAGGTAAAATATGAATTATATCTGGCATGTGTTTCTTCTTTTAAAAACTAGAAAAATAGATTTAAATAATAATATCAAAATTATAATTAAAGCTGTATATGACGCTAGGATTCCAATATAATCACCGTATTTAGTATAAAAAGTTAATTTATTGTTAGCATTTAATTTAGCTTTAATCGCTTTTGGTTCCCACCATGATGTTTTTTCTAAAAAATTTCCCCGTTGGTCAATAAAGCAAGAAATGCCGGTATTTGCACTACGTGCAATACTTCTCCTGTTTTCAATGGCTCTTAATCTTGCGAAGCTTAAATGTTGCTTATAACCGGCAGTATTTCCCCACCAACCATCATTTGTAATGATGAATATTAAATTTGCTCCATTTTTTATATATTCTGTAACATATTCGCCAAATATTGATTCATAACATATTACAGGAGCAATTTTTAAAATAGAATTACATGATTTAAAAGTAGTTCTTTCATTTTGAGTACCTAAAGTACCAGAAGTACCGCCAAGTTCAATTGATAAATCTTCAAGAAAACCAAGAACTTTCGGATAAGGCATTTTTTCAACACCCAGAACTAATTGTGATTTATGATAAATTTGAATTTTATTTGACGTATCTATTTGTATAGCAGTATTATAAGAATCGTAATAGGATTTATCACCATCAAATTTTCTTGCAGAAATTGGAATTTTATCTTTAGGGCTATAAATTTTATAAGACGAAGTTCCAATAACAAAATTTTGGAGAGAATGTTTTTTAATAAAATTTTTCAATATTTTAATATCTGTTTGTTGTTCCAGATAATTTTCGCAAAGTGCATTTGCAAAAAATGTTTCAGGTCCAATAATATAATTTGTGTTTGTATCAATTATTGGTTCTGCTAGTTTTAATAATTTATTTATTTGCTCTTCTGCAGACATACCGCCGAATTTTTCATTATATGGATCAATATTTGGTTGCAAAACAACAATATTAACAGGATTGGATACTTCCTTATAATTGTAATAAATAACCAATGAAATTATTATTGGAACTAACAAAAAAATTAATGGAGTAATTAATTTTTTAATTATTGAAAAAAAAGATTGAAATATTAAAAATTGCTTTAAAATTAAATAAATACTAATATTTAAAATTAAAATCCACAGACTGCCGCCTAAAACTCCTGTAAATTCATACCACTGTATTATTGATATATTATTTGAAAATCCGTTTCCAAGCGTGAGCCAAGGCCAGGACAATTCCCAATTTAAATGAAGATACTCAAAAGCAATCCAATAAATTAATAAACTTAAATAACCGATTTTTTCCCCAAGTATACGTTTAGAAATATGAAATGAAAAAAATACAATTGCCATAAATAATGAATTAAAAATTAAGGCAATTGCAACACCCATAAATGTTGAATTATATATCCACCATGTTGATATGATATTCCAAATAAAAAAAGCAATATAAGAATGCCAGAAAACATTAATTGCCTTAAATGTTTTTTGGTTTATATAAAAAAAGTCTTCAACAATAAATAATGGTATAAAACCTAAGAAAAGAAAAACGCCTAAGGACCATTGTGTCCATCCCAGAGATAAAAGCAATCCACAAATTAATGAAAGAAGAAATCTTTGATATTTTTTTAATTTCATATTAATTAAAGTATTCAATAAAAATTAGTTATATCAATTATATTGCAAATAATTTATTAATGAATTTAATCTGTAATATTAAATTAAAAATTTTTAATTATATACAGATACATTAAATTTTTTATAAGTTTGTTTTTGTAAAGAGAGTAATTTATAAATTAATTTTTTATGGAACCCTATAAAATATATGTTGGAGGTAAGTTTGTATCTAACAATTATGAATTTGAAATTAGAAATCCTTTTAATAATGAATTGATTGCCAAAACATATCTTGCACAAAAAGAAGAGTTAAATGAAGCGATTAAAAGTGCAGAAAGGGTTTTAAAAATAATGAAGGAAATGCCTTCGTATAAACGGTATGATATTTTAATGCAAATAGCTTTTCTTATTAAATCTGATAAAGAAAGATTGGCTTTAATATTATCTGGAGAAGCAGCAAAACCTATAAAATTTGCAAGAGCCGAAATAGAAAGGGCAATTCAAACTTTTATTTTTGCCGCAGAAGAATCTAAAAGATTACCTAAAGAATATATTTCAATAGATTGTACAAAACCCGGGGAGAATAAAGAAGGAATAGTAAAATATTTTCCTGTAGGAATAATTGCAGGAATTGCACCGTTTAATTTTCCTTTAAATCTTGCAGTTCATAAAATTGCACCTGCAATTGCTTCAGGAAATCCGATTATTCTTAAGCCTGCCCGTTCAACACCTTTATCAGTTTTAGAGCTTGCAAAAATTATTGATAAAACAGAACTTCCAAAAGGAGCATTATCTGTTTTGCCAATGGACAGAGAAGCAGGTAATCAGCTTGTAACTGATGAAAGAATAAAAATGCTGACATTTACAGGCTCTGCTGAAGTTGGGTGGAAAATGAAAAGTGAAGCAGGAAAAAAGAAAATTACTCTCGAACTGGGAGGAAATGCCGGAGCAATTATTACAGAATCTTCTGATTTGGAAATTGCAGTAAATAAATGTGTTGTGGGAGCCTTTGCATATTCAGGGCAGGTATGTATTCATTTACAAAGAATTTATATACACGATTCCGTTTTTAAAGAATTTATAACCAAGTTAGTCAATAAAACATTATTATTAAAAGCTGGTGATCCTCAAAATG
>Ga0247841_10008966_pt1 | contig 14160 bp, 18 predicted proteins | sample LaCruzMarch2015__2_FD_192410 | JGI IMG/M metagenome (GOLD analysis project Ga0247841, IMG submission 192410) | Freshwater microbial communities from meromictic Lake La Cruz, Castile-La Mancha, Spain - LaCruzMarch2015_18m | ecosystem: Environmental > Aquatic > Freshwater > Lake | place: Spain...
TGAAGTGTCGTTCATCCCATTTTGCCCGGAAAAGCTTCGACTGACGAAAAATTCTGTCCACTTGATCTAAATTTCTTCCTGACCAAAACGCTATGCGGCAACATAAAGCAAGGTCTGCTTCGCTCTGAGAAGGATAGTCCGGAAAGTTCCCGTCAAAAAGATTCCTGATCTTTTCCCCATTCGAACCGGAAAACATCCTTGCCATGACTGTTTCATCACTTAAAATAGCCTCATCTCCTTTGCGAACCGATGTTACCTTCGAATTCCTTTTGAAATAGAGATTATAGACTTCAGTGAGACCTTCTTGATTGGCTGCAATTTCCTTTGGTGTTACGTCGAGATGTCGCCCCGTAACTGAAAAATATTTCCCGGCTTGAGCTATCTCAAAATTTCCCGACTTTCTATTATCTTCCGGGATTTTTCCTTTTACGAACATTCGGATTCCTGTTCCTGATGGGGAGATTTCGGTATAGGTGTTCAAGATTTTGATAACATCTATCGCCAGGTGGTCAAATGTCGCAGTCTCAAAATCGATGCAATGATCGAGGTCAATCCCCACAAAAGGGGACTCGCCGACTTCAAAGCCTATGGTTCGGATCCCATTATTCTTGTGTTTTTGGAAGTAACTAACCGCTTGCCCGAATGTTCCCCAGGTTCCAGGGTCATTGGACTTAGCATTTGAGCCGGTTCCAAGGCTAACGGGGCTTTTATCGTCTCTTCCACATACCCAGTTAGGATAAGTTTTTAATTCAGGGGGAATATTGTCGAAGTTAAAGGTTGTAGTTACGCTGTCCATGTTTTTCTTCTTCCTTTTTCGAGAATATTTGTGTTTTAAGTTGTTTAACGGCTAAAGCAAAACGCATAGCATCCACCATCGCCCCGTTGAAGTATTCGCCGAGGTCAGTAGCAAGCTTGTCTGTCTGCTGAAAGTTGAAAATTATTTTTTGGCTGCTCTTGGTTAATTCTGGGGTATGGCCTTTGAGGGTTAAGAATCCTGCCTGATATGCATCGAGGGTTGTGAAGAATCGGTTTTCATTGTCCATACCCCAATTTTAATTGCTTTTTGTACGGTGGTCAAAGGGACATAAAAAGTAATAAAGGGCGGGGTTATGTCTTTACAGCTCTTAGGATGTATTTACCGAAAGAAGCGTTCCTTGCGGGGGCATCGCCTTTAAAACCATCTTTTTCAAGAACGGTTGTTAGTAAGTCAAAGAATATACCTGAATAAACTTTCTCACTATCATCATCTTTGAATGTCAATGTCGGTTTTTTGTCGGTTATCCACTGGTAAAATCCTGCTAATTCCTGAATTAAAAGTTTTAATGCAAACTTACCGTTATTGCCTCCAGCATCTTTGCCTATGTTCATGTGATTCAGGTTCTTTGATAAGGCTTCAAGGTCTGCTTGAAGTGAAAATAGAAAGTCTGTTGGCCTGCCCCGTTTTATCAACGTGATTAATAACTCTTGGTCTGATAGCTCATTTCTTTCTTGTAATGTTTTTATCAGCCTTTTTGTTCTTCTTTGAAGTTTTTCAAGATATTCTTTGTGGTCAACGAGTCTTTCAAGTTTATCTTTTCGGTCTATTATATATCTTACACGGATAGCGTCAAGTTCCTCTTTCTGTTCCTGTGTCAGTTCTGCAATCTTTAATATTTCTGCAATGTCCTGATAGTCTTTTTGAGTCCAGATATGAAAATTGAAAGTTCCACCTTTTTTCATTCTCGTAACACCCCTAAGTGTTCCACGTTTATTCAAGGGGAGGTCGGCAAGGGTTCCCGCCTTGTCGCCTGGTATCCCTTGAAAGAGTATATGCCGCTATCCATTTAAAATCAATCTTCAATAGTTGCGATATGCCTGTTATAAATAACTTCAAAATAACGTAAGTTTACCTTGCATAATTCAAGAATAGGGCTATACTTGTAATAGATACCAAGATAGCAAATTTATGTGGGCGTGTTATGAAAAAATTTGTGTTTGTCGCTTTACTCGCAGTAATCCTTGGATTTTCAACGTTTTCTCATGCAGAGCTGTTATACACATACACAAGTAATGTGTTTAATATCCATGAGGGAGGGAGGGATCCTTTTGTTGGCCCTACCAGCATGGCAGTCACCTTTAAGCTCTCCGAAGGGGTATCATTAAATACACTTTTATATACACTTTCCGGCAATCAATGGTCCGGCACCTCCATCCCGTCCACATTTACTACCCAACACGATGGAAACCCCATCTTTGGTTCCATCGGCAGTGGTACTGCAGAGGCACACATCATTGCCCTTGGTTCGACTGGACTCCCAGCTCAATGGGAAATTTTAGGTTCAACCCCTCAAACGCTCTCCCCCAATGAATCTAATATCTATTATTATCGTGGCATACAATCACGCAACTACCAAAGCGTGTGGGGAATATCGGATTATGTTTATTCCACAAGAGTCAGCTCGGCATCTATTTCTTCATCTGGAAGCGATGTAACCTTAAACAACCCCGGCGTCTGGACCGTCCAAGAAGTACCCCACGGCCCTTCCCCTGTACCTATCCCACCATCCGTCTGGCTTCTGGGCTCTGGTTTAATTGGGCTTGTAGGACTGAAGAAAAGGTTTAAGAAATAACTATCAACAAGGGATACTAATGAAAATTATTTTTGTGATGCTCCTGGTAACAATTCTCGGATTCTCAAGTCTTGCCTATGCAGAACTCATCAACAATGGTGGTCTTATTTACGACAAGGACTTGGATATCACATGGTATGATTACACGAAGAGCTTGGACACGTGGGTTAACCAGAAAACTTGGGCAAGCGGTCTAACCGTAGGGGGTGTCACGGGCTGGCGGCTTCCCAATACTGTGGATGGGCCAAATGTATATGGCGCTAACGGCGCCACAACATCAGGCTACAACATCACAACCAGCGAGATGGGGCATCTCTTCTATACAGAACTTGGTAATAAGGGTTTTTACGACGCGAACTGGCATTATCAGTCAGACTATGGCCTTGCAAACAAGGGTCCTTTTGCGAACTTAAAACCAGACTACTATTGGTCGGGTACGGTGTATTCAAAAGATACCGGCAGTGCATGGGGCTTCAGTCTGAACGTCGGCCTCCAGTTCACGCAAAATGAGGGTCCCTACTGTAACGCCCTTGCAGTCCATGACGGCGATGTTCTTGGAAATGGAGTTGTACTAAACGGCCCTTCCCCTGTACCTATTCCACCAACTGTATGGCTTCTCGGCTCCGGTTTGATAGGGCTTGTAGGACTGAAGAAAAGGTTTAAGAAATAACTATCCGTTGTTGTGCTTTAAAACACCATTAAAAGTCCATTTAAGTATACCCTTTACATTACCTTATAGAAGGATTACAGTCTGATACTATATCCTATAGCTTGTCCTGTTTATGTTGAATCACGCACCCTGCACACACCCTGTAAAGGGATATTATCCCTGCCCCATCCTCGCTTCTATAGAATATATAATGTACGCTAAACCGTGTAGCACAAATAACCATATCCCTGCTGCATAGTTCGTCAATTGTAGAACCTGCTAAACGTCCCACAGCACCCAGAATGTCGCTTTTTACCATCCTTCCGGCAAATATTGACCCCCCCCACTGCCCCCAATGGAAATAGCCCCTGCCCCGATATCGCCGCTCTCAATTTTTTCCAGAGAAAAGACCCCGTCCATTCTCTCGCTATTTAAAAAATATTTCTTCTACCATTTCTTTGGTTTTACTGATTTTCTTTGTGAGTAGCCGAGAAAAATTGCTTGCACCTACAAACAAACAACCCTGTCGCAGCTGCAGAACATCGATTACCGCTAAAAACCAAGAGCAGTGTATTCCCGCATCATCTCTAATAATATTTACTTTAAAAAACCTCTTGACAAAATAATGTATATATGTAATACAATGTATAATCATTTGAAGGTTTATTAAATGTCTAAAACAATCACAATATGTTTCCGAACCAGCGAGCATTTACGCAATGCGTTGGAGAAGATCTCAACGGATGAGAGAAGGTCGCTGTCTTCAACCATTGAGAATATCCTATATACCCATATAGAAGAGAGAAACGAATTTAAAAGGGTGCAGGAAGAAAATCGCCGTTATCCCAGAAAGAGTGTTTCAGTCCCTGCATTACTAAGTTTCAACAATGAAACATCAGCCGGCATAGTACTTGATATCTCTCTCGGTGGATTACAGATTTCAATCCCCAATGGTTCTCAGTTAGAAATCAAAGAAGATGAACAAAATTCCACATTTTCCATTGTGTTTACCCTCCCTGAGATTAAAAAACCACTAAGCGTCCAATGCATGCCCGAACATATTGTACGTTCCAATGGCGAGACAACAATGGGAGTATCGTTTGCAGATACTAATTTTGCCAACTACCAGACCCTCCAGAATTACCTCATCAATTAATCATAGCTTTAGAATCCTGTGTAACTAACCCATTTAGACCTCCATTAAAAAAATAATCCAGGTTTTTAAAAAAATACTTGACAACTTTGCCTTGTTGTATTACATTGTATTGCAGTATGATTGATAATGTAATACTATAATTTATTAAATACACCTGAAAAGGCCAAACCGCCGGTGACGGCGGGACGGAAAGCCAACGGGTCTTACGTGAGATAGCCGAGCTGCCAGGGATGATTGGGAGGTCATACATGGCAGCTTTTGTTTTTAATATCAAAAATAAACTGAATCAGTCTTTGGTGTTGTTTACTCTTTTTTTAATTCTTACGCTATTTAGTTCAACTGCTCTTTACGCCGACCTGATTATTGGGAACACAGCCAAAAGCACTGAAAGACTCGGTAATTTCACTGGAGAGTTTACTTACCATTATGACACATCAACCAAGGCTGAGCTTAATGTAAGGCTGACAAATACAAGTCCCGCAGATAATGGTGGTTATCTTACAGGATTTGTATTCAATAATCCCAATAATTATATTACAGGTGTAACACTTACAGGTTCAAATTCAAATTTTAAACTTCTTGGTGCACCAAGTTTCAAAGATAGTATAAATGCAGCACCTTTTGGTAATTTTGACATAGGAGCAGCATTAGGTGGTGATTTTCTCGGTGGAGGTTCACCTAAAAACGGAATTCCAGCTGGAGGTTCAGCAAACTTTTACTTTGCAATAACCGGGAGCAATCTTGATAAACTGAATGCAGGCAGTTTTTTAGGTGCAACCAACAGTAATGGTGACTTTTCTGCTGCACGATTCAGAGGGTTTGAAAATGGTGGAAGCGATAAAGTTCCGGCTTCACCAAATCCTGTTCCTATTCCTCCTACAGTATATCTTTTAGGTGCAGGGCTTTTTGGGGTAGGGTTTATAAGGAAGAGGGTAAGAAAGAGTTAGATAACATTCCACATTATTACATACGGGAGGCAGGGCCAGAAATGGTTCTGCTTTTTTATTTTCTCACATCTCAATTATTACCGCTTGCAATCTTGTAGAGATTGTAGGAATGCGTTTTATTGACTTCAGGAAGATTTTAATGAGAATTTCTGTAAAAAACCAGCAAATAGCATAAATATGTTTTCACTTCTTTTTATAATATTCCGGATACAGTTTCTTTGCACACTCCGGACAAATGCCATGGGAAAAATCTGCTGCAGAATGTTCGCTTATGTATGTTTCCATCTGTTCCCAGTATCCTTTATCGTTGCGTATTTTCTTGCAGGAAGAGCAGATAGGGAGTAATCCGCTTAACAGCTTGACTTTGGAAAGCGCTTTCCTGAGTTCAGCAATGAGCCTTTCCCGTTCATCCTCTAATTGCCTGCGCATTAACGCCAAGCCGATGCTTGCACTGAGCCCCTCAAAAAAATGGATCATATCAAGTGTAAAGCAATCTTTTTTCCTGTCATTTAATTGAAGCAGGCCAACGATCTCCCGATCTGCACGGATAGGAATCAGTGCCACGGAAAGGAAGCCTTCGTGGATGCAGCGGTTCCGAGGATGAAGTCTTGGATCCTGGTCAACGGGGACGTCTAACAGTGGAAATGAATTGTTTGTCCAGCAGCTCCCGCCTGTTGTGAATAGCGGATTTGCCGGATCAGTCTTTCCGGAGATTACAAGGCCGCATGTACATTCAAGACTATAGTTGCCGTTCTCATCCCTGCAAACTCCGCCATCCCGGTCACGGACAGTCAAAGTATTTTCCACAAGCAGGAAATCATCCGAAAAACCTTCCTGCACAAAATACGGAAAGTCATCGCCGCTTCGGAGACGAATCCCTATGGCTTCAAATCCTGTTTCCCGTTTAATTACAATGAGAATACGTTTAATCGCATCGGTCAAAGCAGATGAGTCGTTAAGAATACCCAGAATTTCAGCTGTAAGACGCTGGCGACGTTCGGCCTGCTTACGATCGGTAATATCAAGTATAACGCCCACAAGACCGTTTACATTTCCGTATTCATCGGTAAAGGTTGCCTTATTGAAAACTACATCGCGTAAAGTCCCGTTTGCGTACCTTGTCTTTGCTTCATAAACCTGGATACCGGGATGGTCAAACAATTCCTGGTCTGTCTTTTTATAAACATCAGCCAATTCCTTCGGGGAAAGATCGTAAACTGTTTTCCCTAATATTTCCTCCTTGCGTATACCCATATAGGCTGCAAAGGCATCGTTGCATCCCGTATATTCCCCTTTAATGTTCTTATAAAAGATAGGATTAGGGATTGTATCGATTAATGTTTCGAGAAACAAAAAGTGTTTTCGCAGTGTATTTTCCGTATTCATAAGGGCAGTAACGTCTATGGCAAAACCTAATGACGCCCGCAATATTGTCCTTTTCATCCCAATAGGGTATCTTATCGGTTTTAACCCAGGCTACCCCATCAGGTGTTACCATGGATTCTATTATGTCTCTTTTTGGAGCTCCCGCTGCCATAACCTCCTTGTCGTCTTTCCAGTACTTATCTGCCAGGTCCGGAAAAAGCTCAAAGCAGCTTTTTCCTTCCATCTGTTCTACCGTTACACCAGAAGCTTCAGCTAATGCACGGTTGACCCGGATAAACCTGTTTTCGGTATCTTTGAAGAAGATCATTGCAGGAACAGCATCGAATATGATCTTCTGCTCTTCCTTCTGTTGTCTTAACAGTTCCGCCGCCCGTTTGAGCCCGGTTTTTTCTTTTTCCAGTTCAGCAACCCGCCGGCGTAATTTTTCGAGTTCTTTGTTCAGTTGCTTTCCTGCCTTACTCTCATCTTCCATTGTGCACACCTCAATGATTATTGATATGAGCATACAATATTTTAGATATAATTGCCTTTGAGGATTTTGGTTAATTTTGAATATCATTTAAAATATTGTATGCCCATGAAAATCACCTGATACTATCGTATACATGTCAAAATAACGGACATACCAATGCCTACAAAGTAGGCTCTTTTTTTGCAACCGTTAAAGGATAGCCCCGATAACTGATTGAAATTACAGCGACTCAATAAAGGCACAGATCTTGCTTATATATCCTGTATAGATATTATTGATACTTTATAGAGGAGGAAATATGGGACAGAAGGTTTTTAAAAACAGAAATATGACGAGCCTTACAGGATATTATCCAACCCGTGAAGCATATGAAAGCGGTCTCCTTGTCTCTTCCTTTAACGAATCTGCCGGTGCAGATCATCGCACATTGAAAACCTCCTGGGCCACGTCTCCTAAATGCCACGTTAATCAATCTGTGTGTGAGTTCCAGGATTACTGCAACCACCTTTACTATATTAACGACAGGTGCGATTGTGCGTCTGTTTGGAAAAAAACGACAGGCCTTGTCATAGCGACATCCGCATAACCGTAAAGCATAAGGTGCACAGACATTCTTTGCATTATGCTTTTTTATGATATAATTTACGAACGTAGTCTTTATGGAGGTACATTATGAAAACAGGAAACGTTTCACAAAACACCATGTCTTTTCAGCAGGCAAAGTCAATACGTGAGGACAAGGCTGCTCACAAGAGAGAACCGGACAAAGCCGCAGGGGACAAGGTAGACCTCTCAGCAAAGAGACTATCTGCTATGTCAGCTCCTGTTGCGTCCCATGTGGAAGCGCTTGAACTGATCAAGAGTATCGATTTTAGCCAGGCTAAAGGTGCTGACTGGATCTCGAAAGATAGTCAGGCCAAAATCATGGAGCTCCTGCAGGCCTGAGCCACCTCTGTCCGGTTGGAGTAAGTCGATAATAACAATAGAATGAGAATTATAAAAATACTGTCCGTTTTTCTTATAATATGTCCGTTTTTATTTGCATGTTTTATCTTCTCCTGCAGCAAGAAAGAGCCTGATCCGCCAAAGCCTCTTCAGGTGAAGGTTGAATTGCCGCCCCCTAAACCGCCTGAGCCTCCCAAAAAAGACTTACAAGCAGTTAAAGAAGTACCAAAACTGAAGGAAACTGAAAAAAAGATACTCAATAAAAAAACACAAACCCAAAAGCCGAAAGCACCCGTGACACCTCATGCCCACTCGCAGACAGCCAATCTTGACATGCTCAACCGTAATTTTAAAACATACCATTTGAACGTATGGGCCTCAGAATGCAGCAACGGGGGAATCCTTTTGAATGGTTATGTGAAAAGCGAAAAAGAGAGAGATGATGCCCTGTCCCTCGCACAGCTGTATAGCCGGAACATCACGGACATGGTCAACATTGTTACGGTCTACGATACCAGCATGCCCGCCGGCAAACGCCAACATCAACCCTACCCTTTTTCCAGTTCAAAATAGCAGAAACTACAGGGCCGATCATTAGAAGCTTCTATCAGCCCCTTTTATTTTCAATGTTTACCCCGATTTATAACCCTTAAATTCGATATTTCCATGTCCGCAGTGGAGCGTTTACGAGAATACACTTATCTTTTATCTTTACATAATATTTCGTATAGTTTTTCATTAACGCTATTTGGTGGAATTGGTTCCCACCTTCCTTCGGAAAGTGAACGCGTGTATGAGTCTATAATATTTCCTGCCGGTGTGTAATTGGCGAGGGAGAGCGGACATGATTTTTTTGTGTTGCAATTATAAGCAACGAGGCCGAGAGTATAACTTAAGTTTTCATAATCTTCTTTATAAACACCTCCCTGCTTTAACTTTTTTATATGGTCTTGTTTCCCTTCTTTAGAAAATACTATTTTTTCCCATGCTTTTATAATTCCCCTTTCACCGAAAGTAATGCTTTCCTTGTCGTAATAATATTTGTTGCCGTCTGCATTTGACTCGTAATGTATCCACTCTGCCCCGTTTACTGCTGCATGACTAACCAGCAGCAAATAAATAATAGAGACCAACAACATGAAGTGTTTAATGATTCCCCCTTATACCTTCATTGTACCAAAACATTGAAAAAAGTAAACCAAAACATTGTTAATTATATTACACTCTGATATTGGTAAGGGGATTTACAAGAGAATAAAAGCCCCGCCTATTTCTAAGCGGGGTCTTGTGTTATTCGTTAAGCAAAAAAATGTGCCTAAAATGTGCCCAAGCCTACCAAAAACCACCTCATTTTAACTCACGGTAACCAAAAGATGAAAATTCATATTCTCTTTTAATATTATCAAATTATCAATCATTTCAAATAGGTTAACACCTTGAAAATATTGACTTTTCAGGACTGAAAATCCCCGTGTCGGCGGTTCAATTCCGTCCCTCGGCACTTTAATTTTACTTGAATATTCTTCTCCATCTAAAAACAGGACGGCATTACTCTATAACAGCTTAATCTGCTTCAAGGTTTGCGTCTGAGCCGTTTTAAATTCTAATTTCTAAATCCTAAATTCCCCTTCTCCCTTTTCCCTATCTTCACATCCTCGTAACTTTGCAGCTCCGGACTTTATGCTTCAGCCCCATTTTATAGATAAAACCATTGTTTAGTGCTATAATGCGGCTATATCTAAAGACTGAGGAGGGAGTAATTGAAAACACAAAGATGGTATGGGATATCGAAAATATTTTATGCTCTGTCTGCTTTTGCAATAGTATTTGCATTTGTCTCCTGTCAGAACGTTGCTTACATCGATAAATTCGGGGATGTGGATGTCTCAATGGGTAATTATGATGAGGCTATCAAAGATTACACAAAGGCGATCAATTACAAACCGGGTGACCCTGACGGGTATATCGGCCGGGCTTACGTGTATCAAAAAATGGGCGCTCAGCAGCTTGCAATAGAAGATTATACAAAGGCAATCGAGCTTTTGCCTGGTGACTCGAATCTTTATTTTGCAAGGGGCTCTGCCTTTGAACTGCTGGGCAATAACGATCGGTCTGTCAGAGACTACCAAACGGCTGCAGCCCTTGGTAACGACAGGGCGCGGGCTGTCCTTACATCAAAAGGTATCGGATGGTAAAAAATCATATCGACCTGCAGGGCTTTGGCATAATGTTACTGCTGACGCTTCTCTGGGGTTTTAATTATCCTGCAATAAAGGTTTCGAATGTGGGATTTTCACCCATATTCAATTCGCTGATTCGTTCTGTTATTGCCTCTGTTCTTGGAATTATTTATTGCATAAGCATAAAGCAGCCCCTCTTCCACAGAGATATTCGCTTTTTCCATGGTTTTGTCGTGGGCATGCTTTTTGGTCTTGAATTTGTCTGTATTTATCTCGGTTTGCTTTATACCAATGCTTCACGCGCAGCAATACTCGTCAATTTTTCACCCTTTGTTGTTGCCATCGGTGCATACCTGTTCCTGAAAGAAAAATTGGGTGTCACAAAGATATCGGGTTTAATTCTTGCCTTTTTTGGAGCTTACCTTGTTTTTGAAGGTAAGCCGAGAACATGGGACATATCAATGCTTAAAGGTGACATTTTGGAAATCGTGGCCGCTTTCCTCTGGGGTGCTACGACAATCTATATAAAAAAATACCTTGCTGAAAACGTTCACCCCATAAATACTTTCCTCTACCAGCTTGTATTTTCAATCCCCATTATGTTTGTTTGTACCTTATTTATGGAGCCAAAATGGATTCTTGCCATCAATGGCCCTGCCATCGCTGCCATCGCATATTCTTCCATTATTGTAGCCTTTGCTTCATACCTCACATGGTTTAAGCTGATACACACCTACCCGGTATCCCAGCTGGCAGTTTTTACATTCCTGACCCCTGTATTCGGCGTCGCTTTCGGTGCCATATTCTTGAAGGAACAGCTTACCGCAGGGTTGATTTTCGGACTTGTCTTTGTAAGCACAGGGATATATCTGACAAATTATAAAAAGGCTAGCGCTCTATAGCCTTGGGCATAACGGGGATCATCATCATACATCAGTTTTTAAAGTATTTGGTCCGACCCCGATCGATACTTTAATTTCAAATAAATGAATATAATAGATGCATAACGGTCTCAGCGACGACTGTGGGACGTCAGCTGGCTTGACCTGGTTCGATCTATTCCTCAATATCTTTGTAATTTCCGTGCCAGACGTCAAACTCTTCGCCTATTTTCCAAATCTTTACGTCCGGTCGAGCATCAAGCCATGCCGTAATTTTATTCAGTCTTGCGTCAGGATCGTCAGAGCGACGGCCAAGCTCCACCAACATGTTCAGCTTGTCTTCCTTCCCGCCTCCACCACAGTAGCATTCGTTTGCTTCAATGGCTTCTTTAATGAAAGCATCAAGGAATTCATCAAATCCATCCTTCCGATCCCGTGTGACGATAAGCAGTCGTCCCCATTCAGTGAACTCGTTATAATGTTTTTTCTTGCGGAGTCGTTTCTTCATGTTTTTATCTTTTCGGATCGAGCAATTAATATGCTGCTACCTATAATTTGTAAAGTATTATGTTTAACGGATAGTATTGTCAAGGACAATGACGTTCTTCTGGATATTCGATATAGGGGGTAGTAGGTTTTTTAAAAAGTAGGACAACTGTCTTAATGTTCCTCTTGGAAAAGCAAAAGGGGTTTTGCAATGACACATTTAGTAGCGATTGTCCTGCCTTCGGCAGTTCCTCAATGTAATAAAAAGTGAATATTTCAAATTGCTATAAGTATAGCAGGAAGACACAAACGGATTTTACTCCAATAATCTTTTCAAAATATCTTACTATTGAAAATTGGCAAATGTGCTTATCTTTGACGGAGGGCTATCCTTAAAGACTGAATATTATAGAAATTAGCATTACTACCGGGGCTAACTACCTGGTCCCCAATTGCGTGCTCGGACTGTGATGAGCGCATAAGGAAACACCCAAAAGAGCGTGAGAAAGGAAAAATAGGCATACAGAATCCCATACAAAAAAAGCCATGAACGTTCGGTATACAAGTAGTAGATCATGTTCAATGATGAGAAGAAAGCCATTACGCAGAAGAGCCTGAGAATGGTGACCGGATCATTTACTGAAAGGGTTGCGAAGAGAACAAGGCTTGCCCAGCCTATCGGATAACGCATGTTTGTGATGAATATATCCACCTGTGAAATTAACCTGGGCCAGAAGGGTCTTTTCCGCACGATTCGTGCAAAATGGATCGTTTCACGCACGTGACTTCTATCCCACCGAAGGTACATCTTGCACAGCTTCTGGTATGTCCAGGGCACCACGGTGTGTACAATGCCTGTTCGCTGGTAAACTGAGTCATAACCCAGAGATAGAATGTAATTTGTCAGGGATCGATCTTCGCCGTAGGTGCATCGTGCCCCAAGGAATCCTTGATTCATCCATGGTTTGAGTACCTGCCGCACAGCCGAAGTGCGGTATGCAGCAAGAGCACCAGGGCAACAGTAAACAGTACCGTACGTAGATTGCACTGCTCGTAAAAAATCAAAGGACAGTACAAACCGCACTTGCAGCATCCTCGGGATAATACCCTGGTTCTGATTATAGACAAGGACTTTCCCTGCTACTGCTCCTATCCGTGAGTCCCCCGGAAACGGCCTGCCATGGCAAGCAGCGTGTTGTGTTCTATCATGCTGTCCGAATCGACCGTGAGGACTATTTTGCCGCGAGCCCTACGAAAACCTTCCTCAAGAGCTGCACGTTTCCCCCTGTTCTTAGTAAAACGGAAGGGTTTCACGAGGTGTGGATACCTAACGGCTGCAGCCTGAATGTAGCGCCATGTATCATCGGTGCTTCCATCGTCGATTGCATAAACTTCAAGCCGATCATGCGGGTAATCTGCAGCCAGGACCGAATAAATAGCCTTTTTTACCATTTCACCTTCGTTGTATGCCGGGATAATGGCCGTAAGAAAAGGGGCATCACTGTGAGAAGCCGGAGGAAAAGGACGGTACCGAAACCAGAGCATTGTCCTGAAAGCGAGAAAGATGCTGCCCACGAGTCCCCATAAGACACTTGGACGAACAATAGCCTTTGACCAATGAGCGTTTCGGATGGCATGAATCAAAGGTTGAAAGACATTTCCTGCAAAGCTTCCATAAAAGATTATAAGAAGACCGGCGATCATCAGGCCGCAGAGACTCCAATCCAGGAAAGTTCGGGGACTCATAACAGGCCTGGCTGAAGTCTGTGGAACATCCACGGTATTGCTTTCGGCCTGCACAATATTGAGAACACTGGTTTTGGAACGAAATCGATCATAAATAAGGTAACGAATCTTAATACATAATGATGCTCATAGGCAAGATGATATACAAATAAGTTGTTGGTGATAAATGAAACGCTTAGGCTATTTTTTAGAGAACCCTATATTATTAAATAAAACAAAGCAGGAGTTTGCGGATGTCTAAGATGCGGAGGAAATTGTCCACACTTCAACACACCCACCAGTTCTATACAAAGTTTTTCCGAATGCCTTTACCGACCAGGTTTTGTCAACCTGACGTAAACCACTGATTATCAACGGCTTGCGGCGGGGGGGGGTCCTTCCATTGTTCAAACGGTCTCTCGATAAACCGTTTCATCCGCATGCCCCACAGCATGACTTCTATTAAAAATACAAGGCTATTTTATCACCAGTACTTTAAAATAGAAAAAGTTTTGTTTGTAAACAGTTATATCGAAGAGCCATGAGTTTTCAGCTTTCAGTTTCTTTCTTTACGGCTATGGCTATTTTTATAAGTACCGTGAGGACGAGGATGCCTATTCCGTAAATCCCCGCAGTGATGGCAATTTCGTGTGTAGTGGGTGTGTATATTGTTATCTCGCCAAGAGGGGAGGGGATAAAGCCGGATACAACGAGGCCGAGCCCT
>Ga0247841_10008969_pt1 | contig 14156 bp, 12 predicted proteins | sample LaCruzMarch2015__2_FD_192410 | JGI IMG/M metagenome (GOLD analysis project Ga0247841, IMG submission 192410) | Freshwater microbial communities from meromictic Lake La Cruz, Castile-La Mancha, Spain - LaCruzMarch2015_18m | ecosystem: Environmental > Aquatic > Freshwater > Lake | place: Spain...
ATGTGTCGGTGCAAAATATGCGGTTGTATTCAATTCCGGAACGGCAGCTCTCCACAGTGCATATTTCGCAACAGGTCTGAAAAAAGGAGACGAGTTCATCACCTCACCTATGACCTTTGCCGCAACCTCAAATGCAGGATTATACTTGGGTGCGAAGCCGATCTTTGTGGATATTAAAAAGGAAACAGGGAATATAGATCCGCAATTAATTGAATCTGCTTTAACTAAAAAAACAAAGTTGATTGTCCCCATCCATTATGCAGGCTTTCCTGCAGATCTTATCAAAATACAGAACATTGCGCGAAAACACAATCTGCGCGTAGTGGAAGACGCAGCTCATGCATTAGGAGCAACATATAACGGGACAAGAATCGGTTCATGCGCCTATTCCGACATTACCGCATTTAGCTTTCATCCGGTCAAACATATAACGACAGGTGAGGGGGGAGCAGCAACCACAAATAGTAAAGAATTATATGATCTTATGTGTTTGTTTCGTACTCATGGAATAACCAAAAACTCCAAACAATTTGTCAATAACAACGAGGGGGATTGGTATCATGAAATGCAGTATTTAGGGTACAACTATCGGATAACCGATATCCAAGCGGCTCTTGGTCTATCGCAATTGAAGAAAATTGTTGGTTTTTTGAAAAAAAGAAGGGAAATCGCAGATATGTACGATAATGCATTCAAAAATAATCCCTATTTTGACGTAATTCATGGTGAGGGTGGCACCAATTCCGCTTATCATCTTTATCCAATCCTTCTCAAAAATCCAGCAAATAAGAAAAAGGTGTTTGAAGCTCTGAGAAAAAAAAAGATTGGCGTTCAAGTCCATTATATCCCCGTATATCGGCATCCATATTACCAACAGCTGGGCTACAAAAAAGGATTGTGCCCGATAAGTGAGGATTTTTATCAAAGGGAGATAAGTATACCGATGTATCCGGGTCTGACAAAAAAAGACATTGAGTATGTCGCTAACACAACATTCGCTATATTTAAGACAATATGAAAAAATTCAAAACAAAACAGGAGGAATTTTGGTCGACAAAGTTCGGTGACGAATACACAACAAGAAATAAAGGAAGTAAAATCATAGCAGGGAATATTGCAGTATTTGCCAAAATCTTTGAACATATGCACTCAATTTCTTCCCTTATTGAATTTGGCGCAGGCTCAGGAAATAACCTTAGGGCAATACAGAATCTTCTTCCTGATATAGTAATGACTGCGGTTGAAATAAATCAGACTGCAGTAAAGGATTTAAAAAAAATAAAAAATATTACTATTCATAACCAATCTATTTTGGAATACAAACCAAAAAAAACATATGATTTAGCTTTAATTAAAGGAGTTCTTATCCACATAAACCCACAAGCGCTTAAACATGTTTACGAACTTTTATATAAAACCTCTAAGAAATATGTTTGTATTATGGAGTACTACAATCCCACACCGATTGAAGTAGATTACCACAGACATAAAGGATATTTGTTCAAACGTGATTTTGCTGGTGAAATGTTATATAGATTTATGGATCTGACTCTTGTTGATTATGGTTTTCAATATCATAGGGATAATAATTTCCCACTAGACGATATTACCTGGTTTCTTTTGGAAAAAAAATCTTAATTTAGAGTTTTTTTGCCACAACCCACATATTTGAAGAGAGAAGATTTTCTTGCAAAAATTTTTGGAAGTTTGTACCCATCTTATCCCATTGGTCAAGAAGAATTATTTGAAGGAATGGATCCTGTAGTTTAAATTTCTTTTCTAATATTTTGTTCCGTACTAAATCTGCATCAAGAACGCCAGGTGTTTGATTCTCAATCACTTCAAATCCAACTTTTTTTAAAAGGAGATTTAGGGAGTCTAGATGGAAATAATTAAGATGTTCATGATCAATTGTGTCCGAAACAATCCCTAAAGTTTGCATGTCAAAACCTTTTACATTTGGGCATGTAATAATGATGATGCCATTGTCGTTTAAAATATTATGACATGCAGATAGAAATTGACTTGGAGAAAAAATATGCTCAATAACCTCAAAGCACACTACTACATTTGCTTTGAGTGATTTTGCAGGAATCTCTTCAATGGTTTTGTTAATAGTTTCTATTCCTTTTTTTTTGCAGGTCATAGCTAAATTTGGCGTCGGTTCAATACCAATCATTGATGAAAATACATTTCGCGCTTTAAGTTCTTCGAGGAAAGTCCCAAAACCACAGCCCACTTCAATAATTTGTTTAGTGGGAATTCTATGACGTTTACAAATCTTTAGCACCCGATCAACACGAGGTTTAAAAATATTTTGTTTTCTTGTTTGTTCGCTTGCTGGAAAAATTACATCATTCCAGTATTTATAATTTTTTGAGCGTGCCAAAAAATTCGTAATAATCCTGATGGTTGGACGTGGATTCATATAAACTGTTTGACATATATCACATTTGGAATAACGAAACCCTCTCTTGTAAAATTCAAGATGTTCTTTTTTAGAGCCGCAGGCTGGACAGTGAATTCGTACAAATCTCTTTTTTTCCTTCAATAGATATTTTACATCGTCAGAAATATACCGTTGTTGTTTATTTATTAACTTGCGTGGACGTATTGAATTCTCGTTAAAGATTGTGGCCATAATTTGTCGTTCTTTATTTTTATATACAATCTGTATGATTCTGATACTTTTCCTGCTCTTTTTTCCTTAAATGAACAAATCCATAAGAAGACGCTCCACCCCAAATGTTTTCCTTCCACCATTTTCCATTTTTAATCCACCACACTCGCGGATCTCGGAAACTGTCGCACGTATGGTCGAATTCATCCTCCGTCATGTCAACATATTTTAACCATCTGCCTAAATCCCTTCGAGGTTTGACACTGTCATATTTTCGGACCATATCTATACCTTTATTCCGAGTCATGATACCGACCCTGACATCTTTACAGACATGATCAGAAGCCCTTCCATATCCAAATTTTATGAATTTCAAATAATCATGGATACCATTCTCATGCATATCATCAAGATTTGAGAAGGTGCGGTATGTTCTCTCGAATGGCTTTTCTGCAGGTTTCCAACCGTAAAGCTTCATGACTAATTTTACATGTTCATTTGCATTCCAATTTGCGTAATTACTTAAATATATACCTCTCACTCCAACCTTATCGATCTCTTCATCACTTGGATATTCTGCCCATAGTAGATCTTTTTTCGTCAATCCTTCACTTAGTTTCTTTTTTCCTTGTTTAGCTAACCCTTCATCAGTAAAATCAGCCCAATCATAACCTCTTAGTCCGTGCTCAAGTCTAAATTTAGCCGTGAATTCGACAAAGTCGTTGTATGAATACATTCCACCAAGGTCCATAAATCCTTGTTCCCCCCATAGCATGAGGGGAATCTTATATTTTACTGCTATCTGAATGGGGACAGTAAATATTCCGCAGTGATTATGCCAATTCATATCACCCTGAAGCTTAAATCCGATTCTATTCATTTTGACAAGGACATCAATGCTGGGACGGATGATGATGTGGTCACAATCAAACACTTCTCGCATACGCAATAAATTATATTCGCCCTCGGGCAAATAATTGTTTCCATGATAAGTAACTAATAAAGGTTTCAGTCCAAGTTCTTTGACGATGACGTGAGTCTGATAATAGCTATCTTTTCCTCCACTGACAGGAATTACAATGTCATAATTACCGTCCGATTTATATTCGGATGTAATTTTTTTCAACATCCCACATCTTTCTTTCCAGTCAGTATGTTTTTTTTGTTCATTTACACGACATGCAGAACAAACACCTTTTTCGTCGAACATCAACGGGGTTGCCGTTACTCCTGGATAAACACACTTTGTGCAGTATTTCATTTCATTAATTTATTAAATGCGGACGTCTACACCCGCTCTTGATAATGCGCGCTTACCATTTCTGTCAGACAATTCCTTAAAATGCCATATATTTGCCGCGGCCACTGCCGAAGCACCAGCTTTTATCCCTTCGGCGTAATGTTCATACATCCCTACGCCGCCACAAGCTATAACAGGAATTTTAACACATGAAGAGACGGCTTTGATTAATTTTAGGTCATATCCATTAGCCGCTCCGTCCCTATCTATGCTTTGAATCAATATTTCCCCCGCTCCAAATTTCTCCACTTTGTGAGCCCAAGATTCCGGTGACATACCTGTAGCTGTTCGCCCACCATCAACATATACCTCTGTCTTTCCTTCGCTTGAACGAAGGACATCTATAACCACGACAATCGCTTGATTGCCAAATTTCATTGCACCCTGTGTAATCAGCTTCGGGTTATGGAATGCTGCCGAATTTATGGTAATTTTGTCTGCGCCCCTTTTTATGCGTTCATGCATATCTTCAACCGACTTTATCCTTCCTCCCCACGTCAGTGGCATAAAACACGTTTTACTTACCTCTTCGAGTATGGAAAGCGAATTATTCGGTAGCTTTATTTTGTGGTCGTTTCTTTTCGTTTCGTAAAAATCGTCTTTACTGATGTCAATATATATAAGTTCGTCGACACACCATTGATTAAACCGTTGGACTTCGTTTATCGGATTACCGATGATTTGATGTATCTTGAATCGTTCGCTTCGAACGAGCATCCCATTCTCCAACAAAAGAACTGGAATGAGTCTTTTTTTAAGCATTTTTTATGAATACTTTTCAATAAAGTTTTTAATAACGGTGAGACCGGCCTTATGGCTTTTTTCAGGATGAAATTGAGTGGCTGAAATATTATCAATCTCTATACTGGCTACGAAATCTGCGCCATGTGAACATATGCCACTGATTACATTCTTGTCTGTGGGATTGAGTATATAACTATGTACGAAATAAAATGACTGTTCATCCCCAATATTATTATAAATTCCATTTTTCTTGATGAAACGGACGTTGTTCCATCCTATATGGGGGATTCTGACATCCGAGTCATTCGATACCATTTTATCAACCGTACCCGCAACCCAACCGAGACCCTGAAAAACGCCATGTTCATACCCTGTGGTAGCTAGAAGTTGCATACCCAAGCAAAAACCGATAAATGGTTTTTTTTTAACCTGTACTTCTTTTTCCAATGCTTCCTTCCAGCCCATGGTTGTAAGATTTTTCATTCCATCACCAAAGGCTCCTACACCAGGCAAAACAATCATGTCGAAAGCTTTGATATCTTTGGGTGAATCGATTATTTTTGCTGTTCCACCTACCGCAGAGAAGGCATTATAAACAGACTGAAGATTGCCGACTCCATAATTGACAATTGCGATTTTCTTCATTCTTTCGTGCAAATTAAATGTTATTTATCAATCTATATTTCATTTCCGCTATATCCCAGTCTTTCATGTTATCAATATCCTGAACTTCCGATTCGGGGATTTCAAACGGAATACTTTTTTTAGCATAAATCATTTTCTGCTTCAAAAAACTTTCTGTTCTCATCCAATAAAATTGCCCGCAGTCATGATAAGTGGGTATAAGGTCGTTTGATCGTTTATTATAATTTTCCGGCCAAATCATGCTCAACATGCTATTTTTAATTTTGAGCGCCCTTTGTATAGGGTAACTGAAACTGACTATAGGTATGACGGCATCTGCATCCGATTTTGCTAATAGTGAATATGATTTTTTTAATTTTTCGGCTGTAACAAAAGGTGCAGTGGGGTATATGCAACAAAAAAATTCAAAAATCTTTCCTAGCATTTTGTATTGAAGAAGCACCTCTTCAATCACATCTGCTGTCTGCGAGTAATCGTCCGAGTTTTCTTTAGAGCGCATAAATGGAACCGAGGCACCAGATGTCTTTGCTATTCCTGCAATCTCGCTGTCCTCCGTCGAAACCATAACTTCATCAAAACACCCTGATTGAAGTGCTGCCTTAATCGAGTAATCGATAATCGGCTTGCCGCAAAACAATTTAATGTTTTTTCTGGGAATTCTTTTGCTACCGCTTCGAGCTGGAATAATTACTAGAACCGACATGATATGTTTGTAATAATTAATTAACTATACTATTATATCAACAACATGAAATTATATATCTTCACGGAAGGATCGATAGACATCGGCTTTGGACATATTACCCGCTGTATAGCCCTTTATCGACAGTTTGAACAAAAAGGTTGGTCGCCAAAACTAATAATACGGGGAGACCAAACAATACTGTCATTAGTAACTAATGTAAACCATTCTTTTGCAGATTGGCTTAATCCAACTGTACTCGAACAATATTTATCAAAAAAAATTGACATTGCAATTATTGATTCATACTTAGCAGACAAGATAGTTTATGAGAAAATTTCTCGTTCAGCAAATCTAACAGTTTATCTCGATGACAATAATCGGTTTGATTATCCAAAAGGAATTGTTGTAAATGGAAATATCTATGCAAGTCTGCTTCCTTATAAAAAAAAGAACTGTCAGGAGTATCTTCTCGGAACTTTCTTTACATTGCTTAGAAATGAATTTGTGAACGTTCTAGAAAAGGTAATACAAAAAAATATCCACAATATTCTTATTATGTTCGGCGGTGACGATAATCATAATATGACTCCGAAAGTTTTAAACATGCTTAATAAGCAATATCCTAAATTAAAAAAAGTAGTGATTATTGGCGCTGGATTTCAACATGCACAAGAGCTTCTTTGTGATCAGGACAAAAATATACTTTGTGTTTCTAATCCAAGTGCCTCTCACATCAAAGAACTTATGATAAATGCGGATATAGCGATATCAGGCGGTGGACAAACATTGTATGAACTTGCGCGTACCGGAACTCCAACTATTGGTGTCGTTGTTGCTGATAATCAAACAAATAATGTACGCGAGCTTGCAAAACAGGGAATTATCATGAATGTGGGGGAGTGGAATGATGAAACAATAATTGAAAATATCATGCGCTCTATCCCTTTAGTTAGTTCTTTAGGAAAAAGAACAACGATGTCTCGACTTGGTCAAAAATGCGTTGATGGAAACGGTGCTTATCGTGCTGCATCGAAGATTGTTTCGTATTATATAAAAAATAATCTACACATGAGAAAGGCTGTTTTATCAGATGAAAAACAAATCCTTGATCTTTCAAACGACACAACAATTAGAATGTCGTCTTTCCAAACAAAGCCCATTACAGAAAATGAACATTCTAAATGGTTTAAAGAAAAACTCTCTGATAAATATTGCTTGTATGTTGTTGCTGTTCTGAAGGAAATTATTGTTGGTCAACTGAGATTTGATATAAAAAATACGGAAGCGACCATAAGTATGAGCGTGCATCCCCAGTATCAAGGATATAGTATAGGCTCAAAACTTTTCGAAAAAGGAGTCGAAACATTACGTCGTGAATATGCATTTATACAAACAATAGTAGCACTGATAAAAAAGGAGAATCAAGCATCCCAATTATTTTTCAAAAAAATTGGTTTTAGCCAAAAAAAATAGCGACAGAAGGAAAGCAGGACGTGCTTAGGTATAATTATATGACGGATAATTAGGATACGTAACTATGGATATAAAAATAGGAAATTCTATAATTGGAAATAAACAAAAAGTATTTATTATCGCGGAGTTATCAGCAAATCATAATCAAAGTTTTGATCTAGCGGTAAAAACAATAGAAGCAATGAAGAAAGCAGGCGCGGATGCAGTGAAATTACAAACTTATACGGCTGATACTATTACTATTGATTGCAATAATAAATACTTTCAGATAAAACAAGGAACTATTTGGGACGGACAAAATTTATATCAACTCTATCAAAAAGCAGGTACGCCTTGGGAATGGCAGCCGAAACTAAAAAAAATAGCAAATGATTTGGGCATGGAATTTTTTTCTTCGCCTTTTGATAAAACTGCCGTTGATTTTCTGGAAAAAATGGATGTCCCTACCTACAAAGTGGCATCTTTCGAAATAACAGATATTCCGTTTATCGAATATATTGCTTCTAAGGGAAAGCCCATTATTATATCAACTGGAATTGCAGAAAAGGAAGATATCACTGAAGCTATTAGTGTGTGTAAGCGCATGGGAAATAACAAATTAATCCTTCTTAAATGCACCTCATCTTATCCCACACCCCTTGAAAACGTAAACCTTATGACGATTCCGGATATGAAAAAAAGGTTTCACACCATTGTTGGGCTGTCCGATCACACACTGGGTATAGCTGCGTCTGTAGCGGCGGTTGCACTCGGCGCTCAAGTAGTAGAAAAACATTTTATACTTGATCGCAAGATTGGCGGTCCGGATTCCCAGTTTTCTCTTGAACCTGAAGAATTTAAATCTATGGTTAATGAAATTCGAAATACAGAAAAAGCGCTGGGAAAAGTAACTTATGTATTAAGTAAAAAAAGTGAGCTAAATCGTGAATTTAGTCGCTCACTATTTGTCGTAGAGGACATCAAAGAAGGGGAGCAGTTTACTGAAAAAAATATTCGTTCAATACGGCCTGCATTCGGCCTTCCTCCGAAATACATTAAAAAAATACTCGGTAAACGAGCAGTAAAAAATATTAAGCGCGGTACCCCTTTAAAATGGAGCTTAATAAAATAGTATGATTACTGCTTTAAAGAAAATTCTTAATGAAAATACTATTCCACTATTTTCGTTTTTTCATTCATTAGGAGTTCTTAAAATCACATCTCCTTTCTTTTATCAACAATATTTAAAGGAGCGAATAAATTTGAAATTGACTGATATAGATGAGTTGGCGGCGCAAATACCCCTATTAGCCTTTATGCTTACAACTCCAGAGCTTAATAAAAGCAATGATTGGTATGGACATGCAGCCTGTTTAAAAAAATACTGCGAATATAACGATAATTATACAACAAAGGCTGTAATCGAACACGGAGCAGATATAGGGCCACCTTGGGATAGAGATATAGAAAGTCAATTTCCTGTATTCATAGCTTTTGGGACAAATTGCCACGTCTATCTAAAGAATGTAAGCAAAAAAGTTTATACGATTGGACCCTTTATACACTATGCCCCACATATTCTCAGCCCAATTCAACTTACATCTGAAAAAAGGAGATTAAAAAAAAATCTTCTTGTTTTCCCATCCCACTCAACAACAGCCACTAATACCTCCTACAATATTAAGGCATTTTGTAATAAGCTTATTTCAATGAAACAGAATTTCGATTCTATACGTATTTGTCTATATTGGAAAGATGTAAGTAATGGAGTGGATAAAGTATATAGAAACAATGGGTTTGAATGCGTCACTGCAGGTCACATATTTGACCCGTTATTTCTTTCCCGTCTAAAAAGCATTATTGAAACATCCACCGTCACAATGTCAAATAATATTGGAACCCACCTTGGATATTGTATATGTATGAATAAACCTCATTATTTTTTTCAACAGCAACTTGATTTTAAAGGTAATGTTGATAAAGAAATTAAAATTATAAAAACAATAGAAAAGAGTGATATTTATGAAAAACTTAAAAAAGCATGTGGAACATATAGCGAAACAATATCAAAACAGCAATATGATTTAGTCAATCTTTGTTGGGGACTCGATCAGATAAAAACAAAGGGAGAATTGAGACAAATCTTTGATGAAGCTGAACGATTGTACAGAAAATGAATCTGTCTACTTTACTTCTTGATCATAATACTTTGCGTATTTTATGTATTCCACTGGTACATTGTCGGCAAATATCTTGACAAGCGCCCACTCTACCCATTCCTGAGGGAAGGTGCGCCTGTTAAGCAATGCGAGTTTATCCATTACTCCTACATTCAACCGAATTATCTCGGATAGAGACATTTTCTTCATCCATTTTCCTGAAAGATTGTTTGATTCTTTGAATATTCTTCGTAAGACAAGTGGCTCTTGAAAATTGTATATTTGTTTTGTATTCTTGCATAGAATATTTTTCATGAAATAAAAATCTGTGGCTATTTTTACTGTTGTATCATAACGATATCCACTATTGCGGAATACAAGTGAGGTATGCCAAGCAATAGCTGCCTCCTTCTGTTGAGAACGATAAAAATATCTATCGTATTTTTCATACCAGTTAATGATTGCGCTGCCACATCCCAAGAATGCTTCATGTTTTTCAAGGAACGTGATTTGCTTATGTAGTTTCTCCGGATGCCAGATATCATCGTGATCATTTATCGCAACGTAAGTGCCCCTTGCTTTATCAAGAAGGAGATTAAGACCGTGATAGGGCCCGTGATTGATTTTTGAAGGAATAATAACCAAACGGCTATCTGCCTTTTGAATGTTTCTGAGGAGCTCTACCGTCTTATCTGTTGAGGCATTGTCGAGCACTAATACTTCGAAATTCTTATATGCCTGATCCAACATCGAACGGATAGTTTTTTCGATGAACTGTTCTGCATTATAAGAGCAGATCAACACTGATACTAAGGGCTGCATAGTGCTATTGTATAATATTCTTATGTTTTCCCACTTCTCGAATGAGTTTAAAATATTTCTTATTCTGTTTACTATTTTTTTTGTCTCCGCTTCCGGAAACATCGAATCGATTGATGGAGTAACGCATTATTTCCTTTCGAAAAAAATTGTCCTTGAGCATAAGATATATTTTGAACCTTCAGAACAGAAAGTGCTCGGTATGCCCTTAAGTCTTAATAATAAAAATTATAAATATTACCCTGTCTACAATCCAGGATATGCGATATTAGTTTCACCGATTGTTATTTTTGATACTGCTTTAAGAAACTTTATCCGCACGCCCCTTCCCGAGTGGCCATTGGAAAGCGATTATATGATCGTATTTCTGGCTAATCTATTTAATGCGTTCGTTATTGGGTTGGTCGCGATTCAAATGTATCGAATATCAAAATTATATATATCATCAAAGAAGATCCTAAGATTACTTCCTTTTATCATTATCGCGGAAGTTATATCTACCAATCTTATTATTCAGGCGCATGCCCATTTTGCCCATCCTTTGTTTCTTCTTTTTCTTCTCAGTTCCTTTATTCATCTTAATCAATGGATAAAACATGATAGAAAGTCAAATCTGGTTTTTTTCACCTTATATTTTTCGCTTACGGCAATGGTCTACAATGCCACATTTGTCTTGATGATTCCTCCATTGTTTCTCTATGTCTTTCTCCACCATAAACTAAATATGAAGAAATTTATATTACTCGGATTAACATTCGTTCCTTCAATACTTCTCCAAATGGGATGGAATTTTGTTCGTTTTGGCGGAATATTCTCAACAGGATACATGGAACAAAGTTTTGCGATATATGTATTTAGTTTCAAACAATTTATTCAGAATCTTTATGGAATGACATTCGCTCCCAATAAGGGGATATTTATCTATAACCCCATCTTAATTCTTGCGCCAATTGCCGTTTTCATCATTCTCAGAAAGAAGGTGTATGAAAAACGGAGGCCGTTTGTCCTTTTTTTTCTTCTCGTGTCTTTTATCCTCCTAGTAAACTATTCATTAGTATCATTTTGGCATGGAGATGTATCTTTTGGACCTAGATACCTATTACCAATAATCGTAACCGGCCTTATAGTCATTAATTCGTGTCTTTCAGAGGTAAAAAAACGGGTTGAGGTGACTCTCATCACGGTGCTCTTGGTCGTTGGTTTACTTGTTCAAATTCCTGGCATGCTTATTCCTAATTTTAGTTTAATATTTCTTGCCCCCAATTATTGCCAACAATATGAGCAGAATTATTTCAACTGGCGCTGTTCTCCCATCAAAGTTGGGTGGTCGCATCTGTTGAAAAGAAGGGTTAAGGAGACTATGACAACGATAGGTATTGGGAAAAAGGCTCCAGACACAATTAGCATAAACTATCCAAATCCACCAACGATCTTTCGGACTATCTACCCGGATCCATTATTCGATAAATTTTCTATCTATAAAACTTCAAATTATAAAATTAGTAAACAGATGATGAATGACATCTACAGCTTCACGCTTGATATATGGTGGATAAAAGGAATCCTCTATAAAAATGTCTTTAATAGATAAAGAAGTTATTGCAACTTAAATATCAATTCATTGTTATCTTCGTATATAAGCTTAAATTGTGCGCTGAGCTGAATAAGTTGAAAGAATTTGTCACGTTGTTCATCAATAACGTTTGCATCAACTTTAACATAGTGAAATTTACTTTGTACTAATAATATCTCTAATTCGTTTGTTGATTTTGCATTCAAAAGTTGAGACTGAAACTGTAAATTTTTGGGTGGTTCATAGCCTGAAAACCCTGAAAGAATGGGACACGCAAACTGCGTAGAAGCCAAAAGGATTTCAGTTCTATAGCGCAAATTTTCTACTCGGTGATTTTGCGTATCACTTATCTCAAACGGATACTCAAGTAATGGGGCGGGGGAATGGGCACATTGTGCCCTAAGAAACCTCGTGGTAGGGGTGATCCAAATTTTTGAACTTGCTCCAATGGGGGAAGGATAAAACTCTATGTACATAGCAAGAAATAGTAATACGCTAATTATTACCCCCTTTTTGACAAAAGCAGAAACTAATAATAGTTTATCAATACAAATTACAACAATAATCCCTGATGCAAGACTCATAAGAAAATACCAGCGAGCAACGGCTCTCATAATCCCCAAAGGGGGGAATATTTTTAAAAGAATATGATAGGGAAGCGGGATACCGGTATAATATCCATTGACATTCAATCGAGGACCTAGTGAAAAAATAAAACCACAGAGAATAAGAAGAAATAAAAACAATTTAGTTTCATCAAAAGGGATTTTAAATTCAATCATTTTTTTAACACGAACAAATTTAAAAAAATAAAGAATAATACAAAGAAGAGGAAATACACCTACAAACGCTGCCATCTCACCGACAGTATGTTTGTCATATTTTGTAGCTACTTTTCCGAATAATGCTTTCTGAAGGAGCGAATTTTGGTTGTGAGTAAAAAAATAATCAGTAGTATTAGCCGCAAAGGTGACATAATCGCCATAATCACGCTGAGGATGATACTGCAAATTCATACGAACATATCCAATTATTGATACAAGTGAAACAATAAAAAATACCAGAATAACAATGCCTAATTCCCTACATACGTCAGGTAATCTTTTTTTAAATATGGCTTGCACAAAATAAAAGAGAGTAATGATAAACAAAGCAATGATCCCCAAATACACAGATGACAGGAATTGAAGTCCTGCCCACACACCCGTAGCAATAAGAGTTTTAATGGTTATTTTAGGAGCAAGTAGAAAATAGAGACTCAGAAGAAGAGGCCAATAAAATACCATCTGAGAATGCCCCACTTGAGTAAAAAAGTAAGGGCAAAACGCAAAGAAAAATGAGCCTATGGTGAGCGCCCACATATTCTTTGTAAAACGGTTTAAAAGAATATAGGCACATACATATATTAAAATATGATTAAGAATAAAAAGAATATTAAACTGGGCAATGGGGCTTGATATAAAAAAGCTAAGCACAGTTACAATAAGTGAGGGGAAAAATAAGTGCTCTGCAAACGAAAGTGAGTTTGAAAATCCATATAATGCATTTGTCTCATATAAATGTGCAAAATCTAGAGTTCGGAAGTGTTTTATGTTGTTTTGGAGCACCCATATGACAAAAGGCTCATCATTCCACGCGATAAGTTTAGTTGATATCCCAAGAAGTATATTTTTCCAGTAAAAAAGAATAAAGATAAGAGGAATGAAAAACAGTACTTTTTTCATTCTTCTATTGTACAACAACACCATGATATAATCATGAAAATCTATGAACAGTATCGTTGGGGTAGTTATATATAACGAAGAAGGGAAGCTTAAGTCTCTCCTTTATCGATTTAACGAAGTGCTAAAACAAGAAAATTATACAGTCCTCTTCGTCAATGATGGCTCAACGGATGGTACAAATGAGGAGTTAAAAGAATTTATTGACCAACTTTCCCCCCTTCAACGAAAAAAAATACACCTCATTACGCACAAAATAAATAAGGGGGTTGGATTTGCGATAAAAACAATACTGGATTTCGGAATGCGCAGTAATAAAGATGTGGTGGTTATTATGGCAGGAAACGGGAAAGATAACCCTTTAGAAATTCCTCGCTTAATAAAACCAATTAGAGAGGAAGGATATGATTATATTCAAGGATCTCGTTTTTTGTTAGG
>Ga0247841_10008971_pt1 | contig 14154 bp, 11 predicted proteins | sample LaCruzMarch2015__2_FD_192410 | JGI IMG/M metagenome (GOLD analysis project Ga0247841, IMG submission 192410) | Freshwater microbial communities from meromictic Lake La Cruz, Castile-La Mancha, Spain - LaCruzMarch2015_18m | ecosystem: Environmental > Aquatic > Freshwater > Lake | place: Spain...
AATCTGATAACAAAACCGAACGGTTATACACATCGTCAATAATCCATGTTATTGTAATGAGTATAACAAGAATATAAGCCCATACTTTCCCGACATACCATACGACAAAAAGCACGGGAATAACATAAAAAATGTAAAAAGCATATTCCTGACCCGTAATATAATCAACGATGCCGAATAATAATACCACACAGACCGCCGCAGAAAACGACAGCCACCTTGGTATATCTTCAATATTTCGATTGAAATACTTCAATTTATTCGGTTTCCCAGAGAGGCAGAGTGACTGAAAATATCGTACCATCTCCGGGCGTGCTGATAACATCTATGGAACCGCCATGGCGCACTATAATTTCCATACAGAGTATTAATCCAAGTCCGGTTCCGCGTTCCCCGGCGGTTCCGGTTCTTGAAATACCTTCATTTAACTTAAACAGTTTATTAATATCATCAGGAGTGATTCCAACTCCTGTGTCTCTAATTGAAATTTTGATTCCGCCGTCAACGTCTGACTTAAAAATATCAACATTGCCGCCGTTTTTCGAGAATTTTACGGCATTTGATAAAATATTCCGAAAAACGATACCGAGCATATCCGCGTCGCCTCTTACTTTACATTGAAACGGAAGTTTATTTTCAATAGTGATATCCTTTTTTTCCGTGTTTGCTTTCAGATTGTTTATGACGCCCCTGATAATAAGATTAACGTCTGCTTCACGCGGATTGAAATCCATATTACCCGTTTGAATTTTCGCCCAAAGGTGTAAATTATCAAGCAGGTTATAGTGATTTTTTAGTGACCTGTTAAGCATTGAGGCAAGGCTCTTGACTTCTTCAATCGGCATATCCTGAATTTGTGTTTCCTGTTTTTCCGTAAATTCAAGCAACGGAATAAACGGACTGCGAATGTCGCGGGCTATTACAGTAAATAATTTGTCTTTAAATAAATGAAGGTCTCTTATTTCGTCGGCATATACCTTCAGCAGACGTTCATCTTCTTTTTGTTTATCCGTAATTTTTAATTCATCTTCAGACATAATTTTATTATTTATTTTATTTGTATCACCCGCCGAAAGTTCTGTGCGCGCGGGTACTCCCGGTTAAAAACATGCCGGAATGATAATATAAGAAAAAGTTTTGTGATATAAACTATTTTAAGCCAAAATATTTTTTATAGCAGTCCGAAGGTCATGATGGTCAAAAGGCTTTGAGATATAATGCGTAAAGCCCGCCCGTAAGAATTTATCTTCATCGCCGGACATAGCATAAGCCGTAAGAGCGATAACCGGAATATCCGAATAGCCTTTAATTTTTCTGATTTCCTTCAGAACCTCATATCCGTTAAGACCTTTACCCAGACTGATATCAAGCAGTACTATATCATATTGAGTCATGCCCGCAAGCATAAGAGCTTCCTCACCGGAAAACACAGAGTTTATAGTACAGATTCCCCTTAAAAATCCTTTTATCATATAATGTGTGGATTCGTCATCATCCACGACAAGAGCTTTTTTTGCCGATACGTCAGTATATGATTGCGTTTTCTCAACTTCACTATCGGTCAGATTTTGAGATTCCGGAATTTCAGTATTATGTTCAGAATCAATCAAAGCCGGAAACCGGACAGTAAAAGTACTGCCCTTGCCGGGAATACTTTGCACACCGATTGTTCCGTTCAGCAATTCAACAAATTTCTTTGTAACCGTAAGTCGGAGACCCAAGCCATGATACGGCCTGTCAAGTCCCTCACCTGCCGGACGAAACTCTTCAAAAATAGTTCCTATGTGCTCTTTTGCAATTCCGATACCAGTATCTTTAACATGCAGAACAGTGAACTCACCTGTTTTTGATTTCTGTCTGTTAATTAACACGTCAATTCTTCCTCTCAGTGTATATTTAACGGCATTATTCAGGAGATTATCAATTATACTACGGAACAGTTTTTCATCAAGCATAGAGACTATTCCGCCTTCCGAGGCGGAAACATTCATTTCAATATTTTTGCTCGTTGCTAAGGGAGTAAACAACCGGACAGATTCCGCCGCGTGTTTAAAAAGATTTAAAGGCTTCAGATTCAATTCGTACTTTTTGGATTCAATTTGCGAAAAGTCGAGGATTAAGTTTAATATTTCCATAATCCTTTTACCTGAACCGCGGATAGAATTTATCATATCCTTTTGCGCGGTATCAGTAATTTCCCTGCCGAGAATTTCAGAATACCCAAGAATAGCGACCATAGGATTAAGGAGTTCATGACTTATGTCAGCGAGAAAATCAGATTTAAAACTGCTGACTTTTGCGGCTTTATCCATTGCAGTTTTTAACTGTTTTGCGGCTCTTTTTTTTTCGGTAATGTCTTCTTTGATCCCAATATAGTGAGTAACACTTCCATTCTCATTGTTCACCGAAGAAATATTCACAGTCTCCCAATACAGTTCGCCGTTTTTCTTTTTATTAAGAAATTCACCTCGCCATTCATTTCCGGAAGCCAGAGTATCCCACATTTCAGTATAGCTTTCAATTTTAGTTTCACCGGACTTAAGAATCCTTTGGTTCTGACCGGTAACTTCTTCCTTCGTATAACCTGTTACACTGCAGAATCTTGGATTTACATATTCAATATTTCCCCATGTATCGGTAATAACAACGGAAAAGGGGCTTTGTTCGATACCATGCAGAAATTTTCTGAGATCTTGCTCGGCGTGTTTCTTTTCTGTGATATCGTCGAAAATTACCGCAATTTTATTTTTATCGGGAGAGTATGCCGATACACGAATAAACTTTCCAAAGTCCCGGGAAAAGAATTCTTTTGAGTATGTATTTCCATTGATTGCGGCATTTCCCATGTTTGAGACAATATCAATATCAATCATCGGAAAAACATCAATTATTGTTTTACCTGAAAATTGCTCACGCTGCAAACCTGTTTGATTCTCGTGTGTCGTGTTTTGGTCTATATAAAACAGGTTTTGGACTTTTCCGTATTCATCAGAAATCACATCAAACAGTGCAAATCCGCTTGTCATATTTTCAAACAGCATTCTATACCGGTTTTCATCTTTTTGCGCGTGTGCCATCGTTTTTTTTTCTTACAATAATATATTTTTTTTACCGTAATTAAGAAATGCGGAAAATCAGTTAAAATACAATAAAAATTGACAATACAGATATGGATTCCTGCTTAAAAGCTGCCGGAACGAAAATGCGTAAAAGCAATATCAAAAAACATTTCCGACACGGAAGCAGAACCTTAGTTCCTGCCCGAAATCGGCGGGGAACTTCATTAAAGTATCTCCTGATACAGATATTAAACGTAATTTTGCGGTTTTGCCGATTCGCTCCGGATGTTCTCTTTCCCACCAGTGTTTCATCATACCGTCTTCCATTTTATCCGTTAACAGAAAAACGTAACAACCTTCGGGAAGTTCAATCTCATCGTCATAGACAGTACTGTCTTCAAGATACGGACGGTTAAAAAATATTTTTCCGTTTCCGTCGGAAATAGTATAAGCGTTTTCTTTCGCCCTGCCGAGGTCATTTGCTTCAATATGCAATATGAATTTTTCAGGCATATATTCAGGAATGGTGACTGTTGATGATAATGAATTATTAAATTCATTATCATCGGGAATACCATTTGGTTCACTGACAGTAACAAGAAAGACTCTGTTTTCAGACAGCCCTTTCCATAAGGGAACAGGCAGATAAATTTCCTGTGTTTCAAGAAATTGCAGTTTTCCATTCCACGTATAAACCGATTTCTCTCCGATGTTAAGTCCATAAGTTATTTTGAGAGACTGCAAAATATTCGTTCCAGTATTTTTTATTACTATGCGCGGGCTTCCGCAAATCGGATTATCACGTCTGTATCCTTCCAGGGAATTCGGCGCAATGATTTCTTCGATTGCAGCATCGTTCTTAAAATTCGGCGCAGAATAGAAAACAATCTGATGAGACTCGACGAACTCCCCGTCTTTTTCAACGGAATTGGAGTATGGTTCAATTTCATAATCGAAATTAGTTATAGTATCGCCGGGCTTGAATTTATTTGTCATTTCAAATTCGAATATCTGCGCAGGTGAGCCGGGGCACCAGCCGGCGCGGTCAAATTGCCAGGTTCCGCCCTGCGGGAAAACGGGATTCCGACCGCAGTCTTTCCAGACAATCCAGTTAGAGAGTATCTCGCGGAATTCTTTATTTCCCCATGTATATCTGTGAGTTTTCGACTGCCATTCACAGCATGCATAAGCGCCCACTTCCCGGTGTCCCGTGATACGGGCTTTCAGTTTATAGCCTCGTGCATCCGCGCGCAAAGGAATATTAATGAAACCAAGCTTATTATTTACGCTCAGCTCACCGTAATTATACATTCCCCATTTATACAAATTCCTTATTTCGATAACATCACGCGGGGGGATTCCTTCAATAAAGATAAATTTCAAATCGAGAAGTTCCTGCTGGTTACCCGAGGATAAATCCACTTCTCCTTTCAGCAAAGGAGAATAATCTGTAACGTCATAAATATACGACCATCCTTTTTCACCGTTATAATCAAGATTCTTTCCGTACGGCGTAACAAAGTTTTCGAGTTCAAATATTTCTTTCACAGTATCACCCGGAAAGCGCGAAACGTATAATAATGTATTTGTTGTATAGTCCCATTCGCCGCAGGGATACTTATCCTGCGTAGTTGCGGCATCGCATTTCAGTGTACGAATCATCAGAATCTTTGCCCACCTCCTGCCGTTGTCGGGGAATGTGAACGTACCTCGGCGTTTAGTAATATCATTAAAAGTAAATGTCTGAACTACTGAAGTATCTCCGGGTTTTGAAAAAGATACTGAAACAAAAAAAAGTATAATTATAAGCGCGCAGTTAATAATTTTCATGTCTTATTTTTTTAAATGATATTTATTAAATGCTTTCTCCGCGAGTTTTAAAACACGGCGAACGCGTTCGGAATTAGTGACCTCAATATAATATTCACTTTTATTTTCCCCGCCGGACATTGAAATGCCGCTGCGTTTGAATTTCATAAGACTTTTAACGGAATCACGAAGTGAAACGTGATATTCGCGGGCTCCTGTTCTTTTCACGAGTCTCTCTATATTTTTTTCATTTATTCCGGAACCCGGCATTACAGATATCTTATTGCCGGCATACTGAATCAGTTCGGAAATTAATTTTTCGCCCTGAACCGCCTTCTCTTTCTGTCCTGAAGTCAGCACCCGCGAGCATCCTATTGATATAATATCATCAAGCGCTTTATAAGGGTCGCGCGACATATCAAATGCTCTGTGAAAAGTAACCTTCATAGGATATGCGAGGCGGACGAGTAATTCAGTCCGTTTGATATCAACACTGCCGTCGGAGTTTAGAATACCGGTTACGATACCGTCAGCTCCTGCCGATTTACATAACTCGACATTGTATTTCATTATACAATACTCTGTATCGTCATACAGAAAGTCACCGCCGCGCGGTCTGATAATAACAAATAAATCCGCTGATATTTTTCTTCTTGCGGCAATGATGGCACCGTGGGAAGGAGTAATTCCGCCTTCGGTTATGTTATCGCATAGTTCTATTCTGCGCGCTCCTCCCTTTTCAGCGGACACGGCTGAATTAACCGAATTTGCGCAAACCTCTATGTTGACAATAAAAGTATCGGGAACCATAATATATGTTTTATAAAATCAAAATATAAAAGCAATACGGGAAATTCAATTTAATAGCAGGCACCATTATTTTTTATTTTTGTGTTATAATCTAAAATATTATTGTGTAAATTAAGTGATACAAACAATAATACGATGAAAAAATATTATCTGTCTATATTAGTAGTTTTATCTTTTATACCGGGGCTTGCAAAATCGCAAAATATTGACTCTTTAACGATCAGGAATATATACAGTGAAGCGCTTACGAGCAATATTGCATACGAGCAGTTACGTTATCTTTGCAAGAACATAGGAGGACGGATTGCCGGCTCACCGCAGTCATTGCAGGCAGTTGAATACGGGAAAAAACTTTTCACGGAAGCGGGACTGGAAAATGTAAGACTGCAGGAAACCATGGTGCGGAACTGGGTGAGGGGACCAAAAGAAAACGCATACTATATGTCTGAAAAATACGGCAGTGAATTTGTTAATATATTAGCACTCGGAACATCCGTCGGAACGCCAAAAGACGGAATAACTGCCAGGGTTGTGGAAGTCCAAAATTTTGACGAGCTGAAAGCGCTGGGAGAGGACAATATAAAAGGAAAAATAGTTTTTTTTAACCGTTCGGGTGACCACCGATACATTAATCCCGGAAGCGCATACGGAAGCGCGGCAGACCAGCGCGTTTACGGAGCAATTGAAGCGGCAAAATACGGCGCAGTAGGAGTCATTGTCCGTTCGCTCACACTCGCAAGTGATTACCATCCGCATACCGGAGTTATGCGTTACGTTGATACTATACCCCGTATTCCTGCCGCAGGCATAAGTACAAAAGACGCGGATAAAATCAGTGAATTATTGAAAGCCGATCCTGAGTTGAATTTTTATTTCAAGATGGAATGCTCGGAATATCCCGACGTAAAATCATATAATGTAATCGGAGAATTAACGGGTACTGAATTTCCCGAAGAAATAATTTTAGTAGGCGGACATCTTGATTCCTGGGACACCGGTGAAGGCGCTCATGATGACGGAGCGGGAGTCATACAGGCGCTTGAATCAATACGCCTGATTAAATCACTCGGAATAAAACCGAGACATACGATAAGAATAATATGGTTTATGGACGAAGAAATTGCGCAGAGAGGCGCGCGCACGTATGCGAAAGAAGTGAAAGAAAAAAACGAGAAACACATTGCGGCGATTGAATCCGATGCGGGAGGTTTCTCACCTGATGGATTTACGGGCGATGCTTCCGATGAAAAATTCGCAAAACTTAAAGAATGGAAAGAATTTTTTCGTCCGTACGGTATTTACAAAATTGAGAAGGGATGGAGCGGAGTAGATGTAAGTTTCCTGAAAGACGTCTGCGATGCCGCTCTGATGGAGCTGATTACGGATTCGCAGAGATATTTTGATTTTCACCATTCTCCCGCAGATGTTTTTGAAACTGTTAACCGGAGGGAAATGCAGTTAGGCAGTGCCGCTCTTGCGGGGCTGATATATCTTATTGATAAGTATGGATTGTAATATTATTCTATGGAAAATATAAATACCGGTCCCAAGCCGGAAGACTTCGGATTAAGCGAAGAAACAGCGAAGGAAATGATTGCAAAACTACAGGAGCAGAAGAAGAAATTCGACAAAATTTCATTACAGATTTCTTTAGCCGCCGCAATAATAATATCCGTAATGTTTCTGATTTCCAATCTCGGTTCAGGAGTACCTGTATTAGTTACCGTAGTAATGGCTTTATCAACTTTTACTTTCGCCCTCGTTGCATTCGGATTATTCTGGAAAGTAAGTGATACAATACGCGATAAAATTGCATTTTCACGAGGTGAGTATAAAAAGCTTAAGAAATTCCTTAACGCAGTTGAGAAATTTGAAAAAGATAATTCTCACACCGCAGATAATACATGACGAACGCAAGCCCCCGGAAAAACGCTAAAGCTTAGAGTTTCTTTAATTGCTGACGCATGCAATAATCCTGAGCGGTGCCCCGCTGCCGCCTTTAATCTTCATCGGAAGAGCAATTATCCATGAACCTTCAGGGGGCAGTTTCTCAAGATTAGCTACATTTTCGTACATCGTCATATTCTTATCGCATAATATTCTATGCGTCATAAAATCCTGTGACTGTCCGTAATCTATACTGGGTGTATCAAGCCCCACGGCATTTATTTTACGCTCCGCCGCAAGCCATTTTGCCGCATCAGGATGTAAGCCCGGGAAGTGAAGTTCGGGAACGGCAGAAGCTCCGCTTTTAGAAGTGCCCGTGTAACTCACTTTATCCGTATAAAATTTCCCGAATCCGGTATAAAGCAAAACAATAGCACCCTCCGGTATTAACCCATGTTTATCCTCCCAGTTTTTCAAATCGGCAACTGTAATCTGATAATCGCGATTTTTCAGCACAGCTTCCGTAACATTTACAACGACTCCCTCGCCCATAAATTGTTCAACAGGTATCTTTTCCACGGAATTTTTGTTCTGTCCGAAATGGTTAGGGGCATCGAAATGAGTTCCGCCGTGCTCTTCGGCGCTGAATTTATAGGACGAATAAAAATACCCTTTATCATTTATTCCCTCGAATACGGTTTCGTGTTTAAACGGAATATTTGTGGGCCAGTAAACCGACTCTTCGTCAAAAGAATAAGTAAGGTCAATCCAGTTCCCTTTCGGGGAAAAAGAGTTCTTTTGTGATTCGCCGATTTCCGTTTTCTTAACATTACAGCCTGAGACAAAAACGAATACGAACAGCACTGAAAACATTAAACTTTTCATGTCGGAATGATTAAAATTTAGTTAATTAACACGAATTGTGAATTCATTACTTTGATTTCAATCTAATTCAAATCCGTTGATTATTCAAGGAAAAATCAAAAGCCGTTATATTTCATTTATTAAGACAATCATTTTCGATAAATTGCGGTAACCAACTTTATTATTATGAGATTCATATTTATTTTAATGCTGTCCTTTTTATTTTCCAATTCATACGCTCAAAAAAGTGAAGACCTTACAAAATACGTCAATCCATTTATAGGTACTTCGGGCGAAGGTCATACGTATCCCGGTGCAACTGTACCGTTTGGAATGGTACAGCCAAGTCCCGATACACATCTTCCGGATTTTAACAAAAGCGCTTTCCCATGGTGCGCGGGATATCAGTATAACGACAATTCGATAATCGGTTTCAGTCAGACACATTTCAGCGGCACGGGACATTCGGATATGGGCGATATACTGATTATGCCGGTTGTCGGTGCCCTGAATCTTGACCCCGGAACGAAGGAAAATCCGGAAGAGGGTTACCGCTCGAAAATATTAAAAAGTGAAGAATGGGCTGAGCCGGGATATTACAGTGTGATGCTGAAAAAGTACAACATAAAAGCAGAAATGACTGCAACAGAGAGAACCGCTTTTTATAAGTTTACATATCCGAAAACTGACACTGCAAGAATAATACTTGACCTCACGCAATCAATATACAATTACGACGGCAAGGTGATATGGTCTGAAGTGCGCGTTAAAGACAGTTGTACAATTACAGGTTACAGACAAACCAAGGGCTGGGCGGCGGACAGAAAAGTATTTTTTATTATCAAATTTTCGCATCCTATAGCGGGTTTCGGACTCCTGAATGACGAAGAATTCGTATACAAAGGATTCGGAAATAGAAATAAATGGGTTATCAATTATCCCTTCAAGCAGGGAAGGAAACTGAAATCATATTTTAACTTCAGTTCACTGTCCGATGATGAATTGATGCTGAAAATATCAATATCTTCCGTGGATACAGACGGAGCCGGTGTTAACATGGAGGAAATATCGGGATGGGACTTTAACGACGTCAGAAAAAAAGCAAAGGATAAGTGGCAGAAAGAATTAAGCAAATTTTTTATCACCGCTCCGGAAAAAGAAAAACAAATATTTTATACATCGGTATATCATACACTTTTGTCTCCGGTAATTTACATGGACTCAGACCACAGGTATCGCGGAGTTGACGGAAATATTCATAAAGATGATAATTCCGTCAACTACACAATATTTTCGCTTTGGGATACATATCGCGCCTTGCATCCGCTTTTTACGATTACGCAAAAAGAGAGAATTCCTGATATAGTGACGTCGATGCTGGCGCATTACACTCAGAGTCCATTTAAGATACTGCCTGTCTGGAGCTTTTACGGAAATGAAACATGGTGCATGATAGGTTATCATGCAGTATCTGTAATCAGTGATGCATTATTAAAAGGATTCGACCTTGACAAAAACTTAATGAAATATGCATTCAATGAAACTGCAAATAACAATTATTACGGAGGGATTAAAGACTACGTCAGATACGGATATGTTCCGCAAAACATAGAGAACGAAGGCGCATCAAAGACGCTTGAATATTCTTATGACGACTGGTGTATTGCAATGGCGATGAAATCTGCGGGCGACAACGGCAAATATAATGAATATATGAAGCGTGCCGGCAACTGGAAGAACGTATGGGATTCAGAGACAAAATTCATGCGCGCAAAGAACTCCGGCGGAAGCTGGAATGAGCCGTTTGATGCGCTGGCGGCGAAATACGGGGGCGACTATACGGAGGGAAATGCCTGGCAGTATTCATGGTATGTTCCGCAGGACATTCAGGGATTAATCAACGCACACGGAGGGAATGAAAATTTCATTCGCAAACTCGATTCACTTTTTATTATCAAAGCCGACGAGGAAAAGTATAAAGGGGTTGAAGACATTGCCGGACTGATAGGGCAATATGCGCACGGAAACGAACCAAGCCAGCACATAGCATATCTTTACTGTTATGCGGGAGCGCCATGGAAGACGCAGGAAAAGATACATACGATAATGAACAACCTGTTCGGCAATACACCTGACGGAATCTGCGGCAATGAAGACTGCGGGCAGATGAGCGCGTGGTATATATTCAGTTCCCTGGGATTTTATCCCGTATGCCCGGGCAGTATGGAATATGTTATCGGCACGCCGAAATTAAACAAGGCGGTAATTAGTGTCGGAGAAAACAAAAATTTTACAGTAACGGCAAACAATTTATCGGAAACAAATTATTACATACAATCAGTTACATTGAACGGAAAAGAATGGAATAAAGCATACATAAGGCATGAGGATATAATGAGCGGAGGCGAATTGGTTTTTGAAATGGGACCTATTCCGAATAAATCATGGGCTGTGGGAAGCGAGTCAGTGCCATATTCGATGACGAGGAGATAAGTACAAAAGAGATTACATTTTTTTCAGAATAATTAGAGAGAGGTCGTCATTTGAGCGCTCATCGCCTTCGAACTCACTTACGGCATTTACTATTGATTCGCCCATTTCCTTTACAGGCAAGAATTTAATAAGATTCATAAGTTTTAAAAATTTTTCTTTGCCGTAAAATTCACTCTTAGAATTTTTTGATTCGGTTACGCCGTCGGAATAAGCGAGTATCACGTCGCCCGTATGAAGTTCCGTTGTTTGCATGGAATAGACTGCGTCTTTCATAAGCCCTAAAGCGGTAGCGCCTTTATCCATTTCATTAATTACTCCGGATCTTATAATCAGAGGTGGAAGATGGCCGGCGTTGACAATTTTTGCCACTCCCGAGCCGGGAGATAACTCGACATAAATCAACGAAGCGAAAATATTCCTTAAACTATCGCGGTGAAATGTGTTATTAACCTTGGCAATAAGCGTCTGCGCATCATAGTCAGCCGCAAGCGCTCTGATAGTTGCCTGAAGTTTAGTAGTAAGAAGAGCCGCATTCAGTCCTTTCCCGGCTACATCAGCCATGATCACACCCGTTCGTTCATTATTAACATTTATGAAATCAACAAGATCTCCGCACACCTCGTTAGCGGGACGCGTGAACAGCCATGCAGTCCATCCTTCGATATAAGGACTTTGTTCGGGCTGTAGCGCTTCCTGAATCTTTCGACCGGCGGCAAGTTCATCGTGAGCGAGAAGTTTATCTTTAAGCTCAAGCATAAGTACAAAAACAATAAGCGCTCCGCCTAAGACACTTCTGTTAAATAAAATATTAGTTTCCTCGTCGGAAAAAGGAGACACCACCCCGGCTGATAAAAGCAGGACTATTCCGAAAAGAAGTAAAAATCTCCTCATGGGAGTAAGTTTCAGAATCATACTTTTTAGAATCCACCAAATCATAACAATTAAACGTTTCAGCGGATTCATACCGCTTAAACGCTTTTTCTTTTCGGAGTTGATGTAAAACTCCTTTAGATCCTTAATATCCCTCGTGAATGAACGGAAAAAATCATCACGGTATAAATCTGACTTTATCGTGCTTCGCAGTCCGGGTTCTTCGGTTTTATTTGATTCTGATGCATTCAAAGTTAATACTGTTTATCTTAATTACGTAAAAATATGGAATTTGTTCTGAATTTCAGCCGCTATTTTTTCAACACCTGAAAAGCGGATAAAGAATGAAGAGCTTTTGACACGAATTTAAAGATAAGAGCTAAGAGCGACCGCCGCAGATATACACAGATTAAAGAACTATTTTGAAAATATAAAATAAGAACTTTTAACACTAAAACACAACCGTTAAGAGCGGCCGCAGCAGATTCACAGATTTTAAGAACTCTTGGCTGTATTATAAAAATGGGTAGATAAAACATTATCACTAAAAAATAGGTTTTGCTCTTATTCTCAAAAAGTTCTTCTCTGTGTAACTCTGCGTCTTCTCTGTGAGCTCTGTGTAACTTCTTTTTATTACACATATCTATTCAATACTTGTCCTGAATTTATTTCAGGATTAGAATACAGCCAAAACTTTTAATACATAACTCAACGGTTTTGTTATTATATCACGAATTTACGAATTAAATTGATTAAATTCACGTTTGATATTTAAGATGAATTACATTAAACTAATAATTTTACTTGCAGTTATCTCTTTTTCTTTTCGCGCGCACGCGCAGAACAAAAAGGCTGTTGAGTGGATAACCTGGACGCTCACACAGGCTGTACCTTCGCCCGTATTTTTTCAGGACAGGAATTACATTGATGCAAGATTACAATTCGGATTTCGCTGGCACATCTCTCCGTTAAGCTATTCTTTTAACGCGAATAAACTTGTAAGTCCGGTATCGTTTTTTAAAGTGAATCCCGTAAGGAGATACGGCGGCTCAGTTGAAATATTCGCAGATCCTGAATGGATAATATCGGCATACAAATTATCGGATTTAAGCAGGTTCAACCTGGGAACCGGCGTCAGGGGATACATACCGATTGCAGAATACGGTGAATATCTTTCTTTATCTCTCGGAGCGAAGTATAACATTCGCGAAAGCAAAACGGGAACAAATAAAAACACTGCGGCGGCAGAAGTTGGAATATATACATTTTTCGGAATATTCGGATTAAAGTTTGATTATAATTTCAGCAGTGATTCAAGATACAATATCAGTTTAAATTTAAAGTATTATTGATGAGAGGTGCGATATTCAAATATTCGGTTTTTGTTTTATTAGTATTCACTGCGGGATGCGGATTTTTATCTGATTCGATAGATAATACGGAAAGAAGTTTCCGTTCACCTGATAAAGTAAAAAATAAACTGATTGCTCCTATACGGGATTCAGTAAGATTATCAGCTCTCTGGGTAGGTCATGTTACGGTTTTAATTCAGATGGACGATAAAGTAATACTGACAGATCCGTTTTTTACTAACAACATAGCACTGATGCAGAGGCGGGTAAGGGAGGCCGGACTTGATATAAAAGCCATTAATAAACTTGATATGGTATTATTATCACATCCGCATTTTGACCATACGAATCTTGGAAGTCTCGGGCTGGTTGAAAAAAAGTTCCCGAATACAAACCTTGTTTTCCCGGAAGGTCTGGAAGAGTTCCTGCCGGATTACAGCTTTAATTTCATTCCGATGAAAAAAGCGGATGAAAAAAACAAAATTTATATCGGTGAAACAAGAACAATCAGCGGTGTAAAAATAACAACGGTCGCAGCTTATCACTGGGGCGGGAGATACGGACTTGACGGATTAATCTGGGGATACGACGCTTACACAGGTTACATAATACAATACAACGGCATGACAGTTTTATTTGCGGGCGATACATCTTATGATGATAAATTTTACAAATATATCGGCGGGAATTACGATATTGATTTGGCTCTGCTTCCTGTTGGTCCCTGTAAAGAATGTGAGGGAGACGGAAAACCCGGCAAACATGTATATCCGGCGGGCACAATAAAAATACTGGAAGATACAAAGGCGAAAATCATGATACCTTTACATTACGGTACTATCAGGGAAAAATCAGAACCGGATTATCCGAAAGATGTGCTGGTAAAACTTCTTAAAGAAAAGCCTGAGCTTGAAGCGCGAACGAAGGTACTGAATATAGGAGAACAGGCAGTGATTATAAGTAAATAAAGGGCTATCCTTATAAGAACAGCCCTTTATTGTATAAAACCA
>Ga0247841_10008972_pt1 | contig 14152 bp, 14 predicted proteins | sample LaCruzMarch2015__2_FD_192410 | JGI IMG/M metagenome (GOLD analysis project Ga0247841, IMG submission 192410) | Freshwater microbial communities from meromictic Lake La Cruz, Castile-La Mancha, Spain - LaCruzMarch2015_18m | ecosystem: Environmental > Aquatic > Freshwater > Lake | place: Spain...
GGAAGATATCTTGTTATAGGCGATTCTCATGGGAAGTATACAAAACGAGCAATGTTTGCGCTTTTGGACGAATTTAACAAATATCTTAAGCCCACTAAAATTATTCACGTTGGCCATATTTTAGATGACGATAATGACATAAGTTATGATTGGGGCAAATTTAAGAACTTGATTATTTTGGCTAAGGTTGAAGAACTTAGAAATATTCAGTCTCAGAGGAACAAATATGACTTCAAATATGATGTCGTTAGAGAGGCTGTTAGTTTGGGCGATTTGGTTGTTCAGAATCAAGATATGATTAGCGATTATGTTAGATCGCCTTTGTCCAGCCTAGATGCCGAAACATGGCCTGATCAAAGTGTTGTTAACTGCCATAGACTAGAGTTCAGTTCACGATGCTCTCATGATTCAAGGGCTTATATTGCATCGCCGGGATGTCTTTGCGAGAATCATATTGTTCGAACCATTAAACAAATAGATTTCACCGATGGAAGGGTGGTAAAACAGGCATTCCATGAGGGCTTTGGCAAGTATCGAAAAATGAAACATACTTGCAAATATTGGGAGAATGGTTTGCTTGTAGTGACTGTAGATAAAGATGGAGGACATACGATTGTTCCATGTATCATTCAGAAAACCTCCAAGGGCTTTACGACATCCTATTTTGACAAGATGATATCCTCTGAGGGTGTTTTTGAGCCCCAAGAGAAAATATTTGTAAATGCCGACATACATAGTCCTGATTGTGACATGAAGATTTTAGATATTCAAGAGCAAATCTGTAAGGACTATAAACCTACTAAACAGGTCAATTTGGGTGATACCTTAAATTGTACTTCTTTAAACCATCATTTGATTGATCGGGGCATTCCTATTCTTGATATTAAATTACTGGATGAAGCACAAAAGACCCATTATGTACTCGCTAGGATTAACAAGTGGGCCAAAGAATCTTATCTTATTTATGGAAATCATGAGAGATTTGCTGTTGATTTTACCAACAAGTATCCTCAATTGGCCGATTTTCTTAATTTTAGATTTTTGTGTTCTTTGGATTCTCTTAATTACAATTTGACCGAACTTCGAAATGTTTTAAAAATAGGAAGTATGAAGTTTATTCATGGGGAATTAAGAATGTATGGACAGCCCGGAAGTAAACTTGAAAAGGCATCTCGAACTTTTGGTAAATACGTGTTTATAGGACACATTCACAAGCCTGAAATAAGATTTGGTTGTTATAGTATAGGCTTAAGCGGACTTATGGATCAGGATTATAATGAAGTCAATGCTTCAAACTGGATGCATGGATTTGGTTTGTGTAATCAGTTTGAAGGCAAAAGCTGGCCCACAACAGTTGCTATAGTTAATTACAAGTGTCTTATAGGCAACAAAACATATCGCCCTGTTAATATTAAGACATGGGTTGAGCCCAAATACAATGTTAAATTAACATATGCTCTCCCAAAGGATAAATAGTTGTTGTTTTTGAATAATACTTTATACCATTTATGAAACTCAAAAACCAAATAATTAGTTATTTCGTCGCAACAGTTCCCGGCGAAAAATATCCCCATGTATTTAAGTCTCTAGTTTTTATGGACGAAAATGTGGCGGCAGAGCAATTAAATAAACAGGGCGTTAAAATATCTGCGAGTCAGATTTTGCGAGTATGTTATGATATGGACTCTGGATTAATTTATGTGCCTAATGCATCTAATTTTTCCGAAAAGGTTAAAAATTATTTGCTTTCTGCGGCTGAAATTAAGATAAGTAAGGACTTTGGGGGATATCGTAATATTTCGTATGTTGAGGGAAGCCCACTAAGTCTTATTCGTATTCGGAAAATGAGCAACTATCATAACATTTTTCAATTGATTCAAAAGCAGCAAAATACGACACAAATTACAGATCTTCCTGTTATAGAGGTTAATCTCGAAAGAATGCCTAAAACAGCTCAGGCACTTGCAGAAGCGCTTAAGATAGACTCTATTGCCAGATATGTGGGGACTTCGGTTGGTAACGCCATTAATTTTGTGGAAGAATTAAATATAGACGGTGTTAAACTTGCAAAGCCCAAGGTTTTACATAAACAGGCTACTCCATTTATATTGGTGAATATAGCAAATGGTCCCAATTCAATTGATAAAGAATCAGGCATCTTAATTAGCTATAAAACCTATTTGAAAGAACAAGAAGAAAAAGGTGAAGGTAGAGACGAAGATTCTACCCTTTTATATACAATCAAAATGATCTTTTATCTTGGGTGGCCGTTAGAGGAAATTTGCAATACAATGTTGAGATTGAGCCAAGTCCACAATATTGCGTCGTTGTTTAAAGGCGTTGATGCAATTATGACCAGCATTGATACATTAAAGTCAGAGGGTCATGTCGTTCAAGCCCTTCCCTATTATATAACTTTTAAAATTGATCCAAAGTCTTTTCCAATAAAATTGAACTATATAATGGATAGTCTTGGAAATATTGATGTTGGTCGCCAAAACGCCAATTTAAAGGTTATTGATTATGATCCCAAAACTTCTTATGTGATTATAGAAACGCCTATTTATTTGTCTCCAGATGTTTGTGTTGCAATATTAAAGGCCAAAAGTGAGCCGTTTATCACCACTTTTAATCCTCTTACTAAATTCATTGATGTCCGAAGTCATGAAGGGTCTTATACGGACATTAAGCAAGATAGGGTTCAATTAGCTAAAATAGTTGCGCTCAATAAATTTACTGCCAAAGATGAAGCTAAAATGACCCCCGAAGAAATTAAGAAAATTGAATTGAGAAGTGACGAATCTTCTAGAGGCAGTGCTGGAACCTATCGAATTAGGAAGATAAGCGACTATTTATATGCCTATGATTTTATTTCAAAAATGTGTGAAAAGAACAACGCAAAATTTAATGACTTAACTGTTGTTGTTGGGCCTATTTCTAGATTTATGGGAGAGGGAGCTGGCGGTGGATTCGTAGATGCTGCTACATGGGCAAAGGCTAATTTACCATCCCCTTATGAAGTTGATAGAAATATTTGGATATCTCCACCGGTTATTTTGATCAATTCTGAAATAACCCCTGGCTATCCTGCTCAGACCAAGATATTAATTCATGAATATAGGCACTATATATATTCGCAAGCCAATCCCGATTATGTAAAGGGATATGGAGACATGAATAAAGAAAAACGTGGTACTCAGGAATGGAAACGGGCTTGGTGGAAATATTTTAATGACTTTAATGAAGTGGCCGCCCATAAAGAAGATATTAAGTACTCGTTATTGTCAGGCGAGTCTCCCGATGAGTTGATTAAGGAAAAGCTTGGGGCGGTGGGAATTGATAATTATCCTATAGTTTTGAAGTTCAAGGAGCTTATTGATGCAGTAATGGAAGAAATAAAGAAAGAAGAGGAAATAAATGAAAAGCCTACTGGAACAAGTTGATGCACTAGACGATCTCATAAGACAGTTACAAAAGATGGAAAGCAAAATGCGATCAGGTCAGTTAATAGATGCTTGGCGTGAAGTTAATAGAATAATGGCCGCATTGCAGAAGAACAAGCAAGACCTGATTAAAAATTCGGGAACAAGCAATGATAAATAATTTTTGGGAAGAACAACATATGAGTTTAGATATTGTTAATTTTCACGAAAAAGAAGTTCAGAAATTCGGTGTCCCAGAATGGCTTAAACTTAAATGTCCTTATTGTAGTCATGACTTATCACTACACGGCATTCGAACCATAGGCTTAAAGCTTAATACACGGAATATGGGGGATTTAGTTGTAGAATTTGTTTGCGACTCTTGTAGTAGGGGTAATACTTTTTATTATAGGCAAGAGGTTAAAAACATTATGGAGTTTTGCGACAAGCTTTCTGGATTAAAACAAGTTGAAACAAAGCCCGTTGTTGAAGAAGATATGTATAAAATGAGATACAACAATGTTCTTGAAAAAATGGTTATGGCTGATTTCAAGAGCCAAGAAAAAGCACAAGGGGTTTAAAATGTCAATTCGTAAAAGTGGAACATGTGAGTCGTCTACTATAGTTTCTTCTTCGATATATACCTGTCCTAATTGCGGTCACACCGAAATAGTTAAAGACAAGGAAGAAGTAGGCAAAAATTGTCCTAAATGTGATACTTCGATGCGTTTAATATCGTCTCAAACAGAACTTGCATAACTATACAAAAGTTGTATAATCTATGTATGGTTAATATAATTGTCGATAACGTTTATTCTAAAATCGTTGGGTTTTTACCAGATGAAGTTCAAAAAGAGCTAGATTCTGTTTTGTCCTATCGAGTTCCAGAAGCTCGCCATATGCCATCTTTTAAAAGAAAACAATGGGATGGGCGAATTAGACTTTATTATCGGTCAAGAGGTCAATCTTTTTTCACTGGATTATTGTCGTTTGTTCGTAAAGTCTTAGACAAACATAAGATACAATACACGAAAACCGATGATAGAAAGAAACCGCTTCAAAATCTTCCTGATTTGAAGTTTATTCCCCCTTCTGATTTTGAAGACAGGCCATATCAGGAACTTACTATTAAAAGATCTCAGCTTTTTACAAGAGGGGTGTTAGAAATTTGTACAGGGGGCGGAAAAACACTCATTGCTACTAGAATTATATCTGAGCTTAAGACATATCCAGTCGTTTTTTATGTGTTAACCAAAGATTTAATGGAGCAAGCTTATGGAGTTCTTTCAAGCTGTTTAAACGAACCTATTGGACGAATTGGCGACGGAGACATAGATATTAAAAAAATCAATGTTTGTACTATTCAAACCGCTATTCGTGCCCTTAATATGGAAAACACTACTTTTAAAATCAATGATTATCAATTTGATGACGAAGATGAATGGGATGAGAAGACTATTGACAGTGCGGACAAAAACAAACAAATACAGGACCTAATACGAGGGGCCAAGGTTATATTCGTTGATGAATGTCACCATGTCGGAGCTAAATGCGCTAGAGAGGTCTTAACGGCTTCTGTAGGGGCTTATTGGCGATTTGGATGCTCTGCTACCCCTATTCGAGAAGATAATGCCACAATCTTAATTCAGGCGATGTTTGGGGCTAAAATAGTTGACATTAACGCCTCTTATTTGATTAAAATGGGGGATCTTGTTAAACCTTATATCTTTATGGAACAAATAGATAGCGCCAAAGACTTTCATTCTTATCAAAAAATATACGAGAATTGTATTGTCAAAAATAACGAGTTTAACGATCATGTAGCCCGTACTGTTAATCATTTGGTTTCTAGAAAGCTTAGTGTTTTGGTTTTAGTTCAACAATATAAACATGGCGAATATTTGAAGGCACATATACCTAATTCAGAATTTATTACCGGCAAATTGAGTTCGGAAAAGAGATTGGATTATATAGACAGATTACGAAGGGGAGAGATAACGCTAATTGCTACTAGTTTGGCGGATGAAGGGCTTGATGTTAGGGGACTTGATGCAGTTGTTGTTCCGTCTGGGGGCAAATCACAAACCCGTATATTACAAAGAATCGGAAGAGCATTGAGAAAAGATAAGAAGTCTGCCAAACAAAAAGATAGGGCAATTGTTGTCCTTTATGAACATAATGCTAGATTTCTTAATAAACACGCTAAAAGGGTTAGAAGTATTATAAGCAAAGAGCCCGAATTTGTGATAGTAGATTCTAAGGGGCCAGATTTTATTATAGATGACATAGATCGAGTTATGGGTTTAAAGCAGACGAATTCTTTATTTGAGGTATAATATGGACTTTTTTGAAGAACTAAATGAAAAAAACAGAATTAGCACTATTATTAACTCGATAACCGATCTGCCCGGCAATTATGTTGGGAGCAAAAGAAGGTTACTTAGTCATATATGGTCTGTTTTAGATGAAAATAAAGTTGAGTTTGAATCTGTATTTGATGCCTTTTCTGGTGGATGTATGGTTTCTCTTTTGTTTAAGCAGATGGGCAAGAAGGTTATTTGTAACGATTTATTGTCATCCTCTTCCCTTATTGCGGTTTCTTTGCTTGAACACAATAACGCCAATATTGAAACAGATAAATGGGCTATATCTGGAGGGGAAGGCGCTAGTTTCGTCAAAGATAATTATTGCAATAGGTTTTTTACAGAAAAAGAATGCTCGTTTTTAGATAATTATATCAGTCATGTTAAAAACACATATGGGCCTGGAATTTATGTAGGCAAAGATATAAATGGTAATGATAAGTATGTAGGGGGATCAAGTTGTAAAGATAAATGTAAATCCGCCTTTTCTTTATTCGCAATGCAAAACCATATTAATCAATGTTGCTTTTTGGGCGGGAGATATTATAGCGGACAAACTCTGGCTAAATTAGATCACAGATTGCAACACGACAAAAACAAGAATAGACAGATTTTTGATATTCCGCTTAAGCTTTCAGATTTTTATAAAGTAATGAGTAAGGGTGATGTAACAGTATATAACGCCGATGCCATTGAGTTATTGAGTCAAAACAAGGTAAAATCTGATTTAATCTATATTGATCCTCCTTATGGCGGCAATAGTAGTGATTATGTCACTTTATATTCATTTCTTGAAGAATATTTATATGGTTGTAAACTTAATGACATGAATCATATACAAAGCGGAAGGAAGCGGTTTTCAAAGAATAAGGGTTATCAGGAACAGTTTGAATTGTTTCTGTCGCTTTGTAATCCGTTTAAATACTGGTTACTTAGTTATAATGAGTCATCTTATGCCGACTTAGATACGATAATCAATACTATTAAGAGGGCAGGAAGAAGTAAGATAATAGTTCATGAGGTTCCAATTACTTATCAATATAGAGCCGGTAAAAATATTGTTAAGTTGTCTAAAGTAAATGGCGAAATAGGTTTTGATCCTGATGCAAAACGAGAATATACACAAAGAGGCATGGAGTATTTAATTTTGGCCCGATGAGCATTAATTTCAACAATCATACTAGGAATAATCTAACAGAACATGACGATGATGCGAATTTGCGTAATTATAAGCGCATTAATCCATTCTTGTGGGACTGTTATAATGGACTTCAGCCATTGACCTTAAGTAATCTGGCTAATGTTATTATTACTATGATTTTGAGAACCAAATTATATGGAGAAAAGATTACTGCTGGGGAAAAGAAAAGAATTCATAATAACATTGTCGTAGATTTGCCAATATTATTAAGACAAATTAATCCCAAGCAGTACAATGACGAAACCAGGATTGCAGCAAATACTTCTAACTTGTCTAAGTCTCTCAGAGCATTGGACGACAACAACGTTTTTTACTACATGAACTACAAGAATCGGTATGCTTTGTTTATGGAGCGAGAGATTGGATCATGGAAGTATTATAACGCTTTGGCTGTAGTTACCGCTAAAACTTTAAAAAAGATTTTGCTTTCTGCCAATAATGTTGTAGGATTATTTAAGAAATGGGAGATGGAAGAGACTGTGGGGGTCATTAACTTAAAGGCTATCGAGAAGTCTGTCAATAATGCATTTGGCTTGTTTATTAACAGGATTGTATCTAAGATGGACGCCGGTGTTGCCAAGAAAATGATATTGTGGCATAGTGGCCTCAATTTTAAGGAGTATATACATTTGAATCTTGATATCATTGATAAAATGGATAATCTGTATGAAGGCTTGACGGAAGATGCCTCTTTTATCACTAATCTTCCGCCCACTGTCGGAGACGCTTTAATCAAAATGAGAAAGCGGGAGGAAATAGAAATGAAAAAAGATCCATTGGAAGAAATGAAAGATGTTGAAAAGGCCATAGTTCCTAAAAACAGTTCGCTTATTCACAGAACAAGAGGCAAGCGTAAATCTTCACCTCCAAACGTTTCTGATTTTCAAGAGGTTAATCGTAACGCTCCTCTTATGGGATGGAAACATGATGCAAATCCATTTTTTAACAATAGGAAGTTCATAGAATATTGTGATATGGTATTGAGATTTTTCCACAAAGATATTAAGTTAGATAGTTATTCTGCTATTAATATGGATGAGGCGGGAAAAATCATGGATTTGCTTAAAGAAAACAATAGGAATAACAAAGAGTTTCTTGATGGGTGGTTGAAATATTATGCCACCAATTATTTAAGGGGCAACAAGATTTATAACACTAAATATACTGGAATGAAGACAATCAAGAGTACTTTTGCGGAATACAATGAAAGAGCTTTTGTTGCGCCATAATAGTTGTATAATATGCCTATGAAAACAGAACTTAGAGATGAATATTACAGAAAGCAGAGGGCGATTGAAAAGGCTCGTTCTTTGCTTAAAAGAGGTATAGATGCCGGCATTCCTTCTCAATATTTGGCGATTGATAGCAAGTCTTTTTCTGATTTGATTTGCCCCAAATATCATTTTTCAAAAGAGCATGACGAAGTAGATAGCCTTACTTCTTTCATATATGGAACTAACGGCGGTCTTGCTAAAATGCCGTTTATTCTTATAGACGGCGGAAACATAAGCATAAGAAAACAGATAGGTTTTGCTATTTTATTCAAGTTGATATTAGAAGATAGATTTGGGCTTTATCAAGAATGTGGTCAATTGGCGGCTAAGTTACAAACCCTTAGTTTTAAAGAAAGTCGAACCGATGTAGTTGATGATTTAAAGAATGTGGGGGCATTGTTTATCAGCGAATTTGATTTTGCTCAATTTCAGCCCTATGTTAACGCTGGCGGATTACTTGATGAACTTTTGGGTAGTAGATCGGATAATCTTATGCCTACGATTATTTCTTTTTCCAAACCGTTAGTTGAAAAACCTAGATTGGATAACAAACAAGTAGATAAGAATTGCGGTGGATATTTGGCCGAATTGTCTTTAAATGAATATGCAAACCCCAAGAATCATTTAGACAATCCATGGAAAGGCATTTTAAGGATAAGGGCAACTATATAATGAGTATCGAGAACATAGACAACAGAATACCGAATGAAGAATTAAAAGACTTGGCAAGAAAGCAAGAACCGTCATTTTTAAGCATTTTGATCAAAGATAAGAATATGTTAATGGATGCTGTGTCTTTTGGCATTAAAGAAGACCATTTCTGGAATAAGCATTGTAGATTCTTGTATTCCATAATTTTTGATAACTTCACCAAAAATGGCGCACTGCTTACAAGAAGTGCAATGCATCATATTACAGACATGCTTACAATAGATGTCCTTACCGAAGAGAGGAAGATGTTCTATAAGGGTTTTTGGGATGAAATAAACAATCTGGAAGCCCCTGTAGAAGATTTTGAGTTGCTTAAGAAGGCCATTAATGATCGTTATGTACAATGGCAAACTTATAATATATTCACCAAATATACTGAGCAGATTGTTCATAGTACAAACAGTCAAATAGATTTAACCAAAAAGATACAGGAAGACATATCATCCATAGACAATGTTGATCCCGAATCTTATACTGTTGTAATTGACATGGATAAGGCTCTTGATAAATCCATGGAGTACATTAATTATAGAAAAAACAATCCCGATGAAGGTCGAGGATTATTGTGCGGAATCTCGGCTCTTGATAAAGTATTTAATGGATTCGAAAAAGGAATGTATACGGTTATAACAGGATTCATTGGGGGCGGAAAGACAACCCTAATGTTTAATATGGCGTTTAATATGGCCAAGGCAGGGTATAATGTCGTTTATGTTACTTTGGAAAAAGATGCAGTCCCTTTAAATACTAGGTTGTTGACATTACACGCCTTGGTAGATTATAATCGAGTTTTGAAAGGTGGAACTGGCGAATGGGGACTGACTAATGAAATATATCAAATTATTAATGACGCCTATTTGGATTTAAAGAATGTCATTAAGCCCAACTTAGAATATATACAGTTGCCTCAAACCACCAAATTGTCTAAAATTTTAGCGGAAATAAACAAAGTCAAGGCTCGTAAAAAGGTTGATGCTATTTTCGTAGATTATCTTCAGGCCATAGGTTTTGAAAGCGCCCATCCAAGTCGTCCCGATATTGATTTGGCTAATGTTTCTAAGAGGCTTCAGGCGTATGGAAGAATTAATAAATATGCCACTTTTACAGGAATTCAAATCAAGGGTAAGTCTACTGCTAATATTAGAGGCAAGGCTAAGCAGGTTAAAGCTGGGTCGGAACCTGAAAATGTTGAGATTCATACAGAAGACATAAGTGGATCTCAAATGATTATTGCAGATGCGGATTACGGTATAGGAATTGTTAAGAGTTGCGATAAGCCCCCGACAAAGGCATTTATTACGATAACTAAGGGTCGAGATGTAGAACAGGATAAGGTTTTAACACTAGATTTCGATGGTAGGGTTGGAAGAATATCTGATCCCGACTTTGAAGCTTCTCAAATCAAAGAGGTTAACGACATAGTGTATAGTAAGCAAGTCACGATTGATTCTACTACAGATACGGTAACGGATACAAAGGAAATTTTTGGCGAAGAAGAGAAGCCCTTTGAGTTTGATCCCGATAAGAAACGTTTAGAAGAAAATAGGCCAGAGTGTATGGAAAATATACTTAAGTCTTTTGATAAAATAGAACCTCTAAAAGCTGACGGCGTTGTAGAGGGCGAATATAAAGATCAAAAAGAGGCAGATGATGATTTGGGGTTCTAATGTCAGATAATCAACAAATCGAGAGCCGCTTATCCGATGTTGTTAAAACCAAAATTAACTTTGCTGAATTTTTGGAAAAAGAAATCGGATGTTCTATAAAATGGTATGAAGAGAATGTATCCGGGGGTATTAAGTGCCCATTACCCGGCCATAAAGACACTAAACCCTCTTTTAGAATTAAATTCGTTAGCGATGGTAATTTTTGGATTTTTAACTGTTTGGGCTGCGGGGTTCATGGGACAATAATAAACTTTTGTGAAGAGTATTATGGTCTGAGCAGTTACGACGAGGCAGTTTCATGGTTGTGTAAAAAGTTTAATATACAGAATGATAATGGAGCCGCCACATCGTCGTTAAAATATATTAACAAAAAGATTGATTTTAAGAAGAGATTGGAATATGCCCATATTGTTACATCAAATCAATGTAGGGTTTTATTGCGTAAAAACTACGACAAACATAGAAAATGGGTAGGTGAAGCATATCGTAAAATGAATGAGGCGTTATCTAAAGAAGATATTTCGGTTATAGAATCTGTGGGTATGGCAGCATCTAAAAAAATGGGAGAATAATATGCCGTTAACAAATGAAGAGTTAGCAAAGATAGATCCGGTTGAAAATCTTAAAAATAGGCCCTCAAAAGATGATTATTTTCTGGCTCTAGCTTTTGTTGTGGCTAGGAAGTCTTTTGATCCATCTAGTAAATGTGGTTGTGTTATTGTTTCTAAAGATGGTCGTATACTTGCCACAGGATATAATGGACCTTTACCAGATAGCAATGACGTAGAAGTCCCATTAATTCGCCCTGACAGATATTATGTAATGATTCATGGCGAAGAAAATGCTTTATTGGCATATTCGGGCTCTTACACGGACATTCAGGGGGCCACTGCTTATATCACTGGAAGATTCTGTCATCGATGCTTAAGAATGTTGCTTCGGAAAGGCATTACTAGGCTTGTTTATGGTAAAAACGATACAGCCTGTGTTGATAAAGAAGATCTAAGGGCTCAAGAATTATTGCTTAGAGATAGAAAAGATGTCATAATAGTAGAGAAGACTAATCACGAAGTTAAGAAAATATTGGAAAACGCTATAAAAGAATTGGGGGTGTAAAATGGCAAATGTATTCATAAGTATACCGGTACTCGATCAGCCAGAATTGCCCATGATGTATAATTTCTATGGGGCTATTTTGTCTTGTAAAGCACATCAATGTAGGGTTTATTTTAATAGTCAGGATAGCTTAATTTCTCGTGTTAGGAGTGTTCATTTGTCTAAGTTTTATTATGACCATCCTGAATGCGAATACTTTGTAAGCATAGATAGCGATTTGGCCATTGGTAATATATTCCCATCCAATAATATGATTACAAAGTTGGTTTCTCATGATTTGGATATGGTTGGTGGGCTTTATGCTGTTAAGAAGCAGGGGGTTAAGCAATGTGCCTCCATTACTATTGATGGATCGCCTCCTGTTTATGATTCTGGTTTAAAGGAAATGAGATGGATGTCTACAGGCTGTTGGTGTCTTAAACGGTCTATGGTTAAGAAGATGATTGAGGCCTATCCTGAGCTTACATATAACGGCGATGATAATGCCGCTGGTAAAACCGTTCATTATCTATTTGCGCCAATGCTTTATGATATAAAAGAGACTGATTTTGCTAATGTTAAATTGCCGTTTAGAAAATTGTTATCGGAAGACTGGGCTTACTGTCAAAGATGGACTGATCTAGGGGGTAAAATTTACGCAGACACTAGCATTATATTAAATCATATAGGCAAATATGCTTACAGTCTTTTCGATGTTGAATTGGTGCAAGAATAGTTAATAAATAACTTTGTAAAAATCTAATATAGTCGTATAATATCATCATGGAACATAAACCGTTAGTAAGTATAATTACCCCCACAACAGGCAAAAAGTCTTTATTTAGGCTTATAGAGTCAATAGATAGACAGAATATTCCTTGGGTTCATATTCTCCTTTGGGATAATAAACGAGAAGATGAGTTTTTATACCCTAATTCCGTAACATTTAGAGTTCGTCAGCCAAATGATCTTGTTACCGATAAGCCTAATTGTTGCAGATATAGTATCGTTATCCCTGATTATATGGTTCAAGGACAGGCTTGCGGAAGTTCATTAAGGGCGGTTGGTATGATGGCAGCAAATACCCCATATATAGTATTTGCCGACTCAGATGTATGGTGGGATAGCGGTCATTTAGAGAGTTTGGTTAATGCAGTTAAAAATAAACAATGGGCTTATTGCGTTAGAAAAATATGGAATCATGAACAGGAATATTTGGGCGAAGATAGATTTGAGTCGATAGGAGAAGATAGCAAATTACCTTATAAACTAGTTGATAATAATACATTGATTGTAGATAGATCAATTGCTACATTTTCCGCCCCCTTATATCGAGAGACCAAAGATTACAATGATGATAGATTAATGTATGCTTTTCTTAAGAAGTGTGCGGGAGAGCCTGGAAAAACAAATACTGCGACTATTAATCAAGTGTGTCCCAAGAGATTAGAGCAAATGTTTAGACAATATTGTGTTACAGGAGTTGCTAATGCCAATTGAATGCGAACAGTTAAATAGACAACCATGCGCTGTAAAAAAATGTCCAAAATGCGGAACACTTTTCCCTGATTTTATGAGGGGGCAGGTTCAAAGAAGTAAAAGGTTTTTAGGTATATTGTGGCGTAGACCTTATTGTGCTGTTATTTGTCATGGATGTAAAAAAATTATCGGATGGGAAAGTCCTAAGGAGAATATATGAGCGAAACAGTTAAAATCAATGATAAAGAGGTCAACGTAGAGCAGGTTAGAAATGATTGGGCTTTGGCTTTAATGAGTAAGGGCTTAATTGTTAGATTGACAATTGGTAGGTGGGGCGGAAAGACAAGGCTTAATTATGAAGATTTAGGACTTAAATTTTCTGATACCGAAGCCGTCAACTTTGCTCATGAATATATAAATTTGGGTTCATTGAAGCTTTTCCCCCCTGAAATTAGTACAGAGCTTCTTCGTATAGAAAGGGCGGCTAGAGAGAATTTATTTAGATATAGCTATGATACTTTATGGGGTAGATTTATTCCAGTTACGGCTTTCGATGCATGGAAAGAGCAGGATGATATTTTTCGCAATGATTATATGATGGCCGCTCAAGCAATCGGGGTTAGACATGATGAAATAGTCGCCGCTGTTAAAAGTGAATATCGTAAAATGGCCAAAGATGTATGGGCTCGTTTGTATCCAGAAGACAAAGCCGGAGCACCACAATCTTTTATAGAGAATTTTGTTGGTAATGTTGTGGCTAAAATCCCCAGTAGAGAAGATATTGCTGCAAGTTTCAAATATGACTTAATGTATCTAGTTATACCTATGCCGTCTTTAATTGAGGAAAATCTTGCCAGAGCCCAAGATATTAAGCGGGAGTCTGAGGAAAAGAACTTCAATTCTATACTCGAACAACAAACCCGTACAATATTGAGCCAAG
>Ga0247841_10008973_pt1 | contig 14150 bp, 12 predicted proteins | sample LaCruzMarch2015__2_FD_192410 | JGI IMG/M metagenome (GOLD analysis project Ga0247841, IMG submission 192410) | Freshwater microbial communities from meromictic Lake La Cruz, Castile-La Mancha, Spain - LaCruzMarch2015_18m | ecosystem: Environmental > Aquatic > Freshwater > Lake | place: Spain...
CGACCGATCCAGAGTTGTTTCGCACATCGTCGCCACTCCACAAGACAGAAAAGTCAGTGGATTGTCACGTGATCCTCGTGTTTCGTCTAACAGTAATTGCTAATTATCTGATGCGATTGCCCTGGGTGGTGAGCGTTTCACCTTAGGTCAGCTGTCCGATGGGGAGCGATCATTCATCGCGATTATCGGCGATATCGTGCGTAGACTGGCTTTGGCTAATCCCGAACTGGACGACCCCCTGCTGGGACACGGCGTCATTCTTATCGATGAAATTGAGCTCCACTTGCATCCGACCTGGCAGAGAGAGATCGTCGAAAAACTGCGCGCCATGTTTCCGAATATCCAGTTCATCGGTACTACCCACTCGCCGTTCGTTATCCAGTCCTTGCGAGCAGGGGAGCTCATTAACCTCAACCCCGAGGAATTTGGCGAGTATGCGGACAAGAGTATTGAAGACATTGCCGAAAATGTTATGGGTGTGGAGGTTCCGCAAAAAAGCGAGCGTTACCTTCAAATGATGAACGCGGCTGAGGAATACTTCCAACTCCTTCGTGCCCCGGATACTCCAGGGGATCGAGTTAATGACGCGGAACAACGACTCAACGAGCTTGCGGCGCCCTTCAGCGATGATCCGGCGTTCCATGCCTTACTAAAGCTGGAGCGAGAGACTAAGCGAGGTGGCGATGCGACCTGTTGACAAGGGCGCGACCCCCGCCGTGTATGTTAAGTACACGGATGCTGGCCCGGACCTTCAGGCCCGCCTCGGCGACTACTGCAGTTACTGCGAACGGCAAATCGAGACAAACCTCGCCATAGAGCACGTCCAGCCAAAGGCGCACGTTCCCGCTCTGTGCACCGAGTGGACGAACTTCCTTCTAGCATGCGGGAACTGCAACTCCTGCAAGGGGAAGACACAGGTCAAACTGGTTGACTACTTTTGGCCTGATACTGACAATACATTGCGTGCATTCGAGTACGTCCGCGGTGGGATGATTCGGCCTAGTCCGGCGCTCGCGCCGAATCTGGCAGCGAAGGCTCAAGCAACGATCAGCTTGGCTGGCCTTGATCGATATCCGGGTGGACCAGGATTAGCGCCGACGACGGCCGATCGGCGTTGGCTGCGTCGGCAGCAAGCGTGGGAAATGGCCGAACGCACGCGGGAGATTCTCGCTGGGCAAGACACGGATGAAGTTCGTGAACTCATCGTGAATCTCGCCATCAGTCGCGGTGAGTTCTCGATCTGGTGGACGGTGTTTGCCACCGACAGTGACATGCGTCGAAGACTTCGTAAGGCATTTGTTGGCACGCACGAAGCCTCCTTCGACGTCAACGAGAACCCGGTCCCCCGTGCTGGAGGACAGCTATAACCATGTGCCCCTCAGGCACTCCCAAGCCGCCTCGCCAGTCCTCATTGAGGCTCACCTGCTCGCGAACCACTCTGCGCGCATCCCGCCTGCGGGCTTCGAGCCGCAACGCTCGAACTTCCCGCATCTCGACCCGCGCAATCAGTGCAGGTTGCGCCGGACCAGCAGGTGTAATACTGTCTGTATGTGCAGGCCGCTGGGCGGTGTGTGCAAGGTGCCAGTGGTCCAGACTTGCGCCACGCGGCATGATCCACATGATCTGGAAGGGGCATCACCATGGGTACGAGGACCGTCCGGCTCGACGATGAGGCAGAAGAGACGCTGGGGCATCTGCGCAGCCTCACCGGGCTGTCGATCTCCGAGGTGCTGAAACGCGGCCTGCGTGCCTACGCGGCACAGGCCGCGGAGCAAGCCGACCGCAAGCCCTATGACATCTACCGTGAGCTGGATCTTGGCCCGGGCGGCTATGCCGACGCACCGGCGCGTGAGGCCAAGACCGCGGTTGCGAACCTGATCCGCCGGAAGCACCAGCGGTGATCCTGGTGGATACCGGGCCTCTGGTCGCGCTCTTCGATCCTGCCGATGGTGACCACGAAAGCTGCGTTCGAGTGCTGGCACGGATCGAAGAGCCCGTATGCACCACAGTTCCGGTGCTGACCGAGGCCTTTCATCTGCTTGGCCCGGGGCGCATCGGCTCACAGCGGCTGATGGACTTTGTGACCCGCCAAGGCTTGCAGGTTCGTTTCCTCGACGACCAGGGTTTGGTGCGGGCCTTTGAGTTGATGATCCGCTATGCGGACCAGCCGATGGACCTGGCCGACGCATCGCTCGTGGTCCTGGCGGAGACCTTGGGTCTGCGTCGGGTCTTCACCATTGACCGCCGGGATTTCGCGGCCTATCGCATCCGGCAAGGGCACCGGCACCTCGCCTTTGATGTGCTCTCGGGGGCGTCCTGATGCCCGATCGGCACACGGAGCGCTCCTTCGAAACCGTCATCGAGGCCCACCTGCTCGCGAACGGTTACATGCGGATCGCGCCGGAGGGCTTCGACCGCGAGCGGGCGATCTTCCCGGAGACGGTGCTCGGGTTCATCCAGGAGACCCAACCCAAGGAGTGGGCTAAACTTCAGGCGCTGCATGGCGAGCGCACTGGCGAGCAGGTGCTCGGCGATCTGTGCAAGTGGATGGACCAGAACGGGGCCTTGGCGACACTGCGCCATGGCTTCAAGTGCTATGGCCGAACCTTGCACGTCGCCTACTTCAAGGCGGCGCACGCGCTCAATCCGGAGTTGGAGGCGCGCTATGCGGCGAACCGGCTCGGGCTGACGCGGCAGTTGCATTATTCCCCGCGCGCGGAAACATCGCTCGACGGCACCCTGAGTCTCAATGGCATCCCGATTGCGACGCTGGAGCTGAAGAACCCGCTGACCGGCCAGACTATCGAGGATGCACGGCGCCAGTATCGACAGGACCGTGACCCGCGCGAGACCCTCTTCGAGTTCAAGCGGCGCACCCTGGTCCATTTCGCGGTGGACACCGAGTCGGTGCTGATGACCACCCGTCTGGCGGGGAGCGCGACGCACTTTCTGCCATTCGACCAGGGGTGGGACGGCGGCGCCGGCAACCCGCCCGACCCGGCGGGACGGACCTATCGCACGGCCTATCTGTGGGAGGAGGTCCTGGCACGGGACAGCCTGCTCGACCTGCTCGCCCGTTTCGTCCATCTTCAGATCGAAGAGAAGCGCGACGGCCAGGGCCGCAAGGTCAAGGTGGAGTCGATGATCTTTCCGCGCTATCACCAGTTGCAGGCGGTACGCAGCCTGGTGGAGGCCGCGCGCCGCGAGGGCGTGGGGTACAACTATCTGGTCGAGAACTCGGCGGGCAGCGGCAAGAGCAATACGATCGGGTGGCTCTCACATCGGCTGGCGTCTCTGCATGATGTGCAGAACGAGCGGGTGTTCGACAGCGTGATCGTGGTAACCGACCGGGTGGTGCTCGACCGCCAACTGCAGGACACGATCTATCAGTTCGAGCACAAGCGCGGCGTGGTCCAGCGGATCGACGGCAGTTCACGCCAGCTGGCGCAAGCGCTGGAGCACGCGGTACCGATCATCATCACCACGGTCCAGAAATTCCCGTTCGTCAGCCGCCAGTTGCTGAAGATGGCCGAGGCGCGTGGGACCTGCAGTACGGGCGCGCTCCCCACCCGGCGCTGTGCCGTCATCATCGACGAGGCCCACAGCTCGCAAGGCGGCGAGACGGCCGCCGATCTCAAGGAGGTACTCGGCGGCGAGGGCCTACGGGAGGAGGCCGCGCGCTATGCGGCGGCGGAAGGCCGCGAAGACTTGGAGGAACTGTTCCGCAGCATGGCCAAGCGCGGCCGTCAGGCGAATTTGAGCTTCTTCGCCTTCACGGCCACGCCCAAGCACAAGACCCTGGCGGTCTTTGGCCGCAATGGCCAGCCTGCCCACCGCTACACCATGCGCCAGGCCATCGAGGAAGGGTTCATTCTCGACGTGCTCACGCATTACACGAGCTACGCGACCTATTACAAGCTCCTCAAGTCCTGCGCGGACGACCCCAAGGTCGAACGCAAGAAAGCGGCCCAGGCGCTCGCACGCTTCATGCGGCTGCATCCGCACAATATCGCGCAGAAGACCGAGGTGATGGTCGAGCACTTCCAGGCGGTCACCCGGCACCGGATCGGCGGCCAGGCCAAGGCGATGGTGGTGACCGGCTCGCGCCTGGAGGCCGTGCGCTACAAGCAGGGCTTCGATCGCTACATCGGGCAGAAGGGCTACGCGATCAAATCGCTGGTGGCCTTCTCCGGCAAGGTGCAGGACGATAAACTTGCCGAGGTCAGCTACACCGAGGTCGGCATGAACCAGGGGATCGTGGAAAAGGAACTGCCCGAACAATTCGCCACCCAGGAGTACCAGGTACTGCTGGTGGCCGAGAAATACCAGACCGGGTTCGACCAACCGCTGTTGCATACGATGTTCGTGGACAAGCGCCTGGCCGGCATCCAGGCCGTACAGACGCTGTCGCGGTTGAATCGCACCCATCCGCTGAAGGAAGACACCTTCGTGCTGGATTTCGTGAACGATCGCGAGGAGATCCGGGAGGCATTCAAGACCTACTACGAAGGGGCGCAGCTGGGTGAGCAGGTGGACCCCGCCCGTCTCTACGCGATAGCCGGCGAGCTCGACGCCTCCGGCGTCTATCTGTCCGAAGAGGTCGAGCGGTTCTGTGCAGTGTACTTCAAGCCGCGGCTGCGACAGAGCGCGCAGGACCACCAGACGATGAATGCCGCGCTTGATCCGGCGGTATCGCGCTTTTCGGTTCACCAACGCGACGACGCGGACGAGGCGGAGATCTGGCGCGGCAAGGTGCAGGCGTTCCTGAACCTCTATGTCTTCCTGAGCCAGATCATCCCGTATCAGGATTCGGACCTGGAACGCCTGTATTGCTTCCTGCGCCACCTGTCGGCAAAGCTGCCGCGGCGCAAGACCGGGCCTGCCTACCAGTTCGATGACGAGGTACGGCTCGATTATTACCGCCTGCAGAAGATCAGCGAGGGCTCGATCTCCCTGCAGGACGGCGAGGCCCGACCGCTCGACGGACCCACCGAAGTCGGCAGTGGTCTCGTGGGCCCGCAGCCGGTGCCGCTCTCGCGGCTCATCGATATCGTCAACGAACGCTTCGGCACGGACTTCAACCAGGCCGACCAACTCTTCTTCGATCAGATCGTCGCCGCGGCGGTGCTCGACGAGGGGATGCGCGAGGCCGCCGCCGTTAATCCGGAGGACAAATTCGAGTTGGTCTTTCGGAATTTGCTGGAAAGGCTCCTGGTGGAGCGGATGGACCAGAACGAGGCGATCTTCGTTCGCTTCATGAACGATCCGTCATTCCAGTCGATCGTGACCGCGTGGATGGCGTCGGCGGCGTACCGGCGGATGCGCAGCACGGGTTGCGACCCGGACGGCGGTGTGTGAATCAACAGCGATGCCTGACCGGGGCACAGCGTGATGATTGGCGACCCACTGAACTTATCCCGGCGTTCGCGGGCTGGAGAGACTCCCGAATGAAGTCGATGAGGTCAGCGACCAGCCGGTCGCAGCGCAGCCGGGCCAGATCGCTTTCGCTAAGGTGGGAGAGGAGATCCGCCACGCCCGCTAGTCCTGCTGGTCGGATGAGCCGTGCGAGCGTTTCCTTGGGTCGGAACCTGGCGGTTATTCTGTCGGTCTCGCTCAGACTCGCCCCGACGATCCTTTCCAAGACCTCTGGTGCCGAGAACAGGATCGCCTCGGTTTCGGGAATTGCCAGTGCGACCAGATACGGAGTCGCCCCGGCGGCCGAGCGCAGCAAATCGTTTAGCATCGTCTTCTGCTCGTTCGCCAAGGCCTCGCTGGTGGTATCGGAGTCGACCACCAATGCGGTCGGTGTCTGACGCGCGCCCAGTATCGTCCGGCTCAAAGAGACAGCCGAAGACCTGCCCTCGGCTGCGACGACAGCGATCCCATCGCTGAACTCGGCTGGGATAAGTCGGCGGATCAGCTCCGCGTCCGCTTCGCCTTCGACGACGATGTAAGCATTCATAGCAGTTTCTCATTACGCAGGTTGTAATCCGGTGCGCCCTTTTCCACCGCGTATCGGTATTTCCGCTGCAGCGCGGCCCTGATCGCTTGGCGTTGCAGTACGATACCGATTTCTTCGCCCTCCCAAAGCAGAATGGTTTGGGGCGCGAGGAATTGCGCCAGGGACCGCGCCGCCTCGGTGAAGCCGTTGCGGCTCACGATCATACCGAGCACCCCCGACGGGCGCCGCAGCAGTTGATTGCGCAGCTTCGCGATGGGTTCGACGTTGGCGGGCGTCGCCCAATCCTTGCACTCGATGAGGCTGGACAGCCCGTCCGAATACACGACACCGTCGATCTGCTCGACGGTCTCCTCGCCGATCTTGACCTCGAAGGGCCAGGCGACCTCGGCCCCGTCCAGTTCAAAGGCCCGAACGATGAGATATTCCAGGGCCTTGCCCGGCGGCCATTCCGGTGTCTGGCCGGCTCTGATCTCTTGCCAAAGAGACTGGAGACCGCCCCAATCCAGGGACCTGATCCGAGCAATGTAGTCGTCACTCGTCGACATCGGCTATCGCTCCCGCATTGTTGCACCTGAGCATCGGGGGGCGTTGAAAGGGGGCCCCTGCACAACTTCACCGCGTCTCGTTCCCACACTCCGCGTGGAAATGCATCCTACGACGCTCCATGTCGCGTGGCGAGGCCCCGCACCGTACATGGGCATCGCGGGACGTAGAGCATTCCGGGCTGCATCGCCACGAGGGGCGAGGGGGAAATTCATAACCGAACTGTAGCACATCATTTGTATGGCCAGTCCTCTTCCACACTAGACACGACATTCACGTCCAAGGGTTCGCCCCAGGTCAGGCTCACCTCGCAGTCATATGGATAAATGGACTCCAGAGTTAGCGTAATCGTGCTGCTAAATTCGGTTTCACGCTCTACGTTTTCATGGACATAATGAAGGAACATGTATTCCTTCTCCTCGCTATCATAGGTGGCCGAATCCATATCTCCGTAAGACAGTTCGGCAGTAAAATTAATGATCCCGACGAGGGAGAAAGTAAGCACAAGATCGCCGACAGCATTCCTCTCTGCAGTTAATATCTTCGCTTCATAACGCGTCTCGGCTGCATGCGCATCTTCTACATCGCCATCTTGATCTTCGAGAATAAAACCAAGACCGTCAAACTGCTCAAAGAGAGCGTCGCGGATTCTGTCTGCGTTATCTTGAAGCGCCTCTTGCGCCGCCGCGAGTGTGTGTGACTGAAGGTGCGGAATAAAGTGGTAAGAATGACGGGGGCCGCTCCTGCAAATTCGAAATCCACGAAGATTGCTGCTAAGCATTGGCTTATGTCGGCTACGGAAAGCTGAACGACAGAAATCGGATCGATCCTGCCAGGATCCACCGCGAGCAACTCGGTATCGACCAACATTCGGCCCAGAAGGGTCCTGTGTGCTACCACTCGGGTAATTGCCGAACCAGTCACTGCACCATTCCCAAACATGGCCGTGTAGATCATGCAGGCCCCAGGCGTTAGCAAGGTGTTCACCGACGCGATGCGTGCCGTGAGCCGCATTTTTGTAGTGTCGGGCATAGTCGCCAAGCTGCCCTTTGTTGTTGCCAAAACAGTACGCATCTCCGCTGCCGGCGCGACATGCAAACTCCCATTGGGCTTCCGTAAGCAATCGATAGGACCTTCCCGTTTGTTCTGCTAGCCAGTTGCAGTATGCGTTGGCATCGTTCCAGCTTAGGCACACAATGGGATGGTCTTCCGCTTGGCTAAAATATGGATTCCGCCAGTTGGCATCACGCCGCTGACCCGCTTTCATTCCATCCCAAACATAGGCGCCACGCCCGGCTTCAGCGTCTGTTCGGTAGCGAGCGGCATTGACGAAGCGACGGAACTCTCCAACGGTTATGGGATACTTGCCGATAGCGAAGTGGGTAAGGGTAACCTCATGTAAAGGATGCTCGTTGGGGTGTCCGACGTCGCCGGGACTGCCCATATGAAACTTGCCCCCCGGTAACCAGACCATCTCGGGTCCCTGGCCGGACTTGTCGAGAAACACGTCACGAAAAGGCTGGGGCGCTAGGGGCGTGTGTTGATCCGGCAGTTCGTCCCAGTCGGACAAATCGGCTTCCAGCGAAGCCCCATTAGTATCGCCTTTGCCGAACTCTGCCAACCTTTCTGCCAACGCGCTGTAGGAGCCACCAAGTCGCCTCAGTACAGTCGCGCCAATCCTGGCGAAGTGCCAGGTCTTGGCGTCGGGGATCGTCGTCGCGAGCGAGGTTAACGCACTGGCATCGGGAGCGACGATAAGCGCCGAAAAATCAAGAACACCGCCAGTACGCTCCGCCACGTAATCCGAAACCGCATCCAGCACCCCTCTCGCCTCCCACTCGCCGAGCCCATCAAGCAGCAGATCCCGACAATGCCCAAGGAAGTCATAGAAAGGCTGATCCGAACCGGCATCAAGCTCCGGATGACGGCGCAGCAACCCGCTCACCAGGATCTCTGCCAAGTGCCCCTGCCCGGATTCGGGCAGCCGGGTGCGCTGGACCAGGCGCATGACCGGGAGCGTCAAAGGCGCCGCCGCCAGCAGAGACGCGAGCCGGCGGGCGAGCGGCGAGGCAGTGGCCCGGAAGTCCGCAAGCCGTGCCAGGACCTCGGCTTGATCGGGCTCCGGCTCGGACTCGGTCAGTGGCATCTCTTGAGCGTAGTCGGTGTCGGGTCCGAACTGCACCCCGCCGCACCAGGCATCCGGGACACCGCCGAGCAACCGGCCCCAGCCCAGGAGTGCGGGCGGCTCCAGCGTGAGGACGGGCAGGTGCAGCCCCGGATCGTTGGGCGCGCTCGACGGACCGCGGGCCGAACCGGCGGAGAGGGAATTCAGGCGCAAGGACGGCGCGCCGATGGGCTCCAACTCGCTGGTCACGGCGCCCGGCCAGCGGCTGCGCAGGCGCACCGGCCGACCGCGGCCCAATGCGGTCGAGCCCCATAGCCGTTGCGGGAGCAGTTGCAGCAGTGCCGCGGGTGCGGCGGCGCCCCAAAGGGCTAGCCAGCGGTTGACCGCGCCGGTGTGCCAGGCGGCGCCGACACAATCGCTGGCGACCAGGATCAGGCGGCGCTCGGGTCCGGCGGTCAGCGACTCGGGGTTGGCGAGTCGGGCGCCTTGGGACTCGGCACCCGCATAGAGCCGGGGTTCGGGGCCATCGGTCTCCAGACACCACTGGCGCGTGCGACGAAAGGCGCCGCTGGTATCGAACAGCCGACGCAGTTCGTCCAGGGTCTCCCGCCACACGGCCATGGTGGCGCCGCGATCGATGACGAGCGCCAACTCAAACCAGGGTTCCCGGGCGGGAGTCCAGGCCGGTGCCCAGAACCGGTGACCGCTGAGTCGTTGCTCGGCGATGCGCTCGGCGGTGGTGTCCTCGTCCAGCAGGCGGCGGCTGCGCGAGGATACCCGGCGGTGCAATGGGCGCAGTGCGCGGAAGAACTCCAGTGCATTCGCGAGCGCCGGCTCGGCCGGTGCCCGGAAGCCGATGGCAGGGCGACCATTGGCGACCGCTGCGCCGGCCGGATAGAGCTTGGCCGATGGGGAGACGTGCGATCCGTCGTCGGGGTCCGGTCGGGATGGCGTCTCGGCGGCTTTGCCGTCCGGCTCTTGCTCGCCGGGAGTCTCGGTGTGCCGGGCGCTTTCGTCCGCCGCCGACTTGGCATCAGACCCCGGCTGACTCGGGAGCCGCAGACGCGCGGCGAGCCAGAGGATGTCTGCCAGCTCCGTGGACGTTGGCTCCAGACCAACGGCTGCGAGCAGCGGCAGCAGGCGGTCCAGCGCATGGTCAAGACCGCCGCCTTGCGTCGGCGGACCGCTCGGACCCGCGTCGCCGGACGCAACCGCGACCCGCCCGCCGACAGGCACATCGCCCGCGATCGGGCCAGGGTCGCAGTCTGGATGGTCGGCCATGGCGCGCCCGTCAGCCGGAAAGGGGACGCCAGAGTGTGTCGATCAGGTCTTGCAGGTCACGCGTCGGGTCGCCCATGACCATGTAGACGGCATTGAGCAACTGATCGGCCGCGAGGTCCCGGGTGGGTGGACCGTCGCGGCGCGCGAGGAAGTCGCGGATCAGGTCCTCGATCTGGTTCGGCAACGCGAAGTGCAAGATATCGGGGTCGGTTGGGTCGGTCCCGAACAGATGCACCTTCACGATCGCTTTCAGGTCGTCGAATCCGGGCAGGATCATGTCGAGCTTGAGACAGCGCCGCAGAAAGGCGGGCGGAAACTCGCGCTCGGCATTGCTGGTCATGACGACCAGCGGGAAGCCGGCGCAACAGACCCGCCCGCGGGTGACGGGGATGCCGTGGTCGGTCTCGGGCGTGGCGCCCTCGGGTGCGTCGGAGGGCAGGATGCGCACCCGCTCGTCGGGCAGGCGTTCAAGCTCCGGGATCGCGAATTCACCCTCCTCGAAGATGTGCAGCAGGTTGTTCGGCAGGTCGATGTCGCTCTTGTCGATCTCGTCGATCAACAGGACGCGCGGGCGCTTGGGCTGGGATTGGGCGAAGGCGGTGCCCAGGGGGCCGAGTCGCAGATAGTTGCCGATCGGCGGGGCCTTGGGCTTGGCGGTACCGGATGGCTGGCCAGGGCCCGGTTCTTCGGTCTGTTGCAGCGAGGCGTCCTGGAGCCGGGCGATGGCATCGTAGCGGTAGAGTCCGTCCTTCAGCGTGGTGCTGGTGGTGATGGACCAGCGCAGCACCTCGCCCAGCCCCAGGTCCTTGGCGACCGCGTAGGTCAGTGAGGTCTTGCCGACCCCGGGCTTGCCGGTGATCAGCAGTGGCCGGCGCAGATACAGGGCGGCATTGACCATGTCCAGATCGCGTTGCCTGGGGATGAAGCGGTCCCCGCGGGCGTCGCGCGTCGCCTGGTCGAAGCGGCGCCAGGGCGGCGGGTCGGGCAGCCGCGTAAGCCGCGCCGCGGGCGGCCCCTCGGCGCCGCAGACCCACCAGCCTGGCCGCTCGTCGGTGTTCAGTTTGACCTTCATCGTCTTGAGTCTCGTTGGTGTGCGACGCTAAGCCCTGAAACCAGGAAGAAACTGTCTCGGTCTGGCGCCGGGCCGCTTGGCGCTGCGGTGGGGGTCGTCCCAGAACAGCGTAATCCGATGACGCGCCGCCGGGGTGTCCGGTTGGCCGGCGGACGCGCGCCGCAGGTCACGCACGGCGAACGGCAGTTGCGCCAGGGGCAGCGCGCCCAGACAGGCATCCAGGGTGACGAAGAGGTCATCCTCGGCCGCCCGGATGCGGGGCCAGAGCGCGGCGACGCCGACCTGTGCCAACACCCAGAGGTGGGTCAAGACATTGGGGTCGCGGGTGTCGGGCACACGGTCGAGCAGGATGCAGGGAGTCTCACGCAGGCAGGCGAGGAAGCACTGGACCGCGGCATCGTCGTACAGTGGCGATTCATCCGGGTGACAACAGGCGACGCGCTCGCGGGCCGGCCTGTCCAAACCGGCCTGGATGCCGATCCAGTGGCGCTCGCAGCCATCCCAGTCGCGTTCGACAGCGCCGAGGACGACCGGATAGTCGCGGCCCAGGGGCTGCCTGAGGCGGTTCTTTGGCCAGTCGTCAAAGGCATGGAGCATGAGTTCCAGCGGGACCCGAAACTGGAAGACACAGGCCTGGGGATCGAACCCCAAGGCCACGCGCCGCTCGGTCAACTCCTGCACGAAGGCGACGACCTGGCCCAGGTCGTGGATATCGAGCCGGCCGCTGCCCTCGGCGCCGGGGGTGGGCTCGCGCTCCGGACCTGACTCGTAGCCGCTGCCGTCGCCCCCATGGAAGTAGCTGTGAACGGCGTAATCCTTGAACGAGGCGGCGGGAAGGGGTTGGAATACGACCTCAATCAGCGACGGCTGGACGGTCGCAGTGGGTTTTGACTCAGGGAGGGTTTCGGTGTTCAGGTACGGACGATGCAGGTCGGCGAGTTGCTGTTTGGCCGCACGGACATGCTGGGTTCTGCCATCGTCTCCTTTGGCAGTGCGCTCGATCCACTCCAGTACATGATAGAGCGGGTGGCGACCGTTGCTGAAAAGCAACTGATTCAGCAGCCAGGTGCAATAGGCCAACGCACTGTCGGTGGATGGCCAGTCCGAAAAAGAGGTCCCGTCCGGAGCCGCGCGCCGGACGATATCGCGGACGGCACCGGCATCGAAGCGGTCTCCCAGGTCCGAAAAAATGGTGCGGACCTGCTCGGCCAGGCCGCTTTGCTCCTTCGGCGAGAGGAGACCGGCCAACTCGTCCGGAAGGATGCGGGCGAGGTTCGAGATACAGATGGCGATGCCGCCCTTGCCGCTATCGGTGCGCATGACGGCGACGGCGAAGACCTGTCCCGTTTCTGCGCAGATCACCGGCGATCCGCTATATCCGTGCTCCAGCAGACCGTCGTCGGCGACGGTAAGACGCCAGCCCTTCATGGCCAAGGTGCCGTCCGGGGAGATGGGGTCGGTGCGGTCACCGTCGATGGTCGCGTCGATCCAGTCGCGCAGGAGCGACTTCAGTTCCGCGGGGCGGTGGCAGCCGGGGATGCGGCAGTTGTGAGCGGGCGCAGCGAGGGGGCTAACCGGCAGGGCCGCAAACCTGTCGCGGTCCCGCCCTTCAGAGGCGATACGCAGGAGTGCAAGGTCCAGGCCCACAGGCCCGCCGCTCAGGACTTGATCCGCCCGAACGCCGCCGACCATGGCTGGTTTCTCGTCGGCCCACTCCGAAAGTACATGGGCGCAGGTGAGATACCAAACGGACTCGGCGGTGACACGGATCGGAAAGGCGGTGCCATGCCGCCCGCCACACACCACGGGCTGGGTGAGTTCAAATGCGCGCTCCTGATCCTGCCTGGTCCAGATCACCGCGGGCCTCCCGTCAGGACTGCTCCCTATCGCACTCAGGACGGCTTGGGCGCCAGCTTGAGCTTGATGACCAGATTGGCGTTGCCTTTGGCCTTGGTAATGTAAAGATTGCCCTCGGCCTCAAAGCCGAGACCCAACTCCACCTCGGCCTCGCGTACCTCCATGTCCTTGTTGAGTTCCTTATAGACCTCGGCAATGGGTCTGATCGCCCGTTCAAGGATGGGCCGAATCTTGTCGATGGTCGCGTCTTTGAGGGCCTCCAGGCCGCCGCCCGAGATCTCCTCGACCTCGGCGGTCGGTTGGTCGATCTCGATCAGGGTCCCGTCTTCAAGCTTGATCAGTCTACTGGCCATGGCGATTTCTCCCCGTCGCTCGGTTGACACGTAAGGTCCGCGCGATTATGGCCCGAAACCTGATGTCCGCGCTATCGGGCCGGGTTTGCCCGTTCGCCGCCGTCTGGACGGATGACCCCAAGCCGCCCATCAAGCCAAGCCTGCACCGGCTCCACGCCGACCTGTTCCAAGGCGGAAAAGCTCAGCACTGCGACCGGGCAGGCGTCTTTCCCGGCCTGCTTCCCGGCCAGTCGCACGGCCTCCTGTTCCACCGCCCGCGTAGTAGCGAGCAGGGCGCCGCGCTTGAGCTTGTCGGCCTTGGTGAGGAGCAGCAGGCACGGCAGGTTGGCGCGGCGCCCCCAGGCGAGCATCTGCCGGTCATAGTCGGCCAGCGGGTGGCGGCAGTCCATCACGATGACCAGGCCTGCGAGTGACTGGCGACGCTCCAGATAGGTCGCCATATGGGCCTGCCATTCGAGCTTGATGGCCTCGGAGACGCGGGCATAGCCATAGCCCGGCAGGTCCACCAGGCGGCGCTCCTCATCCAGATTGAAGAAGATCAACAATTGGGTCCGGCCCGGGGTCTTGCTGGTGCGCGCCAGTCCACGCTGGTGGCAGATGGTATTGATGGCGCTCGACTTGCCGGCGTTGGAACGGCCGGCGAAGGCGACCTCGCGGCCTTGATCGTCGGGCGCCTGTTCAATGCGGGAGGCGGCGGTGAGGAAGCGCGCGCCCTGATAGAGGGGGTTCATGGAATAGCTCCAGCAGTGCGTGACCAGTGTCCGGACTTGCCGCCGGTCTTCTCCAGCAGGCGCACGCACTCGATGGTCATACCGCGGTCTACGGCCTTGCACATGTCATAGACCGTCAGCAGGCTGACCTGGACGGCGCACAAGGCCTCCATCTCGACCCCGGTCTGACCGGTGGTCTCGACGGTGGCCCGGCAGTGGACGGCGCAGTCCGCGGCGCACGCATCCA
>Ga0247841_10008974_pt1 | contig 14150 bp, 5 predicted proteins | sample LaCruzMarch2015__2_FD_192410 | JGI IMG/M metagenome (GOLD analysis project Ga0247841, IMG submission 192410) | Freshwater microbial communities from meromictic Lake La Cruz, Castile-La Mancha, Spain - LaCruzMarch2015_18m | ecosystem: Environmental > Aquatic > Freshwater > Lake | place: Spain...
AAAAGAGGATAATGACATGCAGAAGCAGAGGACCCGATTCATCCGCGTTGCGTTCGTCGCTACCGCGGCAACCGTATTGAGCTTGCCCGCCTTTCTACAGGCGCAGGAAAATGAAGAGGCCGAGAGCGCTAAATTGGAGGCGACGGTCGCGGTGGCAACCACTAAACTGGCGATTGAATTGGGGGCGCCATTCTGTGATAACGCGGTCTTGCAGCGCGACATGAAGGTTCCGGTTTGGGGCTGGAGTAAGCCAGACGTTGAAGTGACGGTCGAGTTCGCTGGACAGAAAAAGAGTGCTAAAACTGGCAAAGATGGTAAGTGGATGGTGGAACTGGATCCGCTGAAGGCGAGTTTCGAGCCGGCAGAGATGGTGATCCAGGAGTCTGGCAAAAAGGTGGTTCTCAAGAACATTCTGGTGGGTGAGGTCTGGTTCGCCTCTGGCCAATCGAACATGCAGTGGGTAGCATCACCCAAGTCAGATGTCGCCCTGTTACAGAAGCAGATCGCCGAGCGCGTCGCGGCAGGCAAGGAGAAGGATCCTGTTATTCGTGAGGCAAAGATCAATAATATGTACGCGGCTTTGCATCCGGTTGAACATGCTACAGCCGAATGGAAGTCTGTGGCTGGCGACATGAGTGCCATCGCCTATTCCTTTGCCTACCATGTATTCAAGGAAGTGAATGTGCCGATCGGCATCTTGAATTGCTCGTTCAGTCAGACCTCTATCCAGGCTTGGACCCCCCGCGTCGGGTTTCGCGATGGAAAGGATGACTATACAAAGGCTATTTACCAAAAGGTGCTGGAAACCGATCCGAACTCGCCTGAGCATAAGGCTGCATGGGGAAAATATTATGCCGAGGTGGAGACTGATGTGAAGGCAGGCAAGGCGATTTCTAAAAAAGTTCCTGGCAATATGGAAGGCAATCGCGATGCGACGTGGCTTTTCAATGCACGTCTAAATCCGATGATCCCGTATGCGTTGCGCGGTGGCATCTGGAATCAGGGCTATGCCAATATGGGCGAAGGACTCGTGTACTACAACAATCTGCACAGCATGATTCGTGGTTGGCGCCTCATGTGGAACCGGCCGGAGATGCCTGTTTACTTCAACCAATTCTACTGTCCTGGCAATGGTACTGCCACTGAGCCGAGTATCGACGGGACGGCCGAGATGCGTCTGGGTACGTGGCTGGCACGGGACATTCCGAATACAGGTATGGCGAGCCAGATTGATATCCAAGGGGCGATTCATTACGCCAACAAGACACTTTCCGGTCAACGGCTTGCCCTGCATGCACTGAAGAACGACTATGGCAAGAAGGTGGTTGCAGATGGCCCGATGTTCAAGTCCTATACCGTAAAGGGCGATCAACTGATTGTCGAGTTGGAAAACGCTGAAGACGGATTGGTCGTCGCAGAAACGGGTAGCAATTCTAAGGCTGGTCTTGCTCTGCCGAAGGTTGTTCCTGAAGGCGAGAAACAGGTGAAGCTCTTCTTCCTGGCCGGTGAAGACCGGGTCTGGTGTCCGGCTACGGTGAAGATTGAGGGTAGCAAGCTGATTGTCACCTCACCCAAGGTGAAAGCCCCGCGTGGCGTTTCGTACGGTACCGGCGGCATTGGCTTCCAGCCGAACATTTACAACCATGCGATGGTTCCTTTGACGCCCTTCATCTATTTTGACAATCAATTGGTCACCTCGACGACCTGGCCGGGTGGCGTTTTGGCTGTGGATGGCAAGAAGGTGGATCCGAACTCGATCGGACTGACGTATGAGTATCGCAAGATGCCGTTGCTTAGCAGCGTGTTTGTCCATAATGTGGTGCTTCAGGCTGATCAGCCCGTAGTCATCTGGGGTTCTACGATTCATGACTGGGGCTACGAGGCCAAGGGTAAAGCCGAGGTCCAGTTCAGCTTTGCTGGTGTGGAAAAGACGATCCCCGTGACAGCAGGCATGAAGGAGTGGCAAGTCACGTTACCGCCCATGGCGGCCAGTGCAGAACCCAAGACACTGAAGGCAACCTTCACGATAGATGGCAAGATCGCCCACACACGTGTCTGCACCAACGTGGTCATCGGCGATCTCTGGTATGTGGCCGCTTTCAGTGCGAGCCCCGCAAAGAAGGAGAACAAGAAGGACAAGAAGGAAATCGCAGCAAAAGCCAGTAGCGTCCCCGTTCGGATGATGACGCGCCGCTCCAAGAGCGACCGTCGTTCAAATGGTCCACTCCGCTTTACCGTGTCGGTCTCTTCGACACCCGAGAACAAGTATGCCTCGCTCTGGGAGGATGCTTCCGACTTCCCCGCGCTTCTGGGTGAACGCATCGCAGCCAAGACTGGCAAGCCCGTGGGTATTGTCTTTATGCAGACCGCTACCCCTGGCAAGGAGGGCGAAGATCCATCGTTGAAAGGTTGGATGACCCCGGATTCGCTTGCGCTCGCACCGAGCCTGATGGGGGACTACAAGCAATTAGCCAGCTTGAAGCCCGGCAATCAGTATTATGCTGAGAATGTACAGCGGTATATCGACGCGTGGAAAAAGTATTGGAGCGAGTATGTCCCTTCTCTAATGGAGATGAAAGCACCGCCGGATGGACGTCCGTGGGGAGGCTACCCTGATTTGAATGGCGAAGTAAAGACCGATGCGGTGCAGGTGTATAATACGATGGTCGCTTCCTTTATGCCCAACACCTTCAAGGGTGTTTTGTTTGTGGCGAGCGCAAAGACAACGCTGGAAGCCAAGGGCGTTCATTATGGCGAGCAGCTCTCTGCCCTCGCGAATGGCTGGAAGACCGGTTTCGCCTGTCCCGATCCTTGGTTTATCTACACAGTTCCCAATTCGGCGCTGGGTCCGCAAGTGACGAAACCTCAAGCCATCAAAGGCCAGAGCGTCCCTGTTGAGATCAGCGACTGGAAAGAGGACTCTGTAATGAAAGCCGCAGCTGATAAGGTTATTGGGACGGTGTACCCGTAAGCAGTCGGCAGTGGGCAGCCACCTTCGCGGATACGGCTACGGTGGCCAGGGTAGCAGTCGGCAGTGATCCGTGCTGCAAGTCCCATGTCCCACGTCCCACGTCCAAAAATTTTAAAAGGAGCACAAAAACATGAACATGATGAAATCTATCTTAGCTGGCCTCTCAATAGCCCTCACAGGCGCGACCCTGCAGGCGGCAACGATTCCGCTCAACCTGCCTAAGCCGGATAATAAGCCAGTTGACGCCAAGAAGCCGGTGAAGGTCTATATTCTCGCCGGGCAGTCGAACATGGTTGGCATGGGCGATATCACCGGGGCGCGGCCGGAGTTCCCGACCGTATTCCTCTCGGCTGATCCTGCAGTCATCCCGGGTGAAATGTCGGCAGGTTCTGGAAGATCGAAGTCCGCCTGCAAGTGGATCTGGGGAGGCGTCTCTGCACTCGCAAAGCATGGTGTCTACGGCGCAAAGGCGAGTGTCGGCAGTGAGAAGGTCTCCGTGGCGTTGGGGACGGTATCGGAAAAGTTGCCCGCGCTGAAGCCAGGGAAAACCCTCGGTGTCAGTGCGGAGATTGACGTGCCGGTCACAGGAACCTACACGATGCATGTTGGATTTGAAGAGAGCACGCATGCTGTTGCGCTACTCGAAGGAAAAGAAGTGTATCGGAAGGATATTGGCGCGAAGCCGGTTATCACAAAGGTGACACTTGAAGCAGGCAAGAAGTATCCGCTCGCGATCACTTACTTGAAGAGCGGATCAGCGGCGCTCTGGTTGGAACAGGTTGATTTGGTTGGCAAGGGCGATCTCTTGCCGCTGGCCAAGACGAATCCGATGTTTTCGTACCTGATTGATGATCAAGACAAATGGACTGTGCGTAACGACGTCTATTTCCAGGAAGCACGCGTTGCTCCGGAGGGAAAAGGATCTCCGTTGAGCGTAGCGTCCAATAATGGTAAGTCGATCGGGCCGGAAGTGGGCTTTGGCTTTGTCATGGGAACCTTCCATGATGAGCAGGTTCTGCTCATCAAGACGGCGATGGGTAATCGCGCGTTGGGCTTTGACTTCCGTCCGCCGTCGAGCGGTTACAAGGTGCCAGCCAGCGAGTGGGAAGGGTTGGAATATCGCTTGATGGTGAAGGGTGTTCGCCAGACGCTCGAAAACATTGACAAGGTTGTGCCCGGCTACGCAGGACAGGGCTACGAGATTGCAGGCTTCGGCTGGTTCCAGGGACACAAGGACAGCGGCTCGACAAAGGAAGCGTATGAGAAGAATCTGGTCAACCTGATCACTGATCTGCGCAAGGAGTTTAAGGCACCGAAGATGAAGGCGGTTGTCGCGACCGTAGGCTTCCATGGCTATCGGATCTCAAAGGGTCCGTGGAATGGCGTCTGGGAGGCGCAGATGGCTGTCGGTGATCCCAAGCAGCATCCGGAGTTTGCCGGTACCGTGGCCTCTGTGGATACGCGCGATTTCTGGCGTGAGGTATGCGAGTCACCCCGGGGACAGGATTACCACTACAATCGTAATCCGGAGACCTATCTCTTGGTGGGCGAAGCGATGGGACGCGCCATGGTGAAGATGCTGGGTGGCGAGGCGGAGGTGATTCCGAAAACAGACCGCGAAGCGAAAACCATGGCTGACATGGCTGCCGAGGCTGCGAAGCCCGTGCCGACAAAAGAGCAGCAGGCGGCCTCACTTGCAGCGATTAAGCCGATGGTGCTGGACGGGCTCATGCCCGCCTTCGTCAGCAATCCGCGTACACAGCCGTTGTTGCAGGCCACGCTCAAAGGTGGACCCGCAAAGGCGACAAAAGCGTCGGAGTATCTGGATGACGTGATTGATGATGTGGTTGCCTATTATCAGGTCGCAGGCATTCAGGAGTATGACTGGACTGCTATTGGCGCGAACAGCAAGAACGCGGAGTGGCACTATTTTGGTTTCGATGTGAAGAACAATCCGTACAAGCTCATGCCTGCAGGCGCGCCTGCCAAGGAGGAGGAAGACAGTTCTGCGCTCGAGACTGCACCTGTGGTCGCCGCTGCGCCTAAGGCGAAGAAGGCTGGCAAACCTGAACCCACCTTCACCTTCACGGTGCCTGAGGGTTTGGCAAATTGGACTCAGTCTGATTTTGATGTCAAGAAGGCGGGATGGAAGAGTGGGCCTGCGCCGTTTAGCATGAAAATCGATGAAAATGTGTCGTCAAACCTGACGTGGCTCGCCAAGTATCCGCTCTATCCATTGAAGCGCCCGATGCCTAAGACGATTGTCGAAAATGATATCCTGCTGATGCGCAAGACGATTGAGGTGCCGCCGTTGAAGGATGGGTATCGCTATCGTATCGTCGTGGAGGGGAGTATCCACGATAACTCCGGCGAAGGGTTCGCGCTGTATGTGAATGGCAAGCTGCTGGTCGAGATCAAGGAAGGCGTGGTAGGTTGGCGTAAACAGGGGATTCGTGGCGTGAAGCTCGAAAATAGTCTTCTGGAATCCCTCAAGGGTGGAAAGATGACGATTGCGGTCGCCAACTTCCCGATGAACAATTGGAAGCCCGATCATTTCATTCCGTTCTTCAGGCCACTGAACGTCTGGGTGGAAGAGCAGAAGATACCGGTGCTGCAGTAGCAGTGGCCAGTTGGCAGTAGCAGTTGGCAGTGGGCAGTGTCGAGAGAATCGAAAGATTCGAAAAATTCGAACGAATCGATTCAGTCGATTCAATTGATTCAGTCGAAACGGGCGAAGTACTCACTTCGCCTCTTTGTAGTTTAAGGAGATCACGTTGATGAAGAAAAGAAACATGTTGAAGGTATTGTGTAGCGTAGCCATTTGCGGCGTTGTCGGTCACGCTTTCGCCGCCGAGGGGCTCACGGGTAAATTTGAGGATCCCTACTACAAGGATTATCCGCTCTTTCACAGTTATCCCAGCGCGGCGGATGCGCGGTATCTGATTGACCATATCGGCCCGATCGGTATTGGCATTGAATTGCGCCAGCCTGCCTTCACCATGCATCTGATGACCATTGAGAAAGGTTCTCCTGCGGAAGCCACAGGTAAGCTGAAGCCGGGCCAAATCATCGAGAGCATCAACGGGAAGGTTCTCAAGGAAGTTGATCCGCGAGCGATCCTGGGTAACCTGATTACGGAGGCCGAAGCCAAGGATGGCGTGATCAAGCTGATGGTCAAGGCGGATGCCAAGGCAAAGGCTGAAGAGGTCATTGTGAAGATTCCGGTGTTGGGTGCCTACAGTGAAACCGGTCCGATCAACTGCCCGAAGTCCGAGAAGATCGTGCGTAACTTCGCGGATTTCCTCGCGACACATCCCTGCGGCTGGGGCTCCGCGCTCTTTCTCCTCTCCACGGGTGAAGAGAAGGATCTCGCTGTGGTCCGCGGCTGGTTCAGTGGCAAGCTTTCAGGCGGCAAGAGCGGGGACTCTCCCTGGGGTATCGGTTACAACGGGCCGGCAGTCTGCGAATATTATCTGCGCACAGGGGATGCCTCCGTATTGCCGGCGATTAAGAGCATGATGGAGCGGCTGAAGGAGACGATATACAATGGTTCCTGGATGGGTCGTGGCGGCTGCAACTATGATTACATGGCGGGTGGACACATGAATGCGGCAGGTGTGCACAGCCTTACCTTCCTGCTCCTTGCGAAAGAGTGCGGCGTGGAGGTGGACGAGCACACCCTGCAATCCTGTCTCTATCATTTCTACCGTTATGCCGGGCACATGAACGTCTCGTATGGCGACGGATTGCCGGAAACTGGTGGCGTGGACAACGGTAAGAATGGAGGATTAGCCTTTGCCATGGCTGCAGCAGCCTCGCTCATACCGGACGGGGAGAAGTCCGTCTATGCCAAGGCGCGTGACATCAGCGCGAACAAGAGTTTCTATACGACCTCCTGGCTCTTCCATGGTCACACGGGCGGTGGTATCGGCGAGTTGTGGCGCGGCTCGGCAGCCGGCCTGCTGGCGGAGAAGCGTCCCGAGATGTATCGCTCGTTCATGAAGGAGCGTCGCTGGATGTATGAGCTGGCCCGTCGGTATGATGGCGCCTTTGGCTGGGCGAGTGGCTGGAATGTCAACTATGGAACAACAGGGCACGCGGGAGGCACATCCTGGGGCAACTTCATTCCCTTGGTTTATACGATTCCGCGCAAGCAGCTTCGCATTTACGGCGCGCCTCCGACGAAGTATTCCAAAACCTATAAGATCCCCGAGCGTCCGTGGGGTACACAGGCGGATGAACTCTTTCTTTCGATACAGGCAGGTGAACACAAGCCAGGCATGAAGCTTGACTTATCCAAGGAGACACTCCCGACGCATGCCTCCTGGCCCACGATGCGGCGTCTTGGAGATCCGAAGGTGAGTGATGCTGAGTTGCTCATGAATGCTTATCACCCTGACAGCACCAGCCAAGGGAGTGCGGCGGGGAGTATCGGCAGCCAAAAGCGTACCCATCTTTTTGTGGAACTCCTGAAATCAAAAGATCCACGCGCGCGGCTGGCGGGCATTAAGGCTGTGAGCGGTGAACAGAAGGGGGTGCCTGCGAATGGCGATAACCTGACGGATGAGATCATCACGTTGCTCGGGGGTATGATCAGTGATCCGCAAGAGTCCTGGTGGGTTGTGATGGCGGCGATGAACATGATCAGCCTCGCTCCCGCTGAAAAGATTGCACCCTATTATGACAGTATCGCCAAGTGGATGAAACATGAGGATTGGTGGTTGCGTCAGGCCGCGTTGAAGGCCATGACGCCTCTTGCTACGGATAAAGCGTTCTATCAGAAGATTATGCCCATGGTCGGCGAGATGGTCGGGAGTAATACCCGCGCGGTTGCATTGAGCCCGCTCGGTGGTATCGTGACGCGTTTAAAGGATGCCGAGTCGACTGTTCAAAGTTCAGCCCTTGTAGAGCTGGCCGCGGCCTATACTAAATTTCCAGCCGCTTTTAACGCGCCCGGCGGACAAAATATGTCGGGTTGCGTGGACTACATGTTGAAGGGAATTGCCCGGCAGATGACTGATCTTCCCGGCGGTTTTGATAAGCTCTATGAGGTCAGCAAAAAGCGCTTCCCGGAGCTCGTGCTCCCACACAAGGATCTCTATATGTCAGCCGATGCCAGCAAGTTCGGTCCCAAGGTCAAAGAGGCGTTGAAGCCGATTGTGCTCGGGTATCTCATGCCGCAATATGTCGCCGCTAATAGCGCGTTGCGTTCTGAGGCGACCAGTGAGCCAGTGAAGGGCAAGCCCAGTGAACCTAAGATGGAAGGCTTGGTCGATCTCTATGACCGCGTGGGGATCACCCAGTATGACTGGCGCACATACGGTCCAGACCTGACAGAGATCCTTTGGCTCTATCACAGCTATGATCCTGTTGAGGAGAAGATTTGGGAGCCAGGATGGCGCTATCGTAAAGTAAGCCCGCCGAAGGGCATGGAAAACTGGTTCAAGTCCGATTTTGATGCCAAGGCTGCTGGCTGGCAGGCCGGCTACGCGCCCTTCGGTCAGTTCGGTGGCAAGCTGCCCAAGGAGCCGATGTCCACCTGTAAGCTCCCCTTCTGTCGGTGCAGCGAACCCCTGAAGACCTTCTGGGACAAGGAAGTTCTTCTGCTCCAGGCCAAGGTTAAAGTCCTTGCATTCAAACAAGGGCATCGTTACAGACTTGTCGTCGGTGGATTGTCGCATGTCAATGCTGGTGATGGCTTCGAAATCTATCTCAACGGCAAGCTGGTGTTTCAACGTGATGATGGCGTGGGCAAACGTGCGGGCGATAAGCCGATCTGCCTCAACATTGACAAGACCCTCTGGTCGGAGTTCCAGAAGGAGGTCGTTATTACGGCCAAGGGCTTCCTGCCCATCCCTGGCGGAAAGCGTTCACCGGGCGTGAAGAAGCAGCACTTCTCGATCTTCCTTCAGGAGATGGAGGTCCCGCCGATCACGGACGAGATGATTGAAAAGGGCAAGACCCTCCAGCCGATGCTCACCAGCGCCTGGCAACTGAGCAGGGATGAGGGCGACCGCCTTTTCTATGACGGTGAGTTTGTCGCCAACAAGGCACTGGCGGGCGAGTGGGTGCAGGTATCCCAGGTCGCGACTGTGGAGGCCTTCAAGCCAGGCGAGACAACCACCGTACCGAAGGCCGTAGCGCTCCAGAAGCTGATGCTCAAGCCGGATGGCAAGACGGAGCAGTCGCACCTCATTTGGTCAGGCGATATGCTGATGGATCTGCAGAAGCTGCAAGCTCTCAAGATGACCCTCGAGAAGGTCGGCGGCCAGGAGTATCTCTTTGTTGAATGCGGCGGCTTCGATCGTAAGCTGCCCGAAGATTGGAAGACCCCCTATAACGTGATGAAGCGCAAATAAGAATTAAAGAGAAAATAATGAGCAAAAATTTGATTAGTTACTTAGGTCTTTCAGTGTTGATGGTTTCAATAGTGCAGGCTGCTGAGAAGCAGTCCGGACCCGAGAAGAAAGACCCTTTCTATACGAGTCCTGGGCTCTTTTCCACGCGTCCGAGTTCCATAACCACCCTGGTCCAGTTTGTGGACCGCTTCGGTCCGGTTGGTATCGGCATTGAGCTTCATCCCCCGGCCTTTGTGATGAAGGTGAAGAATGTCGAGGCTGGTTCGCCCGCAGAAGCCACAGGCAAGCTCAAGGCTGGTCAGATCATCGATACGATCAACGGACAGAAACTGAAGGATATTGACCCTCGCGTTCAATTGGGAAGTATCGTAACAGCAGCGGAAGCGACCGACGGACGCGTGGTCTTTGCGCTTAGGGATAAAGAAGATAGCCCCGTTCAAGAGGTCGTAGTCACCATCCCTGTCTTGGGAGCATACAGTAAGACGTGGCCGCTGAACTGTCCGAAGTCGGACAAGATCGTCCGTGGCCTCGCAGACAGGCTTGCTAAAGAGGGCTGGGATGGCAATGTCGGAATGAACGGCTCGCGAATGCTATTCTTGTTGTCCACGGGCGAGGAGCAGGATCTGGAGGTTGTTCGAGGCTGGGTAAAGAAGACGGTCGAAAAGAATCCGAACTTTGGAGATGGCACTTTAGCGTATCAATGGTCTGTTGGCTGGGGCGCCCCGGCGCTGGCGGAGTATTATCTGCGGACAGGCGATGCGTCCGTGTTGCCGCTCATGAAAAAAATCACCGCTGCCGTGAGGAAGACGATGTATCACGATGGATGGGCCGGACGCGGGATGGCCGGTCATCACATGGGTCTTGCCGGAACCTCCACGCTGACCTTTCTCTTGCTGGCCAAGCAGTGCGGTGTTGAGATGGATGAAGGCATGTTGCAGACGGCATTGCAGCACTACTACCGCTTTGCCGGCAAAGGGACCAATCCCTACATGGATGAACATCCGGAGCTTACGTTCACGGATAACGGACGTAACGGGATGCTTGCCTTTTCCATGAAGGCTGCTGCGGCGTTACTGCCAGAGGAGAAGAACGACATCTACGAGCAGGCGAGTGATATCGCGGCTCTGCACAGTTTTCACTCTGCGTCTTACATGTTGCACGGTCATACCGGCGGCGGTATCGGCGAGGTCTGGCGTAGCGTGGCCATGGGCTTGCTGTGCGATAAAAAGCCTAATCAGTATCGCGATTTTCTGACGGAGCGTGTCTGGTGGTATGACCTGACGCGCAGATATGACGGTTCGTTTGGCGTGCTGGGCGGCGGAGGTTATGACGGGAAGAATGGTGGCTGGTGCGGGCCGACGATCGGGATGACCTATACCGCGCCGCGCAAGCAGCTTTGTATTCTCGGAGCGCCCCGTAGTAAATTTGCTAAATACTATACGATCCCTGAACGTCCGTGGGGTGTGTTGGCGGATGATGATTTCTTGAAGTTTGAGGCTGCTGCGGATGAAAACGGGAACGTAAAAAAATATGATGCTGAAACACTTGCGAATGACTCAGGGGTGGCCTTCCATCGCAGGATGGGAACTGCGAACATCAGCGATGAAGTATTGATGGAATATGCTCGTCATCCTCAGCATGTCTTCAGGTTAGCCGTTTCAGACAAGATTTACAAGGAACGGCGGTTCCATTTAATTCCTGTGCTCCTGAAGTCCAAAGATGCGCGCGTCCGTTACACAGGCGTCTTTGCGATGAAGAAACCGCGTGTCAGCTCGATCAAGGAAAATTGTGATCCGGGATTTCCGATGGAGAAGATGACCGATGATGTGAAGGCGCGTCTCTACGAGATGCTGGAGGATCCGAAGGAGTCATGGTTTGTGGTAGATCACATCCTCGGGCTGATGAGCCGGCGTGAGGCTGCAGAGCTGGCTCCGCATATCGACCGCATCATTTATTTTTTAGGGCATGACGAGCAGTGGCTGCATCAGTCGGCCCTTGAAGCCATCATTCCGTTGGCAATCGACAAGCGAACCAGCAAAAAGGCCTTGGCGGCCATTGAGCAATATGTGCCGAACTTTATCCGGAGTCCCTCGACACTTAAGGGGTTGGCCGCCAAGCTGTCCGAGGCTGACTCGGAAATACAGAAGGCTGGACTGGATACGCTGGGCAAAGTATATTTAGCCTATCCTGGGAAAAATGCCAATCCACCGGGTGGACTGCATCCGCAGTCCGCAGGCTGGTATTTGGATACAGTCGCAGTGGCGATCAGTTCAATGCCAGGTGGATTTGAAAAGCTCTTTGTCGTATCGCAGAAGCGTTACCCCAATTTGGCTCTGGCGCATAGTCAGACCTTCTTGAGCACATCAGGCAAAGATCAATATGGCGACACGCTGCAGAAGGCGGTCAACGAGGCGATCCTTAACGATCTGATGCCAAAATTTATTGTGAGTAACCGTCAGCAGCTTCAGGTCGATGCCGCAGGGGAGAAGATCCAGCCTGCGGTCAGTACGTTGGGCGGAGGTGGAATGAGGCAAGGTCTCTCGGATCTCTACAGCAAGGCGGGCGTTAAAGATTACGACTGGCAGGGCTTCGGTCCGAAACGGGATGAGATCCTCTGGGACTATTTCAGTTTCGACCCCGAGGAGAAGCAGAACTGGGAAGGCGCTGAACCCCGCTTCCGCAAGGTGAAGTTGCCCGCTGAAATGGATAAATGGATGACGAAGGAGTTTGATGCGAAGAAGGCCGGATGGAAACAGGGAAGGGCTCCGATCGCAAGTATAGCGGGTGCGTTGAAACCGCAGTCGTCCGAGTGTACCATGTCGTTCTGCAGGTGCGGCGATCAGCCCAACACGTTATGGGAGAAGGAAGCTCTTCTCCTGAGGAGCGTATTCAAAGTTCCCGAGATCAAGGAGGGGCATCGTTATCGCCTCTTGCTGGGTGGCCGTAGCCATGTAGGTGCCGGCGATGGTTATGAAATTTACTTTAACGGCAAAAAGGTATTTGACGCCCCGCAGGGAACTGGCAGACGGGATGGCGGATCACCGAAGGGGTATCTGCTGCCGAAGGCGATGATGAAGGATTTGAGTGGTAAAGAGCTGGTGGTCGGCGTGAAGACCTTCCTGACGAAGCATCCGAGGAGCGGTGAAAAACGGGGTTACTTCACGCTCTTCATGGAGGAGATGAAGGTTCCCCCGTTGGAAGGCGAGAAGCTTCGGGAGGCAATGCAACGCATTCCGATGTTCTCTGCTGACTGGCAGGCTCTTCAGGATCCGGAGAGCGAGGTCGATCCCGACGATGGCAAGTTCAGTTACGATGGCAAGTTTAAGCCAAACCTGCAGGTTATGGGCGACTGGAAGGTTGTCGGCTGTGTGGCGGACCCTGACGATTTGGCCAGTATGAAACCGCTGGGCAAGAAAGCGAATCAGCTCTTCAACGCCATCAGCTTCAAGGATGCTGGTAAAACAGACTCCGCAGAGCGCGTCTGGTCTGGCGACATCCTCATGGATCTGAATACGTCCCAGGCCCTCCGGATCACGGCCAAAAAGCTGAACGGCGAAGATATCCTGCTCATCGAGAACGGCGGCTTCAATGTCAAGGGCGGCGCCGACTGGAAGGCACCTCTGCTGGTGCTCAAGCGGAAGTAGCCCCTCAAAAAAATAAGGGTTGCCAAAAGAGTCGGGTGACATTACCATGGATAAATGAAAGTTTCATCCCTTTCAGTTAAATCCAACTTCCGCTATCTGCCTGTCATGAAGGAGCAGGTACAGTGGGGGCTCTTTCTGACAGACTGTGGCTATGCTTCGATTGAGTCAGGTGCGTCTTATCCTCCGTCCGGCCATCCGTCTGCATACGCCTCCAACTGGGGAAAGGGCCGCACGCTCAATGAATATCAGGTGAATTATATCACGCGGGGTGGGGGTGTCTTTGAGACACGGGATTCAGGACGCCACCGAATCGAGGCGGGTGATGTCTTTGTTCTGTTCCCGGGTGTCTGGCATCGCTATACCCCTGATCTGAAGACCGGCTGGGATGAACATTGGATTGGCTGCAAGGGTGAAGTCGCTTCGCGCTTCTTGCACAGTATGGTTGTTAATGCGAAGAAGCCGGTTCTGCATATTGGCAGGGACGATATTTTGCGGCAGCGCTTTGTTGCTCTGGTGGACGCCATCGGCCGGGATCCTGCAGGGGCGCCATTTTCAAGCGCGGGCGAGATCCTTGTTATCCTTGGACTGATCCGCGAGAACCTCAGGAACGTTGCCATGAAGGGGCAGGGCGCGAAAATTATTCGCGAGGCTCAAAATTATATTCTGAAAAACGTCGTGAACACGATTGATTTCTCCCTGCTCGCGCAAGAGCTTGGCATGGGCTATAGTAGTTTCCGCCACCACTTTAAAAAGCAAACCGGTTTTTCGCCTGGCGCGTTCCAGAATTCAATTCGGATTGGTCGCGCGCAGGAGTTGCTGCTCTCAACCGCGTGTTCCATCTCTGAAATCGCCGAACAGACAGGCTTTGATGGCATTTATTACTTCTCGCGATTTTTCACTAAGAAAACAGGGCTCTCGCCAACCGCTTACCGGGCGCGAGCCAAAGAGCTATAAGCGCATATCGTTTTGCCAAAAAGTGCAAAACATTTGCCAAAACGTCCATTCTCACTTCAGGTAAAATCCGCTAAAGTATAGACCATACAAATCGGCAACGCTTGTTTGTATCAATGGCTAAAAGGAGTCACTAGCATCCCATAGGAGCTGAAAAAAAACATACCGCCCCCTTTCCCCCGCTGATTCATTGGGCTTTTTCGTGATTTCAAAGGCGGTTTTCAA
>Ga0247841_10008975_pt1 | contig 14147 bp, 13 predicted proteins | sample LaCruzMarch2015__2_FD_192410 | JGI IMG/M metagenome (GOLD analysis project Ga0247841, IMG submission 192410) | Freshwater microbial communities from meromictic Lake La Cruz, Castile-La Mancha, Spain - LaCruzMarch2015_18m | ecosystem: Environmental > Aquatic > Freshwater > Lake | place: Spain...
TCGAAGAGGGATATAAACACCGCGCAGCCTGGGCCGCGCGTCAGCGGAGGGCGAGCCGGGCGGCCGCATCGGAATAGAGGGTGAGGAATCCGGAAACCGCCGCGTCCCAATCCCATTTCGTCCGGGCGTACGCGGTGACGGCAGGCGAGAATCGCGCGGCCCGTTTCGCCGCCATCGCAGCCCGCATGCATTCGGCGAACGCCTTCGCGTCTCCGGCGGGGAAAATGCAGCCCGCGCCCGCCTCGTGGAGCGCCGCCTGCGAGTACGGGTCAGTCCGCATGGCGAGGATATTCTTGCCCATCACCATCGCTTCTGAGAACGAGACGTTGAAGACGGAGATGTCGCCGCAGTAGATGACCGCGTCGCAGGCGCCGAAATAGTCCGGCGTTGCGGAGTGCGGGACCGCCGCGTGGAAGATGACGCGGCCGGACGCGCCCGAAAGCGTTTTTTTGAGGCCTTCGACGTACGCCGCGTCCGGCGCGTCACCGACGAATAGGAGCGCCGCGTTCGGTTCGCAAAGGAGCGCGAACGCCTCCGCCGCGCGGTGCGCGCCCTTGAACTTGTGCACGCGGGCGAGGAAGCCGAAAATGAATTCGTCGTCGCGGATGCCTAGTTCTTTTCTCACGCCGTCGCCTTTCCTGGTTTCGGCATTGAACTCGCCCGCGTCCACGCCCGTCACGTACACGAGCGTCCTGTCGCGCACGCCCATCATTTCCGCGAACGCCTCTCCGCCCGTCCCGTCGTTGTGGATGGTGAAGCCGTCGAATGGCAGGGAGAACGCGAGCTTTTCGAAGCCGCGGCGGAACAGGTTCGCCGAGCCGAAGAGGCCGGGCGCGCCCGCGAGCACGGCAACCCGCTTGCCTCCCGCCTTCTCCGCCGCCTCGCGGAGCGCGAGCGCGTGGAACGCCGAGCGCATGTCGAGGCCGTGGATGACGTCGGGCTTCATTTCTGCGGCAATCCGTTTTTCTTCCGCGAGCTCGGCGAGGCCGAAGAGCGATGAGTCGCCCCACGCGTAATTGGAGAGGAGCCTGCCGAGGGAGGAGAGCGGGCGGGCCCACGGGGCCGGGCCGCGGATGAGAAGGTCGAGGAGCGCGCCGAACGGATAGCAGAAGAGGAGGCGCACGATGCGGTCGAACCTGAGCGCGGCGGGGGAACGCGGCTCGCCAACGCGCAGGACATTCACTCCGCCGGCGGTTTCCTCTCGGGGGAGGGATGCTTTAGTGCGCCTCGTGACGACGGTCACCTCGTGCCCCCGCGCGGCGAAGCGCGCGGCGAGCTCGCCGCAGACGGTCTCGAAGCCGCCGACTTCGGGCGGATAGCGGTAGGCAAGGAGCATGATTTTCATGGGCTAAGACCGAACACCTATTTAATTACTGCAACGAATAAAAGGAGCGTCTCTAAGGGGCGCGCGCCATGATAGCAACTGTCTTGGGAACCAGGCCGGAAATCATCAAGATGAGCCGGCTCATCCCGATGCTCGACACGTCGTTCGACCACACGTTGATTTACACCGCGCAGCACTACTCGCCGAACATGTCTGACGTCTTCTTCGAGGAGTTAGGTGTCCGAACGCCTGACGTCAACCTGCACGCCGACAGCTCAGACCCCGGCGCACTCAAGGCACGCGTTCTGGCCACGCTGGAAAAGTTGCGGCCCGACTACGTTCTCGCGCACGGGGACACGAACACGGCGCTCGCGGCGGCGCTCGCGGCCCGCGAGTTGCGCATACCGGTAATCCACGCTGAAGGAGGCGGCAGGAGCTTCGACGCGCGCATGCCCGAAGAGGCAAACCGCAAGCAGGTCGACCACTTGAGCGAAATCATTTTCACCGAGACGCAGTTCTCCAAGCGCCAGCTTGCGAGGGAAGGAATCACGCGCAACGTGTTCGTGGTCGGACTCACGTCCGTGGACATCGCGCTGCGCAACCGCGAGAAGGCCGCGAAGTCCCAGGCGCTCAAACGGCTCGAACTCGCGCCGCGCGGCTACTCGCTCCTGACCATGCACCGCCACGAGAACATCGACGACCGCGAGTGCCTCGCGCGCCTGCTTTCCGCGTTCCGCGAGGTTCCCGGGAAAATCGTGTGGCCCGTGCACCCGCACACGCAGAAGAACATGGATGAGTGGGGCCTCGCAGCGCCCGCGAACGTGCTCTCCATCCCGCCGCAGGGTAGCATGGATTTCCTCAAGCTCCTCATGGAGGCAAAAATGCTGCTCACGGATTCGGGCGGGGCGGTGCAGGAAGCCGTTGCGCTCAAGGTGCCATGCCTCATGATTCGGGATTCGACGGAGATGCAGGAGACCATGATGAACGGCAACTGCATCCTGACGGGAACGAACCCGCGCCTCATCTCGTACTTCGCGCGCATGATTGAGGAAACCGAGCTCGGGGAACGCATGCGCCGGGCGAAGAACCCGTACGGGGATGGAACGACGAGCGAGAAGATTCATGCAATCCTCGTGAGGAAGCTCGGGGAGAAAAAGACGAAGCGCGCACGCCCGAAGGCGCCTGCGGGATTCGCTTCGTCCTGAACGGTCACTTCTTCCTGAAAAGGAGGTCGGCCGGGACTTCTTTCACCACGCGCGCGGGCACGCCCATTACGACCATGCGGTCGGGCACGTCCTTCGTTACGACCGCGCCGCCGGCGACCACCGCATCCTCGCCGATGACGACGCCGGGGAGGAGGAGCGCGTTCCCGCCGATGCGCGCGAACTTCTTTATCGTCGGGCCCTTCAACTGGATGTCTCCGCGGGCCATGTTCCAATCGTTCGTCGTCGTCACCATGGGGCCGATGAACACATTGTCCTGAATCTCGGCAACGCCCGTGATGTGCGTCGTGGTCATGATTTTGACGTTGCTTCCGATGCTCGTCTTGTTCTCCACCGTCACCATCATGGCGATGAGCGTGTTGTCGCCAACCGTGCAGTTCTCGCGGATGATTGCCTTGTTGCCGATGCGGCAGTTCTTTCCGATGACGGTGCCTGCCAGGATGGTCGCGTCGGAGTGAATCGTCGTGCCTTGCCCGATGCGCGCGGGGCGCTCGACGGGGTAGACGGACGGGTGGCCGACCTTCACGCCGTCCTGAAGCACGCAGCCGTCCTCGATTATTGTATCGGGGTACACGATGGAGTTGATGCCGATGCGAACGTTCCTCCCGATGCGGGCGTTTTTCATGACGATGCTGCCGAAGCCGATGACGGTTCCCTCGCCGATTTCAGCTGTCGTGTCGATGAGTTCCATGAGTGACGCACCCCGTTGTCCCGCGCACGGCCGCTAGAGGCTCAGCCCGCCGTCCACGCGGATGACCGCGCCGGTCACGTAGCTTGCCGCGGGAGATGCGAGGAACGCGACGACGCTCGCGATTTCGGCCGGAGCGGCCATGCGCTTGAGCGGAATCATTCCCGCCACTTTCTCCTTCGTCGCGTCGTCAAGCTTGGCGGTCATGGGCGTGTCCACGAAGCCGGGAGCGACGGCGTTCACCGTAATCCTGCGCGAGGCGCACTCTTTCGCGAGCGCCTTGCTGAAGCCGATGAGCCCTGCCTTGGACGCGGCGTAATTGACTTGCCCGAAGTTGCCGCAGATTCCGACAACGGATGAAACGTTGATGATTCTGCCGTCTTCGGGAATGAGCGGGAGGAGCGTGCGCGTCACGTTGAATGCCCCCGTCAGGTTGACCGCGATGACCGCGTCCCATTCCGCGGGAGTCATTTTCTTGAGCGTCCGGTCGCGAACGATGCCGGCGTTGTTTACGAGGATGTCGACCTTCCCGCCCATGAGGGCGGAGAAGCCGGATTCAACCGAGGCTGCGTCCGCAACGTTAACGGCGAGCGCGTGTGCCTTTCCGCCGCTCTGTGCGATTTGGCGGACGGTTTCGTCCGCGCCCGCCTTCTGCGAGTTGAACGTGAGGTATACTTCCGCGCCCTTGGCGGCGAGCGCGCGGGCGATGGAGCTCCCGATGCCGCCCGAGCCGCCCGTGACGACTGCGATTTTTCCGTCTAGCTCGGCCATGGGAATTCACCTCGGCTGCGCGACCGCGCGCGCAACCGTCTTCACGTCTTCCTCGGAAACGCCCGGATGCACGAACAGGCTGGTCCTCCCGAGATCCAGCATGACGTTTTCAGCGGGGAGAGAAGCGTATGTGATGCGCATATAGAAATCGAATGGATTTGCGAGTCCGAGAGATAATAATGCTTGGGTGTGGCCGATTCCGCCGGGATATGTGTGCCCGGATTCGTGGTTAGCCAGACTGCGGGCTATCCCCTTCCCGGACCTTGCGCTGCTCCACCCACGAATTAATATCGACAGGGTCTGTTTTGGTGCAGACTACCAGTAGGGTGTCGGACAGGAATGGCCATCGCTTCGAAGCGAGCCTTGACCCCGCTTTCCATGCCCCAGTCCTCCGCAGCCGGCCAAACTTGCCAATTACCGGGAACGTCATGCGGGTCGGGACGACTTCGGCCACGCGCAGGCCGACGAATTCCAGCGTTTTTTCAAGCGTGAGATAATCATATGTCTGGAAATGGAAGTCCGGAGTGGAACCGATGCCTCTCGCGAACGCGCCCGGGCCGGAAATGAGGTACCGGAGGAACGTGCCGGGCCGGTAAACGTTTGGGGTGTGGATGATGAGCATGCCGTCATTCGCCATGAGCGCCCGAATGTTTTCAAGAGCCTTCACCGGATTTTTGAGGTGCTCGATGACATCCATGAAGTAAATGGCATCAAACGGGCCTCCCGGTATAGCCGGGTTGTCTGACTCGATGTTGCAGCAGACAGTTTCAAGTTTCACGCCAGCACGTTCGCTTGCAGCCCGGGTTTGGTCAAGGAAATTTTTTGAGATGTCGAGTGCGGTAACGTGATGCCCGTTCTGCGCGAGCAGGACCGCGAGCTTTCCTTCCGCGGAACCGATATCAAGAATGTTCAGGGCTTTTTTCGAGGAGACTAGACTCGCGAAAAATTTTACTTCGTCGCTGTCGGTCTGTTCGGGGAAGATGCTTGCGAGTTCGTAACAACGCTCATAATCTTTCGTGAGCGTTAACGGCCCCCCCCCCCGACTTCATCGGAGATATCCGAATTGACCATTCTATCACCTAGACGCCAATATGGCGTATTCGTCCCGCGATTTCGTTTAATTCGGTATTTTGGATGCTCGGGTGGACGGGCAGGCTCAAGACTTCGCCTGCGAGGCGTTCCGCAACCGGCCACGAGCCCGCGCTCAGACCCAGCTTCGCGTACGCTTCCTGCCGGGGGACGATGAGCGGGTAGTAAATTCCGCTCCCGACTCCCGCCGCTTTGAGCCGCGCGGCGAGCGTGTCGCGCGTCACGCCGAATTCCTTCGCCACGCGGATGGTGTACTGGTGGAACACGTGCCTCCTGCCTGGAGCGACTTCGGGAGTCCGGATGCCGGGAATTCCGGCGAGCAGCTTCGTGAGCGTTTGGGCGTTGCGGATGCGGGCGGCGTTGAACGTTTCGAGCTTTTTGAGCTGCTCGATGCCGATTGCCGCGGCGAGGTCGGTCATGCGGTAATTGTAGCCGACCGTCTCGTGGTAGTAGCGGACCTTTGAGCCGTGCGCGCGCAAGCTCTTGCAGCGGGAAGCGAATTCCTCGTCGTCCGTGGTTATCATGCCGCCCTCCCCCGTCGTCATGTTCTTCGTCGGGTAGAACGAGAAGCAGCCGGCGAGGCCGAACGCGCCGGCCTTTTTCCCGCCGAATTCCGCGCCGTGCGCCTGGCACGCGTCCTCGATAATCTGCAGGCCGTGCTTTTCGGCGACTTCCCGCATGCGCTTCATGTCGCACGGGTAGCCGTAGAGGTGCACGGGCAGGATTGCTTTCGTTTTTTTTGTTATGTGTGCTTCCAGTTTCTCGCAGTCGAGGTTGAAGTCCTCCCCGATGTCGACGAAAACTGGTTTGGCTCCCGCGTAGACGATGGCGTTGGAGGAGGCGATGAACGTGAACGGCGTGGTGAGGACCTCGTCGCCTTGCTTGAGGCCCGCGGCAAGCACGGCGAGGTGGAGCGCGGTCGTGCCGTTGCTGGAAGCGACCGCGAACTTCGTCCCGCAGTACGCGGCGAACGCTTTTTCGAACTCCGCGACTTTCGGGCCTTCGGCGAGCATGCCGGAGTCCAAGACGGCGAGAACCGCCTTCTTCTCCTCTTCGCCGATGAGCGGCTTGGCGATGGGAATCATTGCGTGCCACCCGAGTGCTTGTTATCCGTGAGCGGTGCCCACCACCACTCGTTCTTCATGTACCAGTCGACGGTCTTCTTGAGACCTTCCTCGAGTTTCACTTTAGGCGCAAAGCCCGTTTCTTTTTTGATTTTGGAGCAGTCGAGGGAGTAGCGGAAGTCGTGGCCCTTGCGGTCTTCCACGTGCTCAATCATGCTTTCGGGCTTGCCGAGCGCCGCGAGAATCATCTTCGTGATTTCGAGGTTCGTTCGCTCCTCGCCTCCGCCGATGTTGTAGATTTCGCCGTCTTTTCCCTTGAGCAGGGCCGCCTCGATTCCCTCGCAGTTGTCTTCCACGTACAGCCAGTCGCGCACGTTCAATCCCGTGCCGTATACCGGGACTTTTTTTCCTCGCATGAGGTTCGTGATGAAGAGCGGGATGAGCTTCTCGGGGAACTGGTAGGGCCCGTAGTTGTTCGAGGAGCGCGTGATGACTGTTTTGAGGCCGTGCGTCTCGCGGTACGCGTGCACGAACATTTCCGCTGCCGCCTTGCTCGCCGAGTAGGGGGAGCGCGGGTGGAGCAGGCGGGTCTCCTTGAACGAGCCGCGCTGGATGGAGCCGTAGACTTCATCGGTCGAAATGTGCACGAATTTCTTCACGCCCGCCTTCGAGGCGGCGTCGAGCAGGACGCAGGTTCCTTCGACGTTGGATTTGAGGAATTCGGTGTGATCCGAAATGGACCTGTCGACGTGGGATTCGGCCGCGAAGTGGACGACCCAATCGATGTCCTTCATGGCCGCCTCAACTTGGCTCTTGTCGCAGATGTTGCTGCGGACGAACTCGTAGTTGGGATTGCCCGCGAAATCCTTCGCATTCTCGAGGCGGCCCGCGTACGTGAGCTTGTCGATGTTTCTGATGCGCCAGTCGGGATGCCGCGCGAGCATGAGGCGGATGAAGTTGCTGCCGATGAACCCGCAGCCGCCCGTGACGAGTATGCCCATGCCGCTCATTGCCGCGCCCCTTTCTTCGCCGCGCCCATGTCCGCCTTGCAGTCCTCGATGAGCGTGCCGATGAGGTTTATCGCCTTCTCGGCATCCTCGGTGCGCACGAGCACGTGGATGCGCGCGAACGCGGGGACGAACGTGAAGCGTATGCCTTCCGCGGCGAGGAGGCGGGAGAGCTCTGGTATGCCGCCCGTCGCCTTCCAGTCCACGGGAGCGTCCAGCGTCATGGCGACGAACGGGCCTTCCACGCGCGGCTCCCTGAGGCTTCCGGCGACTTCCAGGAATTTGTCCGCCGGAAGGACGAGCGTCGTCTGGCCCTTCTCCTTGATGACGGCGGAGAAGCCTTCGCCGCCCATGGAGATGTTCGCGACGCCGGGCAGGCCGACGAGCACGAAGTTTTCCAGCGAGTAGAGCAGTTTCGCACCGGCGAACAGCTCGCGCACGTCTTCATCCATGGAGGCTCACCAGTAGTCCGCTTTCCGCGAGCGGTAGAATTCGACTGTTTTTTGCAGCCCGTCTTCGAGCGCGGTGCGCGGCTCCCAGCCGGTTTCCTTCCTGAACTTCTCGAAGGAAACGAAGAAGTTGCCCACTTCAATCGCCTTCCGGTCCTCCGGCCACGGCACGGACTTGAACGAGCCGCTTCCCGCGGCCTTGAGGACCGCATGCACCATGTCGATGAACTTCATCTCCCTTCCCGAGCCGATGAGGTAGTAGTTGCCCTCCGTTTTCTTGCTCGCCGCGGCGAGCACGCACGCGTCCACGACGTCCCCGATGTAATTGTAGTCCCGCGTCTGGGAGCCGTCGCCGAACACCTGAATCTCCTTTCCTTCGAGCGCGAGGCGAACGAACCAGTTCAGGATGCCGTACTTCGCGTGCTTCATCTGGTGGCGCTCGCCGTACGTGTTGTTGATGCGCAGCGACGTGGTGGGCAAACCGAACGCGGAGTGGTAGACGAGATGGTATTTTTCGGCGGCCCACTTGTCCGCCCCGTATACGTCGGTCGGGTTGTCGGGGTGCTCCTCGTCGGCGGGGGAGTAGTGCAGCGACCCCATCTGGCCGCGCGTGCCGGCGTACACGATTTTGGCCTTGTCCGCGTGCTTGCGGCACGCTTCGAGCAGCACGAGGTTGCCGCGGCAGTTGATGTCGAGGTCCAGGAACGGGTCCTTCATGGAGTCGACGTGCGAGACCTGGCCCGCGCAGTTGAAAATGTAATCCTTCTCGCTCACTGCGGACGCCATCGCATCCGCGTCGCGGATGTCGGCTTTCACGAAACGCACTTTTTCCTTTATCTCCCTGATGTTCGCGGGGTTCCAGCCGTACGGCTCGAGGCAGGCGTCGAGGACGGTTACCTCGCCGCCAAGCTGCACTAGCTTGTGGGCGATGTTCGAGCCGATGAAGCCCAGGCCGCCGGTGACCAGGCAGCGGGCGCCACGGAGCGGCGCTAATTCGTACGGCATTGTGACCGGGAGAATTTAGCCGACTTATGTTTAAATAGTTAGGCGGGGGGAATGTAAACCGGTCAAATTCAAGGCGTGGTCAGCGTGAGGATACTCGTTACGGGCGCTTCCGGCATATTGGGCACGCGCGTCTGCCGCCTGGCTTCGGGCAGGCATGATGTGTGCGCCGCGTATTCCCGCAACCTTCCCGACGCGAAGGGGGTTGACGCGCGGCAGCTGGACATTACCGACCGCGAGGCGGTATTCCTGCTTTCGCGCGAATTCAGGCCCGACGCGGTCATCCACTGCGCGGCAATGACGAACGTGGACGAGTGCGAGCGCTTCCCGGAGAAGGCGGCCGCGGTGAACGGCGGGGGAACCGAGAATGTGGCGATGGCCGCGCGAGAGCTCGACGCGAAGATGGTTTACGCCTCCACCGAGTACGTGTTCGACGGGGAGAATCCGCAGCCGTACACGGAGCGCGACGCGGTGAATCCCGTGAGCGCGTACGGGAAGTCCAAGCTTCGCGGCGAGGTCGGCGCGCGCATAGCGAAGAAGTGCGCAATCTGCCGTATCAGCACGCTGTACGGCTGGAACTCGCCTTGGCAGCATGCGACGTTCGTCACGTGGCTCATCGGCAGGCTGAAGGCGAAGGAGCGGGTGACCGTAGTGACGGACCAGGTGACGTCGCCGACCCTCGCGGACGACGCCGCCCAGGTCCTGCTGCGAATCGCCGAGCGCGGCCTTTCGGGGACGTACAACACGGCGGGCGGCTCGTGCGTGAGCCGCTTCGAATTCAGCCTTAAGGTCGCCCTGGCGTTCGGCCTCAACGCATCGCTGATTTCCCCCGGCCTTTCGAAAGACATAAAGTGGCTCGCCAAACGGCCGGCGAACTCGTGCCTCGACGTGAAGAAAACCGAGGAGGCGCTCGGCGTGAAGATGATGACGGCGGACGGGGGCTTGGAGTTCATGCGCGAACAGCTCGGGCGCGGAGACGCGGAAGGGTGGAAGCTATGAAAGCGTTGATTCTTTCGGGAGGCGCGGGGACCCGTTTGAGGCCCCTAACGCACACGAGCGCGAAGCAGCTCATTCCCATCGGGAACAAGCCCAACCTGTTCTACGCGATTGAGGACATCGCGAACGCGGGGATAACGGACATCGGTATTGTCGTGGGGCACACGAAGGAGGAAGTGAAGGCCGCCGTCGGCGACGGCTCGCGCTGGGGAGCGAAGGTCACGTTCATCGAGCAGGACGCGCCGCGCGGCATCGCGCACGCCGTGCTGGTTTCCGAGAAATTCCTCGGCACGGACCCGTTCATCCTCTACTTGGGCGACAACATCCTCAAGGGAGGGATACAGGACTTCGTGCAGGACTTCAAGACTTCGAAAGCCGCCGCGTCCATCATGCTCACGAAGGTCCCGGACCCGCAGCGCTTCGGAGTGGCGGAAATCGGCAAGGACGGGAATGTCATTTCGCTCGAGGAAAAGCCGAAACAGCCGAAAAGCGACCTCGCGCTCGTCGGGATTTACGCGTTCTCCGCGAAGGTGTTCGACTCAATCAAGACGCTGAAACCGTCGTGGCGCAACGAACTCGAGATTACGGAAGCGATTTACGATTTGGTGAAGAAGGGCGAGAAGGTCAGCACGCGCCTCGTGACGGGCTGGTGGAAGGACACGGGCAAGCCCGAGGACATTCTGGATGCGAACCGCCTCGTCCTGGAATGGCTCGAGCCCAAAATCGAGGGGACGGTCGAGGAAGGCGTGAACATCGTCGGCCGCGTCGCCATCGGGCCGGGAACGGTCGTCCGCAGGGGGAGCTCAATCCACGGCCCCGCCATCATCGGCAGGAACTGCGAAATCGGGCCGAACGCGTACATCGGGCCGTTCACTGCGGTGGGCGACAACTCGAAGCTCGCGAACGTGGAAATCGAGAATTCCGTGCTCATCGGCGATTCCGTCATCGAGTGCAGCAAGCGCATCCGCGACTCGCTCATCGGTAAGAACGTGCACATCTCGAACGCCGACCATAACGTGCCCAAGTGCCACAAGCTCATACTGGGCGAGCACTCGAGGATAAGCATCTAGGGCGCGTAGTTGTTGAGCTCGTAGATTCTCACCATCTGGATTTGCCTGCTTGACTGCGCGGGGAAAACCTGCGTGAAGCCGCTCAGCGAGCCGAGGAAGTACGCCTTGTAGAAATTGGAGTCGTAGAACTTGCCCGGCCGGTCCGCCCAGCTCGAGTCGTTGAAGTACGCCGCCATGTACGCGATATAGGAAGGCTGTCCCGCCGAGTCATAGGCATAGCGGGGGAATGCGAGTTCCGCCGTGTTCTGCCTGCTCATGTTGTCCGCGTAAAACATGGCGAGCGGTTGCCCGTACGTGGCCTGCTGCGAGGAAAGATAGACGCAATAGGTCCTGCCGAAGGTCGAGCGGGCGCGGATGAGGACGAGGCTCGGGTCGGCGGGGAGCGTGCAGTGGTCGTTCACCGATGGATTTCTCGGGATGTACACCATCTCGGGGCTGTGCTCGGCCTCGCACTGCGAGGTGCCGATGCCGTGCGCTTCCGCGAACGACTGATTCGTCTCGTTGTTGTACACGCACGCGAGGAAGTTGAGCGCGCCCCACTTCTGGATGAGGTCGTAGTCGAACATCGCGTACTTGGCCTTGCGAGCCTGCATGAACGCGGCGAGGTCGGCCTCGCCCGACTGGCCGTTGTCGCGCGCTCCGAACACGAACTTGTCCGCCACCATTAGGTCCACCGTCGTGTTCACGTGCTCGTTGCGCGTGAGCGTGTTGCTGTTGCCGAAGTAGTTCGTCCAGTGCCCGTAGTCCCACCACGAGACGACGCGCGTGTCGTTCTCGACGTGAGTCGTCATCCAGTCCATGGGCGCGAGCCACCAGTCGGGGATGACGTTGCACTCGAGGTACTGGGTGAGGGCGAATCCGTCCATCGAGAGCGCCGTGCAGTTCGCCTTGTATTCCGTGATGTTCGTGCCGTTGGAAAGCGTCCTCGTCGAGTTCATCCAGTACGCGGGACTCGTGGTCGTCGTGAGGAGTTCGGGCACGGCCCCGTTCAGGCGCAAGTGGTCCGCGGTGCCGCCCGACGGCGTTTGGATGGTGGCCATCCCGGGCTCGAGGAACGTGTACGCCGCGAAGAGCGCGAAGACGCCGAGCACCACGTAGTGGGCGTTGCGTCTCCCCGAGCCGTCAGTGTCCGTATCCTTGATGAGGCCGCGCAGGAGCTTGTCCAGCTCGCCGGGAATGACGGCGAGGGCCAGCACGAGCATGAGACCCAGCTGCAGCAAATACTTGCTCTTGCTCATGCCGACGTACGAAATGGGGTATATCATGAGGGCGATGAATATGGCCAGTCGTGAGTCCCGCCAGATTCCGTAGAGGAGCCCGAACACGGCGAGGATGAGCGTGAGGTGGATGAGCGTGAAGCCCGGCGCAATCGTCGCGCCGAGGGTGTCGAACGCCCCAGTGAGCTGGCCTTCCGTCGGCGACTCTTCCGCGACCGTCATGTACAGCGCTTCCGGATGGCCCGCGAAACCCGCCGCGGCCTGGACGTAGCCGTAAATCATGCCGCCCAGCGGCGTGATGAACAGGACCGCAAGGCCCAGGACGCCAAGACCGGCAACGACCGCAACGCGGTTGGCGATGAGGCGCGCGTTGGTGACGCGGGGAGTCAGGAATTGGAGGCCGGCGGCGAACAGGTATGGGACGATGAGCACGATGGAGCGAACCGTGATCGGGTATCCCTCCACGTACGGGACCATGGCGAGGTAGCCGAGCAGCGTGATGCCCACGACGATGCCGTTGAGCTTGAGGAATTCGCGCAGTTCCTTCCCGCGGAGGAAGTCGAGCGTGGCCTGGATGCCGAGGTACCCGCCGTACACGAGGGAGAGGATGATGGAGTACTGCGAGCCGTTGATGACGCTGATGGCGGCGATGCCGGAGAGGACGGCGAGCCGCCAGTCCTTGCGGTACGCCATGAGCGCGTAGCTCGCCGCGAAGAAGAACAGCGCGAACAGGCCCCACGGCTGGACTTCCGCCTCGCCGGCCGCGAACTTCTCGATGAAGTGCGGCAGGACCGCGCCGAACAGCGCGGCGATGAGGCCGTAGCCCGCGCCGTATTCCTCCTTGATGAATATGTAGAGCAGGAAGCAGAGGAGCGCGCCGACGAGCGGCGGGTAGATGTTCCCCACCATGGAGAGCGTGTCGCGGTCGTACGCGCCGCCCATCGTCATGAAGGAGTACCATTCGGCGCCGAGGTAGTTCGTCATGGGGGCAAGCCGGTGCGTGGAGCCCTGCGGGTACCAGCCCGTCATGTCGGTGACGGGAATGTCGCCTTTCGTCAGGATGTCCATCGTGCTGTACAGGTAGTAGTACGGGTCGAACTCATAGAAGTACGGAGACAGGCTTTGGATGCGCGCCCAGAACGCCCACAGCATGATGAGCGAGAGCGCCACCCAGATGAACGCCTGCTTCTGTTTATCAGTGGACTCCAAGTCGAACGAGAGGGTGATTGTCTCCGGCAGCCGGTACGCGCCCTCGACGAAACCCCACGCGAGCGCGGCGAGCGCGATGACGGCGTTCACGCCGACCGCAAGCCCGAACGTGAAGGGAACGCCGACGAGCTCGAGGAGGAAGAGCGCGAACGGCGGGACGACGATGCCGAGGATGATGCCGAACACGAGCTTTTCGAAGAGCGTGAGCTTCGCGGTCTTGAGGAGCGGCATGGCGAGCAGGATGCCGGGAATGAACGTGAAAAGGAGGGCGGGAATGCCCGCGAGCACGAAATCTACTGGACTTAGGAGTGCTAAACTCATGCGAAAAACCCGGGCGACCAAAACCCGAGTAAGTATTTATCGGCATGCCTTTAAAACACTTGAAGGGTTTCTTCGGTGTTCTCTCGATGCTCGACGTTTCAGTTGTAGGTGGAGGGCCGGCGGGAGCTGTATGCGCCCGCGGGCTCGCGGAAGCGGGCCTTAACGCCGCGGTCCTTGAGGAGCATTCGCGGCCGGGCGTGCCCGTGAAGTGCTCGGGCCTCATCTCCCTCTCGGGCTTGGACGCGCTCGGCATCGATTATTCCCGCGCGGTGCAGAACCGGCTGCACGGGGCAATCATCCACGCGCCCGGTGGGACCACGATGACGGTCGGAAACGGCAAAGCCCGCGCGGCGGCCGTCGACCGGGCGGTTCTTGACGAGTTGCTCCTCGATGCGGCGGAAGGCGCGGGCGCGGAAATTCACTTGAACGAGCGCGTCCGCGACCCGTCCCTCCTCGATGCGCGCGTGGTCGTGGGGGCGGACGGGCCGGGCTCGCTCGTTGCCTCACGCGGAGGTTTCCCGCCAATTTCCGATTTCGCCGTGTGCATGCAGGCGGACTACTCGGGACTCAGGCTTGAAACGCGCGAGCGGCTGCACATGTTCCTGTCGAACGCTCGCTACCCGGGATTCTTCGGCTGGGTGATTCCCACCGGTTCGGATACCGCGCGCGTGGGACTCGGCGTGCACACTATTATTAGTAGAGAGAGAGGTGCGGAGG